>SKEL01000030.1_pt1 | contig 156650 bp, 159 predicted proteins | sample 4826741 | NCBI WGS metagenome assembly SKEL01 (sample SAMN11008810, study PRJNA524170) | human gut metagenome | biome: Human fecal sample; material: Feces; isolation source: fecal sample from pouch patient p33 | host: Homo sapiens | place: Israel: Tel-Aviv | collected 2016-03-22
CAGTCAATGCGAAGCATATAGACCTGTTAAGAGATGTCAACACAATTTTTGATTTTTTTGCATAAGAAATAGGCCTGATTATTCAGGCTTTTTTCTTATGCAACTATACTATATTCTTATATATTTCCATTACTCTTGCATAATAGATTTGCAAAAACTTATTTAAACCGGCTATTTTGGCTTGTTTCTTACTTTTTCCTTCATTCTCTTTTTTAATTATAAAATCATAGACACGAGTATCTGTTTTGGGCGGATGGGATTTCAGACTTTTCATAACCTCATAACCGGTTTTCCTTAATGCACTGTTTCCGCGTTTGCTTATTCTACGTTTGGTGCCGGTATATTGTCCTGATTGATAAGGCGGAGCATCAATTCCCGCATAAGCAACTAATGCTTTGCCATTATGGAAACGTCGAACGTCTCCAATGTCAGCTATAAACCTTACACATAACTTTTCACCCATGCCTCCCATTTGGCGTATCGTTTGATATTCTGGTAAAGTCTTTGCAAGATTTTGCATTTGTGATAATATTTGTTCTAGAGCATAACCTAATTGGCTTACTTGCTCTGTTGCTACTTCCATACAGAGTCTGGTTGAAGGGAACTCTGTTGGTAGTGTAGGGATACCGTCTTCCGCCAAGTGAAAAAGCTCGTCTGCCTTTTCTGATTGGAAACGGTATCCTTTTTCTTTACACCATTGCTTATAATTCTCTCGAAAAATTTCTTTTCCCATGCTTTTTATCATATCAACATGATAGAATTCTTTGGCAAAATCCACATATTTCACTTTTGAGAATTGAACACTGCTTGCTGTATCCAGCGCTTCTTTGAAACCAGGAAGCATCTCATCCATCAAATGTATTACATTCTGTTTAGCAGCAATCAAAAGCTTTATGTATGTCTGATACTGCTTGGATAATAGACTTAATTCTGTGTAGCAGCTTGGATGAAATTTATATGGTTTCAGTTCACTCCAGTATGCCAAACCGTACTTTGCTAATTTTTTTGCATCAAGCGGATCTGTTTTTGCGTCATGAAGCATAATGCGTGAAAATTGTCGTATAATATATGCATTTTCAACACATACAAAAAAGCCTTTTTGATACAAAAATTGTGCAACCGGAAGATGATAATGCCCTGTTGATTCCATTACAATACGAATTTCTCCATCAAGTGATCCGATGTAATCAGCTAACATTGACATTTCTTCTACGGTATGCAAAACTTCAAACGATTCCTTAATAATCGTATTAGGATGTATCATGGCACAGACAGTGCTTTTCCCTTTTGATACATCGATTCCTACACTTACTATTTGTTTCATGCAAATCCTCCTTTTCTCCGCCAGACTTATTACCATTCAGACTTGTTCGTTACACGGATGTATTTAATCCAACCTGTTTAAACGAATGCTTATAATAAGAGGCGGAATAAACTCTAAAAAACGGGAGTTATGTCCCACCGCACTAGCCTTATCCGCCTTTTATTATAATAAAAATAAGCATGCGGATACATACATAATGTATCTACATGCTTATAGTACAAGTCTGCACTGGTATAAACATCAATACTGTTACACTGTGGATTGTATTCTGCAAATATTGTTCTCATCGTATCTTATCTCCTTATTGATCAATAAATCATCAGTTACAAAAATCAGAAGCATTTCAATCAGTTCACCATGTCAGTTTTATTTTGTGTTATACTGTTTTATATGATTTTTCTTGGTCTCCGCTGCCGCTTCGGTCGGCACAGAGCAGATGTCCACCGGACATCTTGTGCCCTTGTATTTTCCCTTATCAGAGTTCGTAAGCACTGGCAGGACGATATAACACAAGGGAAACAATAAGGGAAAGTTCACCTGCGACAAATCCAGTGTTTTCAAGGGTTTGCAGAGAATTTAATGACAAAATATAACAGTTATTAAATCTCTTAAAACAGGTGAAATCTCAATCGGAAGTTGAGGAGGTAAAGAGTGTATGAAAAAGAAACTGTGTATTCTGGTTATTTTAATTGCTGTGTTATTGGTAGGAACAGTAGGTTGCTATTTCATGCCAAAAAAATTCGGTAAGAATGTAAATCCTTCTGAGGTAGACCATATAAATGTGTTCGATGGAAATACAGGAACTGGTTTTACTATCACCGATTCAGAAGATATCGAATATATAGTGGCGAATATTCAAGGTATTTCAATGAAAAGAGATGGCATTTCACTTGGAAGAACAGGATACAGTTTCAAAATTAGTTATATAAACAGCAACGATAAAGATGTCATACCTGTATTTATTCTCAATAGTGATAATACAATTTGTAAAGATCCATTTTTTTATAGATGTGATGGCGGATTATGCTTTGATTACTTAAAAGAATGTGAAGAGAAATATAGAACTAATGTAACAGAATCTATAGAAGAAAAATAACATCCAGTTTTTGAAACTAAGAAATCGGAATTGACCGAGCTCTTTAAAGCGAGGGACGCTTCTTGTCCGAAGGGCAAGAAGATGGAGCATGGAAAGAGTTAAACAAATCGGAATTTGGAGGTACACGATGATAATAAAAATTGTTACAATTTCACTGATGGCAGTGTTCTACATCTGCTATTTTGCAAAGCTGATTAGTCAGAAAAAGCAAGGCATAAAGACAGACCAATTAGGAAAAGGAAAAGAGGGATTTGTCAAATTTATAGAAGTAGCTCTTAAAATAATCACATATTTGCTTCCTGTAATACAGATTATCAGTATTGTCTTTTATTCGGAAACAGCACATATTGTGTTGCAATTTACAGGAGTTGTAATAACAATGTTCGGTGTACTTGCTTTTATTGTTTCTGTTACACAGATGAAGGAGAATTGGAGAGCAGGTGTGCAAAAAGAAGAAAAGACCAATTTGGTAACAACGGGCATCTATTCTATTAGCAGAAATCCTGCATTTTTGGGTTTTGATTTAATGTATATAGGAATATTGTTTTCGTTCTTTAATTGGTTCCTTTGCTTTGCCACAGGTTTTGCAGTGGTATTTTTTCATTTACAGATAGTCAATGTAGAGGAAGATTTTTTGATAGAAGCATTTGGAAATGAGTACCTGCAATACAAATCAAAAGTATGCCGATATTTAGGAAGAAAAAGATAACTTCTAGTTTGTAGAATTAAGAAAATCGGGAATCAACAGGACAAATGAAAGGAATAATATTATGGACGATAATCAAAGGATGAAAATCAGAAATTTCGGGTATTTAAACCAAGGAGCATTAAAAGGGCAAATTCTTTTTACAGGATCATCCTTGATGGAAATGTTTCCTGTCTGTGAAATTGCACGAAGCCAGGGCATCGAACAAGTGATATATAATCGCGGCGTTAGTGGATTGAATACAGATGAGTTTCTGGAAAATATCGATACATTGCTTTTAGATCTTGAGCCATCAAAGATATTTATCAATATCGGCACTAATGATATTACAAAAGAACGATTTGGAGATCAGTGGATGTCACATTTAATGGATAATATCTGTAGAATCATGGAAATTATCAAATTCCGTATTCCAGATGTGGAAATTTTTATCATGGCGTTTTATCCTGCAAATCTTCACCTGCCATGGCAGACAGAACAATCAATCCAATGGATGAAACTCCGGACCCCTGAAAATCTTACATTATGTAATCATCGATTAAAAGAAATAGCAGGAAAATACGGTTGTCGTTATATTGATTGTAATGAAGCCCTTGTTGATGAACATGGTGAACAGAAATCGGAGTATGCCATTGATGGTGTACATATGTATGCAAATGGATATTTGAATGTTTTTAAGTCTTTAAAGCCTTATTTGTAATGCATGAAAGGGTTTTATTAGTGGAACAAAAAGTAAGAAAATCGTTGTTTATCAAGCTGTTTGATTTTGAAAATTTCTTTGAAAAACTATTGACTCCTACGTAACGTAATAGTTTAGAGTATGCTTATCGAGAGAAGGAAATGACAATGATGACGGTGAATGAAGTAAGTAAATTAACAGGAGTGAGTATACGCACTCTGCAGTATTACGACACCATTGGACTCTTAAAACCTATTGAATATACAGAGTCAGGTTATAGGTTGTATGACGATACATCCTTGGAAAGACTGCAACAAATTTTACTATTTAAAGAATTGGAATTTCCACTTAAGGAGATTAAAAAGATAATCGATGCTCCTAACTTTGACAGGAACAAAGCATTAGAGCAGCAGATTGACTTGCTTACGATGAAAAAGGAGCATCTTGAAAATCTTATTAGTTTCGCTCGAGGAATAAAAGGAATAGGAGTGAAATATATGGATTTTAAAGTATTTGATACAAGAAAGATTGATGAGTATTCTAAACGAGCAAAAGAACAATGGGGACAAACCTCTGAGTTCAAGGAGTTTGAAGAGAAAACAAAGAACTGGACGAAAGATGACGAAGCTACTGCCGCAAATGAGTTTATGCAATTATTTGTTGAATTTGGACAAATGAAGGAAACGAACCCGGCAGATGAGCAGGTGCAGTTGCAGGTAAGGAAACTTCAGGATTACATTACGAATCATTTTTATACATGTTCTGATAAGATTTTATGTGGTCTTGGAAGAATGTATGCTGGTGGAGGAGAACTTACGGAAAATATTGACAATGTTGGTGGTACAGGCACTGCGGAGTTTGCAAGCAAAGCCATGGATATATTCTATATGAGCAGGAAATAAGGAAAATTTTGCCAGAGACAATGAAGAAGAAAGCATGAAAGCTATTCTTTATAAAGCGTTTTTATGGCAAAACGAGCATACAGATATCTGCAAAAACAATAAAAGTATTTCTGGAATAATATTGTCTCTATTAAGTATTCATGGTACAATATCCGAAAAATCGGAATTGTGAAAGAGTATTGTACCATGAAGATATATGAAAAAATATTTGCAAGACTTAATGAACTGCATATGAGCCAGACAGAACTATCCAAAAGAACCGGCATTGCTACCAGTACCATCAGTGACTGGCGGAAAAAGCAGATCAATCCTCAGGCAGATAAACTATCGGTAATATGTAAAGCACTGGATATGTCCCTTGCGGATTTGCTTTGTGACAAAGAAAATACAGAGCAGACAACACCAACAGATTATTTGATTGGTGATAATTATATAATGGAATTATTCAGAGAATCCGACGCCGAAAATAAGAGAAGAATTCTTAGGTACTTTGAACTTCTGGAAATCTGCAATGAAATCAATGATAGCCGTCCGGCAAAAAAGAGGCAGCGTAATGTATCAATTATTCAGGATATTGATGGGAATAATATTGTAGTGATAAATGATATCCGCTTTAAAGGGAAACGGTCGGTTAACTGGAAAGACGTAAAAGAGTATATAAAAGAATACGTTGGAGATTTTTATAAAATAGCTTCTACGGGAGATGTGATATATATTGGGTCTGATCTCCCCAGCGAATATAGCGGATCAAAGTATACAAATAGCCTGAAAGGAGCAAACTCCAAGGCCAAGGCAAATGCTGCATCCGGCTTACCGGAAATGATAGAGATTGCTGTAGGAAAACACTTTCGTATAAATCAGGAAATGAAACATAAGAGAGACGCAAAAAATGGATGGTACAGATATGATTCCAGGTTCGCGCTTCCTGTGTATGGAAATGACGGGGAAATTGAAAGATACAATGTTTTCCATGCATCTATGTTAATACGTCATTCAAATGACGAGAAATTGTATTTGTACGACATTATAGATATAAAAAAAGAAACGAGCAACCCTCTCGGCGAATAATCGCTTACCAGACAAAAAACCCATTTCCTTTATGGATAGATAATACTATATGATATAAAAAATGTCAATCCGAATATTCGAAATAATGGTTTGGATTAGAAACCGGTTTTTATTCTGCCTGTCATAAAATGAAAGGTCATTAAATAAATTCCAGTTGTAGATAATGCAAAAAGAAAAATTGAATTTGTAAAGAAATCAGCAGGAACTGAAAAAAGGAATCGAGAAATCGGTTCTTTTTTTAGTTTGTGCGCCATGGGTGCTCTAACGGGTGCAAGGCCTGAACGTGCCCAGATAGCGGGAAGCGGGTGGCAGGCTTATGGGGAAAAAGGTATTTATAAATGCACTTTCCATGATATTGAAAACTCGGCTACAGGCGGCAAAAAATGAATATTTCTTTAATTTTGGAATCATACTATTTACATTAATGAAAGACTAAGGTAATCTTTTGAAAAGTATTCACAGAGTACGAATAATAAGAAATGAGGTAGATTGAAGATGAAGAAAAAAATAATTATGATTGTGGCTTGCGTGATGTGCTGTGCTGGATTATTTGGCGGCTGTGGACAGTCCGGGATGAAGCAGGATAATACTGCAATAAGCAATAGCGAAGAGGGGAAACAGGAAGGAACAACAGAAGAAAAAGAAGTGACCGGAACGATTGATGAGATAAAAGATTTCATGTTTGTCGTTACAGATGAGAATGATACACCATATAGCTTTACTTTTGAGGAAAAGCCGGAAGGACTGGAGAATGTCAGCAACGGAGATACTGTGACTGTAAGATATACCGGAACAATTTCAGAGGTAGATCCGTTTGAGGGAGAGGTAATATCTGTTGAAAAGGCACAATAAGGCCAGAAAAGCGACTGAATTACTGGCGGTTATTATACTCGCATCTGCGATACTGGGAGCCTGTGCAGAAAATGTACAGAAACAGAAGATACCTGCCGCAACTTATATGGGCGGGAAGGCTTCCATTACCGGGATCTGCAAGGAACTGGACGCTGCAGGAGCTTCCCATGTAGATTTATTTCAGGAGTGGGTGGTCGATTTTGCGGATTCTGCGGGGAAGAATGCAAAGCTGGAGGATGCCTGGTCAGATCCTGCGAAGATGAAAGCAGATATCGTAAAATGTATGGATGGCTGGGAACAGAATCATGATTATTCAGACGCTGACTGCAGGATGACAGCGTTCCTTTTGCTGGATGGGATGCTTTGCTCGGAGTCAACAGAAGGCAATTATACAGGCACATATTTAATGTTTGACACGGAAGCGATAGATAACGTGGACAGATATGAAATCATAAAAAAGAATAGGGATATGTTTACTACACTCTATGGCGAAAAGCGTGTAACAGAGGGCAGCTCTCCGGAAACTGTGTTTTCCGATAGCTGGAAATATCATGGATTTCAAATAAATAGTGACAGGATATCTCTTCTTAGTATTGTGATATATGACCCGTATTCTGAGGTTGTTTTCGTAGGGCATACCGGCATACTGATAAAGTACAGTGACTATTATTTATTTGTAGAAAAGATCGCCTTTGAACAGCCCTATCAGGCGACAAAAGTGCATACTGTAGATGAATTGCTCAATATCATGTCATTAAGAGCGGAATACTTCGGAGAAGAGGGGGAAGCCGGACCATTTGTATATAATAATGGAGAATATATTGGAACGTTAAAGAAAAATATTGACATGGCAGAAAAAATACCCTACAATCGTTCTAAATAGAACGATTGTAGGCGGGGTTGAGATGTATTTCTGGGATAAACATAAAACAATTACAGGATATTATGAACTGTTATCCGGCGAGGTATGCGACCGGTACGGATTAACACAGATGGAATATGATATACTGATGTTCTTACATAACAATCCACAGCATAATACCGCAGCAGAGATTGTAAAGGTGAGGAAATCAACAAAATCGCATGTATCAACTTCACTGAAAAAATTGGAAAATGAAGGTCTGATTGAAAGAATACAAAGCGAAAATAATAAAAAGCATATTGAAATTGTTTTATTAGACAAGGCAGAGTTGATTGTGGAAGCCGGAATAAATGCACAAAAAAAGTTCGCAAAAAATGTATTAAGCGGGTTGACAGAAGAAGAAATACATATGTGTATCAATGTATTTGATAAGATCTGTAACAATGCAGAAGAACATTTGAGAGACTACAGGGAGAATGCAAATGAGAACTAAATTTTGTGTAAAGAAAAAACATTACTGTTGATTGCAGGCATTGTCTGGATGATAGCAGGAGTTATTTTTACCAGAAATTATTTGTTTTACAGCCGATTGATGAAAAAGGAGCAGGACTAACGATGAAAGAAAACAATTACAAACCACAGATCCCAGATGTGATGGAAGCAATATTTGATGCAGCGTATTTGACTTTTGATCTGGTTGCTGCAATGCTTTTTTTCATATTTTCAAAGGGAAATATGTTATTTATTCTTTATGGAATATTAACATTGACACTTTGCGGAGGGGATGCTTTTCATCTGGTACCGAGAATTATCAGGGCAGTACGTGGAAGTAATGATAAAATAAAGCGGCAGCTGGGAATCGGACTGCAGGTATCGTCTGTTACAATGACAGTATTTTATATTATTTTGATGTATATCTGGAAGCTTACATTTCCGGAATTTAAAATACCGGTGGTAATTGAAGCTGTTGTATGGATATCAGCGGTTGTCAGAATTGTGATATGCCTGTTCCCGCAGAACAACTGGTGCACAGATGAAGGAAATATGAGATTATCTATTATCAGAAATACAGTTTTTGCAGTTACTGGTACAGGGATAATTATTTTATATTTAATTTCGGGAAATACCTATGGATATCATATGGCAAGGATGGCTGCGGCTATTATTATTTCATTTGGCTGTTATCTTCCAGTAACGTTATTCAGTAAAACAAAACCAAAAGTAGGACTATTAATGATTCCGAAGACCTGTGCATATATGTGGATTATTGTAATGGGACTACAGATTTTGTCGGAATATTAAAAATGAGCTGGGAAACAGCAAAATATCTGATGTGGCTATGTAGCTGGATTTGTGATAATTTCAGAAAAGCACAGAACAAAAAGCTTGCATTTTGAAAACAGGCGTGTATAATAAAGCTGTTATAAAACAGACCATTACGAAGTGATAAGGATAATGAAAAAGGGGTGCTCGCACAGGCGGGCTGAGAGTAAGCGGATGCTTTAACCCAGAACCTGATTTGGATAATGCCAACGTAGGGAGATAATAAGTCACAAGCATTTTTTGTGCAGGAATCTTTGCGTTGGATTCCTGCACTTTTTTGGTTCTTTGCGCCGTAGGGCAGCAGTAAGAAAAATGATATATCACAGCGGCAGATTGGGGGCACCACCTTAGGTCGCTATATAAAATTAATGCAGAGGAGGATTTTATGTACACAGCATTAACAATCGCTGGAAGTGATTCCAGTGGAGGCGCCGGCATCCAGGCAGATATTAAGACAATGACCGCCAACTGCGTATACGCGATGAGTGCGGTCACGGCTTTGACTGCCCAGAATACGACCGGCGTAACAGATATTATGGAAGTAACTCCAAAATTTTTGGCAGAGCAGCTGGACAGTATTTTTACGGATATTTATCCGGATGCAGTAAAGACCGGAATGGTCTCATCCAGTGAACTGATAGAGACGATTGCGGAGAAACTGACAGAGTATCACGCAAAAAATATTGTGGTAGATCCTGTCATGGTGGCAACGAGTGGAGCAAGGCTTATCAGCGAGGATGCCATCGGCACATTGAAAAGTAAATTATTGCCCCTTGCAACTGTTATCACTCCGAATATCCCGGAAGCAGAAGTTCTTTCCGGAATGGAGATTAAAACAGAAGCAGATATGGAAAAAGCAGCAGAAATCATCTGTAACACCTTAGGCTGTGCAGTTTTATTAAAGGGCGGACATCAGTTAAACGATGCTAATGACCTTCTTTTCCAGAAAGGAAAAGAACCGGTATGGTTTCACGGGAAGAGAATTGACAATCCCAATACCCATGGAACAGGCTGCACGCTTTCTTCCGCGATTGCATCGAATCTTGCAAAAGGAAGGGATTTAGAAACTTCCGTCAGGTATGCCAAAAATTACATTTCCGGCGCACTTGCCGCCATGCTTGACCTTGGAAAAGGAAGCGGTCCCATGAACCATGCATTTGCAGTCGAAGGAGAGTACAAAGGATGAATAAAAAGAGAACTTCCGTTTTTTCAAACGGACTAATCTGGTTTGGCGCAGGCGTATCTCTGGCGGAAATACTGACAGGTACCTATTTTGCACCGCTCGGTATTGGAAAAGCAATGGCAGCAATCCTGCTTGGTCATCTGATCGGCGGTCTTATGATGTTTGCGGCAGGAATGATCGGAGCGAAAGAGCGCAAAAGCGCCATGGAAACTGTAAAAATGAGCTTCGGCGAGAAGGGAAGCCTTCTTTTTGCCGTATTAAATGTGTTGCAGCTTGTTGGATGGACGGCGATCATGATCTATGACGGCGCACTTGCAGCGGATGGTGTGTTACATATTGGAAACTGGGTGTGGGCGCTCGTCATTGGTGTTCTGATTATTGTCTGGATTTTCATTGGGCTGACCAATCTCGGCAGGCTGAATACGGTTGCCATGACAGCACTTTTTATTTTGTCACTGGTACTATTTAAAGAGATCTTTTTTAATTCAGATTTTGTGATGCTGATTACAGCAAGTGATGACACAATGACGTTTGGTGCGGCGGTAGAACTTGCGGTAGCAATGCCGCTTTCCTGGCTGCCGCTTATCAGCGATTATACAAGAGAAGCAGAAAAGCCGTTTGCAGCAACACTTGCCAGTGTGCTTGTCTACAGTCTGGTCAGCATTTTTATGTACATGATCGGCATGGGAGCGGCTATTTTTACCGGTGAATATGACATTGCACAGATTATGTTAAAAACCGGTTTTGGCGTTGTCGGACTTCTTATTATTGTATTTTCCACGGTTACAACCACCTTTCTGGATGCTTACTCCGCAGGAGTTTCCAGTGTTTCCATTTCTTCAAAGATTCAGGAAAAATGGGCGGCGATCGTTGTTACCGTGATCGGAACGGCTGCAGCGATTGTGTATCCCATGGATAACATTACAAACTTTTTATATCTGATCGGTTCTGTTTTTGCTCCGATGATCGCAGTACAGATCGCAGATTATTTCATTTTAAAGAAGGCAGATGCCGAAAAATCTGCTTTCCAGTGGCGTAATCTGGTGGTATGGCTTGCCGGTTTTATAATTTACCGCATATTGATGCAGGTGGATACACCGGTCGGAAATACACTGCCGGATATGGTGATCACAGTCATTCTCTGCCTGATTGTGGAAAAAGCTGCGGGGGCATCACACAACAGAAAAAGAGGATGAAAAATGAAGAAACTGAATTTAAAGAAATTGACGGTCACAGCAATCTTAGCAGCGGTAGCAGTGGTGGGAAGCTTGTTTTCCTTCCCGGTATTCGGCTCCAAATGCGCACCGGTACAGCATCTGGTAAATGTTTTATGCGCGGTTACCGTAGGACCATGGTGGGCGTTGGCACAGGCTTTTATTGCGTCGCTGATCCGTAATCTGCTGGGACTGGGAAGCCCTCTGGCATTCCCGGGAAGCATGTGCGGTGCATTGCTTGGCGGACTTCTTTATAAGTACGGGAAGAAACTTCCGTTTGCCTATCTCGGCGAGGTGGCAGGAACCGGAATCATTGGAGGAATGCTTTCTTATCCGGTGGCATATCTTGTCATGGGGAATAAAGCAGCGGCGTTATTTACGTTTGTTGTTCCGTTCCTGATTAGTACCTGCGGTGGAACACTCATTGCCATTATCATTACGCTGCCGCTGAAGAAATCAGGCCTGCTTGGCAGAATGAAGGAAAGCTTAGAAGAGTAAAATGTTGAAGGCTCTGCTGCTTAGAGCGATATGTAAGACAGATGCATGAATCATTTTTCAAGTGTTAGATGAACGCTAACATTTGTCAGGAAAAACAGGAACAGAAAAAGAAAAGCAATCGAGGAAGCTCGATTGCTTTTTTATGCCATAAAAGGGGATCTCCTTTAATTTTCTTGTCAAGCTTTCTATAAGCGGATATAATATATTTGTAGGAGTTATAAGCATTTGCGAGGGGTGGAACTTTAGGATGAAGGAGAATAAAACGCAAAAGAAAATCCAAATAAGCATTCGTGCAAAAATCTTAGTTGGAATGGTCGTATGTACGCTGATTGTAGCAAATCTCAGCGGCTGGTTTCTTATGAATCAGGCAAAAACGATGTTGCTTGAGCAATGCAAGCAGAACGCAGGAAGTTCTGCCAAAATCGCAGCACAGAGAATCGATGGGGATCTGCTGGAGCAGCTGCAGGCAGGTGACGAGGGATCTGCGGATTATGAGGAAATCCTTAGTCAGCTGCAGGAGTTTTTGTGCGGGGATGAGATCAAGTATATCTATACGATGCGGATGAACGGGGATACGCTGGAGTTTATTGTAGATGCCGATACCGAGGAAGGCGCGGCGATCGGAGAAGCATACGAGATTTATGACGAAATCGCGGAAGCATTCGATGGAAATGTCACCGTAGACAGCGAGATGACTTCTGACGAGTGGGGCGACTTTTATAGCGCATTTGCTCCGGTGTACAACAGCGCTGGTGATATCGTTGGCATCGTAGGTGTAGACTGCTCCGTGACAGAGATACGGTTTCAGCAGAGTGCCCTGATCAGGAAGTTTATGCTCATTGAACTTGCCGGACTGGCAATTGCGGTGGTGCTCTCGCTTGTCATAAGCGGGGTGCTGTCAAGAAGCGTGAGCGCAATCGCAGGTAAAATGAGTGAGCTTGCCCAGAAAGAGGGCGATCTTACCCAGAAGATAACGGTAAGATCTTCGGATGAGGTTGGAAATATAGCAGGAAGTCTGAATGTATTTCTGGAGAATCTGCGCGAGATCATTAAGAAGATCAGCGACTGTGAATATAAGCTGGCTGGCAATTCCGAGCATGTGAACAATATCGTTACCGCGTCCGCGGATGAGGTATCAAAGGTAAATGCCACCATGAGCGTGATGGAAGACAACGTCCTTGAAATGAGCGAGATGGTTCACAAGATCGCGGAGGACGCAAAGAACAACAACGAACGGATGACCTCAGTCATCGGGGAGACAAAAGCCCAGGCAGAATATATTGGCGAGATTGGTGTAAAGGCGAAAAATCTGGAGAAAGACGCAATACAGGCGAAGGAACGTATGCAGGAGACAATCGTGCGTATTGGCAGGACGCTGGAAGATAAGATTGAAGAGTCAAAGGAAGTTGAGAAAGTTCAAAAGCTGACCGGACAGATCCTGAGTGTTGCGGATCAGACCAATCTTCTTGCCTTAAATGCCAGCATAGAGGCCGCAAGGGCGGGAGAAAGTGGAAAGGGCTTTGCAGTAGTAGCAAACGAGATATCAAATCTTGCGGAAGAGTCCTCCAGGACAGCGGCGGAGATCCAGAAGATCAACACTTTTATTGTAAATATCGTGGACAGTCTTGCGGAAACTTCGTTTGAACTTCTCAATTTTGTAAAGACGAACGTCATTTCAGACTATGACGTTCTGGTACATACAGGAAAAGAGTATGCGAGTGATGCCGACAGCTTCCGGGAACAGATGCTTGCCTTTGAAGGATACATGAATGAACTGCAGCAGAGCATGGCGCGGATCAATTCTTATGTAACAGATATTATGAGAGGTTTTGACTCCCAAAAAGAAGATGTAGTAAAAAATTCTGAGTATATGTCAGAAATCCACGGCGAGTTTCAGAAAATCGTGGATGCTGTTATGGACAACAAGGAGATTGTCGATGAACTTGAGCAGATTATCGGGCAATTTAAGATCTGACTGGTTTTTGTTTTTAAATATTGCAGACTGGCTGCGAGCCGAGTAACACAAGTTACAAATCGTTGTAAATGGCATGGGTGATTCCATCATAGGACGGAACAATGACGGCACGCTAAACGAGGACTACAGCAAGTGGTGTTATGCCGACGGAACGTATACCTATCATAACATGGATGAGTTGCTGGATATCTGTGTCAAAAATATGGTAAATGAAAATTTCACAGAGGAACAGGCTCGCTCTTATATGAAATAGCAAACGGGCAGTGTGAATTGAAAAAGCATAAGAAAAAGTTATTGGCTATAACCATAGTTGCTACAGTCTATTTCCTTATTTTGGAATTGTTGTTCTAAATGAAAAAATGTCAAATTACACATTGTTTCATAGAGAAAAATGCCACATAATACATAAGAGATACATCACAAATTTTGCGGAGGAAAGACATAGATGGAGAATCTGCTTGGAGAGATGATGCTGGGCGGACTGGGGATCGTCATTGTTATTCTGTCCTTTACCAGGTGGACGCGCGACCGGGCAGTCACACTTGGCATCGGGGGCTGGTTTCTTGCACTCGCCCTGGCGCTTGTTTTTGAAAAAGCACTGTTGTTTACCATTCTTCTAGGGGAGCCGGTCGGCGTGGCTGCCATTGTGGCGGGAGCGCTGCAGATTGCGGCTTTTGCAAAGGGAGAGACGCGTGGAATTGGCAGGATTTTAAAAAGTATCATGTTGATATTGTTCGGCATAGCACTGATGTATACGCCGGTCATGGTATGGAGAGGATAGGAAAATATGCGGTTATTGATCAAACAGAGAGTGTTTTCATGGACAGATTCCTATGACGTGTATGACGAGGAGGGAAAACCAAAGTATTTTGTGAAGGCGGAATTCCTGTCGTTGGGGCATCAGCTTCATGTGTACGATTGCAACAGGCAGGAAATTGGAGTAATCCATCAGAAGCTGTTGACGTTTCTTCCTGCGTTTGAGATCGAGGTTGGTGGAATAGTAAAAGGCGAGATCCAGAAACAGTTCACACTGTTTTGTACGAAATACGAGATCGATTATAACGGATGGCGCGTGGAGGGAGATTTTCTGGGCTGGGATTATGATGTATACAATGGCTGCAGTTCCATCATCCACATTTCCAAACAGCTGCTATCCTGGGGAGATACCTACGCCATCGACATCAATGATCCGGCCGACGAACTTGACGGGCTGATGCTTGTGATCGCTATCGATGCGGCAAACTGCACGCAGGGAGCATCATAAGAGGAACGAGGTGCCACAGGGCGGTGCGCGTATGAGCGCAAGGAAGAGATTTCTAGGAAGAGGTCAGTGCGGATGTTATAAGGCGGTCAGTGCAGGGGATTGACAAGCAGATAGAAATTGACGTATACTAAACTGGATTTTGAGGAAAAGAAAGGAGGACGCAGGATGAACGGTCTGGGTTATGCACCGGTCTGCAGCAGTGCATTGTCAAAAACATGTATTTTTCGCGTGTACGGGATTACTGCGCCCTTTTTTAAGAAGGTTTAGCGTTTCTGTACATAGAAAAATGCGGCAGTAATTCCGAAACAGTTTGATCTCACAATGGTGTGGGATCGGGCTGTTTTTTCAGTTTATTGATAAAAATAAAATGAAAAGAGGAATTACAGATGAACGAAAAACAGAATCTTCGACTTAAGAGAAATGTTGGACTGGACTATGTCCATACGTTTCTTTCCAATATGAACATGCAAAGCTCGATCTGGGTGTTGTATCTCGCATATTGCGGGCTGCACCTGGCACAGATCGGACTCTTAGAGGGAATATACCATGCGACAAGCATCGTGTGTGAGATTCCTTCCGGGGCGGCAGCCGATCTGTGGGGCAGAAAACGCTGCATGATTTTGAGCAACCTCTGCATCGCGGTTTCCTGCGTGATCATGCTGTTCTCAAAAAGTTTCGGGTGGTTTGCGGTAAGCTTTGCCGTACAGGCACTTGGAAATAATTTAAACTCCGGCTCGGAGGAAGCGCTTGTATATGACAGCATGAAGTGCCTGGGGCAGGAAGAACACTACATGGGTGTCTATGGAAGACTCAATGTACTGATCGAAGTGGCGCAGGGGCTTGCAACGGTCGCAGGCGGTGTGCTGGCAGAATTCTCCTACTTCTGGTGCTATGCGGCATGTGTTGTGATTGCGGTGCTGGCATTGCTGCCTGTACTGTGGATGGCGGAGCCGCCGCAGTGCGGCAAGGCAGCTGATACGGCAGGCAGGAGCGCAAAAGATGCGCCGGCGGAAGGAACTCCGGCACAGAGAACGATCTGGGAGACCGTGAAGCATCATTTTGCAGTCAGTGCATGTATCCTGCAAAAGGATGCCAGAATCGGAAAAATCATCGGGTTCTATTCTGTTGTTTTTGCGGCGCACACGCTGCTGTTTTTCTACAGCCAGCAATATTTTGCGGATTTCGGCTACAATAAAGTGCAGATCAGCGTCATTATGCTGCTCGTGGGCGGCGCTTCCTGCCTTGGTGCGCTCGCCAGTGCAAAAATGTACCGGCGGTTTGGGAAAAGGTGCCTGATACCGGAGACGGTTATCATTGCGGCGGCAATTCTCTGCTACGGATCAGAGAAGGCGGGCGTGGCTGCAGCGGCTCTTATGTGTGCCGGATTTGCGAACGCGGCGTTGTATCCGGTCCAGTCTGACTCCCTGAACGCATTGATTCCGTCAGAACAGAGGGCAACTTTAATCTCGGTCGACAGCATGTGTTTTTCCATTGCCATGATTGTGCTGTTCCCGCTCGCAGGAGCGTTTGCGGATCGGTGGGGGTTAAAGACGGTGTTGCTGCTGCTCGGCGCCATTTTACTGCTGTTTCTTTTGACAGTCTTTTGCATTGAAAAAGAAAGCTTTTCAAGCGATCATTCCTGATGTATGATGAAAAAAGCGAGGTAAACATATGTTAAAATTAGAGAAGGGACGTCCTGCCGACTGCGCGGGACGTCTGGAAAAAGAAGTCCGGACGTATGATTTTCTGGACAAACTGAATATCGAATATGAGCGGATTGATCATGAGGCGGCAATGACGATGGAAGAGTGTGCGGATGTCGACGAAGCGCTCGGCGCAATGATCTGCAAGAATCTGTTTCTGTGCAACCGGCAGGAGACAACATTTTACCTTCTGATGATACCGGGAGATAAGAAGTTCAAGACAAAGGATCTGTCGGCACAGATCCATTCGTCACGCCTGTCTTTTGCAAAAGAGACTTATATGGAGGAGCTTTTAGACATCACGCCCGGGTCGGTCAGCGTGCTTGGTCTGATGAACGACAGGGAACACCGTGTCCAGCTTCTGGTGGACCGGGATGTGCTGAAAGGCGACTACATCGGGTGCCATCCGTGCATCAACACGTCCAGCCTTCGCATAAGACAGAAAGACATGTGGGAAAAAATTGTTCCGGCGCTGGAACACGAACCGGTCTTTGTGACATTGGAAGAACCACAGGAGTGAGCAGATATGAAAAAGAAAATGCAGATAAATAAGAAGAAAGAAGAACGGCGGGGAACGCAGGAAAAAATGTTGGAACCGGCAAAGTCGGCAAAGTCGGCAAAGGCGGCAAACACGGGAAAGCAGACAAAATCGGAAAAATCGTCGAAACCGGCAAAATCGTCGAGACCGGCAAAACTGAATAAGCCGGCGGAGCGCGCAGATGCGGTCTGTCCTTACGCGAAGAAATGCGGTGGATGTGACTATCAAGGCATGCCGTATGAGAAGCAGCTCAAGGAGAAGCAGGCATATGTGCAAAAGCAGGTCGGATCATTCTGCAAAGTGCTGCCGATTCTGGGGATGGACGAGCCGTATCATTATCGGAACAAGGTGCACGCCGTATTTGATATTGAAAAAAAGCGTGGCAGTCGTCCCGGCGTTCGTGGGAACGGTAAAGCCGCAAACGGAAAACAGGGAAACGGCAAAAAGGGAAGATTAGCGGCAAAGCCGGCACCGGGAGGGATCATTTCGGGTGTATACAAAGCGGGAACGCATGAGGTCATCAATATCGATGCCTGTCAGATCGAGGATGAGCTGTCCGGCGCGATCATCCGTGATATCCGGGGGCTTTTGCATTCTTTTAAAATTAAGACATACGATGAGGACACCGGTTACGGTCTGCTGCGCCATGTGCTGGTGCGCCGCGGGTTCCACAGCGGGGAGGTGATGGTTGTCCTGGTGCTTGGCTCGCCGGTACTGCCATCGAAGAATCATTTTGTGATGGCGCTGCGGGAACTTCACCCGGAGATTTCGACCGTGATCGTCAACGTGAACGACAAGCGCACCAGCATGGTGCTGGGCGACAAGGAGAGTGTGATCTACGGTAAGGGCTACATTGAGGATACGCTCTGTGGATGCACCTTCCGCATTTCGCCGAAGTCGTTTTACCAGGTCAATCCGGTGCAGACAGAGCTCCTCTACGGAAAAGCCATTGCATATGCGGCGCTGACCGGAAACGAGACGGTTGTGGATGCGTACTGCGGCACCGGCACGATTGGCATTATTGCCGCGAAATCAGCGAAGAAAGTGATCGGTGTAGAATTAAACCGCGATGCCGTGCGCGATGCGGTGAAAAATGCGAAGTGTAACAACGTCAAAAATATCGAATTTTACAACGCAGACGCGGGACAGTTCATGGTAGAGATGGCGGAATACCGCGCGGATGCGAAGCGCGGAGAGAAGAGCGGAGCAGACGAGGTGGATGTCGTCTTCATGGATCCGCCGCGCGCCGGAAGCGATGAGGCGTTCCTCTCCTCGGTGGTGACGCTGGCACCGAAGCGTGTCGTTTACGTTTCCTGCAATCCGGAGACGCTGGCGCGGGATCTTTTGTATCTCACAAAGCATGGCTACCGGGCACAGGAGTGCCAGCCGGTGGATATGTTCCCGTGGACGAAACATGTTGAGTCGGTAGTTCTGATGCAGTATTGTGGAAAATAAGAAAAATAGGCATGTTAGACCACAAGATGTTGTGGTTTGAGGGCAAAAATTGGAGCAAAAAATGACCAGTTTTTGCCCTATTTTTTTCCACGTTTTTATAGATGCATAGAGGCAAAAAAGAGATTTTTAAGTATTTTGGGACAAAATTCAGAGAAAGGAAAAGAAACAGGGATGGAGAAAAAGCAGCATCCAAGTTACGGAATGATTCGGTTTGCAAGGTCCTCAATCGGTGGTTCAGGAACGGCATTGTTTGGAAGTTCCATCATGCATAATAATGTAATACGCCTGTCCATTTCAAAAGGCATGATGGAAAGGGAGGGCAACGAGGACTGGTTTTTGGCAGGGACAGACATCAATGACATGATCGTTGAGGTGGAGATGTCCTATACACAGTTTGCCGAAGCAATCACATCACTTAACATTGGAGAGGGGATACCGGTTACCATTACAAAAGTGAATGGGACATTCGTTGAACCATGCCCATACAGTGACAGGCAGAAAGTAATGCGCCGGGAAGTGGATGAAGCAACCCGTGACTTGGTGCGGCAACTGGAAAAGAGGTCAGAGGAGATTGAAAAACTTCTGGATGAGAAACGTGTCCTGAGCAGGGAGGACCGGAGAAATATCGTCTCGACATTGAAAAATGTACGGCAGGAGTTAAAAAGTAATATCCCCTATCTGCAGAAACTGTTTGCTGAACAGATGGATAAAACCGTGACAGAGGCGAAAGGGGAGTTTGAAACTTACCTGCAGAACAAGATGAACAGCATTGCACTTGCAGCAATTTCAGAACAGATGAAGCAGGAGGAAATCAGTTTAAACAGAAACATGATACCGGAACTGGAAGTACAGGAGGGCGGGGAAGAGGCAGGGGAGATGGAAGCGGGAATGCACATGGACATGTAAGGCGGTACTTATTTTAGAAATGAAATGGGTATCGCTATTTTTTTATCCGAAAGGAAGGGGATGAAGTGAAGCGCAGAAAAGGACATGAGATAGACTATGCAGGGAAAAAATATGTTTCACTGCATGAACTGTGCGATGACCTGGACCTGCCTTACTCTCCGCTGGCACATAAATATTACAGGACAAAAGATATTGAACAGTCGGTAGAGAGGGCAAAAAAGGTAAAAGATGCACAGACCTACACCGTCTGGGGCAGGGAATATAAAAGCCTGACGGATATTGCAAAGGAGTACGGGACCAGTGCCGCCGTCATTTCAAAAAGACTGCAGGACGGAAAGACAGCCGAGGAAGCTATCGCAGAAATCATACAGAAGGAAACACTTTCTTTCTGCGGAAAGGAATTTCATGGACTGGCACAGATAGCGAACTATTATGGAAAAGATTATTCGCTGGTCTGGGAGCGGCTCAAATATGGCATGAGAATGGAAGAAGCACTGTTTCTACCGATCAGGCAGATGAACAAGCCGCAGTATGAAATAACCTGTCGCAAAAATTTATGAGGAGGTCAAGTCAGAAAGGCTGGAACAGGAAAAAGGGATGCAGATGAACATGTAAGGCAGTACTTATTTTAGAAATGGAATGGGTGCTGTCTTTTTTTTATGGAAAAAGGAAGGAGACAGAGTGGATGTCGGGATTTTTTTGCAACAGTCCAAGAATGCAGTTATTAGAACGGCAGATGTGCCAGCCGCCGGGATACCGTCCCAGAGGGCATGGGTGGATGTTTGACATGGAAGAGTGGAAAAGCAGAGGAAATTATTCAGAGATTGTGGACTGTGTCATCAGCCGGATGCAGATGGAACACTTAAAGAAAAGAATACAGGAGGTATTTGGAAATGCAGACAAGGAACTGATTTTTTATGACAGCAGGCACAGAACGGATTTTTCTTCCCTGCTGCTTGGCAGACGGAAAAAGAACCTGTGCGGACTTCCGAATTATGCCGCCGCAGTATTTCTTCTGTCTGCAGATGAAAACCTGTGGGAGAAAGTTTCTAAGCAGGTGCTGGATACGGGGATTTATTTTGACCGCATCCGGCTTGGCAGCGTTACGCTGGAACAATATATCCTGTTCCATGCAGCTAGGGATGTGTATCTGGGGACAAAGCATATCCGGCTGTCGGAGCTGACCGACAGGGAACTGATACCGGATGAAATCTTAAGGCTTATCGTGAATGCATTTGTGATGGAAAGGTATGGGGTGGACATCGTAGAACAGGAGGTGTGGAATGAAGATTAGAGCAAAAAATAGGGAACAGACGGTAGATATGACTCTGCCGGTAACGGACATGGACATGCAGTATTACATGAAACGTATCGGGATAGAAGATGTTATGCCGGTATGTTGTATCAGTGAGGTACGGGATGAACCGCCCTATTTTGGATTTTTGAAAGGGCAGACCGTCAACATGGACGAACTTAATTTCTTTGCCAGAAGGCTGGATGGAATGACGGAATATGAAAAAAGAGTGGTGGGTGTCTACAGCAGTGAGACAGGCATCCGGGAGATGAAACAACTGATCAACCTGACTTACAGCCTGCAGGGACTGTCACTGCTCACAGACTTGACGGACGGAAACCGTGTCGGGCTGAGACTTTATCTGGACCGGCACATTGCAATCTCAGAAGAAGAAAAGAGCAGAATAGATTTTAATGCATATGCACAGAGGATTTTTTCAGAAGGAAAATGTAAGTTCCTGCCACATGGGATACTGGTAGATCAGGGATTCCACATGGAGGAGGTCTATAACGGAAGAACCTTTCCAGAATACATCGACAGACCGGATGAAACCGTGGCAGTTTTATCGCTTGGAAATGAGGCAGGGGATAAGGAGTACCTTTATCTGCCAACGGACATCAGTGCCATGGATAAGGTAAAGAAAAGATTAAACATCGCAGCATTTGCTGAAGGCATTGTGAACGGGATAGAAAATATCCGGCTGCCGGAAAGCATCCTTCCTTCCCCGGAAGATATGTGTATGTCTCTGCAGGGGGATATCCGGAAACTGACTCTTTTTAATGAGATGTGCCAGACCGTCAGCCGTTTTGATGAAGCAAAAATGGACCGGCTTGCAATGGCGGCCGGATTCGTGGGAGCAGGTGAATTTACTGACATCACTTACATCGCAAAGCATCTGGATGAATTTGAAATACATCCGCAGATACATACGGATAAAGAGTATGGGGAATTTCTGATTAAAGAGGCAGGGATGTTTGAAATCGATGAACTTCTCCTGCCGCATATTGATTATGCCGGGGTTGCCCGTGATAAAAGACAGGCAACAATGGCAGACAGCGGATTTATTCCAGAGGGCTTTGTTGGCATGCAGCGGGCAATCCATGAGTATCAGGAATATCAGGGAGAGTTTGCCGATCCGCTTGAAAAAAACGGGATACCCTGTGAAACGTTCTGCCTTTACAATTCGCTTATAGGGATGATGTATCAGGATGGAGAGGAGCAGGAAACGCTGTACCGGAGTGAACTGGCAGATTATGAGGAACAAATCCAGAAAGCCATCCTCAAAGAAAGGCATGTGGAAGAAGAGCCGAGGGGACTCATGCATTATTTTGACGGGAACAGACAGGTGGCTGCAAAAGTGATCAGTGCATTCCCCAAAGTGCAGAACATCCGGGGAGAACTGTTCGGAGTTCTGGAATGCAGTATCTGCCAGCCGCTGACGCAGAGTGAAATCTATGAACTGAAAAATTACTGGGACGGACAGATGAGTGACGGCTGGGGAGAAGGCTTTGAACAAAGACCAATCTATACGCAGGAGGGAGAACTGTATGTCAGTTTCTGGACACAGGAAAGACACTGGGGCGTCATGACAGAGGAAGAACTGGACAGAATCTGGAACCATGGCATGACGCAGACCCTGTAAAAAAATAATATTCTGCTGGATATGTGCTGGTGTATGTAGTATTGTGTGTCCCAAAGAAACCAAGGAGGCAAACAGATGAAATTGGATGATACAGTCATGGTGCAGTTTTTTGGGGAGCTTATCGAATCATACCGCCAGCAGATCATGGTTCAGGAAGAGGCAAGGGAACTTTCAAAGAAGGAAAAAAAGTTCCTGGCAGACTTAAGAAAAGAACTGGAGTTGTCAAACCCACAAGCGTATAGGATGGTGACAGAACTTTTTGGATGCATGTTAGACATCAGCCAGATAAAACAGGAACAGCTTTATATACAGGGAATAAAGGATGGAATACGAATCCGAAAACTGGTAAAAGAAATCGAGGAAGGTGAGGAATGTTAAGAAGGGAACAGATAGAACGACTGAAGGAAAGATATCCTGCGGGTACCGTGGTCAGGCTGGGGCAGATGGAAGGAGAACACCACATGCCGTCCGGCATGGAGGGAAAAGTAACCGGTGTGGATGATATCGGACAAATCCATGTGGAATGGGAAAATGGAAGCACGCTGGCTCTGAATGTGGAAGAGGATGCCTTTTCTGTTGTTCCGCAGAAGGAAACCATAGCCGAAAAGAAATGCAGGGAGTTTTTAGGGAAAGTAAATGAGATAGTAAAAGAAACAGATTTCTATCTGCTGAATGTGTCATGCAATGGAGGGGATACCGCCTATGCTGCCGAAAAGCTGCTTGCCATGCATCAGGCATTTGAAACCGTGTACGGGGAAGGATATGTGGATGAAGAGTATGGGATGGTGATGATGCCGGCGGTGGTCTGCGGAAGGGATTCCGGCATACGCACGCTGGCACTTGTCACGCTTGATCTGGAGTCTTCCGGGGAACACTTCGGAACGATTTTCATGACTCCGGGCGGCATGATGGAGCAGGGCAGCAGCTTCCTGAGTGAAAAACAGAAACAGGCACTGGCAGAGTATTATATCCCATATGACTACTGGTACACACCGCTTGTGGAAAGGGACCACCATGTGGATTTTACACAGATGCCGGAGGAGGTGGCAGACATCCGCAGGATGGTGGATGAACTGCTGGTGCAGGGGGAGGCTTTCCATATGAATGAACCAAAATAGGAGGAAAAAAATTTGAACAGCATCATAAGCTGGGTTGGCGGCAAGAAAGCACTGCGCGATCTGATCTATCTGCGCATGCCGAAAAACTATGACCGCTACATAGAAGTATTTGGCGGTGGCGGCTGGGTTTTATTCGGGAAACCGCCGGATAAATGCATGGAGGTTTACAATGATTTTAATTCAAATCTTGCAAACCTCTTTTATTGTGTCAAGGAAAGACCAATGGCACTGCTTCGGGAATTGTCCTTCCTGCCGCTCAACTCCAGAGATGAATTTACAACGCTGCGGAAATTTCTGACCATGGAAGAATTTAAGAGTGAACATCTTGCAGAAGAATTAGAGATTGCAACGCACTTCTTAAAAGAACCGGAGGCGGCAGAAATCCGTGACATCCTCATGGAGCGTGCCGCAGTAGGGGATGTGAAGAGGGCGGCGGCATTCTATAAGATTATCCGTTACAGCTATGGAAGCGGATGCACCTCTTATGGCTGCCAGCCTTTTGACATACGCAAAACCTTTACCATCATCTGGGAGGCAAACCGCAGGCTGAAGGATACCGTGATCGAGAATAAGGATTTTGAGGCACTCATCCGTCAATATGACAGACCGAATGCCTTTTTTTATTGCGATCCGCCGTATTTTGAAACCGAAGGACACTATGAGGTGGTGTTCCGCAAGGAAGATCATGTGAGGCTCAGGGATACCTTAAAAGGCATACAGGGAAAATTCATGGTTTCCTATAACGACTGTGCCTATATCCGTGAGCTGTATCAGGACTTCCAGATTGAAGCGGTGACAAGAATCAACAACCTTGCACAGAGGTATGACAACGGAAGTGAGTTCCCGGAAGTGCTGATTGCCAACTATGACATGGAGGAAAGGAAAAAAAGCATGCCGATGCAGATGAATCTGTTTGAACTGTACGGGGAACAGAAAACGGTCCGGTGGAAGGGAAAGGAGACAGAGGAAGAGCCACAGGACACATAAAAAAGGAAAGAAGGAGGAAAACATGCTTCAGTTAGTAGAAATGGAAGGAAAGATGACGGAAAACGGATGTATTGAGATTCCCGCAGTGGTGTTAGAGCAGGCTGGTATCTGTACAGGTGACACCGTGAAACTTGTGTATATGGCAGAGGACGGGGAACTTAAGAACACGGCAAAGGAGTTCCTGCTTGCAAGGGCAGGACAGGATGTGGCAGAGGAACTGGCAAAGGAGGAAAACATTGCGTTCCAGATACCGGAAGAATTATTAAGGGATGCCGGAATCCCGATGGACGCAGACCTTGATATTGTGTGTCAGGAAGGACGCATTATCATTCTGCCGTCAGAACTTGTGCAGGGGACGAAAGTGCCGGAGGAACTGCTTGCCATCTGCAGGGAGCTTGGCATCACGGAGGATAAGGTAAACATCATCTTGCGGACCACAGAGGAGGGAACGGATGAAAAAACCGGTGTATAAGCTGTTAGACGAAAAAGGACGCATCCTGATCCCGAAAGAATTCCGCCAGATGGCAGAGCTTGAGAGCGGGGATATCGTAAAGCTGTCCGTGAGCAGTGGAAAGATCATGGTATCCAAAGTAGATATCGTGGAGATGGGGAGTCAGGACCCGCAGGCAGTGGAAGCGTATGTAAATGCGGCGGTAAAACATATGAGTCCGGCAAAACAGGTGGCACTTGCGGCAAGGATTCTGAAATTCGCACAGCAGGAGGGAGGTACGGATTGTTAAGAAATAAGTACAGGGCATTTGAAATCAGGGACGATCAGGTCAGCCAGACGCTGGTGGACGGGAATCTCTGCTCCATTGCAGAATTTATCCGGCACTGCAGTGAGGGAAGCATCATCACCCTGCACACCATGGAGGGCGAACCGTTTTTGATCGGACTCTCCAAGATGTTTGTATTCTGCGGAGACAAGGCATTCTTAGACAGGCAGTTGATCCCTTACCTGCGCAGCATGGGTGGGGAAAGCGTATGAAAAGAATTTATGTTCAGAACGGGATCGTATTTTTTTATGGGAATCCGGCTGGCTATCTGGGAGATGGGAAAGCAGTCATCGACTGCATGTTCCAGAAAGAGGAGCTGGTTTCGTTTGTGAAAGAACTGGGGTTTTTGGAACACGTATTCCGTGAGGGTGTGTATGACCGGCTGTCGGAGGGAGGTGGTGTCAAAGAGACAGCGGAGACCAGCATCGGGGAAGGGAGGAGGCTTAGAATCTATCAACTGGGACAGGACAGTCCGATCATGATGCGGTTTATCAGTCTGGCAGAGAGAAAAAAGAGAGGGTATGACAGACCGCGCAGGGAGGAATATGTCAGAGTCTATGAGGGGGAGATAGAAAACTATAGTCTGGAGGAAGTCTGGGAAAAATACGGACGAAGAGTACCGGAAGGGTTTCAGGGACATGCATTGTCCATTTCGGATGTGATCGAGTTTGCGGATGGGGAAAACAGCCGCTTTTTCTACATCGAACCATCCGGGTATGAGGAAATCAGATTTTAACAAGGAGGATCATTATGCCAAAGGCAAAAACTGCCCAGAGCCGGGCAGAAACCACAGAACAGCACGCGCCATCCGGAGCAGGGAACAAAGAAAACACCCCGCTCCAGTTTGATGTGCGCATCCAGTCCATCCGTCCGGGGGACAGCATCAAGGGAACGGCATCCGTAAACATCAACGGGGCATTTGCAATCCGGGGTGTCAAGATCATTGAGGGAAGCAATGGACTGTTTGTTTCCATGCCAAGCTATAAGGCTGGGAATGAGTACAAGGACATCTGTTTTCCTATCACGCAGGAATGCAGAAAACAGCTCCATGAAGCAGTCATCGGAGCTTATGAGCAGGCAATTTCGCAGGGGCAGGATACGGTAGCAAAGCATCATGGGATGCAGGCACCGGAAGGACAGCCGATGGAGATGGCAGGAATGTAACAGGATAAAACCAGAGAACATAGAGCAGACCGCACAGAAACGGTCCGGCAGATCATGAGAAAAATTGGAGGAAAAAAATATGAGAAATATGATGAAAAAAGCAGCACAGAATGTAAAGGCAGTTGCCGTGAGAGCAGGGATGTTAATGAAGGATACCAAGGGCGAGAACTATGTGGATACGGCGGTCAAAATCCTGATCGCAGTCGTTCTCGGCGCACTGCTCCTGGCAGGTCTTTATGCACTCTTCGGGGATGTGGTGATGCCTACCCTTACCCAGAGGATTCAGGACATGTTCAACTATGCAGGATAAGGAACACCGGTCCAAGACAGGGAAACAGGAAAAATAACAGAATGATATGGAGGAAAACAGATGCCTAGAAGAGCAAACACACAGACACAGCAGGAAGCAGTACAGGAAAATGCCGCAGTGCAGGCAAATACAGGGGCAGACATGCAGATGGAGGCTGCCATCACAAAAACACAGCCGGAAAAGGGTGTCCTTGCCCTTGCCGATGTAAAAATCGGGGATTTCATGACGATCCGAAATGTCAGAATCAAGGAAGATGACTACGGGCTGACGGTTGCCATGCCGAAAACAAAGGCAGGAGCAAATGAACAGTACAAGGATACGGTGTTCTTTGCCGACAGGGGAATCAAGGAAAGATTTGACCAGACGGTACAGAAAGCGTATGAAACTTTTATGCACCAGCAGACGGATCTGGATGAGGAACCGGAGGAGGCAGAGGAGCTGGAACAGGAAGAAAGTGGCATGAACATGGGAATGTAGCATGATCAGGCTGGCTTTCTTTTTTTCTGCCCTGTCTTTGGCGGCGGTCATGGATATGAGGACAAGGACCATCCCGGACTGGCTGGTCGTTCTGGTGGCACTTACCAGCATGCTGCCACCGGGACAGCCCAATCTTTTGGGAGTTCTTGCAGGACTGCCGCTGCTCCTCGCAGGGATTACCATAGGAGGAATCGGCGGAGGGGATGTGAAACTCATGGGGGCATGCGGCCTGGTTCTTGGAGCGAGCCAAGCGCTTACGGGACTGTTTCTTGCATTGTGCCTGCTGGTGCTGTGGCATGCGGCAGGGAACATGGGCAGAAAAAAGAACAGAAAGAAACAAAAAGAGGAGAAGGAACAGGCATACCCGCTTGTTCCGTTTCTTTTTGCAGGAATGCTGATTGGTATCTGGATAGGAGGTTAAAGAATTGAAAAAGAAATTATTACTGGCAGGGATTGTGGCACTGCTTGCAGGAACTGTCATGGCAGCAAGAAAGAAAAAATATACGGAGACATCGAGATAGGAGGAGAAGAGAATCATGAAACTGTTAAAAAACCGTACTGTTCTTGGGGTACTCTGCATTGCAGTGTCCCTGCTCATCTGTTTTGCAGTGACACCGCTTGTCAATGCCGGACTGTCCCAAAAGACCACAATCGTGCGTTTTGTAAAGGACGTTAAGGCAGGCGAAGAGATCAAAAAAGGAATGCTGCAGGAAGTCGAGGTGGGAGGTTACAACCTGCCCGAAAATGTGTTAAGGAGCATCACGGAGGCGGAAGGAAAATATCTGACCGCGGATGTTTATGCAGGGGATTATATCGTAGCAGAAAAAGTAGCAGACGAGCCGGCTGCAGAAAATAAATACCTTTACAACTTAAACGGGGAGAAACAGGCAATCTCCATCACCATCAGTTCTTTTGCGGAAGGACTCTCCGGCAAATTAAAGAGCGGGGATATTGTGTCGGTCATCGCACCGGATTACCTGGGCAGTGGGGAGACAGTGATCCCGGCAGAATTAAAATATGTGGAGGTCATCGCAGTGACGGCAAAGTCCGGCTATGATGCTAATACACAGGAGCAGGAAGAGGAGAAGGAGCTTCCGTCCACCGTCACGGTGTTAGTCAGACCGGAGCAGAGCAGACTGCTGGCAAGGCTGGAAGCAGAGGGAGAAATCCATCTGTCACTGGTATACAGGGGAGACAGCCAGAAAGCTGCACAGTTCATTGAAGCACAGGATCTGGTGCTGGAGGAGCTTCTGGAAGAAACCACAGAGGAAGAAGAGGTATCTGTTGTAAAAAATGAGGTGCCGAGGACAGGAGGGGAAGCGGATGCAGTGACGGCAGAAGAAACCTCGGCAGACGAGAAAAATGATACGGATATGGAGGAATAGTGTTTGAATTTCATGAAAAATTCTTTGTTCCAGAGAAATTTGGAGCAGGAAAGGGAAGAAGAGATGCCGGAAGAGGGAGGCGTGCTTGCCGTGTGGGGCAGCCCTTCCTCCGGCAAGACGGTGGTGTCTGTGAAACTGGCAGAGCATCTGGCAAAGAAAAAGAGAAATGTCATTTTAATCCTTGCGGATATGGTCACTCCGCCGCTGCCTTACTTATGCGCACCGTCAGACATTGAACAGGAAAGGTCGTTGGGGAGCATTCTTGCCGCATCCCATGTGACGGAAAACCTCATCAAGAAGAACTGCATGTTCTACCGGAAGAATGATTATCTTTCCATGGTCGGGATGTTAAAGGGGGAGAATGTGTTCACCTATCCGCCCTATGAAAAAGAGCAGGCGGCAGAACTGCTCCAGCTTGCAGCACAGATCGCACCGTATGTCATCGTGGACTGCACCAGCAATATCGCATCGGATATCCTGTCGGCGGTCGCATTGATGGAGGCAGATACGGTGTTAAGGCTGGCAGGGTGTGACTTAAAATCCATCAGTTACTTATCCTCCCAGCTTCCACTGCTATCAGACCACAAATGGGATGCCGACAAGCAGTTGAAGGCCGTGTCCAATATCAGACAGCAGGAGGCAAGCAGCCACATGGAACAGATCCTTGGCAGTGTGTCGTTCCAGATTCCGCACAGCAGTGAGGTGGAAGCACAGTTTTTAGAAGGGGAACTGCTTGGGGAACTCGGCCTGAAGGAGAGCCGGGCATTCCGCAGGGAGATAGAGAAAATCAGCAGGGAGGTATTCGGGGTATGAAAAATAACCAGAATCTGTTCTTTTCCCCGGAGGAAAAGGGAAGGGCATTTTCGGATGTCTTAAAAGAGGTGCAGGAGTATATCTCCAGCAAATATTCCACGCTCATGGTGGAAGGTGGGAGCGAGGAAGTAAAACAGCAGGTCAAGCGGTACATTACAAAGTACATCTGTGACTACCGTATCACGGTAAAGGGAAAAACACAGGAACAGTTGATCGATGACCTTTACACGGAAATGGCAGAGTTTTCCTTCCTCACCAAGTACATTTTTGGAACAGGGATAGAGGAAATCGATATCAATTCCTGGCGGGATATCGAGATACAGTACAATGACAGCAGGTGTGAAAAGCTGGAGGAACACTTCGAGTCCCCGGAGCATGCGGTCAATGTCATAAGGCGCATGCTCCATGTGTCGGGCATGGTGTTGGACAATGCCTCCCCTGCGGTGTTAGGACATCTGAGCAAGAATATCCGAATCGCCGTGTTAAAGACGCCGCTCGTGGATGAAGATGTGGGGATTGCAGCATCCATCCGTATTGTCAATCCGCAGAGCCTGAAAAAGGAAAACTTTGTGGATGGCGGCACCGCAACGGGGGAAATGCTGGACTTTCTGGCAGAGTGTCTGCGTTATGGCATCAGCATCTGTGTCGCAGGAGCCACCAGTTCCGGTAAGACCACACTTGCAGGCTGGCTGCTTACCACCATACCGGATGGAAAGCGTATCTTTACCATCGAAAACGGCAGCCGTGAGCTGGCACTCGTAAGGGAAAAGGATGGAAAAGTGACCAACAGTGTCATCCATACGCTGACCAGATACAGCGAAAATGAAAAGCAGAACATTGATCAGGACATGCTCCTTGATATGGCACTGCGTTTTAACCCGGAGATCATCTGTGTCGGGGAGATGCGTAGTTCAGAGGCGTACACGGCACAGGAATCGGCAAGAACCGGACACACGGTGCTTACCACGATCCACAGCAACAGTTGTGAATCCACTTACAGCCGAATGAGGACACTGTGCAAGAGAAAATATGACATGGATGACGAGGTGTTGATGGACCTTGTAACGGAGGCATTCCCTATCGTGGTGTTCACCAAGCAGCTTGAGAACCGCAAGAGGAAACTCATGGAAATCATGGAGTGTGAGATCACGGCAGACGGAAAGCGGAAGTTCAACCCGCTGTACCGCTATGAGATCATCGAAAACCGGATGGAAGGGGACCGCTTTATCATTAACGGCACGCATAAGAAGGTGTGCGGAATTTCCGAGAGCCTCAAAAAGAGATTTTTGGAAAACGGCATGCCAAAAGATGTGCTGGAAAGAATTGAAAAAGGAGGGAAGAAAGTATGCTGACATTACAGGTCATTGCCTGCATCGGGATCATTACAGGAGCATTCCTGCTGTTCCAAATCCGGTTAAATGACTTTACGGGGAACATTTTCCACAGGCTTTTGGACGCACCGAAAGGAATCCGTGAGGAGATACTGGAGGAAACCAAGCGCAGGAAAAAATCCTATTTCCGCAGGGAGATCGAGGAAGTACAGGAAATTTTGAAAACAACGGACAGGGAGGAGCTGTTCCCGCTTTTATGCACGGCATCCCTTCTGCTGTTTGCCGCAGGAGCAGCCATTGCGGTCATGATCGGAAATGTTTTTCTGGTTCCGGTGCTGGCATGCGGATTTTTATTTCTGCCGTTCTGGTACATCAGGCTGACCGCATCCCATTTCAAAAAGGATGTGTCATCGGAACTGGAAACCGCACTGTCTATTATTACAACGGCGTATCTGCGCAGTGAGGACATTCTGACTTCGGTGGAGGAAAACCTTGAATATTTAAATCCGCCGGTCAAGACCGTGTTTGCAGATTTTGTGTCAAGAATCCGGCTCATTGATCCAGACCTTGAGGCAGCCTTGGAGGAGCTTAAGGGAAAGATTGAAAATGATGTGTTCATGGAATGGGTGGATGCCTTAAAGTCCTGCCTGTATGACCGGTCATTAAAGACAACACTGACACCGATCGTGGTGAAACTGTCGGACATGCGCATCGTGAATGCGGAGCTGGAATATCTGGTATTTGAACCCAGAAAGGAATTTATCACAATGGTGGTGTTGGCAGTGGGGAATATCCCGCTGTTATATTTCCTGAACCAGTCCTGGTACGATACGCTCATGCATACCATCCCCGGACAGATTATGCTGGCAGTTACCGGCGCAATTATTTTTGTTTCCACGGCATGCGTCATAAAACTGACAAAGCCGATTGAATACCGGACATAAGGGGGAGGGATAAATTGAAAATCGTACTGATAGTTGTATTCATCCTGACGGCATGCGGACTGTTCCTTCTGCTGTCGGGCATCTTAAAGCTGCCGACACTGCGGACCGGCAGGGCGATGATGCAGTCAGGGAAGAAAGAAAAGAAACTGCAGAAAACACTGGATGCGTTCTACATGGACGGAGCGGCATACTTAGGAAAATACATCGGGATGAATGCCTACAAAAAAAGCAGGATGCAGAATGTCCTAAATGCGGCAGGACTTAAGATGACACCGGAAACCTATATGGCGTATGCCTATCTGAAGGCAGGGAGCATTTTTCTCCTGATCCTTCCGGCACTGCATGTATTTCCGCTGCTTGCCATCCTGCTCGTGCTTTTAGGAGTCATGGTCTACTATAAGGAGACAAGAAAAGCAGAAGAGCTGGTAAGGGAAAAAAGAGAGCAGATCGAGGGAGAGCTGTACCGTTTTGTTTCCACCATCACACAGGAGCTGAAAAACAGCAGGGATGTACTTTCCATGCTGGAGCATTATAAGGAAAATGCCGGGGAGATGTTCCAGAAGGAACTGGACATTGTGTGTGCCGACATGCGTTCCAGCAGCTATGAGGCAGCACTCACCCGTTTCGAGGCAAGGCTCAATTCCCCGCAGCTCTCCGATGTGGTCCGTGGACTGATTGGTGTGTTAAGAGGCGATGACGGTGCAGTGTATTTCCAGATGCTCACACACGACTTCAAGCAGGCAGAACTGCAGAGGTTAAAGGCAAAGGCAGCAAAAATCCCGCCGAAAATCCGTGTCTTTTCTTTTGCCATGCTCTTATGTTTCCTTGCAACCTATTTTGCCATCATCGGCTATGAGATCATAAAGTCCATGGGAACACTGTTCTGATAAAAGCGCAGGAAGGAGAAAAAATGAAGCGGATCTATAAAATCATGAGGGACAAAAAGGGGGAGGGATATATCGATGCGGCAGTCGTTGTATTCTGCGTGATGTTTGTCATTGCCCTTGGCGTCAGGATATTCCCGGTTTTTATCACGAAGATACAGCTTGACAACTTTGCAGACGAGCTGGTGCGGGAGGCAGAGATCAGCGGCAGGGTTGGAAGTGAGACAACCGCAAGGCAGAGAACCTTGGAGGAAAAAACAGGGATACATCCAGCCGTAAGCTGGTCTGGGACCGGAAAAATCCAGTTGAATGAAGAGGTGACGGTAACACTGACGTTGCAGAAAGACCTCGGACTTTTTGGGAAATTAAGGTCGTTCCCGGTAACCATAAGGGCGAGGGCATCGGGAAAGAGTGAGGTGTATTGGAAATGAGAAAATGCTATCAGAGCTTCAAAAGACTTCTGACAGGGCAGGAGGGAAGCATGGCCCCGGCTGCTGTGGCGGCAGCGATAGCCATGCTCCTTATCATCCTTGGAGTTTCCGAATACATGCGCCTTGTCATCACGGCAGCCGGGATTAAGGATGCCATGGAATCTGCCGTGGTTTCCGTGGTAAATGACAACTACAATGAAGTTTATCATGGTGTCAGGGAAGGATATGCCGCAGGATATGAGCCGGACGATACGGGATTTACGGCATCCGTGGACCATGGGGATATCTATGGCAGGATGTGTTTTCTGCTTGGTCTGGAAGAGGATGGGAACAGTTATGTCCGCTATAACAACAGTGGTGGACTGGAGTACAGGCTCAAAAATCTTTCTGTGGACATCCACAACACGGCACTGGCATCGCCGGGAGGAACTTATTATGCGGATGCAGAGGTCACGATGGAAGTGCCTGTGCGTTTCGCAGGAAAAATCTTGTCGAATATGTCGGTCAGGTTGAAGGTGAGGGCAGCCTACAGGGAGAAATTTTAGTAACATGTTACAGATATCGTAAGACTTATTACATTTCCATAGACTTTCCAGACGTTCTATGGTAGCGTGTGAACTACGAAAATCAATCAATCGAAAAAACATAAGGAGGGAATGCCATGAAAGATAAGACAAAAAAGTGGCTGGCAATCGCAGGACTTCTCGCAGTATGTGCAGTGCTTGTGTTTGGAATCAGCAGGGTGCTCTACCATGAGCCGGACAGGGAGGCACAGGTCGTGGAGAGAGAATCGGAGGAGACAGAACTTTTTGTGGAGACAGAAACACCGGAACCGGCTCCGGCAGAAAGCACAGAAGCAGAGATGGAAGAGCCGCTTGTGATCGAGACGGAGACAGGAACTTCCGTAAATGACAGGGAGCAGGAAATTCAGGAAACCCCGGAGAAAACAGAAGAGGAAAAACCGAGTGAGCCGCCTGCACTGTCTGAGGGAACCGCCACGGACCAGCCGGATACACCGCCGTCCTACGAGGAGAAAAAACAGGAGGAACCGGCTCCGGCAGAGAACCAGACGCCAAAGACAGGTGATACCAAAGACGGCATGGTATATGTGGAAGGCTTCGGATGGATTACCGATGAAGGGGAAGGCTCAGGCACATACGCAGATGACATGTATGAAAATGGCAATAAGATCGGAATCATGGATTAAATAAACAGAACGTAAAGGAAAGGCACAGCAGAAATGTTGTGCTTTTTTTGTGGGCAGATACGGGCAGTGTGCCATATCTGCCCGCTGTGTTTAAAGGAGAAATGCATGAAATATATCAAACGGAAAATCCTGCTGTTTGTGCTTTTGCTTGCCATGGCGATGCCGGTATCGGTTTATGCAGCCGGGGAAGGGAACATCGACAATGGCGGTGGAGGTATGGGAGCAGGAACGGGAACTAATTTTTGGAGCAGCCACGATGAGGGTGTGCGCGTAACGGTAATCAGAGCCAGTGATGGTGCAGTTGCATCAGCATCCATTGACCTTACCAACAAGCATCCGACTGATATCCGGGTGCATTTTGGAAAAGTAAGCAAGACTTCCTACAGGAATGGCGCAGGACTTTCTGCAAGGATGGGAGGCTATACATTTTATAATCCAGCACAGTCCCTGCCACAGATTATCAGTACTTCAAGAGGAGGGGCAAACCTTGCAGCCATCAAACAGTACTTTACGGACGAGCAGGTGATCAGAGCCATTGCAGGATATGTCGGCATGGATTTCCAGACGCTGACAAACGGAGAGTACAAGCTGTTATTAGAGCCGATTGCATATGTGACGTTTGAGGGAGTCCGGACTGCGTTTACCGCCACGGAAGCAGCAAAATACAATCAGTTAAGGGGCGGTTTGCTGCGAAAGAAAATGCCGTCCCTTTCCCATAAAAACCTGCCGCTTGCCATGTTTTTGGAAACATCGGATTTAGGGTATCCGGCGTGGAGCGGTTCTAAGACAGAGAAAGCAAATGATGAGGATATCATCCGCGCATTAGGACTTGGCATCGTGCGGTTTAATGAGGTGATCACACCGGAAGTCATCGAAGCGGACTATGAATACCGTGTGGATACGGATGTGATAACGGCGGTCACAGTCAGTGGAGGACAGAGCGATCCAGACAACTCCGTCACCGTGACATTTTCTATCCTGGGAAGAAGCTACAAGGTTGAAAACGTGTATTACCCGGAGGATGGACAGCAGCTCGTGTGGGTAAAATGGCATACCCCATCCACAGAACAGCATATCACGATTAGCGTGACCGCCAGCGGAGGCAGTGCATCCGTGAGCCGGGGAACCATCACGGCGAACATTGTGGATCTGGATGACAATCCACCGCCCAATCCTGTTGCAGATGACAGAAATGATGGATACCGGAAAGAGAATGCAGTGATGCCTGTAAATCCAGAAAAGACACAGGCGGCATGGAGTGTCTGGAAAGCCAAGTGGAAGGAAAAATGGGTATGGCACAGTGACTGGAACTGGGAGTCAGAGGACCATTCGGCAAGCTGTGAGGCAGGATGCACACAGAGCCATGGACACTGGGAGGATGATGGCGAGTATGTGGATGAAGGCTGGTGGGAATTTGAAGAGAAACATTATTCGGCATCCCTGACTGCGGATATGCATCTGGTCACGGATGAGAAGGCACCGACCGCGGACGGCATGGTTACCAAAAGCGGGTATGGTGTGAATGTTTCCCTGAGTGCAAGGGCATTGAGCAGCCAGACATCCGCAACAACAGCACCGCAGACGGCAGTCAGTTATTTCCCGGAATTTTATTACGAAACCTACTGGCGGCTTTTAGAGAGAACCCGAAATGGATACAGTGCGGTCTTTGAATTTAAGAATAATGAGTATTCCACTTATTACCGGAGGACACATTTCACACCGGTCTGGATGCCGGACGGGGAGTACCGGGTATATACTTATCTGCTTGACTGTTGGACACCGGATGGAATGCTTTCCATGAACCTGTCAGACGCTGTGCAGATATCGGGAAGCCTGTGGGATGACTGGCATATCGCACCACAGAATGTGAGGTAGGAAATGGGATATGAGAGAATCCAAAAGCCGGAAGGACTGCTCTACCATTACACTCGAAAAGAAAATCTGGAATCCATCTTAAGGGATGGAAGGATACGGAAATTTTGTGACAGGGAAACATGGTTCACAAAATCCCTTGCAGATACGCTGCGGCTTATGTCACTCACGGTGATGCAGGAGGGAGCAGCTTATTATGATGCGAGGGGCAGGCTGCAGCGTTACCCGGCATTTGTGCCGGAGGATTATGTAGTTTTAGAACTTACCCCGCGCTACCAGAGCGGGGAATGGGTGATCTGGAATCAGGAACTTCCACCTAATGCGCCGGAGTCCGTAAGGGAGCTTGCGGAGGAGTTCAGCCACTTAAAACTCGGATACCGTGGAGATTTAAAGTTCTGGGAGAATCCTGTCATTTATGAGATGACAGACCTTTTGGAAGAACCGGAGCAGACCAGTGAAATGAAAATGCAGTAAAAAAACAGAAAAAAGGAAAGGAAGATCAGATGAAGAAAAAGAAATGGATGATGATGGCAGTGATGGTGCTTGCACTTACGATGATGTTTGGAACTACAGTATATGCGTCAGGAAAAGGGGACGTGGCAGGAGCAATCGAGGGTACATGGCAGGATGCCTCCGCACAGATCAAGACAGTAGTCAATAAGGTGGTGTTCCCGGCAATCGACCTGATACTTGCCGTATTCTTCTTTGCAAAGCTGGGTACTGCATACTTTGATTACCGAAAACACGGGCAGTTTGAATGGGCGGCACCCGCAATCCTGTTTGCGTGTCTGGTGTTTACGCTGACGGCACCGACCTATATCTGGAAAATCCTTGGCATATAGGGGATGGTGAGAAAGAAGGTGTCAGATGTTTATATTTGATTTTGTTGCGGAAACCGTACTAGACCAGATCATCGACTGGCTGTATGGGAAGATCGTTGGATTTCTCAATGATTTTTTTGCAATGATGAACAATATGGGGGTGGAATTGTTTGACCTGCCGTGGGTGAATGCAATTACCACTTTTTTTAGTTGGCTTGGCTGGGCATTGTTTGTGGTAGGGCTGGTGGTCGGAGCTTTTGAATGTGCCATAGAGTATCAGGGAGGAAGGGGCAGTATCAAGGATACTGCCTTAAACTATGTCAAGGGATTTATGGCGGTCAGCCTGTTTTCCATTCTTCCGGTCAACTTATACTCCCTAAGTGTGTCGCTGCAGAGTTCCTTCGGATCGGCATTATCCGGCATTACAGATGCGGAAAGCATCGGGATGACTGCACAGCAGGTGCTTATGTCAGCCGCCATGCCGGGAGTGGGGAATCCGATCCTGCAGATATTCTGTACCGTGATGATGGGGTATGCCGTGATAAAAGTGTTTTTCGGAAACCTGAAAAGAGGAGGCATCCTGCTCATACAGATCGCAGTTGGAAGCCTTTATATGTTTTCTGTTCCAAGAGGATATATTGACGGTTTTACCCAGTGGTGCAAGCAGGTCATTGGAATCTGTCTCACCGCTTTCCTGCAGTCCACCATGCTCACGGCAGGACTCATGATCTTCAAGGACCATCCTCTGCTTGGTCTGGGTGTCATGCTTTCCTCCACGGAGGTGCCGAGGATTGCCGGACAGTTCGGACTGGACACCAGCACAAAGGCAAACCTGATGAGCGGAGTTTATGCAGCGCAGACAGCCATCAACATTTCAAAAACGGTTGTCAAAGCAGTGGCAGCATAAGGCGGTGAAAGGATGGAGAAAAAGCTGGGGAGTCTGTTCGATGGGATCGGGGGATTTCCATTGGCAGCAAAAAGAAATGGCATACGGCCTGTGTGGGCGAGTGAGATAGAAAAGTTTCCCATGGCAGTTACCATGTACCGGTTCCCGGAGATGAAACACATGGGAGACATTACAAAACTGCATGGGGAAAACCTCCCGGTTGTGGATGTGATAGCCGGGGGTTCGCCATGTCAGGACTTATCCATTGCCGGGAGACGCGCAGGACTTGCGGGGATGCGTTCCGGTCTCTTTTTAGAGCAGGTACGCATCATAAAAGAAATGCGCAGGCAGGAGGAAAGGAGGAAAAACAGCAGTGGAAGGAGAGCAGATGTCCCTGTTCGACCTCGGTATATGGTCTGGGAAAATGTGCCGGGAGCCTTCTCAAGCGGAGAACCAAAAGGAGCAGATTTTAAGAGAGTCCTCGAAGAAGTCTGTGGTATATCGGAGGAGTCCGTATCTTTACCTGGACCGCCGGATGGGGCATGGACTCCTGCCGGGATTATTCTGGGACAGGAATTCTCTGTTGCTTGGAGAGTACTGGACGCTCAATTTTGGGGAGTCCCCCAGAGACGCAGAAGAATCTTCCTTGTCGCAGATTTTGGAGGCCACAGTGCCGGAGAGATATTATTTGAGTCCGAAAGCGTGTGGAGGCATTATCAGGAGAGCAGGGAACAGAGGGAAAAAGCTGCCGCCGATCTTGGAGGCGGCACTTTTGATGCAGGCACAGGAGCCGACATCGTGTGTCTGATGGATCAGGGAGGACAGCGGATGGATGTGTACCGGAACCTTATCGGTACACTTCTGGCACACAGTTCAAGCACACCGCCCATTATCATGGCGAGCAGTCAGGCAAATGCAGAAATCGGGATCGGATACTGTCCGACCATTACAGCAGCGGCAGGGATGGCAGGCAATAACCAGCCGATCCTGTTTGACAATCACGGACCGGACACCCGCTACAGCGGACCGGTGAAAGTGGCACAGACCATTACTTCTGCACTGGGGACGGGAGGCAATAATACGCCGCTTGCTGTTCATGGAGAACCCTACTGCATCGCCGGAAATGTCATCAACCGTCAGGATAAAAACGGGGGAAACGGCTGCGGCTATCAGCAGGGAGTCAGTTATACGCTGACAACAGAGGACAGGCACTGTGTGGCATACACGGATGACCTGCAGAGAAAAAAGCGTGTGAGGAAACTCATACCGCTTGAGTGTGAAAGACTTATGGGATTCCCGGACCACTGGACGGACATTCCGGGAGCAAGTGACAGTGTCCGGTACCGGGCATTGGGAAACAGCGTGGCAGTGCCGTGTGTGGAATATATCCTCTGTGGCATTGCTTATTTTTTAGAAAGACAGGAGGGAGAACGGGATGTACATATACCCGGATAATCTGAAATCGAAAGCGAGCATGTGGCTGTGGGAGCTAAAAGACCTTGCAGTGACAGGAATCATCGTACTGATATCCGTGTTTGCATTTGCCTATGCAAAACTGTGGTTCCCGATGGTGATAGCAGGTGTATACGCATTTTTAACGATACAGGTGGAGGATACCACCATCTTAAAATTTATCCGCTATGCATGTGCGTATTTTTTGGTGGAACAGCAGCATTATGAATGGAGGTATACCGCAAATGAAACGGAAGAATGAACAGTCCACAAGGGAGCTGATGGGGACAAAAGAACTGTCGGATTACAGCATCCGCACCTACCGGAAGGACGAGCTGGTCTATTTTCTGATCCAGCCGAGCAACCTGTCCGTGTTGTCGGAGGAGAGCCTTTCCGCAAGAATCTATGGACTCATGACGGTATTAAAAGGCATCACAGAAATCGAGATGATGTGCTTAAATTCCCGTGAAAATTTTGAGGACAACAAAAGATATTTAAAGAACCGCGCGGAGGAAGAAACCAACCCGACTGTGCGGAAACTGCTGGAACTGGATGCAGGACACCTTGACCGGATGCAGGTGCAGATGGCAACGGCGAGGGAGTTTTTACTGATTATCCGGCTGAGAAACCAGAAGGAGAATGAGGTGTTCGCTTACTTAAACCGTATCGAAAAAATGCTGGTGGAACAGGGATTTACATCCAAAAGAGCGGATGAGGAGGACATGAAGAGGATACTGGCTGTTTACTTTGAACAGAATGTCACAACGGAAAAATTTGAAGAATTTGATGGAGAGAGGTGGATGATTTTAAATGAATAACAACAGAAAGAAAAAAACACAGACACAGACACCGGGGGAAGAGAGGCTTAAGTGTTTCCTTGATATGATCGCACCGTCCGTCATCCAGTTTTACACGGATCATTATATCTGCGGGAATACGTTCCGCAGTGTCTGGGCACTCAGGGAATATCCGACTGCAACGGATGAGCAGGCAATCCTGCGCCATCTTGGGGAAAAGGATGGCGTGACACTGCGTATCTATACCAGACAGGTCACACCGGCAGAGGAGAAAAAAATCATCAGCAATGCGGCAAACAAGAACCGCATGAAACAGGGGAATACAGAAAATTTACAGGAGACAGTCACGGCAGCGAGCAACCTGCAGGATGTGACCAACATCATTGCGACCATGCACCGCAACAGGGAGCCGTTACTGCATACGGCTGTGTATCTGGAGTTATCCGCAGCGGACATGGATAAGTTAAAGCTGCTGCAGACCGAAGTGTTGACAGAACTCATCCGTTCCAAACTGAATGTGGATAAGCTGCTGTTGCGCCAGAAGCAGGGGTTCTTATGTGTGCATCCGGCTGGCAGGAATGTCTTTCTGGAGCAGTTTGAACGTGCGCTTCCGGCTTCAAGTGTGGCGAACCTGTTTCCTTTTAACTACTCCGGCAAGACCGATAAGAACGGATTTTATATCGGGAGGGATAAGTTTGGAAGCAATGTCATTGTAGATTTCAACCAGAGGGCGGATGACAAGACGAATGCCAATATCCTCATCCTTGGAAACTCCGGGCAGGGAAAATCCTACCTGTTAAAACTGATACAGACCATCCTGCGTGAGTCCGGGATGAAAGTCATCTGCCTGGACCCGGAGCATGAATATGTTGACCTGACCGGAAATCTGGGAGGCTGTTTTGTGGATCTGATGAGCGGGGAGTATATCATCAATGTGTTAGAACCCAAAACATGGGATGAAAACGGCAGCCCGGAGGATACGGAGGCACCCTATGCATTCCGCTGTTCCTCAAAATTAAGCCAGCATATCTCCTTCTTAAAAGACTTTTTCCGAAGCTATAAGAATTTTACGGACAGCCAGCTTGACACGATAGAAATCATGTTGGCGAAACTTTATGAGAAGTGGAACATAAGGGACGATACGGACTTTGGCAGGCTTACGCCAAAGGATTACCCGGTCCTGTCTGACCTTTACGATCTGATGGAGGAGGAATACAAGCATTATGATGCGAAGAAGAAACAACTGTATACCGCAGAGCTTCTGCAGGAAATCTGTCTTGGACTTCACTCCATGTGTAAGGGAGCGGAGTCCAAATTTTTTAACGGACATACGAATATCACGGACAGCAGCTTCCTGACGTTCGGTGTCAAGGGACTGCTTCAGGCGAGCAAAAATGTGAAGGACGCCATGCTGTTTAATGTGCTTTCCTACATGTCTAATGAACTTCTGACCAACGGGCATACGGCAGCCTGCATCGATGAGTTTTATCTGTTCCTTACCAACCTGACCGCCGTGGAATATATCCGCAACTTTATGAAACGTGTGCGTAAAAAGGACAGTGCCGTCATCCTTGCCAGCCAGAATCTGGAGGACTTCAATATCGATGGAATCCGGGAGTACACGAAACCGCTGTTTTCCATCCCAACCCATGTATTCCTGTTCAATGCGGGAAACATCGATTCCAGATTTTATATCGACACCCTGCAGCTTGAGCAGAGCGAATACAACCTGATCCGCTATCCGCAGAGGGGCGTGTGCCTTTATAAATGCGGCAATGAACGATACAACCTCATGGTACATGCACCGGAGTACAAGGAGAAACTGTTCGGAAGTGCCGGAGGACGATAAGTCAGGGAAAAAGGAAGGAGGGATGCCAAACTATGGACATGAGGGAGCAGAAATTCGGCATTGAGATCGAGATGACAGGCATTACCAGACAGCGTGCTGCGGAGGTCATGGCAGCCTATTTTTCCTCCACGGCCAGCTATGATGGTGGAAGCTATAAAGAGTACAGTGTCAGGGATGCGGCAGGCCGCAGATGGAAAGTCATGTATGACTCCAGCATTGAGGCACAGAAAAAAGGCGGCGGTTATGCGGGGGAGGAGTACAAGGTAGAATTTGTTTCCCCCATCTGTGAATACGCGGATATCCCTGTCATACAGGAACTCATCCGGCAGCTCCGGCATGCAGGTGCAGTGGCAGGAAAGAATACGGGCATCCATGTGCATATCAATGCGGCACCCCATGATGCAAGGACACTGCGGAACATCACCAACATCATGTACAGCAAGGAAGATTTGATCTATAAGGCACTTCAGGTAGATGTAGAGAGGGAGCACCGCTACTGCCAGAAGGTGGAAGAGGACTTTTTACAGGAACTGAACCGGAAGAAACCAAAGAGTCTGGAGGAAGTGAGCAGGATCTGGTACAAGGGGGCTGATGGAAGGCACAGGCATTACCATGAAAGCCGTTACCACTGTCTGAACCTGCACAGCGTGTTCCAGAAAGGAACAATCGAGTTCCGGCTGTTTAACTCCACCACCCATGCAGGGAAAATAAAGGCATATATCCAGCTCTGTCTTGCCATTTCTGCGCAGGCATTGAACCAGAAATGTGCCAGCCGCATCAAGACTGCCAGCACCAACGAAAAATATACATTCCGTACCTGGCTGTTAAGGCTGGGAATGATCGGGGATGAATTTAAGACGGCGCGGAAGTTCCTTCTGGAAAATCTGGAGGGCGGCATTGCATGGAAGGACCCGGAACAGGCAGTGAGACAGAAGGAAAGACTGCGAGCGATGAAAGAAAAGAAAGAACTGGAAACCGGACATGCACAGCAGCCAGACAGCATGGAAGAAGAGGTGCCGGAGGATGCACAGGGAATGAACATGACCATGTAAAAACAAAAACGCAGAGAAAGGAAAAAAGAATATGAACATGACAGGAAGAAGATATATTGCATACGGCTCGAACTTAAACCGGGCGCAGATGGCACTGCGCTGCCCCGATGCAAAGGTGGTAGGAACCGGGGAAATCAAGGACTATGAGCTGTTGTTCCGTGGAAACAGGAACGGGGCGGTAGCTACGGTGGAGCCGAAAAAAGGGGAGAGTGTGCCGGTGTTGATCTGGGAGATCAGTCCGAGAGATGAGTTTAACCTGGACCGTTATGAGGGATATCCGAGACTGTATGGAAAAGAAATGCTGGAAGTAGAGATGGATGGAAAACGGGAGAAAATGATGGCATATACCATGACGGAGGGGCATGCCATGGGAGTCCCTTCGGAACATTACCTTGCTACCATCCGCACCGGATATCAGGAGGCAGGATTTGATGAGGATGTTCTGATGGCAGGTGTTGAAAAGAGCAGGGAACGAATGAAACAGGAGATGGAAGCAGAGAGAATGGAGGAAGCACCATGGAGCCAGCAACTGCCGCTCTGATCGCAAGGGCAGCCATAGCAGCCGGAACCAATAAAAAAGCGTGGACAGGGATTGCCTCCGTACTGGCAGCCCTGTGCCTTCCGGTCATCCTTGCCGTCATGTGCTACATCAGCATTGCCTCCGGCGGAACAGAACATAACCGGGCGGCAGTGCATCTGGCATTTGATGGAGGGGAAATGCTGGATGGAATGCCTGCAGATTATCAGGCTTATGTCCGCCAGATGCAGGAAAGTTTTGCAGAGCTGGATGCCATATTAGATGACATCGATGGCATGACAGAAGGGGAACTGTGCGACAGGTATCTGGTCAAATCCGTTTTTTATTCTCTGTATTTCGGCGCAGACCGGGTACGGCTTGAGACGGATGATTATAAAAAATTCGCAGACTGTTTTGTGGATTATGAGGAACGGATACAAAACATAGAGCAGGAGGACGGGACCGTCACGCTGGAAAAATATACCGTGGCAGTTGCCATTGGGGATAAGACAAAAATCTTCCAAAAACTTGCATCTGACTATGGAGTTACCGCAACTTATGAACAACAGTCCAATGCAGTCAATGTGTGGTATGTGGCAAAGTATGACACAGTGGCCCCGACAGAGGGGGATGAATTTTCCGACTGGGGCGGCTGGAACGTGGCAGGAGATATCCCTGTGTATGATCTGCCGGCCAACGGGAATGGAAGTGATATCGTACAGCTTGCATTATCAAGACTGGGGCATCCGTACTCGCAGGCACTCCGCGGAACCGGGAATTATGTCGACTGCAGTTACCTGACGCTGTGGTGCTACAGACAGATAGGAATCTCCCTGCCGGGAACGGCGGCAGAGCAGGGAAGATATATGGTGGAGCATAACCTGACGGTTGCAAAGGAATCACTGCAGCCGGGGGACCTTGTGTTCTGGAGCCACAAACCAAACGGAAGATACATGAACATCACGCATGTGGGAATCTATGCCGGGGATGGCATGGTCGTGGATGCGTCCTATTCCAAAGGGAAGGTAGTGTACCGTCCCCTGTTTGATAACGATAAGCAGGTACTGTATGGCAGGCCGCAGTAATTTTTCTGATGCCGCAGGCATCTGTTTTCCGCCAGAAAAATGGAAATGAAGGAGGAGCGATATGGCAGAAAAAGAAATAAAAATCACATTTGCCGGGGAGAAACTGGAGGCATTAAGTTTCTTTCTGGCAGAGCAGGGAGGAAAAACCGTGGAGGAGCTGTTGAAGAGCCATCTCGATAAATCTTATGAGAAAAATGTTCCCGCACAAGTCAGAAAATTTGTGGAGAGAAGGATGGAAACCCCACAGCAGACAGCAAATCAGGAGCAGGAATCCCAGAGAACGGGAGGCACAAGACAGCAGAGGGCATCCGGCAGACGGAGCAGGGAGACACAGCATCAGGAAGAGCAGCCGGGAGAGCCGGTGCCGGAAACTGTGGAAGAGACAGCAGAAAATACGATGCACATGGGAATGTGAGGCGGATAAGTGAACGGATATGAAGAGAAAATAAAAGACCGTCTGTTTCTGGAAGTGTGCAATGCGGCAGGCAGGGAAGAATGGAGCGGACTGGCGCATCAGCAGAAGGAAAACCTCATGCTGGTATGCCGTCTGAGCGGGTATGATGAAAAGTTTCAGAGGGACTGCGGACTTGTCACCAGAGAGCAGATGGAGCATTGGGGGATAGAAGAAGGGGTGCTTTTTCAGGATGCATGGGCAAACATGTTTGCAAAACGTCCGCCGGTCCTTATGGATTTTGAGGATGCCTACGGGCATCATTATGACCAGAATATCCTTTCGATGGAGAAAAAACCGGAGAGAATCTGGAGGACGGATGCCGACTTTTATGTCCTTACCAACAACGTGGACCATGGGGCGGTGTACATGATGGACGAGGCAACGCTGCAGAAATCAGCAGAAAAACTGGATGGAAATCTGATCGTCCTTCCGGCATCCATCCACGATGTGTATCTCATGGTGGAGAGGGAAGGTCTTGACATGGAACGGCTGAGGAATGGGGTATATGGAGCAAACAGGGCGTTCCCGGAGGCAGACTATCTGTCCGATGAGATTTACCGATATGACAGGGATACGCACAGGATGTCTGTCATACCGGCGAGCGTGCAGGAAGAGCAGGCAGGAATGGTGCTGTATCAATAGTGTGTTTTTCTGAAAATGATTTCAACTGAGAGTTTATAGGAAGGAGGAGCTATGAGAGCAGTATTTTCCAGAAAAGAGCCGCGGATAGAGACGAAAGAGTTCTGTGTGGAAAAGGTCATCACGCTTCCGGCTGGGGAGTATGAATCTTTCACCAATCATCTGATGCACAAGCATGATTTTATCAGGGAAAATGTGGATTTCATGTATGAAAAAGATGGGGTGCGGCACTGCCTTTTAGTAACCGGAGAGGGCATGGAGGAAGGTGTGCTGGTGGAGAGCGAAGGGGCATCTTACGCCAGATACTTTGCCTTTGTGCCATCGGTAAGCGGCATTTTGGAACAGGAGCAGGCAGTGAAGGAAACACAGACGCTGTCCATGATAAAGGAAAGCGGACAGGAAGAGCAGACAGGAATGGTGCTTTCTTAAGGGTGTGTTTTTCTGAAAATGATTTCAACTGAGAGTTTAAATTTGGAGGTAAAGAGATGAAACAGGCAGTCGTTACGATCAAATATGATGAGGAAAAGTTAAATGCTGTGAAACAGTACATGGGAAAAAAGGATGCGGATTTTGATGCGGAGCTGAAGGAAGTCCTTGGAAAAATGTATGAGAAATATGTGCCGCAGGCAGTCCGTGAGTACATTGAAAGCAGAGGGGATGTGCCGCCTGCAATCAAAAAGGCAAACCGCCAGCAGGGCAAAAACAGTGTGGCATCCGGCAGTGCTGCGGAGAATGAGTAGGGAACGGAGGAAGCATGGACAAGATAAAGATTCTGAAAGTAGAGCCGGGGAAACCTCCCAGTGTGAAGGAGATTGCGAATGACTTTAAGGCAAGTCAGGCAGAGGTGGAAGGAGACATTGAGTGCGTTGGTTTTGGAGATGGATGTGTGGCAGTAATCAACGCTGAAGGAAAACTAAATGGAATGCAGCCGAACCGCAGGAATGGTGATGACATCATCTGCGGTCCATTTTTTATCTGTGGGGATACCCCGGACGGTGATTTCATTTCCCTGACAGAGCAGCAGATCGAGGAATATACCAGACGATTTGGAGAGATTGAGCAGTTTACAGGGCAGGAACCGGAACTGGAGCCACATATGACCATCCTCGCTTTTTAAGAAAGTGACAGGACAATGGAAAGGAAATGGCACAGACACCGCCGTGTGAGCCTGCGTGTGGCAACGTGTGCCGTTATTCTGCAAAACTGGATAAAGTGACCGACTAGGCAGTATTCTGCCCTGTGTGAGCCGATTTGGAGAAATTAACAGAAAACCCGGAGTGCGGAGGCATATAAGACTCCGAAAATGGGGATGAAATGGGGGCTGTAAAACAGGGTCGAAAATAGTGCAGGTTAAAGGGGTTATGCCGCAAAAGAGCGGCTTAACCCGTCAGACACCCACCGGCAGAGCCGTTGGGCAGTTCTAAGCATGGCATAACTTTTTTTGGAAGATTCGGAAAGGTTATGCCATTTTTATTTTTGTTACAGCGCAATCAGGCAGTAGAGGCCGGCAGAAGTTATGCCTTTTGCGGAAACAGGGAAAAAGTCTATAGACAGAGGAAAAAGAAGGAGGAAATGAGTAGTCCCATGGGGGGAGGTGCGCACCACTACCAGAATGGGACGATGAAAGTATTGGAACTATTTGCAGGAACAAGGAGCATTGGGAAAGCTTTTGAACAACGGGGACATGAAGTATTCAGTGTGGAATGGTCGAAAGATTTTGAAAACATTGATCTGTATGAGGACATCAGCAAGGTGACGGCAGAGGATATCTTAAAACTTTTTGGGAAACCGGATGTCATTTGGGCGAGTCCCGACTGCACTACTTTTAGTATTGCAGCGATCAGTCATCACAGAAAAAAGAATCCAGAGACAGGAAGTCTTGAACCGGTCAGTGCATATGCAAAATTCTGTGACAGGGTAGATAAGCATGTGCTGGAACTCATTGGGCAGCTACAGCCAAAGTATTATTTTATAGAGAATCCGAGAGGCGGCATGCGCAAGATGGAATGGATGAAGAACCTGCCAAGATATACAGTGACCTATTGCCAGTATGGAGATAACAGAATGAAGCCGACTGATATCTGGACGAATCATCCGAACCCGAAATTCCTGCCGATGTGTCATAACGGTGATCCATGCCATGTGCCGGCACCGAGGGGAAGCAAGACAGGAACGCAGGGACTGAAAGGTTCGAGGGAGCGCAGTGTGATACCGCAGAAACTGTGTGAGCATATCGTAGATATTCGTGAGAAGGGATGAGATGAATACAAAAGCAATTTATACCGTTCATGAAAACGGGAAGGAACACTATTTTTTTTCGGAACATGCAGGAGGGTTCAGTTACCCTTTTGCAGTAGCAGATTTTCTGCATAGCTTAAAGGGTGTGCTGAATGATCCGATGTCACCACAAAAAGGACTATGTGCAGCACCAATGCTGGAACAGATGAAAGGCAATTATTTGTTCCCGGAAGAGATAGAAGGAAAGGAATTATTTACTGCGGTTAAAAAAGAGCAGATGTTTCAACTTGCAGTGAAAGAGCAGGCATCATTTGGAATTGAAATCGATATGGAACAGGATACGGTATCATTCCATTTCCGAGAGGGAGAGGAAGAACTGCAGGAATTTTGTGACATAGGGTTTCCAAGGCATGGAGAAACGGGAGAGTATAGCGGTGAAACATTTTATTATGCCGCAGATAATCTGAGAGTCCAAAATATGATGGATGGAATTGAAATGCCAATCAGTGCAGAAAATGAAGAAGCATACAGGAGCATGATAGTAAAGGCTGTGCAGAAACAAACTGAGGAGCAGAGTACGGGAATGAGCCAGCAGATGTAAGGAGATGGAGGAGAATGGAAAAAGTCAGAAAAGCATTTTACATTGAAGAAGAACTGCTGGGGCAGGTAGATGCCCTGTTACCACAGGCAGATGTGCGCTCACGAAATGAATTTGTCAATCAGGCACTGCGGTTTTATATCGGATATCTCACTTCGGAAAAAATAGAGAACTATATGCTGACAACCATCTCCTCTGTCATGCATGCAACGGTAAAGGACAGCGAGAACCGCATGGCTCGTGCAATGTATAAACTTGCAGTGGAAACTTCCAAGCTGTCCCATGTGATCGCATACAGCCATGGTGTGGACGAGCAGGCACTCGGAAAGCTGCAGGCGAAGTGTGCAGAAGAAGTGAAGCGGATCAATGGGGCAGTGAAATTTGAGGATGCATATCAATATCAGAAAGAGTAAAGTTTCACAAATTATTGGAGATAGAAAGCGAGTGTGATAATATATAGGATATACTGGTTATTTGGATGAAAAACAATAATAAGCGTATTTCTAAAAGAAAAATGAGGTGATCAATGTGGAGAAAGAACAGTTTTTTAAGGAGTGAAAAATCAAGGGTTGGGATATAAGGAGAGAGAAAATGGATAAGGACAGGTATGTAGAAAAAGTTTTGAATCAAAGTATTCCGCAACTAATTCCATACAAGTTAGTTGATGAATATGGAGATTTTATCAATGACGAAATGCGAAATGTTGTGAGAGCAAATTGTTTGAGGAGATATTTAGAAGGAGCCATAGATTTATTAATTAAGGATAAGGTATTGGCAGCAGGTTTACCAGAAGAAAAATGGAGTAGTTATAATCTAAATAATAGAATTCAAGCAATTGGAAAGTATTACAGTAAAAGAATTGAGCAAGAATTCTGTAGATTGAGAATAATTGGAAATGGCGGTTCTCATTATAATCCAGAGGAAATGGTATCGACAGAGGATATTAATGAAGGAATAGAGATTGCGACTAAAATTGTTGAAGAAGTTGTAATAGAGTATTTTTATAATCATCCAGTTGGAACGGAACTACCAGTTCTGACAATGTTAAGTAGCTTACCACCATGTAAGAGAATATATATTTTAGAAAGAGTTTCACAAAAGGATCAAGGCAATATAATGCTAATAGATAAGTTAGCAATGGCATACCTTAAAAATGGGGAAAAAGAGAATGCCATACAGTATTTAAAACGTGAAAAGGACAATGAAAATCTTGATGAAGTAATATATGAACAGCTTGTAGATAAAATAGAACTTCTTGACCGGTCAATGGATAAATTTGATATCGCAAAAAATATATTAGATGTAGCAAGAATATTTGAGCGTTTATTTTCAATACCAGATTATTACAATTATCCAGAATTTGTTAATATCTTTTTGGTGTTGATAACAGGCTACAATGGAAAAAATGAGAAGGATACAAGATGCAAGTAATTGAAGAAATTATATATCAAAAAACTGCACAAGGACTAGATTGGCTTTTTAGTGTATGGTGGTATTGGCTACCTGCTGGAATAGGATTTCTGTTTCGGTTTGGATTATTAAAATATAAAATATGGGACTCAAAAATGCGCATTAAAGCAATTCTTAAAGATATAGGGATTGTTTTTGGGTTGACTATATTGTGGAGTAGCATGAATTCAGCAGGGCTAGATGATAATGCAGCAGTAATGCTTATTATATTAACGTTTGTCTACATTTTTTATGGACTGGCAGAAAGCTGTGAAGATACAGGTGGTAAAACAGAAAGTTTGCTACTAATTATAAAAAGTGTTTTTGTTACCATGCTATCATTTCAGACAATATGGGGAACTCTTTTTGGAGCTGTTCTTACATGTGTTCTAGCAGTGCTTGCTTATAAATTTTGGTTTAGTATAGAGAAAAAAACGGACTTATTTGAGATAATTTTTTTATGCATTGAAGCGGCGGGATTGTCAATCTATGGAGAATTTCATGACATACAGGGAATAGGTGTTTGGTTGTTTGTCTTTTATGAAGAAACGGCATTTTTCCTGTTGAATTATTTGGTTAAAGAAGGTGCCGCAAAATATTTTAGAGAAACAGAGGATTATTAACTTGTAAAGGAGGACACCATGCCCAAACTTATCCTACGCTGCAACTACCTCAAGAACTCCCCGCCCGCGCACCTTGCTAATTACATCAATTACATCGGCACCCGTGAGGGCGTGGAGAAGGTAAGCAGCACGACATCTTCACTGCCAGCCACTGACCGACAGAAAAATCTGATTGCAGATATTCTGGCGAAGATTCCCGATGCGAACCGGATGCATGAGTACCACGATTATATCCAAAGGCCGACCAGAGAAAATGCATCGGAGTTTATCACGCAGGCGCTGGAGAATAACCTTGACATTATAGCGAAAAAGAAAAATTATATGGATTATCTGGCAAACAGACCGGGAGTAGAAATCATAGGTACTCACGGTCTGTTTTCAAATGAGGGAGAACCAGTGGTGCTGTCCCGTGTGGCAGAAGAGGTGGCAAATCATCCCGGTGTGATCTGGACGAATGTCATCAGCCTGCGGAGGGAGGATGCTGAGCGGTTAGGCTATGACAGTGCCGCCCAGTGGCAGGCATTACTAAGGAGCAGGGTGCAGTTGCTGTGCGAGAATTATAAGATAGACAGCCGGAACCTGAAATGGTATGCAGCATTCCACAATGAATCCCATCATCCCCATGTGCATCTGGTGGTTTATTCTTCTGATCCGGCCGAGGGATATTTGACGGCAAAGGGAATCGATGCCATGCGTTCTGCATACGCACATGATATTTTCCGGCAGGAGTTTCTAAGCATCTATGAGAAAGCAACCGAACAGAGAAACCAGTTAAAAGAGCAGGCAGAAAAAAGTCTGCTTTTTTTGTTGCAGCAAATGCAGGAGGGAGTCTGCCATAATCCCCAAATTGCAGAACAGATGCAGCTTTTATCCAGACGGCTAAAAAATACCGGAGGAAAAAAGGTATATGGATACTTGAAAGCAGATGTCAAAGCCATCGTAAATGACATTGTAGATGAACTGACAAAGGAAGAACATGTGGCAGAATGCTATCAGGCATGGCTAAAAAGCAGGGAGGAGATACAGCATTACTATAAAGATTCGGAAATAGAGAGGATACCGCTGTCACAGCAGAAGGAGCTAAAGAGCATTAAAAACATGGTCATCCGTGAGGCAGTCCGTTTTGGAGAAGGACATCTGTATCTGGAAGAAGCGGAAACAGGAATGGAACGGCTGGAAGAAGTATCCGAACAGCAGACAGAAAGCATTGCCACATTGCAGTGGGAGGACATGCCGGATATCCTGCCTGGACAGAAGGAGATGGAGGAGCAGGAACCAGACAGGCAGGAAGAAGGGCAGGGGGAATCCGTTTCTTATTTTGCCAGATGGACAGACCGGTATAAAGAAGCGAGGGAATATCTCTACGGCACAATGGAAAAAGAACCGGATGAGGAGGCAGCCCATGAGATTATGCTGGAAGAGGCAGAGCAGGGAAATGCGTATGCCATGCACGACATGGGAAAGATTTATGCGCAGGGCATTGGCTGTGAGGCAGATAAAGAAATGGCAGATGTGTGGTACAAAAAAGCATTAGCGGCAATGCATTATGTAGAGCAGAAGAAAAGAAATACCTATCTGGAATACCGCATCGGAAAAATGTATCAGTACGGACTTGGCACAGACGAGAATCTGGAACAGGCAGCGGAGTGGTTTTCCAAGGCGGCAGCAAAGGAACATAAGTATGCGCTCTATTCCCTTGGCATGCTCTATCTGCAGGGGAAAGGAGTGGAGCAGGATGAGGAAACCGCATATAGTCTGCTGTTCCGTTCTTACAGCAAGGGAAATCCCTATGCGGCGTATGAACTTGGAAAACTGTATGAGACAGGATGCGGAACAGAGAAAAATCAGGAAAAGTCGGAAAATTGTTATCGTGTAGCCTTTCTAGGTTTTCTGAATCTTGAGAAAAGATCAAAGGATGATACGCTCTGGTATCGTATCGGCTGCATGTATCTGCATGGGATCGGGACAGAGGCAGACGAAACGAAAGCGGAACATTATCTGACAAAGGCATCTGATTATGGCAACACCCATGCCTCCTATCAGCTTGCCAGACTCTATATCAGACAGGAGAGCCAAAAGTTAAGCGGGGAGTCTGGGACAGCACCGGATTACGCAAAGATTGCAAAAGCGGTAAAGTGGCTGGAAGAATCAGCCGCACAGGAAAATCCGTTTGCGGATTATGCAATCGGACGGTTGTACAGGGAAGGCACACTGGTAGCAGAGGACATGGAAAAAGCAGTGTTCCACCTGAAACGTGCCGCAAATGCCAGAAACAGCTATGCACAGTATCAGCTTGGGAAAATATATCTGGAAGAGGACACTAAAAACATTCCGGTAGCCATACAGTATCTGACACTGGCTGCGAAACAGAAAAATCAATTTGCAGCATACAGGTTAGGGAAACTTTATCTTGCCGGAGAAGAACTGCCAAAGAACACGGAACTGGCACTGCATTATCTGAAGATGGCGGCAGACACCGAAAACCAGTATGCACAATATGCCCTTGGGAAAGTGTATCTGATCGGAAAGGATGTCCAGCAGGACAAGGAACTGGCATACGATTATTTTTTAAAATCCGCAGAGCAGGGAAATATTTATGCAGCGTATTTTTTAGAACACTGGAATGATATGCCACACCCCGATCTGTTCTTAATGGCAACAAGGCTCATGCGGCATCTGGAACATATCATCGAAGAGAATGTGGCTGGAAGAAAGAGTGGAGGACGCAGGCAGGGGATTGACAGAAAACTCGCACGAAAAATCCGTCAGAAGAAGATTGCACAGGGACATGCCGTGGATGACCATGAGGACATGGTACAAACACAGTGATCACAGGAGGAGTGGTAGAAATGATGAGAGGAGGTACGATTGGGAGATTTTATTTATTTTACAGAGGAACAGAAGGAGCGAGCCAATGCGGTACATATTGCGGACATCCTTCGCCGGGAGCATGAGGAAGTGGAGCGTTCCGGAAATGAATGGCGTTGGAAACGGCACAGGAGTGTGACTTTCCGGGGGAGCAGTTGGTACCGCCACAGCAGACAGGTCGGAAGTCATGCCATTGATTTTATGCAGGAGTTCTTCGGGATGTCCTACCCGGAGGCGGTGAGCTATCTGCTGGACGGAGAACAGGGACAGATTATTGAACGGGGAAAAAGGCAGGAGACAAAAAGAAAACCGGCAAGAGCCGGGAAGGGACGGCAGGCTGTAGACAAAGAACAGACAGAGGAAAGAAAAGAACCAAAAGAGCCAAAGGAACTGAAACCGCCGGAGAAAAATCCGACCATGAAGAGAGTCTATGCATATCTTCTGCAGAAACGTCATATTGACAGGGAAATCCTCTCGTACTTTGCAAAGGAAGGAACCATATATGAATCTGCGGAGCATCACAACATTGTGTTTGCCGGACTGGACAGCGAGGGGAAAATCCGGCATATCCATGTGAAGGGGAGCTATTCTGACGGCAGGAGCTTCCGGCTGAATCAGGAAGGCTCGGAAGCTGCCTACGGATTTGGATACAGGGGAAACGGGAACAGACTGTATGTGTTTGAGGCACCCATTGACCTGTTATCATTTCTGTCCCTGTATCCAGAGAACTGGCAGGGGAACAGTTATATCACCTTAAACGGTGTGGCAGAGCATGCCATGCTGCAGGCATTGAAAGACAATCCCAGACTGGATACGGTTGTGCTGTGCCTTGACCATGATCCGGCAGGCATAGAGGCGTGCGGCAGACTGGCAGAGATTCTGGTACGCAATGGATATGGTGCGGTAAAGAGGTTACAGTCAGCCTGCAAAGACTGGAATGAGGATTTAAAAGGCAGATATGGTGAGGAAACAATTCCGGCACAGGAGCATCCGAGAGTCATGGAATGCAGGGCATGGACAGAGGTGCTGAAAGAAGTGACGGAATCCATCAACATCAAGTATGCCAACAGAAGTTATATCTGCCGTTATTATCAGGATATTTATAATGAACTGAAAAAGGGCAGGGGCAGGGAACAGCTTATGGATGCCTTTGACGGACCGGGGATGCTTTTGACCGGAGTGCTTGTGCGGTGCATGGAAAAAGAGGGAATCGCACTTGGCAGGGAAACTAGTGCAGACCAGATACTGGAAAATCTGTCAAAGCGTTATCAGCCGCATAAAGACAAGGGAAACTTCAACACCCGCATCCGGCAGATGCAGGCAGCCTTTGAAGAAACACTGGAGGTGTTCGATACAAAAGACTTAGAACAAAAAGAAGATCAGGAACTGCTTGCCAGAAAATGTATGAGCCTTGCGATGGAATGCATCCGGGCTCATATTTTTGTTGCCATCGACTGCGGGGAAGAGCAGATGAAGCCGGCAAAACAGACTGTGAAGGAACAGAAAATGGAACATCAGGAGGGAGGAATGATGCTATGCAGCCAGTCGTGATGCTGGTGATCGCAGGGGTGGCAATGTTTTCCGTGATTGGAGGCGTGTCACTTCTGTCACACTATTATACATTAAACGGAATCAAGAGCAGGACTGTCGGGGACGGTCAGCATGGAACGGCGAGATTTGCCACGAAAAAGGAAATCGCAGAAACCTATGTGCAGGTGCCCTATGAACCGGAGCTGTGGCGCAGGGGTGAGAACCTGCCGGCTGCACAGGGACTGGTACTCGGCAGCATGGAGCGGGCAGGAAAACTATACGCACTGGTGGATACCGGGGATGTGCATTGCCTGATGATCGGTGCGGCAGGAGTCGGAAAGACCGCACATTTTCTGTATCCCAACATTGAATATGCCTGTGCCTGTGGAATGAGTTTCCTGACCACGGACACAAAGGGAGATTTATACCGCAACTATGCAGGCATTGCAAAAAAATACTATGGCTACCATACGGCAGTCATCGATCTCCGTAATCCGACCAGAAGCGATGGTGACAATATGCTCCATCTGGTCAACAAATACATGGATGAGTATCTTGCAGACCATACGAACCTGAGTGCCAAGGCAAAAGCGGAAAAATATGCGAAGATTACGGCAAAGACCATTATCTCCTCCGGTGGTACGGACAGTTCCAGCTATGGACAGAATGCGTTTTTCTATGATGCGGCAGAAGGCGTGCTGACGGCAGCCATCCTGCTCATTGCGGAATTCTGCCCGGATGGAAAAAGACACATCATCAGCGTGTTCAAGCTGATACAGGATTTACTTGCACCATCTAAAGTGAAAGGGAAAAACCAGTTCCAGCTACTTCTGGCAAAACTCCCGGATACCCACAAGGCGAAATGGTTTGCAGGGGCAGCCTTAAATACGGCAGAGCAGTCCATGCAGTCGGTTCTCTCCACGGCATTATCCAGACTGAATGCTTTTCTGGATTCCGAGCTGGAGCAGATACTCTGTTTTGATACCGCCATCGATGCAGAGCTTTTCTGCAAACAAAAGACGGCGGTGTTTCTGGTCATGCCGGAGGAGGACAATACCAAGTATTTTATTATTTCTCTGATCTTACAGCAGCTCTACCGGGAAATCCTCGTGGTGGCAGACGAGAACGGAGGAAAGCTGGACAACCGTGTAGTTTTCTATTGGGATGAGGTCGGAACGATTCCGAAGATTGAAAGTGCAGAGATGATGTTCTCAGCGTCCCGATCCAGAAGGGTGAGTATCGTACCCATGATTCAGTCCTTTGCCCAGCTTAATAAGAATTATGGGAAAGAGGGTGCAGAAATCATTATCGATAACTGTCAGGATACCATCTTCGGAGGGTTCGCTCCGAACTCGGAGTCAGCGGAAGTGCTGTCAAAGAGCCTGGGCAACAAAACCGTCATGTCCGGTTCCATCAGCCGGGGAAAGAATGATCCGAGCCAGTCCCTCCAGATGATCCAAAGACCGCTCATGACAGCGGATGAATTAAAGTCACTGCCAAAAGGAAACTTTATCGTATCAAAGACCGGGACTCACCCTATGCGGACAAAACTGAAACTGTTCTTAAAATGGGGCATCACATTTGAAGAACCCTATGAGATTGAAGAAAAATCTGCAAGAAAGGTAGCATACGCAGACAAGCAGGAAATTGAAGAGGAGATCATACGGAGATATATGTGCTGTATGGAAGAACCGGAGGATACACCTGTGGAAATGGCAAGGACAGGAGGCATGCAGCAGACACCGCTGACGGACACCATGAAAAAGATGCGGCAGACCTTACGGACGGAAGATTAGGAGGCAGGGTGACTAGGAAAGAAATCTATGAAACAGAGCTGCCACACAGGGCTGTGGCGGTCTATCTGTATCTGGAGACTCGTGCGGACAGGGAGAGGACATGCTATCCGGCAATCGGTACCATTGCCAGAGAGCTGCACCTGTCTGTAAGTACGGTCAAGCGTGCAATCCATGATTTGGAGTGTGCAGGATTTATACAAAAAAAGCAGAGATGGCGTGAGAACGGAGGAAAGAGCAGCCTGCTCTATGAAATCATAAAATAGGCACAAAGGGATTACTGCGCCGGTCAGGTGGACTATGGTATGGTTCACCGTGGCCTGTGCAGGGAACTTTTCACTTTAAGGGAAAGGACAGAGAAAAGAAAATACAGTTGGCGATATGAAACATCAATATTTTTTTGGAAAAAACTAAGAATTGAAGTATTATCAGATGGATCAGGTTGAGTGAAAAAGTAAATTCCACTGTAAAATTTAATTCCACTCTGCAGACTAAATTCTGATAATTACAACTAAGAAAATAGATTGCAACAGACGAAAAATGGCTTATAATAGGGTCATGACGAAGAATGTTAGGGAAAAAACTGCATAGCAAACAGACGACTGTACTGTATCCGGTAAGACTAAATTCCACTCGCCTGAAGCGGATTATGTATGTTTTCGATGATCCTTTATTCCTTGTCAAAAAAATTATTTTATAAGATCAGGTGTAAGGATGATATCATCTGGAGATATCTCTCTTAATTTAAAAACATGGTATGTTTCCTGGTCAAAAAGTAACTGAGCCAGTCTGATGGGAGGAAGACCATTCAGGCTGGCTCTTGCTGATGAATTGATATGATTCATGATTTTATCAGTATCCCACTGAGTGAGCTTGTCAAAGCTGCTTCCCTTGCGACAACCAGTTTTAGATGGACAACCATTGCAGACAAATGGTGCTCTTAAAAGGCGTTTGCAAGTATCAGGGACAAAGTCTTTACATACCCTGTTGCAACTAATCTTCTTACGGATGGAGAAAATCAATTCAGATGATAATTGTCGGGAAGATTAGAGTCCAGTCGCAACATTCAGAAGTCCAGTCACAACATTTCCGAATTAAAAGAAAGAAATCTGCCGATAATATAAATGAACAATAGATGATGTTATCCATATTTGATAATGAGCCATGAAAATGAGGTGGAATAGTTGAACATAGCAATTTGCGATGATGAGGAAAATATACGCATTTACATACGCAAGCTGATACAGAAGCAGGAACCTTTTTGTAAGATAACAGAGTTTTCATCGGGCAAGGAATTATTGGAGTTTCAGGATGAGACAAATGCAGAAGAAATAGACATACTTTTTCTGGATATCTCTATGGGAGATGAGGATGGAATGACTGTGGCAAAGCAGCTCAGGAGCCAGATGGAAAGCAAGAAAGAAGCAGTGTGGGGAAGCCTGCCGCTTCTGATATTTGTAACGGGATATCCGGAATATATGCAGGAGGCTTTTTCTGTTAATGCTTTTCAGTATATTGTAAAACCGATTCAGGAAAGCAATTTTGAGCAGGTTTTTGCACAGACCATACGGGAGTATCAATATCTGATGGCAAAGAAAAAGGAAAAACCCAAAGAAGTATTAGTTCGGAATGAAAATAGAACAAGAAGTGTTTCAGCAGATGATATTTACTATATTGAAAGCAGTAATCGGAAAGTGACCTTGTATTTGCGGCATGAAAAAATTGAATATTATGACAAGATCAGCTCACTGGAAAGCGAGCTTAAGCCGGATTTTTTCCGTATACACAAAGGGTATCTGGTTAACATAAAATATGTGGAACGATATGACCGGACAGAGGTGAAAATGAGAAACGGGGACAGTCTGCTGATATCCAAGTATAAATATCAGGACTTTGTAAAGCGTTATTTGGAATACATTTCGGAGGAAAGATAATTGAGTCAGGTTACATATGAAATCATTCGCAAGCTTTTTGAAATCTATCCTATTATTCTGCAAATCGTTCTTTTTCTGGTATTGTGGAATGTATTTTTTCGGTGGGAGAAAGGGATATGGATTGTTGCAGGAATATTGGCAGTGATGAATATCTGCATGGGGCTATGGCTGGAAAAGCCGGGGGTAATACGATATACAATGTCCGCTGTCATTGTGTTGGGATATTGTTTTTGCAAATACCAAAAACATTTGGAAAAGGCGGTATTCATACTGCTGCTGTTTTACAATTTTCATGCGTTAAGTTATTTGATTGCAGACAGTATTTATCAATGTACAGTGGAGAGCATATTTAGAGGGTTGGATGTTCTGAGTGAGGAATATATATTTCGGGTTTATCTGGGTATGGCGATAGGTATGGGCATCCTGCTTTTATCGTACACGTTGGTATTACTGATTATGACAGGTGTCGTGATAAAAATCGTAAAGAAACCGTTTATGCTGAGATGGCAGGAAACGATATTCCTTTCAGTACTGAATATTGTAGGGAGTATGATTGTAGGAATAAGCGTAGACCTTTCCGTAGTGCAAATCGAGGGTGGAGTTTTTCTGTTGTATGATGACAAGCAGGAAATGTTGTGGAAATTACCGATAATTGCGGTTCTTATCTATGTGGGGGAAATTTCGGCAATATACATCTACCAGAATTACAGGAAGCTTCAAAAAGAACGGCAGAAACATTTTGTGGAAGAACAACAGGTCAAAGCCATGAAGCAGAGACTGGAAGAAGCAGAGAACTTCTACGGGAGCATTCGCAGAGTAAGGCATGAGATGAAAAACCATATGACGAATATAAAAGGGCTGGTGGCAAGTGAGAAATATGATGAAGTAGAGAATTATATCGAAAAACTGGATGAAACCATACAGACTATGGACTATAAATTCAATACAGGAAATGCGGTCACAGATGTGATTATCAATGATAAATACCAGAAAGCGGAAAATGCAGGTATTTCGTTTCAAGTAAAATTTAACTTGGGGGAAACAGACACAATTTCTGCATTTGATATAGGTATCATTCTGAATAACCTTTTAGACAATGCCATAGAAGCCTGCGAGAAACTGGAGCAGGAACAGCGATATATCAATCTGACTTTAAAGAAAAAGAATCATTTCCTACTGATTGAAGTGGAAAACAGCTTTGATGGGAAAGTGATATGGGAAGATGGAGGTATCGTCCCGATGACAACGAAACAGAGCGATCTGCCGGATATTTTGATGGAGCATGGAATAGGGTTAAAAAATGTAAAGAATGTGGCAGACCATTATCTTGGAGATATGGATATCAAAATAAAAAACGATGTGTTTAAAGTCACAGTAATGCTGCAGCAGAAGGAAATAAAATAAAAAAATATGAAAAAGGAAGGAGAATGTAGTAATGGATGTAGGTTCAGTTTATGGCAGTTATTATGAAACAGCAAAGAGTTACATGGGTTTGAGGAAGGAGGAAAAACAAGCGGGATTTGCGGAAAAGGTCACAGACAAAAGTCAGGTTTCCTCGGAAGATATGACCTTGGAGGAATACAAGGAGTATTTTAATGAAAAGATGAATTCATTATATACACATCCATCGCAGCGGAATAGAAATGATATTATAGATATTACGGATGCCGCTTATAAAAGAATGCAGACTGATCCGGAATATGAGAAGAAAATATTAGACGCTTTAGCGAAGAATAAGGCAGTTAATTTTGGAAACTATATTCCACAAATATCATATATGCATATAGATGACACATATGAGAAATGTTACGGCTATACGCAGGGCATGAAGGAGAATGACGGTTATTCCAGGAGTTCCTCCGCAAAGGGAACTGATGCCGGACGGCAGAAAAAGGCAAGGCAGAAGGAACTGCTGGAAGAATATTTGGAAAAGCGGGCGCAGATGAAGGAATTTCAGCAGGAGGCGTTGGAAGAAAAGATTGCAAAGCAGGAATTGGAGAGGAGCAGGCTGACAAAGGTGTGGAGCAGTAAGAGGCAGATGGCAGCGGCAACCAATGCATATGAATCAAATGTAATGACAGAGACATCGACGGGTAGCAATTCACTGCTTGGCTAAATGCGGGCATTAAGCGTGGACTAACCATAAGGGGGTATATCGTGCAATATTGCACATAGCAATTCCAACTGACAGAGGAATTGCAGAAACAGATAACAGCCGGAAATGGATTTCACAATATATCAAATTCAAGGGAGGATTCAAAGATGAGCATTAGTGGAATAGGTGAGAAATATTATCAGAACAATGTGACAACAATGAAAAGCACAAACAGCAAGGACAAAGTGCAGGAATATTATGAGAAACTGTGTAAAAAGTTCCCGGAGATTACTTTTAATACGGGTAGCAGTCTTATGAGTGGAAATGAAAATAAAGTGGTAATAAATCTTTCTAGCGAATGTCTAAAGAAAATGGCAAATGATCCGGAATTTGCCAAGAAAGTAGAGTTTAATTTAACTGGTGCAGTACCGGGACAGAATAGAATGTTTGCACAAGCCAAAGCTGATAATGCAGTGATACATGGTGTTACAACTGTAATAGATGCCGATGGGAATGCTTCTGTTACTTGCGGAGGTATGACAAGAACCAGTGGTTCAAAACAAAATTCAACTATATTGAATGCGGAAAAGAAACAAAAAGAAAGATTATTGAAAAAGCGTGAGGAAAGAAAAATCTCAGAAGAAAAGGCAGCTAAGAGACGGGCAGAGAAAAAGGCGCAGTTGGAGAAGCTGACAGAAGATGAAACGTTTACAATATCGGCTACTGGCACTGATGTAAAAAGTGTTACGCAGAACCTCTTAGTTGCGGTTTCTGGTACATCTGCGCCGACAGGGGCAAGTTTTGATATAAAGGCATAAGGAGAAATTGTTCATATTCCGCAAGGCGCATAAACCTTTGCTTTTGCGGACTGCCCGGACTTATTGCAAGGGGGCAGGGGCGGCAATATAAAAAATTGATGACAAAGGAGGATTAAAAATGGCTATTAGTGGAGTAGGACAGAGTTATTATCAGAACAATGTTGCAACAACGAAAAGTACAAAGAGCGTAAACAGCACGGGAGAAACGGGCAATACAAGGGAATTATCAGAAGCGGAAGAAATGGCGATTTTCAAAAAGGAATTTTATGCTGAAATTGATAAGATACCCAGAAATAGAACTATAACCAATGTGGCTATCAACATATCAGAGGAAGCATTTAAGAATATGAAAGATGATCCGGAGTACAGGGAAAAGATATTATCAGCACTTAAACGTGACTTAACTTCGTCCTTTGCACCGTTGGAAGCTTCTATGGTGCTCACTGTAGGAGCTACTGCTAAAGATTATAGGGGCGATTCATGGTCTGGTGTTAATAATCAATCGGAATTTTATGCTCGTTCACAAAACAGTTTTTATAAAAAGACAAGCAACAAGAAAGATAGACAAAAAGAGCTTTTGGAAGAATATCTGGAAAAACGGGCGCAGGTTAAAAAACAGCAGCAGGAAATGTTGAATGAAAAGATTGCAAAGCAGGAACAGGAAAGAAGCCGATTATTACGGTCGTGGAACAATGAAAGGCTGTTGTCAAAAGCGTCTAATGCTTATGAAGCAAGATACCAAACGGCAGTTGTTAAAGGTAGATAAAGAAGCAAGTGCCGCAAGAGAAAAGGCATATCAGGATTATGTTATGCAGTATGAGATGGCGGTTGCAAAGCAACAGAGTGAAGCGTGGAGAAAAGCGATAGATGGAGTGCCGGATAGTTTAAGAATGTTGTTGGAAATAAATAATACTGAAAATGTGCCGGAATATTCAGAAAAACAAAAAAGCAATATAACGATGCAATCAAGGCTTATGATCATACCGGTAACGGTGTAAGCTGGTCGCAGTTTGAATGGAAAACTTACGATACACAGATGACAGTCACATTTGAGGATTCGGTGAAAGTTGAAAGCATTTCAAAAAATGGAAAGTTTAAGTGTATTATGGAGCCATATCCGGGTAATGAATTAGATTTTTAAAAAGTATTTCATGTAGGAGTCAGAGCATATTACTGACTCCTATGCAGAAAGGAGAACAATTTTATGAGTATAACGAAAGTTGGAAGTTCCTATAATTTCATTTATAACACAAAGACAGGTAAATTATCTACAAAAGATGGCAGCAAAAATGAATTTGTTGATTTTTGCAATGGAGATGTAAAGGGAGAAGATACAGAGACACTGAATCATTTTGATGAGCATACAAGATATCAGTTTACAAGAATGCTGTTTGCATATGGAACCGGAATGACCGGACAGAATCCTTTTGCCAATGATGAGAAAGTCGAGATTACAGCGGATATAGACAGTGCAACCCATACTTCCTTTTATGTGAATGGGCAGAAAGCGTTTACGGCAATTACGGGTATGTCATATCTCCCATCCGAGATTCAAACCTTTGGAACCGTACAGCAGCCATTTAAAACCAGAGGGTACAAACCATATGATCCCAGTACAAACAGTATCACGATTGGGGTTGGAAGCAGATTTAATCTTGGAAATGGATACAGCATGACGGTACAGGAAGATTTTGTCTGGGGCGAGGGCTATGGAAACGGAAGCAAGGCAGATGATGAAAGATGCAATATGATGATAGGTGGTCTGAGCTCCCTGATACATTTTGCGGATCAGCAGTATTTTTCAAGTATGACAGATACATACACCGATTATATTTTAGATTTTCTTGCGTCACAGGGAGTGGATACAAGCAGAGAATTTGTGATAAACGGGACACATTGCGAACTGGTAAATGGGAAAATAAGTGAAGTTGGTAACGATTATGTGGTGCCTAGTTCCATTCAGCAGAAAGCAGTGAAAAGATATGAAGAAAGTATGTCACAGCTTTTGAATAGCGGAACTTGGTATAGATGGTCATAAAAGTAATAGATCACTTGGACCGTTATGGAGAGTGAATAGATTCCGAATGACAGAGGAAAGGACAGCATATCTGCAACAGGAAAAAGAATTTTATACAGTGTTGGCATCCAAAATAGGAGAATAATTTTATGCATGATGCAAAAATGATATTGAGATAGGAGGAGTTCCATATGAAATTAGGGAAGAAAACAAAGACTGAAAAAGGAACATTTATGGCATATGCTTCTTGTTCATGTACTTGCTTCTGCGTATGTAAGTGCCAGAACTGTAATAGATCATTGGGGAGAAGAAAATAGAAATGGAAATAAACAATACTGGTTCTACATATGGGGCAGCATTTCGTCAAAAACCGATTTTTTTCATGTCTGGAAAGGAAACAGTGGCATTTTTTGAAGGAAAACTGAAGAAAAATATGACACTTCAGGAAGATTCCTGTACACTTGGCAGCAATGACACTTATCGCAGACAGCATACCACTTATGAGGTTTCGGACAAGAAGAAGGGAAGCACATTTCTGGATTTGGATTTTCTGATTAAGGACGAAACCAGCAGTCTGAAAGGAAATCTCAGTGATAAAAAGGATGTGGATTTCTATAACTTTTCCATTCCATTTAATCGAACCATACAGAATTATTTTGGGGTTCAAATATACATGGACATGCCGGAAGGCTGTGATTATGACCTCACCTTATATGATGAATATGGCAATCAGGTCGGAAAGGCAGAATGGGACGGAGAAGGACGTAAAACACTGACCATCCCGAACTGGGATACAAATACCAATAAATATTGTATCAAGATAGAAAACAAAAATGGGGAAGAAGTTTCCCCGGATGATTATTATAAAATCAGTTTCAAGGTTTCTGAAAATAAAGAACAGGAAAAGACCGATGCCATAAGGGCGGCATTCGGGAACCTTCACGGTGCATACAGCCGGAAAGATGAAAATTGGAGGGAATACCTCGACAAATATAATGAAGTCCTGATGGATACAGAGAAAAATTATACAAAAGAAATGGATAAACTCCACCAGAAGCAGTTTGAAAGTCTGCCGGAAGAAAAGAAATACAAAGGCGGGCGCACAGTGGATGAATTGTTGCAGGACATGGCAGAAGGAAAGACACTGGATGATGTGGAAATGGAGTATGTGAAAATTTTTGCCAACCTGAAAGATTTTGAGAAAGCACAGCAGAAGGCGGAACTGAAACATGATTTTTCCGAGGATTTTGTAAAGGATCTGGAAAGCAAAGGTATCTCACGTGATGAGCTGGATGGAATGCAGATAAAGATTGAAAGCAATGGGAATGTAACAGTGAGCGGTATCGAAGATAAAGAAGTCCGGGAACAGGTTCAGAAACTGGTAGAAGAAAAGTACAGTGACCGGATGTATCAGTATTACACAGGAATTGCTGACAGTGTGGGAAATCTGTCGTCTAATACCTATCAGTATGCCACGGATGTGCAGGAAGTCAGGCGTTACTTAAAAGGGGTTACGGGAGAAGATATTTCTCTGGAGAACCTTTATCTGACACCGGACGGAAAAATTGGCGGGTTGCCGGAAAAAGCCGCTAATCTGATCAACAAAACAAAAGACAATGCCAAGATAGAGCGGATAAAGGATGCATTGATAAATATTATAGGACATAACAGGACAAGCGGTGATCTGGGGATTCCCGATTTTACTTCGGAGTTTCAATTCAGCAATGGCGCTTTCTCTGTGGCAGACAGCGGTTTTACGGTGGATATGGCGGCATTGGACAGAAGGCTGACGCCCCAACCCCATGATAACATGTATTCGGATATGTATGAGTACAGTTTCAGGAAAGTATTATGATACAACATCAGAAGGAGGTAATTAAATGCGTATTGGTTCGGGAGTGCAAAGTGCATCGGAAGTATTTGGAAAGTAGCAAAATAATAGCAAAACATATGTTGCCGAAAATGAGGCATTTTCTCAGACATCAGTGAAGGTGTATTTAAAGACGGATGATATGTTGTTTTCAGGTGGAAATGGAACAGGTCTTTCGTTTTATATTAAATACGCAGAAGAGTCAACAGAGGATAATCCTGTAGTGATAGCCAAAGGAGTTGACGAAAATGGAAAAGAATTTGAAGAAAAAATTAATATTAACGATATTGATTTGAGAAATGCTTCTTATGTTGAAATGAGTGCTTTGGAGGCATATTATGATGTTGATAGGGGTAATGGTCTCAGCTCTTTTCCAGAAGAAACTGGTCACATGGGATTAAATGAAAGATGCGACCTTATATCCAGCTTTGAAAAGGTTATTCGGGATATGAATAAATTAGGAAGGTATGATTTGCAGATGTTTTATATGCGAAATATGAATACTTATCTAAATGCAAACAGTAAGCATAAATAGTGCTTAGTTATTTGAATATAGTAGAAAATATTGATATAAAGGAGGTTATAGCTATGCAGATTAGTGGATATTCCAGTGCCGCAATGTTGGCATATCGTTCTTCTGGTATGAAGCAAAAAGCAGGCACAGTGAAAATGCAGGATTTTTCTCAGATGGTACAGAACACAAGCGCACAGGCAACAAGCCAAACAGATAAGACAGCGGCGACAAAAGAAGTCTCCGAAGTTGATGAGATGGCAGCGTTCAAGCAGGAAATCTATGAGGAACTGGCTGAAATTGATAAAATGAACTCCTCGGCTATTTTGTCCAATTCTGTACATATCACAGAAGATGGATTCAAAAGAATGAAGGAAGATCCCGCCTATCGCAAAGAAATTATGGATTGGCTTCGTGCAGATGCAAGAGCTTCTCATGGGGTTCCATTTGGTGTCCATGTTACAACAACAATTACAGGAGCTGGAGCAACTTGCTACGGGGCAAATGTTTACCATGATGATAGTGCAGCAACCAAAGCCGCTAAAAAGGATTTGGCTGATAAGAAGGCAGAAGGTTCATTTTATCATTCAGATCGCACCTATGCTGACCGTAGAGCCGCACAGCGCAAGAGGGACAGAGAGTATGTGGCAAGTGAACGCCAAAAGCGGGAACTTATGCAGAAGATGATGCTGGAAAAGAGTATTGACCAAAAGGCACAGCGACAATTACTCGATCAGAAGGCTCTTGCACAGAATGTAGTTGACCAGAAGTATGTTCAAGATTACTTGCTGGGAATGCAAGAAAGTAAAAGCTGGAACATTTGAGTATAAATAAATTCATTTATACTTTTATGTAATCATTATGGAAAGGAGATACCGCTACAGGGGGGATTGGTAGTAAACCGTGATCCAAAGACAGGGTTAAATTATTTGTCGATAAAGGGAAATGAGGCACAAGGAGTTTCGGTAATCATAACATCCGATAAAGATATAGAGACGCTGGATAAATTAGCTGATGAATTTCAAAAATATCCGGTAAGTTCACAGCGGTCTACGGCAGGATTATATGCTTTACTTGAGATATCAGGAAATCTGAAACGCGAAAAAGATGGTTTTACATTTTTGACTCCTAATGGAGTTACATATATTCCGTATGATGGTGATTCCAGCAAAGCATGGGAAATTGATATGCCGGGTTCCTGTTATGCTACTGCCAGAAAATGTTTGGAGGCAGAAAATGATTGTGCAGACATAAGTACATGGACAAAAAATTTGAAAGGAATAAAGATATATTATGGTGATAATTATGGCACCACTCAGACAAATAATGTATATAAAGTTGATGATTTAGGCAGATATTATATGTTTGCATAAGATATATATACAAGTATGAAACTATAAAAATATAGTATGTTTTATGTGGTAAAAATATTGTATTTATGAGACTTTTGGTATTTCACAAATACCTAAGAAAAAATAAAGTAGAGGAGAGTGTATATTATGAATATTGATTACAGTCAGTTTTACAGAGGAACAACGAATATTCCCTCATATGGGAATGGTACATATAAGAAAGACACCCTTGTAAAGTATGAATTTAACACTACAGATGAACATGGCAATAAGATTATTGACAAGATGTCAAGGGAAGAAACCCTGCAGGCGATGAAGGACATCGGTTCGCAGTATGGAGATGCGGTTATTGTTGAATTTTCGGGAGATGGAATGGCTGCACTTGTGGAAAACAAGAAAGGTATAGTGGATGCCAATGTAACACAGGAGCAGCGGGAATCAATGGAGGCGAGAAATGCAGCGTTCCAAAAAGAAATTACGCAGGATGATAACTCACTAGAACTTCCGGCATATTCCGGAATGTATGGTGCAGACAAGGCGGTTGCATCTGCGGTAGAGAACTGCAGCAAAGAGGAACAGGGATTTGTGTATGATATCATCCGTCAGAATTTCCTTGTCGGAAATACTGGCTCTATGACAGAGGAAGAACGGCAGGCAAATATTTCACTTGGTATGAAAAAAGCGGAATATGCGGCAGAGAATTTTATCTCGGAAGATAGCAGAAAATCATTTTTGGAAGCAATGGAGTCTATCGCAAAGCTTGCGAGCGCAGGAAAAGCTGACAATAACGGAAATATGGACTATGGAGTAGGGAAAGGTACATATCTTGGACATGGCAGCAATCTTGTAAAGACTACAAATGCGCTTGATATGATGAGGACGATGGACGGCAGTGCATACACGGAATATCAGAAGATTAGTAAAGAAAGCAGCAATGAGGACAGACAGCTTAATGCATTAAAATATCTTACAAATTGGTATGAAGGGGCAGTGAAAAAGAATCCTTCGATGGTTGATAATTACGAAAAGCAGTCGGAGGAATATGTGGAGAAAAATGTAAAAGATCAGAAGCTGGATGCAACTTTTTCAGATATAAAGACAGAGAATAAAGCGGCTTTTTTTGAAAGTCTGAAAGTGTTCCAGAATAATAATCCTAATTTTCTCTCATCTATCATAAATCGGGAGCTGGCATCTAAATTTTGGAGCATTTGATAAACGTAGATTGGAAAAGTTATAATTGCTCGGGAAATGGAAGATAACAACAATAAAGTGTAGAGTGTGCCTTTCACATAGGGACACTTGTTACAAGCAATATTGTAAATGATACAAGTGGAGATTAAGGCACAAATATGATAAAAAAAATATATTTCAGAAATGTTGACTTCTTTAATTGAGGAGTATCGTTTTAATAAAAATACTCTTTCAAAATATTTAGAGATAACTGAAGAAACAATAGATGGAGTAGTAATGGGCAATGTGGAATGTTTGCTAGATGATCCTGCATTGCGTCTTAAAATACTTAGTAAAGCAGGATTTCTGTATTTTGGAGCGATTGAAGATAAGGATAGGCAATTAAGCGGTTTTTTGGAAGTGCTTGTTTCCTATCATGGCATATCCAAGCTAACGATAGCAAAAATGGCTGGTGTTGAGGAAAATGATATTGACAGGCTTTTAGCCAATCCACCAGAAAAGATTGAAATCGAAGTAAAGTATAAAATTGCTGTGACGGTTATGGAACTGCGATTTTGGCTAAAAGATTGTGAATCACCGATATAATCGCGATTTGTGAGTAGAGGGCACTTATGAAAAATAAAAGTATCAATCAAGTTTCCATAATAAATGGTGAAGATGGTCCCACAAGTGTTTTTATATTTGGAGAAGCTCAAAAGCAATCTCTAAAGATTAGAATCCGAAATGCTATCTATCAATCCAGACGAAAAAGGATAGAAAAGAGAATAGCGGCCAACCCGCATACCCTTGCGGAAGTGGTGCAATACGCAAAGGATCATTATGATTTAGTGGAAATCAATCCTGCCGCAACAAATTGGATAGAACGACAGAAAAATCTAAAAGCTAGTTTGATTATGCAGCATAAACCAGAACTTTTGGGCCAAAGGAAGGATATTCCAAAACCAGATTTTCATAATGAAGAATCTGTTAAAAATTTTTTGAATGAAATGGAAATTAGAAATAAATTGATTGACCAAATGCCTGATAATGTAATTCCCATGGATTTTCATTTATATGAAATAAAAATTGGTGAGGATTTAATGGAAATAGAGGTAGATTATACCTGGAATATATTTGGAATATCTTACTCTGGAAATAAGTCGGTCATAAAAAGGTTTAAGAAAATAGCCAGAGATTTATATTGTTATTATGGTGTCAGTGAGGAGGATATAAAGAACCGGACAAAAAGATATTCTTCACTGGTAACGGAATTGAGTTCATAATTCAGAATTTTAAATAGAAGTAGGATTTCTGTATTTTGGAGCGATTGAAGATAAGGATAAGCAACTAAGCGGTTTTTTGGAAGTGCTTGTTTCCTATCATGGCATATCCAAGCTAACGATAGCAAAAATGGCTGATGTTGAGGAACAGGATATTGACAGGCTTTTAGCCAATCCGCCAGAAAAAGTTGAAATCGAAGTAAAATATAAAATTGCTGTGACTGTTATGGAACTGCGATTTTGGCTAAAGGATTGTGAGTTACCAATATAATCATGTGGTGCTTGGGAAACTGGTGGAATAACAGGAAATGTAATTAGAATAAAGAAAGATAGAAGGCGAGTAGCGGATTGGTGTCTGCTGCTCACTTTTCGTTTATGGGGATATGTCGCAATACGACTTTTGAAGTGTTGTATTGCAATCTGTTTTCGGGTATTTCTCGTTGGTATCATTACCATAAAAGCGAGGTGAATTCCATGAAAGCAGAGAAGAAGGAAATCAATATACAGATTGGAAAAAGGTTGCAAACCGCCAGAGAAAACAGTGGATATACGCAGGAAGTTTTTGCAGAGACGCTGGATGTAGGGGTAGAGCATTATCGCAAAATCGAAAGTGGTGTCTATGGTTTACAGCCGGAGAAAATGCTGATCTTGTATGAGAAGTACAGGATTGAGCCGACTTATCTGGTTACGGGGGATACAAATCATAAGGTTGATATTGAACTGTTCCTTGCAAACTGCAGCAGGGAGGAACGGGATGCATTTATAGACCGCATGCTTGCGTATATGAGACAGCTGATGACAGGCCGTTAAAGCAGCACAGTCTCCGGGATGTATATTTGATCAATATATTTTGAGAAGGAGACGATGTATGAGGGTAGCAATCTGCGATGATAATCAGCAGGACATTGAAAGGATTAGACGCTATACATTGCGTATGATCGATTATGCGGTGGAGTATGTGTTTTATACCAGACCGGAAGAATTATTGAGGGAATGTGCAGATGCGGAGCAAAAGCCGGATATGTACATTCTTGATATTGAGATGCCTGGAATGGACGGACTTGCGGTGGCAAAACAGATCCGTGAGACAGATTCCAAAGCATTGCTGGTGTTTCTTACCAGCTATACCAAATACATGCCAAGTGTATTTGAAGTTGTCACATTTGATTTTATTCCAAAACCAATCTCAGAAGAAAGGCTCCGTGTGCTGTTTGAGAAGGCAGGAACCTATCTGAATCTGACCAATCAGAATTTCTCATTTAGTTACCGCAGGGTGCGGTACAGTCTGAAGTTTGACGAAATCCTGTATCTGGAAAAGCGGGGGCGTCAGGCGATTATCCACGCAAAGAAAATGAAATATCAGTCCAATATGAACCTGAATGAAATATGGGAGAAACTGGATGAGCGCATGTTTGCCGCCGTTCATGGCTCTTTTATCGTTAATCTGAAACATGTTTATTCCGTATCCAGCGGCATGGTCATGCTTACAGACGGCACAGAGCTGGGAGTGACAAGAGGGTACCGGAAGGAGCTGACGGAAAAGCACATCGCATTTGTGCAGGGAGGAATGTGACATGGCATTATATGGGATGAGGCTTGTCATAAATCTTTTTGACCTCTGCATTTACCGCAGATATTTAGAGGAGTTCATCGGAAACAGAAAAACCTCCATGGAGTTTTCGGTTCTTCTGCTGATAGTGTGCGAGCTGATTGGAAGTGCGGTGAACCAGATGGGGATAAGCTGGCTGAATTTTGTGACGATGGTTGCAATTCTCTGTGTATATGTCTGCCAGTACGAGGCAGGGATTGCAAGCAGGCTGATTGCGGTTCTGCTGTATATGGGGATTATGGGTATTAGTGAACCGGCAGGTTATCTGTTTAGCAAAGCATTTATGGAACAGATAGTAGAGGATGATGTTGTTATCTATTATTTTTCTGCATTTCTAGTGGTGATATTTCGGCTTGCGATTGTGGAAGTCTTTTGCAGGCTGAAAGCGGGAAAGAATGTAAAGGTGTCGAGTATGCCGAAGGAAACCAGTTATGCGCTGGCACTTATTCCATTATGCAGCCTGATCAGTTGTTTTTTACTGATAGAAGTTGCAAAAGAATTAATCTCGGCACAGATGGTCGTGTTGTGCATGTGTATCATTTTTGTCATTATCATCACAAACTACATCATTTTTCTGATGATTGAAAAGTACACGACAGTGGAGGAAAAGCAGCACGAAGAGGAAATGATCCAGAGGGAAATCTTATACCGGAACGAATACTATCAGGACATGGAACGGTATCAAGAACAGATACAGGACATCCGGCATGATCTGAAGAACCGGCTGACGGGACTGCTCGCAGCGGCAGAACAGGGAAGTGCGGAACTGATCAAGGACAGACTGCAGGAAGTATTGGGAGATATCCGGCTGGCAGAAGAGATCATTTATTCCGCAAATCCTGTGGTGAATGCCATATTAAAAGTAAAAAGCGTAAAGGCAAAAGAGAAAGAGATACCGATGCAGGTTACAACGCTGCTCCCACAGAGAGTATCCGTAGATATCGGGGACATGGGTGTTCTGTATGGGAATCTTCTGGATAATGCGATAGAGGCAGCGATGGCAGTGGAACAGGAAAAACGGTATGTTCATGTGGAATCAAAGTTTCAGGAGGGCAGACTGCTTTTATCCATTAAGAACAGCAAGCCATCCGGGACAAGTTCCTGTCAACAGACAAGCAAAAAAGATAAAATAAAACACGGCAGGGGAATCCGTTCGGTGCGGAAAGTGGCAGAAAAATATGGCGGGGAGCTTCTGTTAAAAGATCAGGGGGAACATTTTGAGGCAGTCCTTCTGCTCAACGGAGTTGCAAAACTGGAGTGAGACTGCAACTTATTACAGCAAACCTGCAACTTGTTACAGATAGATTGATTTCTGCATAGAAACTGTTAGAGTGAAAACATCAAAAAAAGGAGGGTTTTACTAAAAATGAAGAAAAGAAACTGGATGTACCGACTGAGCAGCAAATCCATGAGCGTGATGGCAGCACTGGCACTCATGGTGACAACCATGGCAACCAACCGTTCCTGCATGTGGTATTTCGGACAGGACAAGATGCCGGAAGATTCCAAAAAACTCAGAAGGTTTTAAATCATGACGAAATGGCTCAGCCACCGTATGGTTGAGCGGGGAATCATAAAAGAGGAGGAGCAGGAATTATACCAGTTTGGAATACGCAATGGTATGATCCTGCTTCTAAACGTTGTGACGGCACTGGTCATCGGCCTGCTCACAGAGCAGCTGGCGGTTGTGGCAGTGTTTACCCTGTCTTTTATGGTTCTTCGCAGCTATACCGGTGGATATCACTCAGACAGCAGGATTTTCTGTTATCTTGGTTCCAATCTGGTGCTGCTGGTTCCGGTTTATACACAGGCTGTGTTTTGTAAGACATCGCTGGCATGGCTGCTGGCAGTATTGCTGGTGTCCGCAGGGATTATTTTTTTACTCAGTCCCATGCACAGCAAGAACCGGAAACTGGATAAAGAGGAACAAAAGCATTTTGGCAGAAAAGCAAGGCTGATCGCAGCTTTGGAACTGGCTGTGCTTGGCATTCTGTGGCATGCAGGACAGATACCGTATGCTTACGCTGTTTATACGGGCATCTGCATCACGGCACTGTTCATGCTCGTAGGAAAAGCACAGCTATGGATACAGTCACATACCGAAAATAGATAGTCCCTTCCGAACATGCGGAGGGGATTTTTTTTCTGGAAAACAGGAGGAATGACAATCCAAGACGGTAACTTATTACAGGTACCGTAAGACTTATTACACTTATATTGAAGCGCACTTTCTTTCCAAGTATAGTACCGCCAAAAGGCTTAGGAGAAGAAAGGCGTGGCATGTTTTGGGGAATTCATGCCGCACCGGATTGCAGGGGGCGGCAGAAAGAGAAAAGTTCATAAGGATAACATCCGGGTGCAGTTTTGCATGCTTTATTTTGCATGGGAACAGCACCTTTTTTTATTGTCTTTTTCCAGTAAAGCAGAACCCAGAGGTCCTCCAGATGTCTTTCATTTCAAAAAAATTACGAAATGGAGGACATTTGAATGTCAGAATGGATCAGGATCAGAGTAAAGGATTTTTATAAAGATGCAGTCGGAGAATTGGAATACACCTATGTGACCAGAGAAGTCTACGAGGCACTTGCCGATACGTTCCGCAAAGAAGCCCACGCACAGGAAATGCGGGATATCAGACATACGACCAAGGACGGATATACAGAAGGAGAAACGGAAGATCTGGTAGAGCTGACCTGGGAATCAGTAGAGGATACGGTCATCCGGCAGATGGAAATGGAAGCCCTGCAGAAAGCAATGCAGTCACTCACCCCGGTGCAGAGAGAGCGGCTGCATTTTTATTTTTTTGAAGGCATGACATACCGGCAGATCGCAGCGAAAGAAGGGGTTGGAGAGAAGAACATCCGGGAGAGCATAAACGGTGCGGTAAAGAAAATAAAAAAATATTTTGATTAATACCCCCTCAAAAGGTGTTTTTCTGTGAGTACCTTATGAGAGGAACTTTTTCTGGACAGATGGTCTCTTCCGGGAATCCTCTCATGTCTCGTGTGTAGATACGACACATACAGACAAAAAGCACCTTGAAAAATGCCGGAGAGGAATGCAGGGCTCCGAGCGCAGGATGGAATCACGCCATATCCTGCCAGCCATATCCAGCAGTTCAGATACGTTAGCCGTTTCATGAGCCGTAACCGGGGCGCAGTGACACTCCTGCAGCAATCGGGCAGATGTTCTTTCTGCCAGCCATGCTGTGAAAAAGACCGCATCTAAGGAGCCGAGCGGGAAAGCCGGGGTACAGCCTGTCTGTGGTGGACAGGCGCGAAGAGGGGAATGGCCTATAATGATACACCTTGAGATTAGCCAGCACGCAGTGGTGGAGGTGAGATACCTGTGATGTCTGCCTGTCCGAGTGGCAGGAACCAAAGACAGTCTGGACTGACTGCCCATGAAATGCCGGCTTTGGGATTTTTTCTTCTCTGTTTTGGCGGCATTTCGTTCCGGGGAGTAGTGACGAATAGGGACAGACACTTTTTATTTATGAAGTGAAGGATTATGGCAGTAAGACTTAATTACAGAAACCATGCGGCGGAGGGTGACTTCCGCCGTATTCTTGTGGAGTTAAGAAAAGCTGAAAAATGGGGAATGGAGGAAAACAGGAAATGAAGAAAGAAGATACCGAAATGATGTTAAGGATTTTTGAAACGGAGAGGGCAGGATATGCCTATCTTTATCCGAGTGATGGAGGGGAGCGGAAAGAGGACTATATCTCGACCACGGCAGAAAATATCGCAAATTATATCGGCAGCCACATGTTTGAGGCTGAAAGGATCGTCATCACAGATATGTGTGACAGGCTGATATTAGATACCTGCGGCTATTTTATCAATAGTTGTCCAAATCAGGAATTCTGCAAGGAAATCCATCCGTTCTTAATCCCGATCCAGATGGGAGAAAAGGACGCAGGAGAGGTGCTTTCAGTCAGCAGGGATGTAGCGGAACAGTATTTCCGGGAAGAGGATGAGGCAGCAACCATGGCTGAAATCGGGATGATGTAAAGGTGTTTCTTCTGGGCGGAAGTGTTTGGCTTGGGAGAATGAATTTAACTTACTTAAATTGCGGGAGGAAAAAGGGGGAGAGATGATGGAAGGCGGAGCGAATGAGGTACGGTATAAGATTGCTGAATTTCTCTTAAAAAGGATGCATGAGGATAAGCTGTTAACCGAGGAAGAATGGGAAAAAATCCGGGTTTTGAATGTCAAGACCTTTTCCCCAGAACTGGCAAAAGTATATCTGTAATAACACTGGATATATCAAGGACTATGTGGTAGTGTATGTTGCTGACAGGGAGTGAAAACCCTTGAAAATACTGGGAAAGGAGAAAATAGCATGGCAAAAAAAGTGACTGTCATAAAGGCAGCAAAAGAGCAGAAACATACACAGGAAGAACGTAGACTGAAAGTGTGCGGGTATGCCAGAGTCAGTACCGGCAGTCAGGCACAGGCAACTTCCTATACTGCACAGGTCGAGTACTATACGGAAAAGATCGAGAGCAACCCCCTGTGGGAGTTTGCCGGGGTGTATGCGGATGAAGGAATCAGCGGAACAAACGTAAAGCACAGGGATGAGTTCCAGATGATGATTTCAGACTGTGAGGATGGGAACATCGACCTGATCCTTACGAAATCCATCACAAGATTTGCAAGAAATACGGTGGAGTGCATCCAGACCATCCGAAAGCTGAAAGAGATTGGCGTTGGAATCTACTTTGAGAAAGAGAACATCAACACGCTGTCAGAAAAAAGCGAGCTGTTCATTACCATCCTGGCATCGGTGGCGCAGGGGGAATCAGAAAACATCTCAAGCAACAACCGCTGGGCGATACAGAAACGCTTTCAGGATGGAACCTATATCATATCCACACCAGCGTATGGCTATGGAAAAGATGAGGATGGAAATTTAGTCATCATAGAATCCGAGGCAGAAACCGTAAGGTGGATTTATGAATCCTACCTAAACGGCATGGGAGTGTATGTGATAGCAAAGGCACTGAACCAGAAAGGCATTCCGACAATCCGGGGTGCAGAAAAGTGGCAGGACGGGGTGATACAGGACATTCTGAAAAATCCGATTTATGAAGGGGATATGTTACAGCAGAGAACCTATACAGAAACAAGGTTCCCATTTGTCCGCCGGGTAAACAACGGACAGAGAAACCAGTATCTCATCAAGGACAGCCATCCGCCAATCGTCACACATGAGGAGGCAGAAGCGGTGCGGAACCTGATGGCATACCGGGTGGATGTACTGCACATGAACAAGAGTGACTACACCAAAAGATACCTGTTTTCCGGCAGAATCATCTGTGGGGAATGCGGAAGAACCTTCCGGCGGCAGAAAATCTACATCGGGAAACCCTATGAGAAGATCATCTGGACGTGCAGTGGACATGTGGAGGATAAAGAGAGCTGCTGCATGAAAGCCATCCGGGAGGATGTGCTGCACCGGGCTTTTACAGACATGTGGAACAAGCTGTACACCAATCAGGGAACGATATTAGAGCCGCTGTTAAAAGAACTGACAGAATTTGTGGCAGCAAGGCAGGACAGTGAGGAAATCCGACAACTGGATAAGGAAATCAAAAATATAAGCGAGCAGGGCCAAATCCTAAACCAAGTCATGAGGAAAGGATATATGGACTCTGCTCTTTTTATGGAGAGCAGTAATAAACTTGGCTGGCAACTGACGGAATGCAGGAGAAAAAAGACACTTTTGACCAGAAAGCTGCGGAGGACAAAAGAAATTGTACGGACCGAACAGCTTATCCAACTGATCGCAGAACAGGACGGATTAAGGGAGGAGTTTGACGAGCAACTGTTTAAAATGACAGCGGAGAAAATCGTGGTCTCCAAAGAACACGACATCACCTTCTGCCTGCACAACGGACTGAAACTGACAGAGAGGGGAGGCAGACAGGATGCAGTGGCACATGCCAATCGGCTATAAAGTTGTGGATGGAAAAATCACCATCTGCGAAGAGCAGAGAAAAATTGTGGAACAGATATTTACAGACTATGACAGCGGGGTGGCGGCAGGCAGGATCGCCCAGAACCTGAAAGGGAGAAACATATGCAATGCAAAAGGGAAAGTGTCCTGGACCCATGCATCCATTGGCAGGATACTGGAAAACCCAAGCTACCTTGGCACAGAATACTATCCGCAGCTCATAGGAGAGGAACTGTTTGAGAGAGTCCAGCGCAGACGGGAAAAGGTGAGGGCAGAGCTTGGAAGGGCAGACCACAGGCCCGGCAGGGATGAGAGAATCCTCTTAGGAGGTGTCATCTGGTGTGCAGAATGCGGGGCAGTATGCAGCCATATCCAGCCGAACCACAAAAAAGAGCGTGGCGGCACTGCCAAGTGGAAGTGCAAGAACTATGTGACTGGCAGAACAAAAAACTGCAGGAACAGTTTTATTACAGACGGGCAGGCAAAGCAGGTGTGTGTGGAAGCCATCAATGCAGTGATACGAAACAAAGGCCTGCTCCGGGTACAAAGGCAGGAGGAAAAGGTCAGTCCTCAGTACCGGGTTCTGGAGCGGAACCTGCAGCGGATGAAAGAAGAGCAGGAACGTACAGAAGTAGACCTGATGAAACTGCTCTATGAAAGGGCAGAGGAACGATACCGGACGCTGGAGGTCAGGGATGGGGAGTTCCGGACAGAGGAGATCAAAAACATCCTTGCAGGAAAAAAGGAACTGGAAACATTTGATGAAAACTTATATAGAAAAATAATCGCACGCATCTGGGTGAATGGTGGAAACATGGCAGAAGTAGAGTTTATCAATGGGAGCCGTGTCACAGCCGGATACAAGGATTAGGAGGGAGAGCAGATGGCAGAAACAGCAAAAAAGATCAGCATGATACCTGCCAAGGTGCAGTATGACCGGAATGTGAAACTGTCAGAGAAGAAAATGAAGGTTGCTGCCTACTGCCGTGTCAGTACGGAACTGGAAGAGCAGGACAGCAGCTACGAGGCACAGGTGGAGTATTATACCAGCAAGATATCCGAAAACGAAAACTGGAAAAATGCAGGCATCTATGCGGATGACGGAAAGAGTGGAACAAACACCAAAAAGAGGGCAGACTTTAATGCCATGATACAGGATGCCCTTGCCGGAAAGATCGACATGATCCTTACAAAGTCGGTCAGCAGGTTTGCAAGGAACACGGTAGACTCGCTGGTGACCATCCGAAAACTCAGGGAAAAGAATGTGGCGGTGGTGTTCGAGAAAGAGGGGATCAATACACTGGAGGGAACCGGTGAAATCCTTATCACCATCTTGAGCAGTCTGGCGCAGGAGGAGAGCCGCAACATCAGCGAGAACATCCGCTGGGGAGTCGTGAGGAAATTTGAAAAAGGCAAGATCATCGTAAACTGCACAAAGTTTATGGGATACACCAAAAACGAGGATGGTGACCTGGTCATCGTACCCGAAGAGGCAGAGATTGTAAAGCTGATCTTCCGGCTTTATCTGGAAGGCTACAGTACCGGGAAGATTGCAAAGCATCTGGAAGAGCAGGGAATCAAGACCGCCACAGGGCAGGACAAATGGCATTCCACGGTAATAGACAAAATGCTCCGCAATGAAAAATACATGGGAGATGCATTACTGCAGAAAACCTATACGGTGGATTTCATGACAAAAAAGAAAGTCAAGAACACTGGAATCGTACCGCAGTATTATGTGGAAGATGACCATGAGGCAATCATCCCGAAAGAGCTGTTCTACAGGGTACAGGAAGAGATGATGCGGAGGGCATCCTTATGCAAGGCGGCTGTCACCCGGAAAAAGAACCAGAGGAGCAGATATTCCTCCACCTATGCACTGACCGGCATGCTGATCTGCGGAAAATGCGGGCAGGAGTACCGGAGAGTCACCTGGGCGAGAAACGGGAAAAAGAAAGTTGTCTGGAGATGCAGCAACCGGCTGACCAACGGAGTGAAGAAATGCGGGGAATCCGAAACACTGGAAGAGAACGCATTAAACAGGGCGGTGATGGAAGCCATCCACAGGATCACGAGTGATGATATGGAATTTATGGAAAACTTCCGGCAGAACATCATCCATGTCATCGGGAACTACAGCACCGCAAAAGAGTCCGGGGAATACGAAGAAAAGATAAAAGAAAAGATAAAAGAAAAGCAGGAAGAGATGGTGGCACTGATTGCGGAGAATGCAAAGACCGGCTCCTACACACCGAAGTTTGATGAACGCTACCGCACCATAGCAGAGGAAATCAATGCCCTAAAAGAGGCACAGAAAACAGCCAGAAACGAGAAACGGATGGCTGACAGCTATGAACAGAGAATCCAAGATATCGACCATTACTTAAGCACAAGCACCTGCCAGATACCGGAGTTCGACAATGACCTTGTCAGACGGCTGATCTCGACCATCAAAGTGGAATCCAGCGAGAAACTGCTGATACAGTTCCAGTCAGGCATTGTCATGGAACAGGAGATTCGATATGAGTAAGGCTGCGGCAGGAATGGCAGCAAGTAAATAGGAAATGTTGTTCCTGCCAGTTTATGGTAAGAATAAAATGCCCGATGCTCCGGGCGTTTTATTGTTGGCATAAAATAGGAAAGGACAGCAGAAAGCATATAACGGAAAATGAGTAAAAGAAAGTGGATATAGAAAAAGCACATGAAAGTAAGTGTGCGACAGGAGGAGAAAAGCGTATGAATTATGAGCAACTGATAGAAGAACTGAGGGAGGAAATGTTACAGCTTGTAAACACGAAATGTGATGCACTGCTCCAGATGTACCGAAGTGGAGAAATGAGGACAGACATGAAAGATATAATCCGGGAAAGCAGTCTTATTACAGTGTCCCCGGCAGAACTGAAAGGGAAAAGACCGCTGGCAGTCCAGTTCGCGCCGGGAGAATGGATAGAGACACCTACATGGAGAAAGGTGGCACAAAGAATTTTGCAGACCTATAATGAACAGCCGGATATCCATGAGCGTTTTATGGAAATGTGTGGAAAAGTAGCCGGACGCTGGAGGACGATCCTTGGCAGTTCACCGGAAGAAATGGATGTACCGATAAAGGTGGATGAGGAACTTTATTTTGAGGGAAAATTTGACACCGAAGCGATGTTAAACATGTTAGAGAAAAAAGTGCTGGAACCGGCAGTGGTTGATTACAGCAGCATTAAAATCCGGTATATGGCAAAAGGGCAGGAGCAAGCAAACGGTATAGAGCCTGTGCCAGAACAGGATGTTTTGGAACATGAGGAGCAGGAACAACATGTTCCAGTGCAGACAATGTAAAAAATGGATGGAATCAAGACTCCGAGTCTATGGCAGGTTTGGAGTTTTTCTTATGTTCATTTTCCAAATGTAAAAATTGATTGTATAAAAGAAATGGGTAAGTTATAATATAGGTGTGGTCAGATGCCTTTTTGGGGATGACTATATCTGTTACAAAAAGGAGGAAGGCCAGTGAATACAGAATTGAAAAATGCAGTGAAAGCAACAGATTCAAAAGCACAGTATGATACGAGTGCAAAGCGTCTGTTAGGACAGAAAAGCATACTGGCACATATACTGGTAAAAACAGTTGATGAGTTTAAGGGCATGAATCCCAAGGATGTGGTCGACTGCATTGAGGGAACACCACATATCAGTACGGTACCGGTAGAGCTTGGACTCACAAATGCAGCCAGCGAAAAAAATGGTGAGAGACTGGTCGGTTTCAACACAGAAAATGAAGAGATCAATGAAGGTCTGGTAAGATTTGATATCGTTTTTTATGTGCGTATGAGAGACGGATTGTCACAGATCATCATAAATGTGGAAGCACAGAAAGATGAGCCGAAGGGATACGAAATCTTAAACCGGGCAATCTTTTATGTGAGCAGACTGATCTCATCACAAAAAGAACGTGATTTTGAGAATTCCAGCTACGATGACATTAAGCGTGTATATTCGATCTGGGTATGTATGAACATGGAAGAGAGCAGCATGAGCCATGTGCATCTCACAAAAGAAGATTTGATCGGTTCCTATCAATGGAAGGGAAATCTTGATCTGCTGAATATCATAATGCTTGGACTGGCAAAGAATCTGCCGGAACATGATGAGACATATGAACTGCACCGTCTGTTAGGGGCGTTGCTGTCACAGGAACTTACAATAGATGAAAAACTAAACATAATTGGAAATGAATACGATATTCCTATTGAGGAGAACTTCAGGAAGGATGTGAGCGTTATGTGTAACTTGAGTCAGGGAATTGAAGAAAAGGGTATTGCGATTGGAGAAGCAGGACTCATTATGAAAATGTATAAGAATGGTTTTACAGCAGAGCAGATAGCCTCAGCCACAGATAAGGATATAGAAGAAGTGAAAGCGATTATTGCAGGGAAGGAACCTGCGCTTGCATAGTTCTTTTATGGTGGCAGAAAAACAGTTTTCTGTGAATAAAATGGTCGGAATCAAGCCTCCAAGTCTATAATAGATTTGGAGGTTTCCTTTTATATGTCCTGTGTAAAATTTTTTGAGAAAAGAATAAATGTGATATAATGTATGAAAAGTTACAAAGATTACAAACTAGTTTATTGATAAAAAATGATTCAAGTAGAGGATGAAAAAATGATTTTTTTGGATGCAAATGCCTTTTATTCATATTATGGAAGAAGCAAATTGGGAATGACATCAGAACCAGTTGATGAAAAACGTTTGAAAAAATATTTAGATCAACAGAGCGAAAAGAGTCTTCCGACTTCAGTATATATTGAGATAATGACGCACTTTAGAAATAATCCCAAAGTGTTACAAAGTTTACTTGAATTTAGGTATGCGAAGGGGTTGCCGCTTTTTAATAATATTCCAGATTATGTTGTGAGTGAAGATGAAATTACCAGTGTTGCATATATGGATCAAGTAGCTCTCAAAAATTATGCGGATAGATTATTAAAAAGCAAAATTCAAATTGAGAGTAAATTTACACTTTTATTTTTTGAAATTACAAAAGATTTATATGCTCATTACAAACTAGAGATGACAGATGGACTGTCAAAAAAAAACAAAGATGCTATATTGGGGTATATTGGAAGAGTTGCATATAAAGAATATCAAAATTTATTAGAAGAAAGAATTAAAGAAGAACTGCAGTCAGGGTATGATGAAAATAAAGAGAAAAAAGTACTCAAGGATTTTTATATCCAAGAATTGAATGAAGCATGTGTGCTTACCAATATTATTATTCAAGGATGTGTTGCTTGCAAACAGGACAAGGAGGATATCATAAGTATTGTACAGCAGACATATCAAAAGAGTATTGAAAATGGTTTGGATGGAAATATGGGAACGATGCCGTGTATAGTAGATACATTGGCAACAGACCAACATTTCCTAGATATAGCGAAAGTAAAAGTGTCAGAGATGTTTAAAAAAGGAAAATATTCTGCCACACAGAGAAGATATCTTCGGGATGTAATGTTCACATCATGGTTTGAAAGAGGAAAAAAATTAGACAAGAATGATATTTTTGATATGCTTTGTGTTGGATGCCTAGATCATATAGATAAAACCAAGAGTGCGTGTGTTTTAATAGATGCATCGTCATATGTTCTCTCATTTGACGCAAGAATGAAGAATTTTATAGGAACTGTTAAACCAGAGAATTTGAGATTAATTGAAAAAATCCAAAATGAACAGTGAATGGTTGGAATCAAGCCTCCAAGTCCCCAACAGATTTGGAGGTTTTCTTCTGCCCATTTTTATCGGGAAGTAATTTCCCAAATAAACAATCTATGGTACAATATCTTAGAAGTTATCATCACGGGATAAGTGAACCATAGAGAAAGAGCAGAGTCAATCGTAAGCTGATCTGGCTTACATCTAAAATACAATGCAATCTTTTTCTATGCAGGTGCAGGAGAGAGTGCATCATGTCAATTTTTGCAGCCTCGTCAGAGAGGATGGAAACATTTTTCACTCCCAGAGTACAGTGAAAACTCTGGAAAGTGCATCTCAATTACCCTATCGACACACGTTGAGACGGTCTGTTTGATGTCTAAGAAAGATAAATAAGTACCAAAAAGTGGCGTATTTCCGGGCCTTTTGCGAGGTTAACACCATCACGGGAGCCTTGCGAAAAGTCCGGTTTTCTTGTATGAGAACTTATCTACCGGACAGTCTGCATGACCGGAATTGAAACGGTGAAAAATGCGGTAGGGTTTAGACTGCGGATTAGATGTCAGAGGTTGAGGCACTAGGATTGTTGTCAGAGCCGACCGCAGTTCAGCTCACTCGATACTCGAAGGAGTAGCAGGCAGTGGAATAGATAACGGAGATAGGAGGCGGTAATGTGAGTGATTCTCAGATTACAATTTTTTATTCTTGGCAATCTGATTTGCCGGGAAGTGAGACTAGAAACATAATTCAGGATAGTATAAAAGATGCAGTTCGTTTACTGAGAGATACAGTCGATATTGAAGCTGACCGTGATACAAAAGGAGAATTTGGTTCACCTGATATTGCGCAGACTATTTTCTCAAAAATCGACGATTGCGATATTTTTGTTGCTGACGTTAGTGCTGTATGTCGATATGAGGCAACTGATAAAGATGGAAACAAGAAAGTAAAATATATGCCGAATCCTAATGTAATGCTTGAATTAGGATATGCCTTTTGACATTGCAAGTCGAAGATTGACCCCATTTTCATTAAAAGATGGGAAAAGTAAGGGAGAGATAAAACGATATATAAAAGGGGTAATACAAGATATTGTCGAAAACATATTAGAAAATGGAAAGCGTGTTAAAACAGGTTTTTCAGATTTACGTCTGGGTTGTTATGATGACGGCTCTATTTCTAATATGCTTCACCCGATTGAGGTATCAAATTCAGTCTCTTTTGTTAAGCACAAAACACAAATATTAGACGAATCTTTGAAGCTGGTAGAACAAATCAGAAGTATGAAAATTACAGAACCATCTGAACTCCTAAATACAGAAGAGGCAAGTAATGCAGATGAGAAACAGACAAGCAATGCAACTGCTATTATTAGAAAAGATGGCTCAGTTCTAACTCCTGTCACTAGCTCTTTGAAATTAAATCTTTTCAAATTACAGAGGGTACATATCAAGGATGAGGATAGAAATACGATAATAGATTTGTGCAAAAATTATCTTGGAATAGATATATATGAAGATACAGATTTTTTCAATATTGGAAACTTAGAAAGAAAATATGATTTAATGTCATCATATTCTTATGAGGGGACGAAAGACGAGGAGAACAAATATGATAGTATCATGATGCTTGAATATAATTTACATCGTGTGCGAATGCTGGATTGGTATGCGACGACTTTTGACGGATTGTTTTTTATACCACTTGCAATTGAAAATGCATCTAAAGTGTACGATGAGGATGTAGATGTACACGTTAAGATAAATAAAGGTGTTGTAGAAGTGATTATTCCATCGAAGGAGCTCATAAATCCAGATATGCGAGGCTTAGAGGGTTTGATTTATGAAGAAGATGTTATAAAGGAACTTTTGATGATGCCTGAATCATCAGATATTTCTTATGATACCGATATATCATACACTTTAGCAGATAGTTTGGCTGAAAGTCAGGCATCAGTGAGAGCTCAGTTCAGTGGTGCTGGAATTAACGGAAATCCTCGATATAATTCAGATGATTATGGCAGGGAGATAACAAAGTATATTGCAATGCCTAAAGCTAAAAGCAACGATATTGAGTTTGAATTTTCTATTGGATCTTTAAGAGCAAAAGAAAAGAAATGGTTAGGACCAGCCTTGTTAGTAAATCCGTTAACAGACAGTTTCCATATCGAATACTCTATAAAATCTAAGCATTCAGATGGAGATTTGTCTGGAATTGTAACATACACTAAATAAAGAGAGGCTCCCCATCACCGGAGATTATCCAGTGGTGAGGAGCCTTCGTGCGTCTATGGAGTCATGCATCAACGTCGATGCTGACACCGGATTTTAGTTCTACGGTGATGTGGTTCATTTAGTTCTCCATCAGAAATTCATTTTTATATGCTATTCTTTAAAAAAGGAGGTTGGCTTATGCAAAATATTTTAGTCGTCGAAGATGATATTGATATTCAAGAAATATTGAATAATTACTTGACTGACGCTGGATATAAAGTAATTATTGCTTCTGATGGTGTTGCTGGAATTGCTAAATTCAATTCAGAAATTGACCTCGTATTATTGGATATTATGCTCCCTAAGATTGATGGTTATGGTGTGTGTGAGGTTATTCGGCAAAAGTCAAAAGTTCCCATTATTATGCTGACAGCTCTTTCGGATGAAGAAAACCAGTTGCGAGGATTTGAACAACAAATTGATGACTATATTCCAAAGCCCTTTTCGCCCAAAATTCTGCTCTGTAAAATTGCTGCTATTCTACGTCGCGGTTTACAAGATAACATTGATAAGGACATTATCATTTATAAGGATTTACGCATGGATATTGAGGGTTTCCATTTGTATTGTAAAGAGCAAGAAGTTATATTAACGCAGAAAGAATTTGATTTACTTCGCCTTTTACTTGAAAATCAAGGTCGAGTATTTACACGACAAATGCTACTTGATCGGCTATGGGATTTTGATACCTATGTTGAAGACCGTATTGTTGACAGCCATATCAAAAATCTAAGGAAAAAATTAAACGTAGATTATATAGAAACGATTAGAGGGGTAGGATATAGAATTGATAAAAGCAATTAAGAAAAAACTGTCGGGAAAAGTCTTTCTCATTACGTTTGTGCTACTTGTATCTGCTTGCAGCGGGACTTTTTTCTGTATCTTAAAAATTATGCCATCCTCATACTTAGATACCTTAAACCGAAATGCAGAGGCACAATCTTTAGAGTTGCTGGATACCCTGTCTACTTATGATAATCTGGACAAGTGCATAAAAGCTATATCCGACTTTGAAATTCAAACAGGGTCAACGGTCTGGCTTGATGACGAATATGGCAATACTCTTTATCCCTCGAATGTTACGACTGAACAAGACATGGTTACAGCCGATAGTTATGTTACATTTGACGGTAGCAATACAACAGATGAGAATGTAGTATCGACGGAAAAAGATACAAAAGCTTACCAGTTTTCATTGAAAAACGGGGCATCCTACACGCTCGTTGTGATAACAGACCTTTATGTTGTGCGGCAATCAACGGAAGTGTTGTTGTCTACATTTCCCTATGTTATCGTCATGGTGTTTATTCTGTCAATATTGTGTGCCTTGTTCTATTCTCGTTTTATTACTCGGCCTGTTCTAAAATTGAGTGCCACCTCAAAGCAAATGGCAAGTCTTGACTTTTCGGGGCGGTGCGATGAAACGCGATCTGACGAGTTGGGATGTCTGGCTCATAATTTGAATTGCTTGTCCGACTCACTTTCACACTCCATGTTGGAACTGCAAGAAGCAAATGCACAGCTTAAAACAGATATTGAAAAAGAACGAGAATTAGAACGTCAGCGAATGGACTTCTTTGGTGCTGCGTCCCATGAATTAAAAACGCCGCTTACTGTTCTAAAGGGGCATTTATCGGGAATGTTGAATGGTGTGGTTGGCTATGAAAATCACTCCAAATATCTCCAACGCTCTTTAGCTGTTACGGAAAAAATGGAAGTTCTTATAAGAGAACTTCTCTATATTTCTAGAATTGAAAAAAATAAAACTTCTATACAATTTGCAAATATTGATTTTGCAGAATTACTCCGTACAGTGATTGCAGAACTAACAGATTTTATTTCAGAGAAAAAACTATCCCTACACATAAATATACCAGATAGAGTGAGTTGCCCTTTGGATAGGGCGGAAATGGAACGAGCTATTCAAAATATTCTAATAAATGCTATACGCTATTCACCAGATGGCGAGCAAGTCATTGTTACTGTCACTGAAACTAATACTATAATAAGCTGTAGTATCGAAAATACTGGTGTTAAAATTCCAGAAACTACGATTTGCCACTTGTTTGAACCGTTTTATCGCGTAGACATTTCAAGGAATAGCGCAACCGGTGGCACCGGCTTAGGTCTGTATATTGTCCGAGGAATACTTGAAAATCATAATGCAGAATATGGTATCAAGAACACCGAAAATGGTGTGTGTTTCTGGCTGAGACTTCCGAAAAAGCAATAAGGTAACTCCATCAAAAATCCACATTCCCTGCAAATTAAATCCAAATCGCTTTGATATGATATAGTCGTCCCCAAAAGGGGCGACTATATTTTTTGAAAGTGAGGCATTGCTTATGAGAACAAAAAAATTACTTGGTATCGGGCTGGGAAGTTTGTTACTGCTTAGCCTTGTCGGTTTCGGCACAGCCGCAGCAGCTCAACATCAAACCGAAGCCGAGCCTCCCATTTCCTTGGAGAAAGAAGTCTTGTGCCGAACCGGGGAAAATGGCTTACAGTTCAGCCTTGATGGTAATAGCTGGATGCCGCAATCTGAATATGAAAAAGAAATTCCCAAAATCGACTGGTGGACTGCTTCTGAATATGAAGATTGGATAGCCACGCAAAAAACCGAACTTGAGGCTCTTATTGGCACAGGAGATGGTTGGTATGATGGGCAGGGCGTTTTCCATGAATGGACACAAGACAGCGTAAATGCCCAAATCGCAGAGTACGAGAAAATCTTGGACGAGATCAAATCTGGCACATTGTATTCCAAAGATAACGACGAGGGTATCGGCTATGCACAGATCCCCCCCGGATGGCAAAGATATTGTCTCTGTCTATGGGGCGAATTTTGTTCGGAGCGACGGGAGTTCTTTCCACATTGGTGATTTTGCCACTCAGGAGGAATTGGACGATGCGATTGAAAAGGCTGTATCAGATGGTCAGATAACACAAGAAGAGGCTGATACTGCATCTTACCAGTAAATATGTAAAATCTGCCGGACGACGGCAAAGAAAAAGCCGTCGTATAGCAGACAAATTGCCATGCATCTATTTCTTGCGGCGGCTTTGATTTTCAGAGCCGCCGTTTCTTTTCGTCTATCCCATCTAAGGCATTTACCGAGTTTTGTGAGTCCATGAATATCACACAAAGTATGAGCAAAGCGGGATACCCTTATGATAATGCTCCGATGGAACGTTATTTTAATACATTGAAAAATGAGTGCACCAACCTGTATGAATTTGAGACAGAGGAAGCCCTCTATCAAACGGTAGATGATTTTTCATATGTTGAATACAATTATGTGCGCCCGCATAGTTATAATGGTTACGCTACTCCACATGAAGCAAGGGTGGCGTAGCTGGAGCAAGATATTTTTTAGCCACAAGTGTTACAAAAATGCTTGACCACAACAGTTCGGGCGTTTTATTGTTGGCATAAGTAAATGATGGGAAAAGTGAATTGTAACTTAATGCTGATATTGATACAATAAATTTGATAATTATGCTAAGCGTAGGTATTGAAATAGAATGAAGAATAATATGAGAATAGTGGATATAGATATGGACTATTTCTTAAAGGAAATCCCTATTATAATATCGGAAAACAATACAGATAGATTACCAGATGAAGATTATCAAGTATGGAGCAAAGATGAAGTGATTGATTTTTTGGAAAATAAACTGGGGCTTTCTAAAGAAACAAAAATTAAGGGGAAAATAGTCACCCACCATAATGAGGCATTATATTATTGGAGAAAGTTAATACAAGAAGAGAGATTGTCGATACCTTTTGAAGTAGTACATATTGATTCACATGCTGATTTGGGTTTGGGATATCCTTCTTGGACATTTATTATTGACTCTTTGATTACAGTGCCAGTAGAAGAAAGAACAAAAATAGAAAATTATGGTAACATGTTTGAAAAGTATTATGAGCCAAGAATAGGAGATTATTTGTTATTTGCACTGGCGTTCAGATGGATTAAAAAACTTGTTTATGTGTGTAATCCTGCAGACATAGGAAATGATTATGTGTGGATGATTTTGAAAGATGGGATGGAACCAAATGATAAAATTCAGTTGGTTCATAATGAAGAGATGAAAGCGATAGAGATTGCGTCAAATACAGAAAGGTATTATGCAACAGCAAAGCGTGAACCAGAGGTGGATTTTGAAATTGTAAGGTGTGCTGAGAATATCAGTTACAATGGAGAGTTTGATTATTTAACCTTCTGTGTTTCTCCGAATTATACACCAACAGCTGCTGATTTTATTATTGAATTAATGAAAGAATACATTGAGGGGGAATAGGGTATGGATTATGATAGATATATTGAATTATACAGACAGGGAAAATTTCAAGAGGCTGTTGAGTATAAGGCAACTCAAGTTCCAACAAGATTAGTAAAGTATTATAGCTTGAATGATAACGTAACTGTTAATAAATCAAAATTACAATATCTAAAAGAGCAAAGAATATTTTTAAGTACAGCTTCCGGATTTAATGATCCATTTGAGGGAAAATTTTTTAAGTTTGATAAAGATAAACTGGAAAAGAGTGGTTGGGATAAAGAGATGGTAGTAGATTACTATACTTCTGTGGCGAATGGATTCCGATACACTTGCTTGAGTAATACTGATGAAAATAATATGCCAATGTGGGCTTATTATGCAAACAATCATCAGGGTTTTTGTGTTGAATATCTGCTATGTGATATGCAGAAGAAATATATTTTTCCTGTAACTTATGAGCCAGAAAGAGTATCTGCAAATGCTATTACTACAAATTTATTATATGAATATATGAAAATGAAAGAGGAAGGCAGAGAGTATACAGATACATCAGCGGATGCAAATGTCTATTTGCAGATGTTGATTTTATCTCTTGCAGCAAAACATAAAAGTTGGGAGCATGAAAGAGAGTATAGAATTATTTGTCATCGAGATGATTTTCCGGCAATTCCTTCCAAAATTTACATAGGTCTTAATTGTAAAGAAGAATATAGAAAAGAGCTTGTTGAAGTGGCTAAGAGTATTGATGTATGCAAAGCATATCAAATGGAATTTGATGAGGATAGTAAAGTGTTTGGTTTGAAAAAGAGATTATTAATATAATACGCTGAAAAGGGGCTATGATATTATGTCAAATGAATTAAAAATTATAAATGATGAGAATTATCAGAAATGGATTTGTGAGATAAAGGAACTGGTTCATGTCAGCCAATTAAAAGCGGCAGTTCAAGTAAACACAGAAATGATAAGAATGTATTGGCATATTGGAAAAGAAATTTCGGATAAGCATGCAGATGCAATTTGGGGAACGGGTTTCTATAAGACAATGAGCCAGTCTTTAAAAGAGGAATTTCCAAGTGTAAGTGGTTTTTCGGTGACAAACTTGAAGTACATGAAACGCTTTTTTGAATTTTACAAAAGTGATAATGAAAATCGTCAACAGGTTGTTGACGATTTGGAAAAAATATGTTCAATACCTTGGGGACACCATATTCTAATAATGACAAAATGCGAAAATGTAACAGAAGCATTATTTTATGTACGCAAAACATTAGAAAATGGTTGGAGCAGAGCAATGCTGCTTAATTTTCTGGATGTGAATCTTTATAAGTCACAGGGAAAAGCAATAACAAATTTTGACAGACAGCTTCCGGCTTTGCAAAGTGATTTGGCGAAAGAAGTAATCAAAGACCCATATAACTTTGATTTTCTGACATTAACAGAGGGATACCGAGAAAAAGAACTTGAGGATGCATTGACAAATAATATAACAAAATTTTTGTTGGAATTAGGACAAGGGTTTGCGTATATCGGTAGACAGCAACCGATTATGATTGGTCAAAAAGAAATGGCAATGGATCTTCTGTTTTACCATATGAAATTGAGGTGTTATGTTGTCATTGATTTAAAAGTAGGCGAGTTTGATGCATCTTATACCAGCCAGATCGGAACTTATGTTGTTGCAGTAAATCATCAATTAAAAACAGAGATGGATAATCCAACAATAGGATTGATTATCTGTAAAACAAAGGACAATGTGGTTGCTGAATATTCACTGGAAGCTAGTAGTGTACCGATAGGGATTTCTGAATATCAGTTGTCAAAAGTTCTTCCGAAGGAAATTGAAAGCTCACTTCCTTCGATAGAGGAGATTGAGAAGTCGTTGAAAGCTATTACAGGAGAGTAAAGCCGGATAAACAGAGATGTATCAGTATGGAAATATTAGAGAAATCAATGTTCCTAATTAAAACATTTAGAAGTAAAAGAAAACGAAAAAAGAAGTCATGAACATAGATTTCCTAGAAATAAAATGGTTGGAAGGAATGATATGATGAGAGATGATTTTAAACAATCAACAATAAACTTATTGGCAAATCGAGTTGGATGGAAATGTAGTAATCCGGGATGCAGAAGAACGACACGAGGTGCAGGAACAGAATCGACAGATGTGATTAATATTGGGGTAGCAGCTCATATTACAGCGGCAGCTAAGGGCGGTCCCAGATATGACAATAATATGACTTCCCAAGAAAGAAGATCATACGAGAATGGAATATGGTTGTGCCAGTCATGTTCAAAATTGATTGATTCAGATGTACAACGATACTCGGTAGATAAACTTAAAAAATGGAAAGAAATATCAGAACAAATGGCTGTACTTGAATTAGAGACAGGGACAGAAGGTGGATATACAACAGACAGAGAAATTATTAAGTTTCTTGTATGTTGTTTTGACCGCCCGGCATTTAGAGATCCAATTTGTCAGGAAGGAAGAATGGAAGATTTTGATAAAGCAATTGAGGATACAATAATTGCCTTAAATACAGGTATTCTTAGAACTAGAGACGGAAATATTTTAAGAAAATCAGAGGGGAAATCAGCCATTAGTAATGATGAGTGGCGTGAAAAACTTAATGTAATTGGAGATATGTTATCTGCATTACGAAGACGATTAAAAATAGCTAAGGCAGCAGGGGCTTATTCTACCTATGGTGAAGGAGAGGTAATGTATTGCTTTAGTGACAGGCAACTAGGAGAGTGGTTTGATTCTACTCGTGAAGAAATACTGAAAATTTTATCCTCGATTTGTGAGGACATGGGGATGTCAGGATTGCGTTTTCCACGAAATAAGTATAGATGGTAAATTATACGGCTAGATTACATCATGAAAATAAGGGATAATGGATAGGCTTAGGATACGAGAGAGGAAATAATATGAACTTTTTGATTAATAGATTGGATAATTTGGATATTGGTAGCAAAAGTTTTGAGTTTATTCCTGAAAATATTAAGAAGGATATAAATATGGATGGAATGATTGTTGGTGCAAATGGTCAGTTTTTGGTTAACCAAAAGGATATAATGGTTTTGATAAAAAAATCAGGTTTGAAAAATCAAATAGGTGAAAATATGTATAATGCTATATTAAGGAAGCCAATGATGGTTTTTTTAATCCCTACACAAGAAAAAGAATTTGAAAGTACCAAAGAAGAACTCGATATGACATATGGTATGAAGTTAATACATTTAAATAATTTTGCGCAGGCATTTTCTTTGGGATGTTGGTTTGTAAAGGATTCTTGCGTTATGGCTAATTTTATTTATTGGATTAATATGCTTAATGGATATAATTCACAAGATACAAGAGATATGCCCATAACTATGAGTAATGGGACGATATCAGAAATATGCCTAACAGATGTTGAAATGGCAGAAGCAATTGATAGAATGTATGAAGTATATCGTTGTTTATTGCCAGATGAGTCCGCAATGGGGCGAGTTGAAAATACATATAGCGTAGGAACACAGGTATGGAATATCGATAAAGCAATAAGTACGGAGGGAAAAAGTTTTGCAAGAGCTTTGATAATATTACAAGAAGCTCGTAGAACAGGAGTCTTATCGAGTAAAATAGATAAGTATTGTTCTGTTTTGGAATGTATATATGCCATAAAGAAAGAACATAAGAAGAATATATCCAATATTACTGCTGCATACATAGGGAAAGATAGTGAGGAACAAGAAAGAATTAGGGAAAATATGAGAGATGCCTATGGGGTACGTTCGGATGGCTCTCATGGAGATAATTTGAAATATTTGCAAGAAAACAATAGGGAAAATTTGGTGAAATTATCGACAGATATCGATGATTATGTTAGAAGAGTTTTTAGGAAGGTTATCGCTGTAGAAAATTTAAATTATAATAATACTTCGGAAGAAAAAGCACGTGTAAGAAAGTATTTTAGCGATTTGGCGAAAACGGTTTATCCTGAATAATTTAGTTCATACATGGTGTAAGACTGTATGCAAAATGTTATAAAGTAGATAAATGATTTTGTTACTTTATCAAAATGAGTAGAATCAAGCCTCCAAGTCCACAAAGATTTGGAGGTTTTCTTCTGCCCATTTTTAGAGGAAAGTAATTTCCGAAATAAACAATCTATGGTACAATATCCTAGAAGTTATCCACGGATAAGTGAACCATAGAGAAAGAGCAGAACACAAATCACACGCAGGTCAGTCAGACCTGTATCTCAAAACAAATCTAATCTTTTTCTATGGCAGATGCAAAGTGGTGCATCATGCTTATTTTTGCAGGTCCGATAGAGGACCGTTGCATCATTTTTGAATCCAAGGCTTAACGAAAAGCCAGGGGATGTGCATCTTTATTGCACACTCATGGCATGTGGAGACGGTTGCCTTACTTTCCAAGGGCGCTGAGCAAAGGTCCGGTGGACCTTTGCTCAGCGCGGACCGAAGTGGAACGGAGAATGGTCGACAGCAGGAAAGTGAAGGTGGACTTCTCTCTGGAGGATATGGATCTAGCTGAATTTAAGGGAAAAGCAACTTATGAGCAGATAAAGGCATATGTATTGGAACAGACTGGACTTAAGGTTTCTTCGCTGTATATTGCACAGATTAAGAAGAAATGCGGACTGGATGTCAGTGAGAACTTCAATCTGGCTAAATCAGAGAATGCCAGACAGCCACAGTGCACACCGGAGAAGGAAGATGCGATTATGCAGGCATTTAGACATTTTGGAATCATATAGATTGTGAATAAGTAGCATCGTGTGTTAAAAATATAGTAAAGTATGGGAAAAGGACATTCCGGAACTGTAGATTTTACAGGTCAGGGGATGTCTTTTTTGCTGATATGGAAGTGTTCAAGGGACAAGGTAATGATACTGAAGTAATAAGACTAATATGAATGATATCTATCTTATCTGATTAGAAGATATGGATTGATGGAACTTTGGTTGCTTTTAGTATATATTAACAGCCCGGTATTTGACTTTGGTACTGGACTGTTTGCTAATTGAATCCACTACAAGATATTGAATGGAAGTAAATGATATGAGACAAGGTTTGTTCATGATTCTTCGTAATGCCTAGATTGAGATTTTTGCCAACTTATGATATTCTTATATTTGGGTTTTGCACCCAAAACACATAGAAGGTCAGGGAGCGGAACTATGGCTAAAAAAGAAGCAAATTTTGATTTATATATACACGATCTGTTAGTTGAAGCTGGCATTCAGGCAGATACACAGGGCAGTAACATTGTACCTATCAATGAAGCACTGAAAACAGCGTCAAAACACCAAACAGGTAAGGTAGGATTTCCAGAATACATAGCGGTTGTAGATGATTTTGTCCTTGTCATGGAAGATAAAGCGGACCGTGCGAATCTTTGTTTAAAAGAAGCAGATGGCACTATTTCTATGACGGTACAGGCAACAACCGATTATGCTGTTAATGGTGCGTTGCATTATGCACAGCACATTTTGCAGAAAACAACCTACAAAAAGGTCTTTGCGTTTGGCAATGCTGGTGATAGCAAACATCACACTTTACAGCCACTTTTTGTAGATAAGAACGGATATAAATGGCTACCGGAAGTCCAAACTTTTGAAAACTTTTCAATGGCACATATTGTGGAATATTACAAACGACTTGTGCTTGAAGAAACACCTCCGGAAGATATTGAACTTGCAGATATTTTAAAAAAGGCAAAGGAACTGCATGAATATCTGCGAAATTATGGTGGACTTGGGGAAGATGAAAAGCCACTTGTGGTATCAGCAATTCTTCTTGCCTTGCGTGAAAAAGAATACGGTTTTAATTTAAATCAGTTGACGGGAGATACACTGGAGAGCAACACGGACGGTGCTATTCTGTATCAATATCTTGAAAAAAATTTACAACGTGCAAAAGTTGCCCCAGAAGTAAAAAAACAGCGTGTTTTGAATCAGTTTACGTTGATAAAGGATAGACCACAGTTAAACACAAAGCGTGCGGATTTAGGAGATAAAACACCTCTGAAATATTTTGCAGAGTATATTAACAACAACATTTTTCAGGCGATTGTATCAAATGGGCGTGAAGATTATTTGGGACGTTTTTATGGTGAATTTGTTTCTTACTCGGGAGGTGATGGTCAGGCACTTGGTGTTGTTCTTACACCTCGTCATATCACGGAATTGTTCTGTGAATTGGTAGATTTAAAACCGACTGATGTTATATTTGATCCGTGTTGCGGCACGGGTGGATTTTTGATTTCTGGAATGCATAAAATGCTACGGTTAGCAAAAAGTGATGCAGAACGCAAGCACATCAAGCAACAACAAATTTATGGAATAGAAATTCGTGACGATATGTTTTCGATTGCAACAACGAATATGATTTTGCGTGGGGACGGTCAAAGTAACTTGATTTGTGAAGATTTTCTGGCACAAGACCCTGGTGAATTGCAGTTAAAGGGGGGTGGCATTACAGTAGGCTTTATGAATCCACCGTATTCACAGGCAAAAGGCAAGGACACAGCAAACCTTTCGGAATTGTGTTTTATCCGTCATTTGCTTAATTCAATTACAACAGGCGGGCGTGTAGCTGTGATTGTACCTGTGTCCGCTATGATTGGAAAAACAAAAGAAGATAAAGCCGTCAAGCAGGATATTCTGAAAAAACATACTTTAGAGGGTGTTATCAGCTTAAATAAAGATACATTCTATCGGGTCGGTACTGTTCCATGTATCGCTGTTTTTACAGCAGGTGAACCGCATCCGGCAGATAAGATTGCAAAATTCATCAATTTTGAAGATGATGGGTTTGAAGTCAAAAAGCACTTGGGATTAGTGGAAACTGAACGTGCAAAAGATAAACAGCAGTATCTTCTTGATTGTTGGCGTGGCAAGGTGGCGGATTTTCCATCAAGTTTCATGGTGGAAACAACTGTTGAAGATACGGACGAATGGTTACATTCCTTCTACTACTATAACGATGAAATACCAACAGAAGACGATTTTATGAACAGTATTGCTGACTATTTGACATTTGAGTTTAACATGGTCACACATGGTAAAGGGTATCTGTTTGAACAGAAAGGCGGTGATAATAATGCTTGAGTTGCATGATAGAGAATGGAATGAATTCTACTTACGTGATATTTTCCCAGATATTCAGCGTGGCAAGAGATTAAAAAATGCTGACCATATACAGGGAAAGACTCCTTATGTATCATCTTCTGCAATAAATAATGGTGTTGACGCATTTATAGGGAATGATGACAAAGTAAGAAAGTATAAGGAATGCCTAACTTTGGCAAATAGTGGCAGTGTTGGAAAGACTTTTTATCACAGCTATGAATTTATTGCAAGTGACCATGTAACATCATTGAAATCAGATAGATTAAATAAATACAGCTATTTGTTTATAGCAACCATTGTCCAGCGCCTTGAGGAAAAATATAGTTTCAACCGTGAAATAAATGATGTGCGAATAAACAAAGAAAAAATTGTTTTACCTGTTGATGAATCTGGCACACCTGATTATGACTTTATGGAGCAGTATATTAAAGAACGAGAACAGCAAATTGTACAAAAATACATTGAATATACTGGTAAAAATATCCAATTCGGGGGGGGACTTCCGCCGTTGAAGGAAAAGGAATGGAAAGAATTTTACCTACGTGATATTTTTGTTATTCGCCCTGGAAAGCGATTAACAAGAAGTAATATGCAATCTGGCACAAAACCCTTTATAGGTGCGTCCGATTCTAATAATGGCGTAACGGCTTTTGTAGGCAATACGAATGCGTCAGAGGATCGAAATGTTCTAGGAGTAAATTATAATGGCAGTGTGGTCGAAAATTTTTATCACCCATATACCTGTATTTTTTCAGATGATGTAAAACGCTTTGTTTTGCGAAAACACAATGGAAACAAATATATTTACCTATTTATGAAAACTGTAATTCTTCAACAAAAAAACAAGTATGCTTACGGCTATAAATTCAATGAAGAACGTATGCAGAAACAGATGATACTATTGCCAACTGCAGCTAACGGTCAGCCAGATTACGATTATATGGAGCAATATGCAAAGAAGTTGTTTAGTTCCCTAAGATTACAATATCTGCACGAAAAAGTGACGGTTGCTATTTGACCGTCACTTTTTCGAGGTACAATATATCATTAAGTCCTATTGTATCCATCAAAGATACCGAGGTTAGTGTGAAAGTTTGCTTGAAACAGATTTTTTCTTTATAATTGATTGTTTTGTTTGTTGTTGGGTATGAGAGCGGCATGACAATGGTAGAAATTGCGAAGCGGAACAATGTCAGTGAGAGGACGATTTATAGGTATAAAGCGTATTATGACAAAATGAAGAAAAAAGAAGAATAGACCATTTTGCTGATGTCAGCAATATGTTATATGAGAGTTGCGGACGATTTTTTTGACCGCAAAATGGATGGAGGAGTTCTATGGCAGAAGATAAAAAGAAAGAAGAAATTGCTGTGATTGATATTACAGAAGAATATTTGAAAGAAAGAATTTATGAAATTCGAGGACAAAGAGTAATCTTAGATGCCGATCTTTCTGAAATATATGGTTATACTACAAAAGCATTTAATCAACAAGTAAAAAATAATATTGAGAAATTTGATGAAGATTTTATGTTTGAACTTACGGATGACGAGGTAGAAAATTTGCGGTCAAATTTTTTGACCGCAAATCTTAACAGTAAGAGCAGATATAATCCTCATGTATTTACAGAGCAAGGATTATATCTGCTGATGACTGTCTTGAAAGGACCGTTGGCTGTTAAGCAGAGCAAGCGGACGGTACCACAAAATACGGTTCCGTACAGCTGGTAGGAGAAACCGGATATCTGGTGGTCAGCAACATGCCGTTCCTTGAATACTATCAGATGCTGTTTGCGACGATCGGCGTACTCTTAGTCATTTTCGCAGTGGGAATTATCGTGGTGATGCGCAGCATCGACAAGAGCGCATATGCGCTGTCAAAACCGATCGCAGAATTGGACGAGACGGCAAGCAGGCTGGCAGAGGGAGATCTGGATGTCGAGCTGAATGTTACGGCAAAGAATGAGATCGGAGAACTGGCGGAATCGATTCGGGCGACGGTCGCGCGCCTGAAGGAATACATTGCCTACTTAAAAGAAGCATCCGGCGCACTGGATCAGATTGCAGACGGAAAGCTGGAGATTCATCTCGAACAGGAATATGTCGGGGAATTCCGTCAGTTAAAAGACGCGCTTCTTCATATTTCAAGTTCGATGAATGATGTCATGAAAAATATCAGCGCAAGTTCCCAGACGGTGACTTCGAGTGCCGGCGATCTGGCAAATGCGGCACAGCAGCTCGCAGAGGGCAGCGGCACGCAGGCGGCAGCAGTGGAGGAACTGGTCGCAACGGCGACTTCCGTGGTGGAGCAGGTGGAGGAGAGCAAAAAAGACGCCCTGCATTCTGCCGAGGAGACGGAGAAAGTGACAGCCATGATGGAACAGAGTCAGGATAAAATGCAGGAAATGATGGAGGCAGTGCAGAAAATCCACGAGACGTCGGAACAGGTTGTCGGAATCATTGCGACGATCGAGCAGATCGCGGATCAGACCAATCTGCTCTCGCTGAATGCATCTATAGAGGCGGCGCGTGCGGGCGAGGCCGGAAAAGGATTTGCGGTTGTGGCGGATGAGATCGGAAAACTGGCACAGGAGAGCTCAAAAGCTGCCAATATGACGCGGAATCTGATCAGCGTTTCGATGGAGGAGATTGATAAGGGCAATCAGATTGCGGATCATGTGATGGATTCCCTGAAGACGGCGGTAGAAGCCGTGGATAAAGTCAACACGATGATCCAGAAGACGGCGGAAAACGCGGCGGATCAGGCACAGAGCATGGAACAGATCCGGGTAGGAATCGAGGAGATCTCGCAGGGAGTACAGGACAATTCGGCGATTGCCGAGGAGAGCTCCGCAACCTCGGAAGAACTTGCATCCCAGGCGACACTGCTCAATGAGCTGGTGCAGCATTTTGAACTGCAGCCATAAAAACATCGAATCCCTTTTGCTGACATTATTTTCTTAAAGTGGTAAAATAACACAAAAGCAGCAAAGGAAGTGTGACAGATGAAGATCAGGCTTGTACAGACAATAAGAAATTATGACAAGAAAAATCTCGGGAAGGATCTGACCGCCGGGCTCATCATCATGGCGGTCTCGATTCCGATCTCCATGGGATACGCGCAGATTGCGGGACTGCCGGCGGTATACGGACTGTACGGATCGGTGTTCCCGATTCTCCTGTTTGTGTTGTTTTCGACGTCACCGCAGTTCATTTTCGGCGTGGACGCCGCGCCTGCCGCGCTGATCGGAGCGGCGCTTTTGGATCTGCACATCGAGAGCGGCTCAGAGGAGGCGCTGGCGGCAGTGCCGGTGCTGACCGCGTTTGTGGCGCTGTGGCTTCTCGCGTTTTACGTGATGCGGGCGGGAAAGCTGGTCAACTATATCTCGGCGCCGGTGATGGGAGGCTTTATCACCGGTATCTGTACGACCATCATCCTGATGCAGGTGCCGAAGCTTCTGGGCGGCACTGCGGGGACGGGAGAATTCTTTGAGCTTGCGGAGCATATCGCGGAGACGGCGGGGGAGATCAACCTGCCGTCCCTGGCGCTTGGCGCGGCTGCGCTTGTGATACTGCTGATTGCAAAAAAGCTCATGCCGAAATTCCCGATGGCGGTCCTTTTGATGGCAGCGGGCGCTCTGATGACAAAGTACCTGCCTCTGCGCGCTTGGGGCATTAAGACGCTGGATGCTGTGGAGCCGGGACTTCCGGTCTGGAGCCTGCCGGATTTTACGGCGGTGCCGGTAAGGGAGGCGGTTACGATCAGCCTGTCGGTGGCGGTTGTCATCATGGCGGAGACGCTGCTCGCAGAAAATAATTTTGCACAGAAAAACGGGTACCGCATCAACGACAATCAGGAGATCCTGGCATTTGCGATGGGCAATCTTGCCGCGGCGCTGACCGGATGCTGCCCGATCAACGGCTCGGTCTCCCGGACGGCGATGGGAGAGCAGTATCAGGCAAAGACACAGCTGACCGGGATTGTGGCGGGACTTTCGATGATCGTGCTGCTGCTTGGCGGAACCGGGTTTATCGGCTATCTTCCGGTGCCGGTGCTGACGGCAATCGTGATCTCCGCTCTGCTTGGCGCGACGGAGTTTGAGCTGGCGGTCCGGTTGTGGAAAGTCAGCCGCACGGAATGTCTGATCTTTGCCGGTGCATTCTTCGGAGTGCTGATGCTCGGGACGATCAACGGCGTACTGATCGGCATCATCCTCTCCTTTTCCGAGATGATTATCCGCACTGCAAAGCCGGCGCGCTGTTTTCTGGGAATTCAGCCGGGGCACCGGCATTTCCGCGATCTGAAAGAAGGAAGCCAGATCCATGCGGTTGAGGGAGTGTTAATCTACCGGTTCAGCAGCAACCTGTTTTTTGCCAACATACAGGTGCTAAAGCAGGACATCGAGGACCATGTGACGGAGCAGACAAGGGCGGTCATCCTGGATGCGAGCGGCATTGGCAGTATGGACATCACGGCGGCGGACGGACTGGGAATGTTATATCAGTCGCTGAAAGAAAAAGGCATCCGCTTTTACATGACAGAGCACATCGCCGATTTAAACGAACAGCTCCGGAAACTGGGGCTTGGCTACATGATCGAAGAAGGAAGCGTGCGCAGAACGATCCATATTGCGTTAAAAGATATGGGAATCAAGCGCCCGTATCCGCTGGAGGGCGGTGTGGACAATGACGACCGCAGTGCCTCGAGAAAGCGCGCGGACAACCGCGTGCAGGAATTTGTCTGGGCATTTGGCACGGAGACGGAGGAACAGATTGAAAAACAGATTCTTTTGCAGATTGAACAGCTGAAGGAGGGCGGTGATGTGGAAAATCTGCTGCATGGCAGATGGTCACACATGGAAGCAATGGATGAAGACGAGTGGCTGGAACATCTGGAAGAACACTTAAAGGAGATTGTGAACATCTCCGGAAAGGATGAGAAGACACTCGCAAGACGTCTGGAGGAACACCGCAGGGAGGTGCATGACCGCATTGCAACAGAGCATCCGGAGCTTGCGGAGCGCTTCAAGGAGCGCAGACATGTACTGGATGAGCATTTAAAGCAGAGAAGACCGGAGGTCTATGAGCTTGTGGTGAGTCTGCGCGAAAAGGAAAAGACAGATTTAAAATAAAGAAACAACACCGTTATTTAACAGGGTGCCGGAGAGCGCAATCAGCCTCTCAAGCGGCACTCTTTTTTTGTCTGCCACCCACTGCCGGTAAATATTGACGGAGGTGACGCATAAAAACGTGTTGATGATATTCTGCTCCTCCCTGGAAAATGCGGCGTAGGGATTATGTCTCGTGCGATTGTGAATCATGGTGTTTAAGAATAATTTATCGGCGAATTCGCGGTAGCCCGGTGCGCATAAAAGGCGCTCGGCGTACGGCTCCTGTCTGGCGGTAAACTCGAAAAAGACGCGGTTTACTTCCGTAAAAGGCGCATCGATCGGGAGCTGGTCGATGGCATGGTAATACTCTTCGGTGATCTGCCCAAGGAGATCTTCAAACAGAGCCTCGATGCAGGTATAGTGCAGATAGAACGTTTTCCGGTGGATCAGAAATACAACGAGTGCCATGATCAGAAATGGATGAAGAATGCTGGCAAGTGCCACGGCAGTTGTGCTATACTGGGAGACAGAACGACACAACAGAAGAAAGGGAGTATGATATTATGATGAATCCGGCTTCACTTATGAAGATTATGAATGCGAGAAACAAGTTCGTTGAGAACCATCCGAAGTTTGCGGCGTTTTTAAACGCGGTATTTTCTGCGGGCATTACGGAGGGAACAGTAATTGAAATCACCGTCACCAAGCCGGGCGAGGAGCCGATCACGACCAATATGAAGGTGCTCCGGTCCGATCTGGATTTATTGGACGAGTTAAAGAATCTGGCGCAGTAACCCGGCGCGCGCGCACTGCATATGATATAGTGAAGTTATCTATAGGGAGTATAGAGTGGACTATAATCAGGAGCAGTTTTTCCGCGCGCAGTTTGATGTGCCCAAGATGCCTTTTTATATGAGCTACCCCATGCAGAATCTGTATCTGACCGAGATGGAGTATGAGAAGGATATGGACCGCATGAAGGAGCTGTATCCCAAAGAGGTTGGCAGGATTGTGGAGTGCGTGGAAGACGAATGTGACAGAATGGAATACGAGGGCAGCCTGATGTTTGATGAGTATCCGGACCGTCTGATGATTGAGATGGTGGTAGACCGCATCCAGAAGAAAGTCACAGGAGAAGACGGCGAACTGGAGGCAGAGCAGTTTCACGGAGGCATGCAGCCGCCGCCCGGACACAGACCGCCGCCACCGCCGCCGCCCGGACAGAATGATCATCTGCGGGAGCTGATCGGTGTGATTTTAAACAACGAAATGTACCGGAGACGCTGCCGTCACCGCCGCTGCAGACGCTGGTGGTAACGGGGGTGCGAAGCCCCGGATAAGATCGAAAACAATTCTTAAAAATCAGAGAAAGTCATTGCGGATTTATTTTAAAATGCATACAATATAACTATCGCGTTTTTGTGCGATAGTTATTTTGTGTTAATATAACTATCGCGTTTTTGTGCGCGGTAGTTATTTTGCGTTATATAGGAGGAATGACCGTTGCGGAAGGGAACCATAAAGGCAGCAGTCTTGGCGGCAGTGTTCATCGGAGCAGTGCTTATATTTGGAAGATTTATGAATGATACTAACGAGGATCTGACGACGGAGATGAAGGAGGCGACGCTGCCGGTCATCACCATGTATCAGGGCGATCAGGAGCTGAATGAACTACACGGGTATGTGACGGAGATGGATGCCGCATATATGCGCGATACCATTACGCCGGTGGGGGAAGACCGGAAGCTTCCGATTGTGATACAGACGAATCAGACGGCGGTCGACACGATTTCCTATGAGATCCGCAGTCTCGATGCCACACGCCTGATTGCGAATGCGGATGTCACCTCCTATGAGGAGCGCAGCGGGAAGATCACGGCAGATCTGCAGATCCAGAATCTGCTGGAAGAGGGCGAAGAGTATCTGATGATTATCCGCCTCGGGAGCGGAGACCGTTCGATCTGTTACTATACCAGGATCGCGGAGCCAGTCGACTGCTATGTGAGCGAGTGCGTCGCATTCGTCAAGGATTTTAACGATAAGACGTTCAACGATGAGACCTCCGGAACACTGGCGACTTACATGGAGCGGACGACCGGGGATAACACGACGCTGCAGTTCGTGTCGTTAAATTCTTCTCTAAAGCAGGTGAGCTGGGCGGATTTTAAGGGAGAGCGTCTGACAGAGCCGGTTCCGTCAATCAAGGAGATCACACCGACCTACAACGTGATCGTGCTCGATTATGTGGTATCCAGTGTCAACGAGAGCGGTCAGATTGAATACTATAATATAGAAGAATATTACAGGGTGCGCTACACCACAAGCCGCATCTATCTGCTGAATTTCGAGCGAACCATGAACCAGATTTTCCGCGGAGAAAATGACAGCGTTTACGATCAGTATATCCAGCTTGGAATCCGCGAAGCGAACGTTGAATACAAGGCGAATGAGGCGGGAACCAGTGTGGCGTTCGTGCAGGAGGGAGAACTCTGGAGCTACAATACGGTGGAAAATACGCTTGCAAAAGTGTTCAGTTTCCGCGGTTACGAGGGAATTGACAGCCGCGAGAACTACGGAGAACACGACATCAAGATCGTCGGTGTGGACGAAGCCGGAAGCGTGGATTATATCGTGTACGGTTACATGAACCGCGGAATTCATGAGGGGGAAGTCGGAATTGCGGTCTATCATTACGACAGCCTGGCGAATACCGATGAGGAACTGGTCTTCATTCCGTCGGATAAGTCGTATGAGGTGATGAAGTCGGAACTCGGGCAGCTCATGTATGTAAATGAGGGCGGAGAGCTTTTCCTGATGCTGGACGGGTGTGTCTACGGAATCGATTTAAATACCCTCTCGGTGCGGGAACTGGTGACGAATCTGAGCGTACAGGATTTTGCGGTGTCCGCGTCCAACCGCTATTTTGCATGGATGGAGACGGAGGGGGATTCCCAGATGGGCAGCAGTGTGATCCACGTGATGAATCTGTCGGATCAGAGCACGCAGGAGATTGCGGCGGGCACCGGGGAAGCCATCAAGCCGCTTGGCTTCATGGATGAGGATTTTGTGTATGGCATTGCCAGACAGTCGGATATTTTCGAGGACGCCGCCGGAAATGTGACATTTCCGATGCACCAGATCCGGATTGTGGATGTCTCGACAAAAGATCTTATTGTGCAGAAAACATATGAAAAGAGCGGCTATTTTGTAAGCAGCGTGTCCATCGAGGACTACACGATGCACTTGAACCGCATCCAGTATAACGGCACGGCATATGTCCCGGCGGATCAGGATATGATCATGAACCGTGAGGGAGACTCCGGAAAGCTTGTCAATATTGCAACGAGCAGTTCTGCGGAAAAGGAGACCCAGGTACAGCTTACGATTGCCGGGGCATCCGCGGAAAAGGCGCCGAAGCTTCTCACCCCGAAGGAGACGATTTTAGAAGAGGAGCGCACGGTGGCAATCAAGGAAGAGGGCAGCACAAAGCATTATTATGTATACGTGAAGGGGAATGTGGTGCTGGCGACAGATGATGTCACAGAGGCCGTCACGGCGGCAAATGACAGTATGGGAGTCGTGATTGGAGATAACCTTCAGTATGTGTGGAAACGCTCCAGAAAGTCCGCACAGCCGGCACTGTCGGATATTGCGGTCGGTGCGGAGGATGCCGGAGCAGGAAGCATTGCGCAGTGCATCAATGCCATGCTGGAAAAAGAAGGAATCAATATCAGCGTGAACGCACTCATTGAGGGCGGAGAGACGCCGAAAAGCATCCTGAACAATACGATGAAGGATATGCAGGTGCTGGATCTGACCGGATGCAATATCGAGGAGGTTCTCTACTATGTCAGCTGCGGCAGTCCGGTGTTTTCCATGACAGGAAGCACGGATGCGGTGTTGATTATCGGATATGACAGCAACAGCGTCGTGATATTTGATCCTGCACTGGGAACGACATACCGGAAGACGCTGACCGAGGCGGATGAGATGTTTACGGCGGCAGGAAATGTATTTTTCACATATCTGGTGAAATGAAAGTGCATAAAAAAGCTCTTAAAGTAGGAAATTATTCGTGTAAGTTTAACAGATTTCATGTTCTTCTATTGCAAATTGGAAATAGATGGGTTATATTTTGAGACGTAGTACTTGAAAAGAGGAAATGGAGAGATTATGAGCAGAAAAGAGATTGTTGTATCGAATGTCTCAGAGGAACATAGTAATCCGATTGCAGAACTGGTTCAGGTTGCCTGCAGATTTGACAGTGATATTACACTTGAGAGTAACAACCGCCGGATAAATGCGAAGAGTATTATGGGAATCATGGCATTTAACCCGTCCAAAGGAATGACGGTGAACATCGTTGCCGAGGGCAGTGATGAAGAGGAAGCATTAGTAGCAATGGAAAAGTTTTTAGTATGTGAGTAGTTTTTTTGATGAGGAGGAGGGCTCTCATAATGGAAAAAAAGACGACAGCGAAACTTGATGAGACTAAGGCAGCAGTAAAGGCAGCAGAAGCAAAAGTTGCGGCGAAGGTTGAGGAGACCAAGACAGCAGCGAAGGAAGCAACTGCAAAGGTTGTGGCAAAAGTCGAGGAGACGAAGAACGCAGCCAAAGAGACAGAGGTAAAGGCGGCTACAAAGGTAGAAGAACCGAAGAAGACAGCAGCTGAGACCGCAAAGAAAAGAAAACCAAGAACAAAGACAGCGAAGAAGGCAGCAAAGGAAGAGCTTAAGCCTGAAGTGTATATCCAGTATCAGGGACGTGAAGGCGTGGTAGAGGATGCCATTAAGAAAGTGACAGAGCAGTTTGTGGCAGAAGGTCACAGAGCATCCACGATCAAATCACTTCAGCTCTACTTAAAGCCGGAAGAGAACGCAGCGTATTATGTGATCAATCAGAAAATTGCTGGCAGAGTAGACTTGTTTTAATACATAGGCATAATAAAGGGACTGACGCTTTTAGCGGGCAGTCCCTTTTTGGATTTTGTTTAGTTCTGCTCTGCTTTGTACTTTGCAACCAGACGCTGGATGCGGTCATACGGATTTAAGAGATCGCTGATCGAGCTGTCGTGATTTAACGTATCAATGATATAAGCAATGTATTTGCTCATGTCGCAGTTGATATAATATGGCTTTGCAAGCAGTTCCGGTGTCTGATAGGTCAGGTTGGTGGTTACGACCTTGTAGATTGTGCCGTCTGCAACCGCCTTGTCAAAACGCTCCAGGCCGTTGGTGAACAGACCGAAGGTTGCAACAACGAAGATACGGTTGGCCTTTCTCTTCTTTAACTCGGTAGCAACATCAATCATACTCTCGCCGGAGGAGATCATATCGTCGATGATAATCACATCCTTGCCCTCGACGGAGGAACCTAAGAACTCATGTGCAACGATCGGGTTGCGGCCGTCTACGATCTTGCTGTAGTCGCGGCGCTTGTAGAACATACCCATATCCAGACCGAGCACGTTGGCAAGATATACGGCGCGGTTGGTACCACCCTCATCCGGGCTGATAATCATCATGTGCTCTGCATCGATCTTTAAGTCTTTGACTTCTCTTAAGATACCCTTGATGAACTGATAAGCAGGCTGTACAGTCTCGAATCCCTTGAGCGGAATGGCGTTCTGTACACGCGGGTCATGCGCGTCAAAGGTGATGATGTTGTCGACGCCCATAGCGGTAAGCTCCTGTAGGGCAAGTGCGCAGTCTAAGGATTCGCGGGCGGTGCGCTTGTGCTGACGGCTCTCATATAAGAACGGGATGATCGCGGTAATACGTCTTGCTTTTCCGCCGACAGCAGCAATGATACGCTTCAAATCTGCATAGTGGTCATCCGGAGACATGTGGTTCTCGTAACCGCATACAGAGTAGGTGAGGCTGTAATTGGTAACGTCGACCATCAGATACAGGTCATAGCCGCGGACAGACTCTTTGATGACACCCTTTGCTTCGCCGGTTCCGAAACGCGGCACTGCGGTTGAGATGATATAAGAATCTCTGCGATAGCCCTTGAACGCAGGGTCGTTCTGGTGCTGGTGCTGTCTCTTTTCGCGCCAGCCGACAAGGTACTGGTCTACCTTAAGACCAAGTTCTTTGCAGCTTTCCAGTGGGATGAGACCCAATGCTCCGTCAGGCATGGTTTCTAAGTTTCTTTCATCGTTTGGCATGAATGGTTCCTCCATTAAAGAATAGTTACATAGGTTTTATTTTCAATAGATTGCTCTAATGAAATACAGGGATAAAAATGTTAACGGTGGCGCTTTAAGATACGGATGTCCGCGCCGAAGAGCTTTAATAATGTGTAATTGCTGGATATTCTGGATAAAACGCGCTCTGAATAAATATCGGCAAGCTGGTTCATCCCGAGGTTTGTGGAGATGATCGTGGATTTCTGCCGCAGAATGCGTTCGTTGATACATAAAAATAACTGCGAGGTCGTAAAGGAATTGGACAGCTCCGTGCCGAGATCATCGATGATCAGCAGATCGCAGTCGAAAATATTCCGGTGGGAAAGCAGTGCCTCCTCGTCCCGTTTGAACACGCCCTTGCTTAATATATCAAATAATTGGAATGCGGTAAAGTAAATGACGGAATGACCGCGGTCTAACAGCTCCTTGGCAATACAGTTGGACAAAAAGGTCTTGCCGATGCCGGTATCTCCGTAGAGGTAAAGATTGGAGAACGTGCTGTCGAAATGATCGATAAAATCGTGGCATTTTGCGACAGCATCCTTTGCTGTCTCAAGGGACGAGCGTCCGGTTACCGGATTGATGTCATCCGCAGAATAGTAATCAAAGGAAAACGTGGAAAAATTCTCACGTTCCAGAATCTCTTTTAAGTTGGACTGGGTATAGACCAGATTGATGGCTGCCTGTTCAAAACAGTGACAGCGTCTGCCGTTCACATAACCGGTATCCTTGCAGTCCGGGCAGTGGTACACCGGCTTCAGATAATCAGAAGTAAGCCCGTGCTCCTGCAACAGCTGCTCCTTCTGTCTTCGGTAGTCCGAGAGCTTTTCACGGAGCGTGGTCAGAGCGGCCTCATCTCCGTCTAACAGCCGGCGTGCCTGCTCGACAGAACAGGTAGCGATCGCGTCATCGATCTCTTTAAGCGCCGGAATCCGGGCGTAGACGTCCTTTGTGCGGCGCTCGAGCTGGTGCTGGCTGGCTAACTGTTTTTCGTCATATTTGCGGAATATCTCGTCATACTGTGAATTGCTTAGCGGCATCTGTTTCCCCTTTAAATCAGTGTGCGTTCGTGGTCAAAAGCATCTGCTCCAGTTCGTCGTAGTCGTAGGAGCGCTGCGTGAAATTGTTGAACTTGTTTTTGGATGCTGTATTGGCGGCAGCGGAAGCGGAACTTTTTTTGCGTTCCTGGTGCGCCGCATCCAGTTTTGCAATGTCGGACAGATGGTAAACCTGCTTTTTGTTCCAGTCGGAAAGAATGGAATCCGTGTATTTGAAGTTCGGCTGATGCAGACTTGCCATGGTGCGCTTGCATGCTTCAAGGATGATGTCAGAGTCAAAACCGTACTCGTTCGTCCAGCGGCTGATATAAGCGATCTCGGTGGAAACCAGCTTGCGTCCGGTAATGCCGAACGCGTTCATCACGGCGTAGTACATTTTGCCAAGAACCGGGGAACCCTGCTTGGCCTCCTCGACGGTCGTGATATGCTGATCTGCCCAGCCAAGTGCGACTTTTTCTATGTATCGGATGCTGGTGTGATTGTTGCTCACACAGCTCTCAATCAGGTATACGATCAGCTCGGTGGAAAATCCGAGCACATCATAAAAATAGAGAAGCGTATTGATGTCGGTGGCGCTTAAGGTGCGGCCGAGATAACGCTCTGCGATGAAGAACAGCTCTGCGACGGATTCATTCTGGCGGAAATTCAAAATATCGTCCGCGGAATAGCTCTTTTTGGCAGGAACTGTCTGCGCCGGTGCCGGTGTTTCTGCCAAAGCGGCGGAAGCAGGGGCGTTCTGTGCCGGTGCGCCGGCTGGCTCTGTCTGTGTTCCGGAAGTCCCCGGATCAGACGGGGCGGCATCTCTGGACGAAGAATCCAGCATGCGGATACCGGTCAGATTCTTATCATTGTCATATTCAAGCTGCAGCAGATGCATGCGCTCCCAATAGGCAAGGGCACGCTTGACATCCTTCTCCGTGTGCTCGAACTTGTCCGCGATGGAAGAAATGGAAAAAGACGCCTGCGGTGCATTCATAAGGCGCAGCAAGTAGAGGTAAATCTTGACGAATTCCCCGTTGGCATCAGACATATATTCATCGATAAACGTGTTGGAAACACTGGTTGCAGAGACTGGACTGTCACTGTGTAGCTTAATATTGGCCATTGAAACCGACTCCTCTTTCTCAAACGTAACAAGCGAAATGTACGGCAGCCGCCGACATTCCCTGATGCATTATAGCACAGGAAAACTGGAATGAGAAGTATCTTTTCCGGAACACATCCGGCACAGACAATCGACCGCAGAAATGTGGATAATGTGGATAAAGAAAACGAATCCGGTGGAAACCGGATTATGGAAACGAAAGGTTTGGCGCAAAAGACGGCAAAGATGGCAAAAGTGCAGGAAACGTGTATAAGGATTATGTAAACAAAAAAATCCACATTCAAAAGTTGAAGTTTTCCCCAATTGAATGTGGATAAAGTGGATAACTTATTTGCCGAGAAGATGTTCACCAACATTTACAATGTCTCCGGCGCCCATAGTTATCAACAAGTCTCCGTTTACACAATTTTTTAATAAAAATTTTTCGATCTCCTCAAATGACGGAAAATAATAGCATTCCGTGCCGCGTTCCCTGAGCTTGGAGAGGATATCGCGGGAGGAGACGCCGTAGGTATTTTTCTCTCTGGCGGCGTAGATGTCGGCAAGGACAACCACATCAGCGAGGGAGAGCACATCGGCAAAATCCTCTAAAAATGCCTTGGTGCGCGAGTAGGTGTGCGGCTGGAAGCAGAGAACCAGCCGTTTGTGCGGATAGTTCTTGGCAGCGGTCAACGTCGCGCGGATCTCCGTCGGGTGATGCGCATAGTCGTCGATGATGGTGACGCCGTCCACGCAGCCTTTGTACTGGAAACGCCGGTCGGCACCACCGAAGTCGGATAATCCTTTTGCGACCGCGTCAGCGGCAAGACCAAGATCATCTGCCATCGCAATGGCGGCCAGGGCGTTGGATACGTTGTGCATGCCCGGAACGTGAAGAGTGACTTTCATCAGAGCTTCCTGCCCTTTCATGGCGGTGAAGCTCGCACAGGCTTTCTCGTCAAACGTGATGTCTGCCGGATGGAATGTGCAGCTGTCACTGAGACCGAAGGTAATTACCTGCGGCTTTAATCCGGCGGTAATCTCGGTATAATCCGAAATATCACCGTTTATAATGATCGCGCCGTCCTCCCGGGTGTTGGATGCAAATTGGTGGAATGAATGGCGGATGTCCTGAATATCTTTAAAGAAGTCGAGATGTTCTGCTTCGATATTCAGAATGATGCTGTATTTCGGATAAAAATGCAGGAAGCTGTTCGTGTATTCGCACGCTTCCGACAGGAAGAAATCGGACTTGCCTACCCGCAGGTTGCCGTCGAGCGCTTTTAAAATGCCGCCGACCGTGATGGTCGGGTCGCACTTGGCTGCAAGAAGGATCTGGCTGATCATGGATGTCGTGGTCGTCTTGCCGTGGGTGCCTGCCACCGCGATGGAGTTGCGGTAATTGTCCATGATCTGTCCGAGCAGCTCTGCGCGCGGCATCATCGGAATTCCTTTTTCGCGCGCACAGGCGAATTCCGGATTGTCCTCGTGGATGGCAGCGGTGTAGACGACAAGATCAATATCATCCGTGATGTTTGCGGCTGTCTGACCGTAGTAAACTTTGATGCCGAGATGCTCTAAGTGTCTGGTCAGATCAGATTCCTTTGCGTCGGATCCGGATACCGTAAAATGCTCTTCGGAGAGAATCTCGGCAAGCCCGCTCATGCTGATGCCGCCGATCCCGATAAAATGGATATGTATGGGTTCTTTAAAATTGATTTTATACATTATAATTCTACCTGCCTGTTTTTCTTTCTATGATAAAGTTCATTATAACCTTATCTTACTGATTTGCAAATTCTTTTGGGATAAAATATTTTCGACAGAAAGTGAAAGAAGAGTGTAGAAAGAAAAAAGATTTGGCGAAAATGTCAAAAAATAGAAAAATGCGCTGGTAAATTTGTGAAAAATGATGTACATGGGTGGACGATTATGTTATAATTATAAGTGCAAAGAGAAATAGACTGACTAGAAAGACGAGAGGTGATTGACGTGATTCGAAAAGAAATGATAGCCATGCTATTAGCTGGAGGCCAGGGCAGCCGCCTGGGAGTGCTTACAGCGAAGGTTGCCAAACCTGCAGTTGCGTTCGGAGGAAAGTACCGCATTATCGATTTCCCTCTGAGTAACTGCATCAATTCCGGAATTGATACGGTCGGAGTTCTGACCCAGTATCAGCCATTGCGTCTGAATACCCATATCGGAATCGGTATTCCGTGGGATCTGGACCGTAACAGCGGGGGAGTGACGGTGTTACCGCCTTATGAGAAGAGCGATAACAGCGAGTGGTATTCCGGAACGGCAAACGCAATATTCCAGAACATGAATTATATGGAGCAGTATCATCCGGAGTATGTGCTGATCTTATCCGGGGATCATATTTATAAGATGGATTATGAGGTTATGCTTGATTTCCATAAGGAGAATCATGCGGATGTGACGATTGCCACGATGCCGGTGCCGATTGAGGAGGCAAGCCGTTTTGGTATCGTGATCGCAGATGAGAGCAAGAAGATCATGGATTTTGAAGAGAAGCCGGAAAAGCCGCGCAGCAATCTGGCGTCCATGGGTATCTATATTTTCAGCTGGGATACCTTAAAAGAAGCGCTCTATGCCATGAAGGATCAGAGCGGATGTGATTTTGGTAAGCATATCATCCCGTATTGCCACGAGAATGGAAAACGTCTCTTTGCATATGAATACAACGGCTACTGGAAGGATGTCGGTACACTCGGCTCCTACTGGGAAGCAAATATGGAGCTCATCGACCTGATTCCGGAGTTCAATCTGTACGAGGAATACTGGAAGATCTACACGAAGAGTGATATTATCGAGCCACAGTATCTCTCCGCGGATTCCGTTGTGGAGAAGAGCATCATCGGTGAAGGAACCGAGGTATACGGCGAGGTACATAGTTCCGTGATCGGACCGGGCGTCACGATCGGCAGGGGGGCAGTGATCCGGGATTCCATTGTGATGAAAGGAACAACGATTGGCGAGAATGCTATCATCGATAAATCAATTATAGCAGAGAACTGCCAGGTGGGAGCGAACACCGAGCTTGGCATTGGAGAAGAGGCACCGAATAAGCTCAATGCGAGCATCTATTCCTTTGGTCTGGTGACGGTCGGAGAAGACAGTGTGATACCGGACGGTGTTAAGATAGGAAAGAACACGGCAATTTCCGGTACGACGGACAAGGAAGATTACCCGAACGGAATTCTTGAGAGCGGTGAAGTAATCATTAAGGCAGGTGACTCGGTATGAAGGCAATAGGAATTATTTTAGCTGGTGGTAATAACAGCCGTATGCAGGAATTATCCAACAAGAGGGCGATTGCGGCAATGCCGATCGGCGGAAGCTATCGAAGCATTGATTTCGCACTCAGCAACATGAGCAACTCCCATGTGCAGACTGTTGCGGTTCTGACACAGTACAGTGCGAGATCGTTAAACGAGCATCTGAGCTCCTCCAAGTGGTGGGATTTCGGGCGCAAACAGGGCGGATTGTTTGTATTCAATCCTACAGTAACCGTGGATAACAGCTGGTGGTACCGCGGAACAGCGGATGCCATGTATCAGAACATCAATTTCTTGAAGAAGCGCCACGAGCCATATGTCATTATCACGAGCGGTGACTGCATTTACAAGCTGGATTATAATAAGGTACTTGATTACCACATTGAGAAGAAGGCAGACATTACGGTGGTATGCAAGGATATGGCGCCGGGAGAGGATGTCAGCAGATACGGCGTGGTCCGGATGAATGAAGATTCCAAGATTGTAGAGTTCGAGGAAAAACCGATGGTATCCAAGTCGAACACGGTATCGACCGGAATCTATATCGTGCGCAGAAGACAGCTCATTGAGATGCTAGAGCGCAGCGCAGCGGAAGAACGCTGGGATTTTGTGACGGATATTCTGATCCGCTATAAGAATATGAAACAGATCTATGGTTATAAGATGAAGGAATACTGGAGCAATATTGCGACCGTAGAATCCTACTATCAGACGAACATGGATTTCTTAAAACCGGAGGTGCGGAAATACTTTTTCCATGATGAGCCGAAGATTTACTCCAAAGTGGATGATCTCCCGCCTGCAAAATACAATATCGGTTCCGATGTGCGCAACAGCTTAATCGCCAGCGGATGCATCGTCAACAGCAAGGTGGAGAATTCGATCCTGTTCAAGAAGGTATTTGTCGGGAAGAATTGTGTGATTAAGAATTCCATCATTCTGAATGATGTTTATATCGGCGACAATACACATATTGAGAACTGCATTGTCGAGAGCCGTGATACACTCAAGGCGAACACCTATTACTGCGGCGACAACGGTATCAAGATTGTATCCGAGAACAACGAAAGGTATGTACTGTAGAGAAGGGACTAAAGGGGGACAGAATCTATGCAGATTACGGACGTGAGAATCAGAAAAGTCGAGAAGGAAGGCAAGATGAAAGCGGTGGTGTCCATCACCATCGATGAAGAGTTCGTGGTACACGACATCAAGGTGATCGAGGGAGACAAGGGATTGTTCATCGCAATGCCGAGCAGAAAGGCCGCGGACGGGGAATACCGCGACATCGCTCATCCGATCAATTCGGACACAAGAGAGCGGATACAGACTCTGATCCTTCAGAAATACCAGGAGACAATGGCTGCTGAGGAATAATACCGGGAAGAAGCCGGATGGCAGCTTACCCAGGAAAATAAATGCGCACAGGTTTTACGGGAAGGTAAAGCCTGTGCGCATTCGTTTATACGCGCAGGGATCAGGCAGTGGTGCAGAAAACTCTTGTAAAATCCGCAAACTAAGGTAAAATGAAACGTGAACTGTGACAAGATCAAACAAAAGACAGCAGAAATCGTCAATTACAATAGATGGCAGGAGGAGTATGATGAGTCAGTTAAAAGCAGTGATACTTGCAGCGGGAAAAGGGACACGAATGAAGTCGGATCTGCCGAAGGTGGTTCATACCATAGAGGGAAAATGTCTGGTAGATTATGCGATTGAGGCGGCAGAGGGAGCCGGCGCCGGTGAGATCTGCCTTGTGGTCGGCTACAAATACGAGATCGTGCGGGAGAGCATTTCGCACAAGGACGTAAAGTTTGTATTACAGGAGCAGCAGCTGGGGACCGGTCATGCGGTGCGGTGTGCAAAGGACTTTCTCGGGGAGGAAGGACAGACACTGATTCTGTTTGGAGATACCCCTCTTATCACGGCAGAGACCTTAAAGAAATTAAGGGAGCATCACATTGCGAGTGGAAATACAGTGACAGTGCTCTCAGCGATGGTCGAGGATCCGACCGGATACGGCAGAATTATCCGCGACGCAGACGGCAATTTTGTGAAGAGCGTGGAGCACAAGGATGCGACGGAGGCGGAACTGGCATCCCGCGAGATCAACTCAGGTATGTATATTTTTGATACGAAGGAGCTGCGTGAGGCGTTGGATCTGATTCAGCCGAATAATGCGCAGGGTGAATACTATCTGCCGGATACGCTCACAATTATTAAGGAAAAGGGACTGAAGGTGGATGCGTATGCGCTGGATGACCCGGAGGATATCACAGGGGTCAACGATCAGGAGCAGCTTGCGGCTGCAGCAGTCGTGATCCGGCGGAGAATCGCAGGCAACAAAGCAAAGAACAGGAGATAGCGATGTTTTTGATCGTAGGTCTGGGGAATCCGGGCAGGCAGTATGAGCATACACGCCATAATGCGGGATTTGATGTCATGGATGCCCTTGCGGAAAAATATAATATCAGTATCAGCGAAAGCGGACACAAGGCGCTTTTCGGCAAAGGGATGATCGGCGGACAGAAGGTGATTCTGGCAAAACCGCAGACATTTATGAACTTAAGCGGCGAGAGCGTGGCGGAACTTTTACATTATTATAAGATCGATCCCGAGGAGGAGCTTCTTGTCATTTTTGACGACATCAGCCTGGCGCCGGGGAACATCCGTATCCGCAAAAAAGGGAGCGCCGGCGGGCATAATGGAATCAAGAACATTATTGCAATGACCGGGACGGAGAACTTTAAGCGGATTAAGATGGGCGTCGGCGAAAAGCCGGCGGGATGGGATCTGGCGGACCATGTGCTCGGACGCATGAGTGAGGAAGACCGCGCGGCATTTGAGGAAGCGGTGAAGGAATCCGTAAAGGCTGTGGAGATGATCCTGGAGGATGAGATTGATCAGGCAATGAATGATTTTAACAGGAAAAAGCGGGAGAGTCAGTCATGAAGACATTCACACAGCCCATGCAGGGGCTGAAAGAATTTGAAGACCTGGAGGCGGCACTGCCGAAGTTATCCGGCGTCATTCAGATTTCCGGCTGTATCGATGCAGCCAAACCACATATGATGTACAGCATTGGCAATGGTTCTGGAAACAGAATCATTGTTACGTTTCAGGAACAAAAAGCGAAGGAACTGGCGGAGGAATACCGCTTTTTTGATCCGAACGTTGCCTATTATCCGGCAAAGGATATTCTGTTCTACCAGTCGGATATCCGGGGAAATGTGCTGACAGCGGAGCGTATCAATGCCCTCAAGATGATGGCGGAAGAGCGCTCGTGCACGATTGTAACGACGTTTGACGGGCTGATGAATCCGATGCCGTCGCCGGATCAGTTTATCAGTGCGGTGCGGAAAGTGGCGGTCGGGGATGTGATTGATCTGGAGCAGTTTACGAGGCACCTGGCGGAACTTGGCTACGAGAAGAATTATCAGGTGCAGACAAGCGGTGAATTCTCCGTGCGCGGCGGAATCATTGACATTTTCCCGCTGACGGAGGAGAATCCGTTCCGGATTGAACTGTGGGATGATGAGGTCGATTCAATCCGCTCATTCGATGCGGAAAGCCAGCGGTCGATCGAGAATCTGGATGAGGTCCACATCTATCCGGCGTGCGAACTGGTGCTGACCAAAGAGGAGCGCGACGCCGGTATTGCGCGCATTCTAACGGAAGCAAAGCAGGTTTCGGAAAAGCTCCGCGGGGAGATGAAGACCGAGGAGGCGTACCGCGTCAAGTCTGCGGCGGACCAGGTGGCGGAGGAAGCCGGGGAGCTGGGCCTCTCTGCCGGGCTGGACGCCTACCTGTCCTATTTTTGCGAGGAACGCGTCTCTTTGCTCGATTATTTTGGAAAACAGGATACGCTGGTGTTTCTGGATGAGACACCGCGGAGCATTGAGAGAGGAATGGCGACGGAGACCGAATTTTCGGAGAGCATGAAGCAGCGCCTGGAAAAAGGGTATCTACTGCCGGGGCAGATGCGGGAACTTTTTACCTGCAAGGAGATTCTTGGAAAACTTGCGGGGCGCAGATGCATCTCGCTGGTGGCGCTCGACCTTAAAAATCCGCATCTGGAGATCGGGACACGTCTGAATATCCAGTCTAAGACGGTCAATCCGTACAACAACAGCTTTGAACTTCTGGTAAAGGATCTGGAGCGCTACAAAAAGAACGGATATCAGGTGATCCTGCTGTCGGGATCGAGAACGCGTGCAAAGCGTCTGGCGGATGATCTGATGGCGGAGGGGCTGAACGCTTTTTATTCGGAAGACTACGATCACGAGGTAAAGCCCGGCGAGATCATGACGGGTTACGGCAAGATAAAAAAAGGATATGAGTATCCGATGCTGAAGTTTGTTGTGATCTCCGAGAGCGATATTTTCGGCGGCGAGAAGAAGAAAAAGAAGCGCAAGCGCATCTATGAGGGAGAGAAGATTGCAAGCTTTACGGATCTGAACATCGGTGACTACGTGGTGCATGAGAGCCATGGACTGGGCATCTACCGCGGTATTGAGAAGATCGAGGTGGATAAGACCGAGAAGGATTACATCAAGATCGAGTATGCAAGCGGGGGCAATCTCTACATTCTGGCGACGCAGCTGGAGCAGATCCAGAAATATGCAGGCGCGGGGGCGAAAAAGCCGAAGTTAAACAAGCTTGGCGGACAGGAGTGGAACAAGACCAAGTCGAGGGTCAAGGGAGCGGTCAGGGAGATCGCCGAAGACCTCGTGAAGCTTTACGCAGTGCGCCAGAATGACCGGGGATTTGCGTTCGGACCGGACACCGTGTGGCAGAAGGAGTTCGAGGAGATGTTCCCGTTTGAGGAGACGGAAGACCAGGATCTTGCCATCGCAGCGACCAAGGCCGACATGGAGAGCACGAAGATTATGGATCGTCTGATCTGCGGCGACGTCGGATACGGAAAGACGGAAATTGCGATCCGTGCGGCGTTTAAGGCGGTGCAGGATGGCAAGCAGGTGGCATTTCTGGTGCCGACGACGATCCTCGCCCAGCAGCATTACAACAACTTTGTGCAGCGCATGAAAGATTTTCCAGTCAACATTGATCTGCTCTGCCGGTTCAGAAGCAGCGCGGAACAGAAAAAGACGATCGAAAAGCTGAAAAAGGGGCAGGTGGACATCATCATCGGCACGCACCGGCTGCTGTCCAAAGATGTGGTCTACAAGGATCTGGGACTTTTAATCATCGACGAGGAGCAGCGCTTCGGCGTGGCGCACAAGGAGAAAATCAAGCAGCTTAAGACCAACATCGATGTTCTCACACTGACCGCGACGCCGATTCCGCGGACGCTGCACATGAGCCTCATCGGCATCCGGGATATGAGCGTGCTGGAAGAGCCGCCGATGGACCGTGTGCCCATCCAGACATATGTGATGGAGTACAATGAGGAACTGGTGCGGGAGGCAATCTCCAGGGAACTGGCGCGCGGCGGGCAGGCGTATTTTGTATACAACAGAGTGCGCGAGATCGCCGATGTTGCGACGAAGATTGCGGAGCTTGTGCCGGAGGCGAACGTGGCATATGCGCACGGACAGATGAAGGAGACCGAACTGGAAAATATCATGTACCGGTTTATCAACGGCGAGATCGATGTGCTTGTATCCACGACGATCATTGAGACGGGACTGGATATTTCAAACGTGAATACGATGATTATCCACGATGCGGACAATATGGGTCTTTCCCAGCTGTATCAGCTCCGCGGGCGTGTGGGCAGATCGAACCGCACGGCGTATGCGTTTTTGATGTATAAGCGGGATAAGATGTTAAAGGAGGTCGCGGAGAAGCGGCTTGCCGCAATCAAAGAGTACACGGAGCTTGGAAGTGGCTTTAAGATTGCCATGCGCGATCTCGAGATCCGCGGAGCGGGCAGCCTGCTCGGCGAGCGGCAGCACGGCCATATGGAAGCGGTCGGCTATGATCTGTACTGCAAGATGCTAAACGAAGCGGTCAAGGAAGCGAAGGGCATCGCGGTGGAGGAAAGCTTTGACACGTCGATTGATATTGTGATCGACGCTTATATCCCGATGGGTTATATTCCGAACGAACTGCAGAAACTGGACATCTACAAACGCATCGCAGATATTGAGACGCAGGAGGAGACGGAGGAGATGACGGAGGAACTGATCGACCGTTTCGGAGATCCGCCGAAGTCCGTGGAAAATCTGCTTTACATTGCAAAAATCAAATCAATGGCGCACCGGCTTTATTTTACGGAAGTGGCGCAGAAGGGTGAGAGTGTCCGTTTTACTCTCTATGAGAAAGCACGGATTGATGTGGCGAAGATTCCGGAACTGGTGGCGGCATACGGTCAGAAGGTGACGTTTACCGCTGATCCGAAGAATCCGTACTTCACATATCACCTGAAAAAGAATTCGAGGGACAAGAATGTGGACATCAAATCGGTGGTGGAGCAGTTCCTAGCCGACGCAGGAGGATTTCTGGCGGAGCGGGAAGCACCAAAGGAAGGGTAAAAAGGTGTAGAAAGCCAATTTTCGGGCACCGGTGGACCGGCTCTCCGGCGTCGGAAAAGCTTGAAAAAAGTATGAAAAATATTGCGACCAGGAGAAAATTGCACTATAATAGAGCAAGACTGCCATGGCAAGCTGTCATGGCATATACCAGGAGGAACCTATGAGAGCAAAGAGATGGAGCGCACTGCTTCTTAGCGGTGTTATGGCAGCATCCATGTTAACAGGATGTGGAATGAAAAAAAATGAGACAGTGGCAACTTTTGATGAGACGGAAGTGCCGCTTGGAGTAGCAAATTTTGCAGCGAGATTTCTGCAGGCAACATATGATGATTTTTATGTGGCATATTTTGGCGAGGACGTATGGTCATCCGATCTGTACAACAACGGCACCACGATACAGGACAATATCAAGGACAGCGTGATGCAGTCACTGTTCGATATGTATACACTGGAAGCGCACATGGCAGAGTACGATGTGGAGCTGACGGAGGATGACAAGGCGGAGATCGCAGACACAGCGGCTGCGTTTATTGCAGACAACAGCAAGGATGCATTGGATGCACTTGGTGCAGATGAAGAGACTGTGGAGCGTTATCTGACACTGGCGACGATCCAGAACCGGATGCACACGGCGATCATTGCGGATGCCGATACCAATGTGACGGATGAGGAAGCCAACACAAGCTCCTACAGCTATGTCAAGGTGTCCAAGCAGTCCCATACGGATGAGGATGGCAATACCGTGGAGTACACCGACACCGAGCTCACACTGCTCGGCAAGACGGTCGGTATGTTTGACATGGACGCCAAGGCGGGCACGCTGGAGGATGCGGCAGAGCAGTATGACTATACGGTGAGCAGCGGAACGTTTACTGCCGACGACAGCACACTCGATGAGGCGGTTCTTACGGCACTGCAGGGACTGGACGAAGGGGAGGTGTCGGATGTCATCGACACAGATACCGATTACTATGTAGTTCGTCTGGATGAGAAGACGGATGCGGATGCAACCGAGACGACCAGACAGAACATTATCAGCCAGCGCCAGAGCGATCTGTACGACGAGACGCTCAAAGGCTGGGAAGATGAGCACGACTGGACCGTGAAGGATTCCGTGTGGGCGAAGGTAACATTTGACAACCTGTTCACCACAACAGTGCAGGATACGGAGACCGAGACCGTCACGGAGAGTGCGACGGAATAGAAGAAAAGCTGCGGCAATGACAGATATTGCGGCAGGAGACAGCGAAGATTGGCTGTACCGGTGATCCTCGTTAAAGAGCGTAACTCCGGTGTCCCAGCGAAAACAGGCGGGAGGATTCTGATCACAAAATACGGAATTTCTAACTCCGCCGCTTTTGCCAGATGTGATGATCCGTGTCTTTCCAAGTTTTGAACACTCCGGAGGCGTGTCCGCAAGCCGCAGACAATTTAAGGACTTTTGTGAGTGCCCCTTGTTGGCACCGCTAAACAAAACATAACCGCGCGAAGCCGATGTTTGAATTGGCATCTGCCCTGTTTTCAATAGCAGATGCCAACGAGTTTCGGTTCGCGCGGTTTTATATTGTCTGTGAAGTGGTGCCGCTAGGGGCACCAGAAAGTTCGCTCATTGTCTACGGCTTGTCGGACACATCCTCGCGGAGTGTCAAAACGTGGCCAAGACACGGAAGGAACTGGCAAAAACGGCAGAGAAGAAATTCTCGCATTTTGTTCCAAAGAATCCTCCCGCCTGTTTTTCGCTGGAACGCTCGCGTTATGCCCTTTAACGAGCAACAGCGATCCGACGAACCGCTGTCTCCTGCTGCATGTCTGACATTACTGCAGCTTTTCGTTCTTTACGAGCATCTCTTCAATGACGCCCTGGCAGTGGGCACCGATTTTCTTCTTTGTCTCTTTATCCAGCTCGTTCGGATAGATCGGCTTGCCGTACTCTAAGATGACGTGCGTTGCTTTTACCTTCGGAAAATGATTCTCTAAAATATCGGCGGAACCGGTGATTGCCATAGGGACGATCGCACAGCCGGTCTTTTCTGCCATCTTGAAACTTCCCTCCTTAAAAGGAAGCATCAGGTCGTCGGTCTTGTTGCGCGTTCCCTCCGGAAAAATGCACATCGAGATGCCGTTCTTGATGTGATCGATGCCGGCAAGAATGGTCTTTAAGGCTTCCTTGACGTCATCACGGTTGATGAACAGGCAGTAGAGACGCTTCATCCACAGGGAAAGAAGCGGAACTTTTGCCATGTCATTCTTGGCGACGTAGCCGGTCAGACCTGGGCATCTGGCATAGGTGATGATAATGTCGAAGTAGCTTTTGTGATTGCCGATATACAGAACGGCTTCGTCCTTTGGTACATTTTCTTCACCGATAACGGTGACTTTGGTTCCGCAGATGAACAGAATGACGCGAAACGCCCACTGTACCATGCGTAGCTGGCTGATGTCGGCAGCCTTACGGTTGAACTTGCTGATGATCCATTCGATTCCGAGGACGGGAATTCCGATGATCAGATAAAGAATGGCAAACAGCAGAGCAAGGATGGCTCGTAACATAAGAAGATCCTTTCCGGGCAAGCGCCCCGTAGATTTTTACATAGTTTTTATTATAAAGCCTGAAAAGAGGAAACACAAGACGCGGAAAAGAGAATTCGCAGGCATATTTAAAAAAGATGCGGCATATACTTTGGATAGAACCGAAAATTTGGGGGACTGTCAGATGTTTTGGTATGGGAAGAGATGGAAGAAGGGGTGTCTGGTCTTTTTGGCAGCGGCGGCCCTGCTTGCTGCCGGGTGCAGCATTGAGACGACAAACGGAGCGAAGGTTGCCGATCTTGACTATGAGATCGTGGAGGAGGCGCAGATACCGGAGAAAGTGAAGGCTGTGATAGAGGAAAAAAAGGCGGCTGATTTTAAAACGACCTATGAACTCGACGGGGATCTGTACATAGTGCGCGGGTATGGAGAACAGGAGACGGGAGGTTACAGCATCTGCATCCGGGATCTGTATCTGACGTCGAATGCGATTTTGTTCGATACGGAACTTGTGGGACCGAGAAAGGGAGAACAGGTAAGCAGCGGACCGAGTTATCCTTATATTGTAATAAAGACCGAAAAACGTGACGAAAGTACCATATTTGAGTGAATTTTCTTGATATTTTTAAAAAATTCTCCGGTTTGTTTGACAAAAATTTAGTACAGTGATAAACTAAAGCGGAATGGTATTCGGTGTTAGGACGATAAGAAGCCGGAACAGGGAGGTAGACAATGCAACAGGCAGACATCCATAAGGTACGCGCTTCCGTGTATCAGCAGTGCGGACGGAAGGTACTGATTCAGCTTGACAGAGGACGCAACAAGGTCGACATCCAGGAAGGAGTCATTCAGAACGCATATCCGAGTGTTTTTACAATACTGGTGAATGACGAGCAGGAAGAAAATCCGCCTCAGTTACTTTCATTCAGTTATTCGGATATCATTACAAGAGATATTCGGATGAAATTATGTTAACATAAGGTATCAGGTATAATATTCCCCGTATTCGAATAAGATGTTTCAAAGATTCGGATATGGGGGATATTTTTTTGGAACTCGAAAAAGTAAAGATACATAGAATACAGCAGAATGGCACGGCGGTCAGCCAGATCACGCTGGATGATGACTATAATGTCCCGGACTACCGGCCGGACATCATGAAGGTTTTGAAAGAAAATGGCGAACTGCGGTTTGACGAGGTGAAGGCGGCAAACAAGGCGGTGTGGGTAAAAGGAAGCCTGGTGTTTCACATCCTTTACCAGTGTGAGCAGAGCGATGGAAAAATCAGCTGCCTCAAAGGAGAGATTCCGTTTCAGGAGAAACTCAATATAGACGGGCTGCAGGAGAACGGGGAGGTACATGCCGCCGGAGAGATCGAGGATCTGACAGTCGGCGTAATCAATTCGAGAAAATTGAGCATCCGTGCGGTGGTTGTGCTGCGTGCCTCGGCGGAGGAACAGGTGTTGGAGGAGTTTACGTCCAGACTGGAACTGCCGGGGGATTACCAGCAGAAGACGGGAACCTGGGGAGCGCTCAATCTGCTCGCATCCTGCCGGGATGTCTGCCGGCAGAAGAGTGAGATTGTTCTGCCGTCGAACAAACCCAATGTGCGGGAAATTCTGTGGCGCAGTGTAGAACTCCGCAACGTCGAAAGCCATGTGGAGGATGGGAAGGCGGTCGTCACAGGTGAGATTCTGGCGGCGGTGCTCTACAGCGAGGAAGAGGAGAGCGAGCGCCTGCAGTGGTATGAGACGACGGTTCCTCTGGAATGTGCGGCAGACTGTGACGCTGCCGGGGAGAATTGCATTTTTAAAATATCGGCTGTCCCGCTGTCGGCGGAACTGGAGATCAAGCCGGATTACGACGGGGAGGAGCGCATTCTTGTGCTCGAACTCTCCGTCTCGGTCGATGTCCGCGTGTGGCGGGAAGAAGAGATGGAACTTCTGACCGATCTCTACTCGCTCCGGGAAAAAGCCGTTCCGGTAGTCAGGGAGCGGATCGGTGAGAGACTCCTTGTAAAAAATGCGGCAAAATGCCGGGTAACGGAACAGCTGGAAATTCCGGAAAGCCAGGAGAAAATCCTGCAGATCTGTGCCTGCGAGGGAACGGTGCGCCTGGAAAAATACGAGCCTGTGGAGAACGGAATCCGGGCGGAGGGAACGATCACGGCGGAACTTCTCTATATCACAACGGATGACAATATGCCGATCCAGTCGGCAAGGGAAATCTATCCGTTTTCCCAGATCCTTGAGATTCCCGATATGCAGCCGGACGTGGAGGCGGAGATGGACTGCGGATTAGAGCAGCTGTCCGCGGTGATGATGGATCAGGAACATATTGAGATCAAAGCGGTGATCCAGTTAAACCTGATGGCGTTTTTGCCGCAGAAAATACAGAACATCGAAGAGATTACAGAAGAGCCTTTAGATATGGAAGAATTACAGAACCGCCCCAGTCTGGTGGGCTATATTGCAAAGGCGGGCGATGATCTGTGGACGATTGCCAAGGAGAATCATACGACCATACAGGATATTCTGGAAACCAACGGCTGGACGGAAAAAAATCTGCAGCCGGGAGATGCGGTGCTGATCGTCAAACAGATAGGATAAAGGTACTATTTGCACAGATTTGCTTGAGTAATAGAAGACGCTCTGTTATACTAAAGTGGTAATGAGTGTTATTTTTTGAAAGGAATTTTGAAAACAGGGAGACAAAAGATGGATCAGAATGAGAACAAAAATTACAATTTTGAGAACGACCCGGGACAGACACAGCCGGGATCTGCGGGGGCAGAGAATCAGCAGGGAACGCAGGATGTGTACGGTCAGCAGGGAGCACAGGGTGCATACGGTCAGCCGGACGTGGCAGCGAATAGCGGAATGACGCAGCCGGACGGCCAGCCGGGAGCGAATGCTTACGGCCAGCCGGGAAACGGTTATGGACAGGAAAGCGCAGGTCAGCCTTATGGACAGGAGAATGCAGGCCAGCCTTACGGTCAGAACTACGGTCAGGCAGAAAATGCGAACGGCCAGGGGAATGTGAGCCAGCCTTACGGTCAGCAGAATTACGGAGAGCAGAGCACGAACGGCCAGGGAGAGTATTCTTACGGACAGAATAACGCCTATGGACAGAATAACGCCTATGGACAGAATAACGCTTACGGACAGAATAATGCCTATGGACAGCAGACGAACGGTCAGCAGGCGTATGGTCAGGCGAACGGCCAGTATGCGGGAAATGCATATGCTGGCGTAAACTATGGCGAGGCGACGGTGCTCAACGACGAGAACGGTCAGCCAGTGAAGAACTCGTTCGGAATGAAGATTACATTCTCCATCCTTGAGATTCTGTGCTGCTGCGGATGCAACCTGATTACCATGATTATGGGTATTATCGGATGCGTATTCACGAGCAAGGCGAACAGTGCCTACAAGTCCGGAGATGTGCAGGAATATAAGCGCAACAGCAAGTCGGCGACAATCTGCCTGTGGATCGGTTTTGCGATCGCACTGGTATGGCTGGTCTTCAGCATTATTTTCAGCGTACTTTACAGCAACGACATCGAGGATGCGTTTATGGAAGGATATAACGAGGCCGCAGGTGTAAGCGATGATTACGACACGGATGATTTCATGGGTGATTCCGGTGATGAAGAGTACGACACCGACGATTTTCTTGCCGATGACAGCGAGGATACAGAGGATGCCAAAACGGTAGCTCCGCTTGACGTGACAGCAGGGGATGCGTTCGACAGCGGAGACATTACCGTCAACGGTATCCTGGTGCAGCTTCCGATGAGCTACAGCGATTTCAAGGCACTCGGTTTTTCCATCGACTCCGAGGATGAGGAGTATGTATCCAACAAGAATGAATATTACTATCCGACATTCTACGATGCACAGGGAAATGAGCTGGGAGAGGTGTACATTGGAAATGTAACCGACGATCCGCAGACACTTGCAGACGGAACGGTGTTCGGCTTCTCATTCACCAGCATGGACTACAATGACGATCTGGAGATCCTTCTGCCGAACGGTCTGACAAAGGATGCGGTCAACGACGACTTTATGACTGCTTACGGCGAGCCGGATTATGAGTATGAGTCGGATACCGGCGACTACCAGTCTTATCAGTGGTACAGCCACAGCGACACCTACGAGGATATGGATGAAAACTCCATTTCCGTAACATTCTATGATGGCGAGCTGAGCGATCTGGAACTGATGTATATCGGATGGGATTGATCTGATTTCCGAAAAATCGAAAAATTATGGAAACTGTGACAATTTTATAAGGAAGTATGATATAATCAACGGGTATGATAACAGAGTCATACCCGTTTTTTGTACGCAATGAAAGATAATTCAGATATTTGGGATGGAGATACCGCATGAGACATTTTAAGAAACGTGTTCTGGCACTGCTTCTGGCGGGAGCAGTCGGAATCGGAAACTATGCGTCTGTGTCTGCTTCGGCAATCAAGGATGCACAGGATAAAAAGGATGAGGCACAGAAGGAACTGAATCAGGTGAACCAGCAGATTCAGAATATCCAGTCGGCGCAGAACAGCCTTCAGGCAGAGATGAATAATTATGACAATCAACTCATGAGCCTGCTTACCGATATGGACATCCTGCAGAGCGATATGGATACGCAGGAGCAGGAGATCGAACAGGCAAACGCGGATCTGGAAAATGCGAAAGCGGAGGAACAGCAGCAGTATGACGCCATGAAGCAGCGGATTCAGTATATGTATGAGAATGGAGACCAGTCCTTTTTGACGGCGTTAGTCGGCGCGGACAGCATTACGGATCTTTTGAACCGGGTGGAATATGTCTCGGACGTCTACCAGTATGATCGCGATATGCTGACGAACTATCAGGAAGTGGTGCAGCAGGTGGAAGATCTGACGGCACAGCTTGAGAGTGAGATGGCGGAGATGGAGGAGCTTCAGATCAGCTATCAGGAGCAGCAGAGCTCTCTGGAGCAGGTGATTGCGACAAAGCGTTCGGAGATGGCGGATTTTGACAGCCAGCTTGCCAATGCACAGAGTCTTGCAAGCCAGTATGCGCAGACGATCAAGCAGCAGAACCAGATCATCGCGACGGAGAAGGCAAAACAGGCGGCTGCGGAGGCGGCGAAGAAAAAGGCGGCGCAGGCGGCTGCTGCGGCAGGAACGACCGGCAGCACCACCGGAACGGATGCCTCGACAGCCGGCACCGGAACGACCTCGAATACGACCGGAAATACCGCTTCGACCGGGACGGATACCTCGACTTCGGGCAGCAGTACCTCCGGCAGCTCTTCCACAGGTCTGACGGACGGCGGACTAAATCCGTCCTACACGACCGGAGTCAGCGGCAGTGACGTCGTGTCCTATGCGAGCCAGTTTCTGGGGAATCCCTATGTCCTTGGAGGTACCAGCCTGACATCCGGAACGGATTGCTCCTATTTTGTCATGGCGGTCTACCAGCATTTTGGCATTTCCCTGCCGCGATCTTCCTATTCGCAGAGCGGCTGTGGACAGGCAGTCAGCTATGAAAATGCACAGCCCGGCGATATTATCTGCTATCCGGGACATGTGGCAATCTATATTGGAGGAGGACGGATTATCCATGCGTCCAACCCGAGAACCGGTATCTGCTACGGAAATGCAACTTACCGTACGATCACTTCGGTTCGGCGTGTGTTGTAGGTTTGTATTTTCAAAAGTAAAATGCTATAATCTGGATAGAAATGAAATAAGAGATGGAGGAATAGAAAATGCAGTTCAAACAGTTACAGGATGATATGATCGCAGCAATGAAGGCAAGAGACAAGGTGCGCAAGGATGCAATCTCCACACTGGTGTCGGCTGCGAAGAAGGTGGCAATCGATGAGGGCTGCCGCGATGACATTCGGGAAGAACTTGTGGACCGGGTCATTTTAAAGGAGATCAAGTCCGTGAAGGAACAGATCGATACCTGCCCGGCATCCAGAGAAGATCTGCTTGCAGAATATAAGACGCGTTACGATATTTTTATGGAATATGCGCCGAAAATGATGTCGGCTGACGAGGTGGAGGCGTTTATCACAGAGAGGTTCGCGGACGTGGTAGCAAGCCACAACAAAGGACAGATCATGAAGGCTGTTATGCCGGAACTGAAAGGCAAGGCGGAGGGCAGCGTGATCAATCAGGTGGTAGCAAAGCTTTGTCAGGCATGAGACAGAAATTAAGATTTACCGCTGTTCTGGTCGTTCTGCTCATCATTCTGGGGACAGCATCCTACCGCGAACAGGGAAAGCGGCAGAAGCTGTCATTCCCGGAATCGCTGGATCTTGTGGTGGTGGCAGTGGACGGGGAGCAGGTGACTCTGCGGGAGATGGCATTTTATATCGCGTATGAGGAAGGCAATATGGAAGATGCGGCCATCATCTATAATCCGGATAATACGGACGAATACTGGCAGCTGTATATCAATCATACGTTCCTGCGGGAGCAGGCGAAACAGACAGTGGTGGATATGACCATTCATGATACGCTGTTTTACCAGATGGCAACAGCAGAGAAAATCACGCTCTCAGAGGAGGAGGAACAGTATCTTGCCAATGATCAGCAGGATTTTTGGAGTGACCTTACCGAGGAACAGAGAGCGCGCCTGGGTGTCGATGAGGAAACGATTGATGCATCCATGCGAAAAATGGCGCTGGCGCAGAAATATCAGAGTATTCTTGCGGAGATGGAACAGGTCGATTACGAGGATTATTCCATCGGCGGCACGGAATACGAAAAACTTCTGACACAGCATACCTGCGAGTTAGACGAGACTACCTGGGACCGCGTGCCGTTCGGCAGCATCACGGTAGATCATTGAACAAAGAGGGAAAGCCAGAGAGTTTCCACCACGTGAAGCAGGATATGCGCCGATATGTGAAGAAAGCATTTGCGGCAGGCAGAATATAATATAAAAAATAAAATAGAGAAGAGAAGAAGAATATGTCAGTAAAAATTGGAAGAAATGATCCGTGCTGGTGCAAAAGCGGCCGGAAATACAAGGCATGCCATCAGGCATTTGACGAGAAGATTGCAGCGATCGCTGCGCAGGGACATATCGTCCCGACCCATGACATTATCAAGAATGCAGATCAGATTGCAGGGATTAAGGAGAGCTGCAAGATCAATATCGCGGTGCTCGATTATATTCAGGAGCACATTCATGAGGGCATGAATACGGCGGAAATCGACAAGATTGTCTACGACATGACGACCAGCATGGGCGGTATTCCGGCACCGTTACATTATCAGGGCTACCCGTACAGCGTGTGCACTTCGGTGAACGATCAGGTGTGCCATGGATTCCCGTCAAAGGATGTCATTTTGAAGTCGGGAGATATTATCAATGTGGATGTTTCCACGATTTTGAACGGTTATTTTTCCGATTCTTCCAGAATGTTCTGCATCGGCGACGTCAGCCCGGAGAAGAAACGTCTCGTGGATGTCACGAAGGAGTGTGTGGAAAAAGGTCTCGCAGAGGTAAAACCGTGGGGATTTTTAGGCGATATGGGGCAGGCGGTTCACGATCACGCCTTCGCAAACGGTTATACGGTTGTGCGTGAGATCGGCGGACACGGCGTGGGACTGGAGTTCCATGAGGAGCCGTGGGTCGGCTATAATAGCAAGCGCGGTCAGGAGATGCTGATGGTGCCGGGCATGATCTTTACGATCGAGCCGATGGTCAACATGGGAAAAGTGGACATCTATGTCGATGATGCAAACGACTGGGAGGTCTACACGGAGGACGGACTTCCGTCTGCACAGTGGGAGATTATGGTGCTTGTGACGGAGGACGGCCACGAGGTTCTTTGCTGGTAAGCAGGAGGCAGGATGAAAAATCTGGGAAAGAAAGCGGTTCACGGAGCGCCGGGAAAAGCAGCTTCGATGAAGAAGGCGGGGCACGGAACGCCGGGAAAAGCAGCTTCGATGAAGAAGGCGGGGCACGGAGCGCTGGGAAAAGCAGCGGTTCCGGTGAACAAGACCGCGCAGGAGAAAAAGAAAGAGGCGGATGTGCCGGGCGAATGGCTCTATTTTGCACCGGAGGCAGTGGGTGTGCGGCAGATTGCAGATGCGCTCGATGGAACCTGCGAGTTGGAGATCTGGCAGGAAGCAGGCGTGCTTGAAATTATGTACGGTGGAGAATCTTCCATGGACATGGAGGAGGGGACGATCCACCCTAAGGATCAAGTGACTGCGGCATTTGCAGAGAAACACGGCTGCGACAGAGTATATCTGGTGACATTTTCTGCGGAAGAATATGAAAAGGCATTGTCTGTGATGCGGCGTATTTTGCAGGAATGCGGAGGCATATTCTGCGGCGATACGGAAGATTTTATGCCGCTTCTCACGGAGTAGAAAAGGGATGCTTTTTTGCTTTAATGTATTGAAATGATAAGAAAAAACAGCTATGATACTGTTATCGGCGCAGAGAAAAAGCGGACGCCGGAGCGGGAGGAAATATGGACAGCAGAATTTCAGGACACACAGGATTATTGGCATTGATTGGTTCACCGGTCGGACATTCGGGTTCGCCGGCAATGTATAACTACAGTTTCGAGCGTCTGGGACTGGATTATGTGTATGTGGCTTTTGACATCAAGGTGGAGGAAGTGGCGGATGCCATTGCTGCCATGCGCACATTCAAGATGCGCGGCTGCAATGTCACCATGCCGTGTAAGACAGAGGTTGTCAGATACATGGATGAATTGTCTCCGGCAGCACAGATTATCGGGGCGGTCAATACGATCGTAAATGACAACGGTAGATTGACCGGTCATATTACCGACGGTGAGGGATTTGTGCATAATCTGAAGGATCACGGGATCGATATTAAGGGCAAGAAGATCACGGTTGCAGGCGGAGGCGGTGCCGCTACTGCCATTCAGGTGCAGTGCGCGCTTGACGGTGCAAGAGAGATTTCCATTTTTAATATCAAGGATGCCTTTTTCGAGAGAACGCTGAAGACGGCGGAGAAGATCCGTGCGGCAGTTCCGGCGTGCGTGGTAAATGTCTATGATATTGCAGACACTGCGCGGATGACCGAGGAGATCGCGTCCAGCGATATTTTTGCAAATGCGACGATCGTTGGCATGAAGCCGATGGAAAATGAGAGTGTGGTAAAGGACACTTCTGCATTCCGACCGGGGTTAGTGGTGGCGGATGCCGTCTACAACCCGGAGGAGACGAGATTGCTCCGGGAGGCGAAGGAAGCCGGAGCAACCTGTATCGGCGGCAAGGGAATGCTGCTGTGGCAGGGCGTGGCTGCCTTTAAACTGTATACCGGAAAAGATATGCCGGTCGAGGAAGTCAAAGAGCGTTTTTTTAGCTAGAAAGGTGAAACTGCGGCATGAAGAATTTATATCTGATCGGCTTTATGGGCGCCGGGAAAAGTACCATTGCGAGAGCGCTTGCGAAAAAATGTCCGTCGAAGCGAATCGAGATGGATCAGCTCATCGAGGAACAACAGGGGATGGCAATCACAGATATTTTTGCCGCACATGGGGAGAATTATTTCCGCGACCTGGAGACAGAGTTGTTGCGGTCTTTTTCGGAGAGCACAGGATATGTGGTATCCTGCGGCGGAGGCAGTGTACTCAGGGATGAGAATGCGGCGCTGATGAAGGAGAACGGCTGCATCGTGTTCCTTCGGGCGACGCCGGAGACGATCTACGAAAGAGTCAAGGACAGTACGAACCGCCCGATTTTAAACGGGAATATGAATGTGGAATATATCCGGGAACTCATGGAGAAGCGCCGGCCGCGCTACGAAGCGGTGGCGGATATCTGCGTGGACACGGACGGCAAGGACGTGGATGCCATCAGTGAGGAGATCCTGAAAGCGGTAGAAGACAGAGCATAAGAGGGGCAGCGGGAGATGAATTTTGAGTTTATAAGAGAGTGCAGGCTGGAGTCGGACGAGCTTCAGACGATGTATGACAATGTTCTGCAGGAACTGGAGCGCGCGGAGCATTATTATTGGAGAAAACCGCAGGAATGCGGCATCATTCTGCGCCAGACAACAGAGCGGATCTGCCGGATTTATAATACCTACTATCAAATCGGTTATCCGCAGAACGCTTCGCTGGAAGAGTTTTTGTGTTATACGGACGAAAATGAGCACAACGTGATGGTGAGCCGTTTTCTGAGCGTCGTCCGCAAGGAGCAGCGCGACCGGCTGAATAAGCTGCGTGTGCTGGGGGATGACTGTATCTGGGGTGAGGAGGCACCGGATCAGGGGATGACTTTTGAAGACCGCATGGGGCAGAATGCAAGACATATGATGGAGACCATGATGGAGGTCACCAAAGATATGTGCGAGAAGATCAACAAGAGGGATGATGTGTTCGACGAGTTCTTCCTCGAGGAGGCTCTGCCGGAGACAAAGGAAGAGGCAGGAAAAGAGACGCTTGCCGCTGCGGAGATAACAACCAGTGCAGAGAATACGAAAAAACCTCTGTTTGCCAGAATTTTCCACAGGTGAGGACAAATGAAAAAATCAGTATCGACCGTTTATGGAGTGCTGCTTGTCATCGGTTTCATTCTGATGGCTCTGAGCTTTGCGTTTACAGGTAAAAAGAATACAAGCTTTGCGGAGGATTTCAGACGAATCGAACTGCAGCCCGATCGCGTGGTGGAAGTGAGTGAAGATGTCAGGGAGTATTATTTCGACTGCAACCAGATGCAGTCGGAGTTTTCGGAACTGACATTTTTTAGCGTACATCAGTGTGTGGAAGTGTATGCGGACGGCGAGCAGGTTTATTCGCTGGAAAAGAGCAGTACGGTATTCGGGCGGACGCCCGGAACCGGATGGAATACGATTCAGCTGCAGGAGGGCGTGAAGAGTTTCTGCGTGCGGATCGAGGCGGTGTACCCGGCAGTGCGGGATCATGTGACGAGGTTTTATCAGGAGAATGACGGACAGATGGTCTATCAGACGATGAGAGGATCGGTTCCGGAGATCATGGTCAGCACAGTCGACGGTGCGATCGGCATTATGCTGCTCATCTATTATGTGATTGCAAGACGCAAAGTAAAGATGGGACCGGGCATCCTGTATTTTGGTATTTTTACGCTGATGATGGGAATGTGGTCCATGAATGAGGCGGAGCTGGTTGCCTACATGGTAAAAAGCCGGACGGCGGCCTCGTACGCCGGTTATATGCTGATTATGCTGATGATTGCGCCGTTTGCAGCATTTTTGCAGGAGTTCTCCGAGGTGGAGGAGAAGTATATATCAAATATTATCTGCATCTGTTCATTTGCGAATGTTGTAGTGTGTACCGTACTCCACATGACGGGGATCTGCGAGTTTAAAAATACGGTATTTTGCACGCATTTTCTGATGGCATGTGACCTACTCTATCTGCTCTATGTGATCTTGCAGCGTTACCGGGCGCGCGGAATGGATCGGCGGGTGCGTGTCTGTATCTGGGGACTTGTAATTCTGCTAGTGTCTTACGCGGTCGACATGTCGGCGTACTACATCGGATGGAGAAGAACGGATGTGATCGGCAGATTTGGATTCCTGTTGTTTATCTGCCTGCTGGCGAGAGAGGCGACTGCGGTGTCGATGGAGAAGATTGATGAGGGACGCAAGGCGGAGATCTACCGGGAACTGGCGGAGCATGATATGCCGACCGGACTGTACAACCGCAACGCTTATGATGAGTGGGCGTCGGAAAATGCCAGAGACCGAGAGACGGCGATTGTAACGTTCGATCTGAATGACCTGAAGTACTGCAATGACACGTTCGGACATGCGGCGGGCGATAAGTATATTCAGGATGCGGCAAAGCTGATCGCGGAAGTGTTTGAACCTGCCGGGGTGTGCTACCGGATCGGCGGGGATGAATTCTGCGCCGTGATCCGCCATGCCAGAAGTGAGTGGGTCGAGGAACGTCTGCGCAGACTGGAATATCTCGAGTGGAAATATAATGAAGGGAAAATGGACGTCCCGATGCGGATCGCTTACGGCTACGCGATCTTTGACGAGCAGTATGATAAAAATATGGAAGAGACAAGAAACCGTGCGGATGTGAAGATGTACGAGAAAAAGAGAGCGATCAAGGCGGAAGAGAGAAAATGAAAAAATGCGGGAATTCCCGCATTTTTTCTGCTGTAGTCAGAAGTTGCTTCCGTTCCAGCCCCAGTTGTCAGTCGGGAAGTATGCCACGTAGATGTGGTCGGCAGGAATGGAAAGTTCGCCGGAGAGCAGATGGCAGAGCTTTCCGGTCATCTGGCTGGTGCCTGCAGCGGACGGCGTGCCGAAGCTTTTGACCTCCACATAAGCGACAGCGGCAGAATCCCCCTGAAAGAACAGGCTGGCATTGTCCTCAAAACCAGTCATAACCCAGTTCTCTCCCTTGCCGAGACACTCCCTGGTAATGCGGCAGATCTCTGCGGTCAGGGAATCCTTTTTGGATTTGCTCAGGGAAACGGTGGTTTTCGTATTGATAAATGGCACGGCAATATCCTCCTTTACATCTGATAAAGATAGTATATACGAAAATAAGCCTGCATACAATGTAAAAATAAGTATTGCAGGGGATTAAGAAAAACTATAAATGTATAAAATTGGTTGGCAATATTCAAATTATATTGGATATTGCCAATTTTTTTGTTATGATAAAGAAAAATATTCATGCATTTTGGAGGAGAAAATGAATACGGTATGCCGTGATATTTTTAGAGCGATTCATGAAAATAAGTGGTTGAGTATTGAATATAAAAATAAACAGGAGGGTATTACGAAATACTGGATTGGGATTATGGATGTAAATCCGATGAAAAGATCACTTTGTGTGGAAGGACTTCATCTGGGACAATTATCAACCATAGGTCTGAATATTTATATAGATTCTATTTTATCCTCCAATGTTATAGAAGGGTCTTATTTTGATGTCAAAGAATCATTAAAAGAAGATATTCAGCTAAATCAGCAGAAATATATTTCTTTATTTCATAATGTGTCCAATTTAAAAATTCTTAGTTATTACATTGATTGCAATAAAATGGACTCTGTACCATATAAAACGGAATATAGTTTAATCCGCCATTTTGATGGTGATTGTATCCGTAGAGGGGATTATCATTTGGCACCGGATCAGTTTCAGGAGATAGTTTCAAATTTTCAATATGGATGCACCAGTAATACGAAGAATAAAAGGATCAGGCAGTTGGCATTAAATATATTAAGTGTGCCGATGAAGCAGGGATTATATGTCCTTGCTTATCGTGAGATGAAGCTGGACGTTGCCCGAAGATGTCTTAGACCTGCTGACGAGGTTACGATTTGCACCGAGTTTACCATTGATGGAACAAGCCAGAGCATACGCAGATTTCTGGATGCGGACGATTACGAACTGTTAAATGATTTTGAAAAGAATCAGGAAACGATTAAGAACCGAATCACGGAATGTAATTCACAAATCAAAGGTGTGGATGATATGCCATATCTGATTGCGATCGGAAGAGACATTATGTTAGATCTTCACGAGGAATATAAGGCCATTGATGAAATGTTCCAGCAAGAAGAGGTGACGGCGCCAATTCGGGCGTTCTTTGGGAATCTGGTACAGGAACCGGCAAGTAGGAAAGTATTTCCAATTGCTTTGTTAAATAAGCAGATTAATCTGGATCAGCTGCTGGCAATCCACAATGCCATGAAATATCCTTTGGCATATATCCAGGGACCACCTGGAACAGGGAAGACAAACACGATCGTAAATACGCTTGTCACAGCTTTTTTCAATGAACAGACAGTGCTTTTTGTTTCGTACAATAATCACCCGATTGATGGTGTGTGTGAAAAACTGCAGCACATATCAAATGGAAAGAAGGGGAATATTCCGTTTCCTATTATCCGGCTGGGAAACGACGACAAAGTAGCTGAGGCGTTGGAGTATATTCAGAGATTGTATGAGAGTACAAAGAGTATCAATATTTATGAAGAAACGTTGAAAAAAAGGAAGTCAGACAGAATCGCAAGAACAAGACAGCTGACGGCTCTGCTGCAGGAATATGAAGAACGGTTGAAGCTTTTTGAAACAAAAGAAGCGATTCTCAGTCTGATGGAGTCAAATAAACATTTGACTTTTCAGACACAGTTGCAGGGAATTCAGTTGGCCCAGGTTGAGGATAAAATCAGTAAATCAAAAGATTATACGGATGAAGAAGCATTAAATCTGATTTTAGAGGATGAGGATGCTTTTAAAAGTTACCTGTATTATACTTCCGCAAAATGTATCAAACGTATACAGGAACCAAAGAATGCGGACCTTTTGGACATTGTTACAATGGAAGACAAAGAAGAGAAGGTAAAAGCATTTAATGATTATTTACGCAACGATGAAAATTTAAAGAAATTTCAGAGAATCTTTCCGATTATTGCTACCACATCGATCTCCGCCCATAAGGTTGGAAAACCGGGAGTACATTTTGATATGGTGGTTATGGATGAGGCGAGTCAGGGTAATATTGCGACGTCACTGGTTCCGATCCTTCGAGGAGAGAGCCTGATGCTTGTGGGAGATCCACAGCAGCTAAATCCGGTTATTTTATTGAATCCGGTGGTGAATCAGAAACTTCGCAAAATGTATCAGATCACGGATGAGTACGATTATATTAAGAATTCTATTTACAAAGCGTTTCTGGCATGCGATTCTGTCAGCAGGGAGATTCTCTTAAGCCATCATTACAGATGCAATAGGCAAATCATTCAATTTAATAACAAGAAATATTACAATGGAAAACTGCAGATCTGCAGTCAGAGTAGCGCAGAGAATTCGTTGGTTTTTCGGGATATAACAGGAAACAGCACCTACTATAAAAATACAGCACCTTTGGAAGCAGATGAGATTGTCCGGTATGCTGAGCTGCATAAAGATAAGAGCATCGGGGTGATTACACCGTTTACAAATCAGAAGGAACTAATCAATCAGAAGCTAAAAGATAATGGTCTGGACAATGTTACCTGTGGAACCGTTCATGCATTTCAGGGTGATGAAAAGGATGTTGTTTTATTTTCACTTGCGCTTACGGATAAGACTGGCCGGGGAACCTATAGCTGGCTGAAAAATAACAAGGAGCTAATCAATGTCGCTGTTTCAAGAGCTAAGGATCAGTTGATTGTTTTGTCCAGCAGTAAGGAACTGGAACGCTTACATGACAGGGAGGGTGATGATGATCTTTACGAACTGGTGCAGTATGTAAAACATAATGGGCAAACCAATGTTACTCCTAAAACAAATGCGTCACGGGCACTCGGAATTAAACCTTATAGCACGGAAACGGAACAGGCTTTTCTGGAGAATCTGAATCATGCATTGGATAATGTTTTGAATACCGATCATAAATGCACGGTTCAGAAAGAAGTGAGTATCGCACATGTTTTTCAGGATAATTGCGAGTATAACGATTTGTTCTATACAGGCAGGTTTGATTTTGTCGTATATGAGAGACAGCCAAGGACAAAAATAGATATTCCGATTCTTGCGATAGAATTGGATGGAAGAGAGCATCAGGAGAAAAGTGTGGTGATGGAACGCGACAGGAAGAAAAATCAAATCTGCAGAGAGCATGGTTTTGAACTGATCCGTATTGAAAACACTTACGCAAGAAGATATCAATTCATGAAGGATATTCTGATGAAGTATTTTGCAAGCGTGAAATAGCTGGAAAAACTGTATATATGGGAAAAGGATTTTGGGGTAGTTGACAAGTTAATTGAACAGAATTATAATTCAAGAAACTAAGGAGAGCCATATAATGCAAAACTTATATTTTACAATGAATTATATGTACATGTATTACGGACGTGCACGTTTGTAACTGTAAAGAATCCGGGAAGGATGCACGGTTACAGCGGGCAGGTCTGATATGTCTGTGCAGAAAGTTCGGATAAAGTAAGCGTTTGCTTTATATAATCTTACAGAATACCGTATTAGAATTTTTGCACCAGACATATCAATGTTTGGTGTATTTTTTTGCAATAATGGCAGAAAGGAGATTTTATGAAAGTATGAAATGAGCAGCAATGAAGCGCGTTATTCATTAGAAAGATATGATGTTAAGAAAGGTGGAAATGGGTATGGTTCGTTTGGCCAAAGAAAAAGATTTAGGTAGAATTAATGAACTGAGAAAACAAGTAAACGATATACATGTAGAAGGGCGCCCGGATATATTTAAAGCGGGGTTTGGAGTAGAATTAAGGGATTATGCATACACGCTCACGAACGGAGAAAATAGTGATATAATTGTCGCAGAACGTAACGGTGAAATATGCGGAATGGCGTGCGTGGATTATGTGCATAGACCAGAGACTGCATACGGAAAGGCAAGAAGCTTTTATCATGTGCAGGAAATTGCCGTAGATGAAAATTACAGACGGCAAGGCGTGGCGAAAGAATTATTGGATTTTATGATAGCAGATACCAGGAAGAGAAAGCTAAAAAAGATAGAGTTAGATGTCTGGGAATTTAATGATTCAGCAATTGAATTTTATCAGGCAACTGGCTTTAAAGAAACACGAAGATGGATGGAATATGAAGTGGAATAAATAGCGAAATCCTCAGAAAAATGTAACAAGAAATATTTGCAAAGCATTATGTGTCAAAAGGAACGCTCCTGCATAATGCAAAACACCCTTGCATACAATGTAAAAACAAGTATTGCAGGGGTTTTGGTTTGAAAGGTTATATTGAGGAAAGAGCTATGGAGATTGCCAGATATATCATTGACAATAACACGACCGTGCGGCAGGCGGCAAAACATTTCGGGATCAGCAAGAGTACGGTACATAAGGACGTCACCGAGCGCCTTGCGCAGGTCAACCCGTCGCTCGCGGCGGAGACGCGCAAGGTGCTGGACATCAACAAGTCCGAGCGGCACATCCGCGGCGGGATGGCGACAAAGGAGAAGTATCTGCATCAGCATGTGTGAAAAACTTGCAAATAAGGACAATTTTTTAGACAAATCAGAAACTTAAAAAATTGTCCTTATTTATGCTCTGTTATATTGTATGCTTGGTAAGGAGGAAGTTGGAAATAATTGCTTTGGGTATGCGATTTACTGATCTTTGTATAGTTATCGAATACAAAAGTAAAAAATATAGAAATAAATATGAGAAAATATCTCAAATTATTGTTGCAAATATGAATTATAGGGATATAATAAAGACATAACGGAGGGTAAAAGACATGTTATGCCAGTTTACAGTAAAAAATTTTAAAAGTATAAGAGATGAAGTGACATTTGATATGCAGGCGGCTGCAATATCGGAGCATGAGGATAGAATCATTATAGATAAAGATGAGCAAAAATATTTACCGGTGTCAGCTGTTTATGGCCCGAATGGCGGAGGAAAATCTAATGTTTTGGCTGCATTGCATACCTTGGTGGCAAAAGTGTTACGTCCTCTTTTGGCCACAGAGGATAGTGAGGAAAAGGTTTTGCTTCAAAGGAAAATAATTGTAGAACCATTTGCTTTTTCAAAGAGTAAGGACGAGCCTACAGAATTTGAATTGTTCTTTCGAACTACAGTTTCAGAGTACAGATACATTTTGCACGTAAAGCGTGATATCGTTTTATATGAGAGCTTGGATAGAGTCAAACTTGAAACAGGCAGAAAATCTGCCCTTTTTACCAGGGATGAAAACGGAATTGTTTTGAAGGGGGCTTTTGCAAAACTGAAAGTCAGCGATGAATTATCTAAAACACTTACGCTACTTTCTTATTTAGGAATTGCTTATAAGGGAAATGCGGTGGTTAAGGATGTATTGAGCTGGTTTGAATATGGAATCGAATTTTTGAATTATGGAAACCCAATACAGGAACTTAAAATGGCTGTGTCTACATCGGAAGACGTGAAAAAGTTAATGCTTCAGATGATTCAGGAGATGGACTTAGACATTGTTGATTTCAGAGTGGAAGAAAAAGAGAATGAAAGAATTAATATATTCACGAAGCATTGCGTAGATGATGTGGAAACAGAAATTAATTTGTTTGATGAATCCAGTGGAACACGGAAATTATTTGGATTACTTCCGTTTATTGCAGAAAGCCTGATTTCTGGGACAGTGCTTGTGATTGATGAGTTGGACGCAAAAATCCATCCGGTTTTACTTCGCCATATTATTATGATGTTCAATGATATGAGTATCAATAGACATAAAGCACAGTTGATTTTCACATCCCACGATCTGTCAACGATGAATAGCGAAGTATTCCGCAGAGATGAAATCTGGTTTGTGGCAAAAGGAAATGCACAGAATTCTAAACTTTATTCTTTGGTAGAGTTCAAGAATGAAAAAGGGGAATCTGTCAGAAAGGATGCCAAGTTCGACAAGCAATATCTGGAAGGTAAGTACGGCGCTGATCCGTACCTCAAAAGAATTATAGATTGGGGGAAAGTGAATGCCTAAAAAAGCCGGAATGCAGAAAAAATCGAGCAGGCTCGCTTGGAAGAAGAAGCGTCGCCAGGAATATTTGGAGATGAAACAGTATAGGTACTATATCTTTTGCGAAGGACAGCAGACGGAACCAAATTATTTTTTGGGGTTTAAGAAGCTGATAGAGGAAAATCCGATTTACAAGGATATGGTATTGATTGAAATTGAACCATGTCAGGCAGAAACCATGCGAGTAATTGGAATAGCCGAGGACTATGTTAAGAAGAATGAAATTCAGAAGGGACAAGTCTGGTGCGTGTATGATAAGGATAGCTTTCCAGCAGAACATTTCAACGGTGTTGAGGAACGAGCCAATAGTTTGAATAAGATTAAGCCAGAATTACAGTATCATGCGGCGTGGAGTAATGAATGTATTGAGTTCTGGTTTCTTCTTCATTTTGCGTATTATACAGCTAATAACCACCGGACCGAGTATATTTCATTCTTGAATGATAAGTTTAAAGAACTGGGAATCGGAAAATATCAAAAGAACATGAATGACATTTTTACGATTTTGATGAAATATGGGAATCCTAAGCTGGCGATTCGGTATGCAAAGAGGAGTATTAAGGATGGAGCAGGAAAAACACCAACGGAGATTGCGCCGGGAACAAAGGTGTATGAGTTGGTGGAGAAACTGGCAAAGTATTTGCCGGAAGAAGTGCAAAAATATTTTAATGATTAAATATCAAAGAAAGGATAAAAGGTATGAGCACGACAGATATTATTGAAAAAACAGAAGGTGCAGATGAAGTGACCAAAACAAGGAAGAGAACAGTAAAACCTATTAAAAAATTTCCAAGTCATTCAATTGAAGAGGCGTTAAAGATACCAACCTTGATTAAGGAAAATAATGGTGGAAATCCATGGGCAACGGAGCAACTCGCAAGAGCATTGAATATGAAAAAAGGTGGTAATAATTTTTATTATTTAACGGCGTCATCTAGAGATTATGGGTTCACGAATGGAACAAGAGAAACAGTCAATGTGGAATTAAATGATCTTGGTAGAAAATACGTATATGCTCAATCCCAAGAGGATTTGTTGGAGGCTGTTTGGTCTGCATTCAACAATATTGAGATTTTTAAGAAAGTGTATGAATATTATAAAGGGAACGAACCCTCTGATGAGACTTTTTTTAGAAATGCTTTAGTATCAACTTTTGGAATTGATGAAAGTTTACATGATGATTTTTTGAATGTGTATCGTGAAAACCGTCATTTCCTTCAGACATTTGGTGAAAAACAAACAGAAAATATTTTTTCAAGTGTTTCTACAGGGAGCCAGATTATAAGCAGTACGATGCATCAATCTAGCGAAAAGAAAATTTTTGTTATAATGCCATTTAGTGAAAAAACGGGTAAGTATTCTAAAGGATTTTTTAATGAAGTATTAGCAGAATTAATTAAGCCGGCAGCTAAAGCGGCAGGATATTTTGCAGAAACTGCGGATAGAAATGGCAGTGATATTATTCATTCGACGATTGTTAAGGCAATTAATAATGCGGAAATTATTATGGCTGATTTGACGGAGCATAACCCTAATGTATTATTTGAATTGGGGATTGCTATAGCACTTAAAAAGCCTGTCATTTTAATTAAGACAGAAGAAACAGGACAGATATTTGATATTGATAATACTATTAGGGTATTCTCATACAAGTCAAATTTGTGGAAGTCAACTCTCGAAAAAGACGTTCCTAATTTAGCAACAAGAATTAATGCAGTAGTAAATAATATTGGCATTGATAAAAGTTATTTTGATACATTTATGGGGAACAACTAGAGTTATGTTTATTACAAGCTGAAGGAAGTCATGAGACCTGATGAAATTAGTCATACAATTACAGGGAAAACAGAAATGCATTGCAGATCATTACTGATCAGAGCAAAGAAGATGATGAATCAGAGAGGTTTGATACGATTTGACCGTAACTTCGTATTATTGAGGAGGAAGCTTTTGACGAATGCACAGTTAAAACGTCTGATCAATAAAATTGAAGTGGACAAGGATGGCAATGTAGATATTTATCTGCGTCTTATTGGTGAGCTGGGATTGGATGAAACTGTCTTAATTGAAGGTAACGACAGAGCAGAGGAAACAGAAGACAAAACAGCTCTAAATCGTCACGACCATACATAAGGATGTCACCGAGCGCCTTGCGCAGGTCAACCCGTCGCTCGCGGCGGAGACGCGCAAGGTGCTGGACATCAACAAGTCCGAGCGGCACATCCGCGGCGGGATGGCGACAAAGGAGAAGTATCTGCATCAGCATGTGTGAAAACGCAGAAGCATTTGACGGCATGAAAACGTTTTTATATAATAGGAGAAGATAACGGCAGGATAGATGGAGGATAAGCGCAGATGAAGAAGATAGCGTTGATCATGGACGGATGGAAGCGATTCTTCACATATGCATGGCCCGCCGGAGTGTTGGAGCGTATCAGAGAGACGAATGAGGACGTGAATCTGTATATTTTCAACAGTTCCGGAGATTGGAGCAGGGATGAGGATTACAATATCGGAGAGTACAACATCTATCGGCTGCCGGACTTAAACGATTTCGACGGCATTATTGTAGATCTGAACAATATCCGCTATTCCAAGGTGCGGGAGTATGTGATCTCCTCGGCAAAGGCCACCGGGAAGCCGGTGATTTCCATTGCAAATGAGATTGCGGATTTTTACTATGTCGGTATTGACAACTATTCCGCCATGCAGGAAATAGCGGCGCACCTCTATGAGGTGCATAATTGCAGACGCTTCTGGTATGTCATGGGACCGGACGATAATTACGAGAGCAACCGGCGTGTGGCTGCGTTGCGCGATTTTTCAGAGACACACGGGATTTTGTGGGATGCCAGGGATCTCTACTGCGAGAGTTATGAATACAAGTGTGGAGTGCATGGATTTGAAAAATTGCTCACGCTGCACGGGAAACTTCCGGATGCCATTATCTGTGCCAACGATAACATTGCCGTCGGCGTGTGTGAGACAGCGGCAGCCCACGGCTATAAGGCGCCCGACGATTTTCTGGTGACCGGATTCGATAATTTTGACAAGGCGAGCTATTATTCCCCGCACATCACAACGGTCGGACATATCCGCGAGCAGGTGGGATATCACTGTGCGGATATTCTTCTGCGGCTGTGGAGGGGCGAGACGGTACCGCGGTTTAATTATACGGGGCACCAGTGCATTTTCTGGGAAAGCTGCGGCTGCGACGCCGGTCATGCGGTGGATCAGGCAGAACATTCCAGGGCGCAGATTGTCTATGGAATCGAGACGGACGAATTTGAGGAGCAGGTGCTTTCTCTGGAGTATGAATTGCTGCAGTGCGAGACGGTGCGTGAGATGTCGCGCTGGATTCCGAAATGTATTCCGGCTATGCGGTGTGACGCGATGTATCTGATCATGGATGAGCACATGAATGATTTCCGGAAACTGAGTGATTATTATGACAGGCATCTGATTGAGGATGAAGAGTTCTGCGTGCACGGTTATCCGGAGAAAATGCAGATGGAGTTCGCCTATGAGGATGGCGTGGTAAAAGAGAGTGAGGAGACGGTCGTGGAGGGGATTTTCCCGACCTTCGATTACGCGGAGGGCGGAAAAGATTTTCTGTTTCTGCCGCTTCATTTCCGGGAACACACGGTGGGATATTTTGTCATCCGGAATGCTGTGTATCTGATGGAGAAGCAGTATCTGTTCCAGGTTATCAACGTACTGACGTCTGCGATGGAGAATCTGCATAAGAAGGAGCGCCTTGCCTATCTGAATCAGGTGCTGTCAGAACTGTACGTGAAGGATGCCATGACGGGAATGTACAATCGGCTCGGTTACCAGAAGCTGGCGTGCCGTATGTTTGAGAAAAAGAAGCAGACGGGGGAGAACCTTTCAATTATTTTCATGGATATGGACAGGCTCAAAAGCATCAACGATGAATTCGGGCATATCTATGGGGACTGGGCGATCAAGACGATTGCGTCGGCGATTTTAAAATATATTCCGGAGGGAGCGGTCGCGGTCCGGAGTGGCGGGGATGAGTTCCTCGTTGTGCTGGAGCAGACTGCGGATGCAGAGATCGGGAAGATCATCGGAGAGATCCGGAAGGAGATCTGGAAACGTTCGGCGGAGATGAAACTGCCGTTTCCGCTGACGGTCAGTGCGGGATGTGTCCACACGGATATGACGACCGGGCGCGATCTGGACGACTACGTGCGTGAGGCGGATGCTATCATGTATGAGGAGAAGACCGCGAAAAAGGCGAACCGCACCTAAGCAGGATGAAAAGGCTTCCAACCGGGCTGGGGAAAAGAATAAGAAAGTCAGAAGGAGATACCGGCAGATGAAAGTCGAGCGTGAACGGGTCAGAGAAACATTCCGGGAATATACGGATGCTTATGATGCGACCGATGAGAAAATAAAACTGAAAATTGACCACACTTACCGGGTGGCGGAACTGTGCGAGCGGATCGCGAAGGCGGAGCGGATGGAGAAGACAGAGGTTGATCTGGCATGGCTCCTTGGAATGCTGCACGATGTGGGAAGATTTGAGCAACTCCGGAGATACGGGACATTCAGCGATGCAGATTCCATCGATCATGCAGCGCTCGGAGCAGATATTCTGTTTGGCGGAGCGCTCCAGGAAGGGGAAGGTCTGATCCGCACGTATGTGGACGATGTGGCGGAGGATGAGGTCATTGAGACTGCCATAAGAGTGCACAGCGCGTACCGGATTCCGGAGGGGCTTGTGCCGCGCACGAAAAAGCTGTGCCATATCCTGCGGGACGCCGACAAGATTGATATTCTGCGGGTCAACGTGGATGTGCCGCTGGAGGAGATTTATAATACCACGACGGAGGAACTGCGCAATGCAGCCGTCACGCAGGCAGTGATGGAAAGTTTTTACGAACATCATGCGACGCTTCGCAGTATCAAACGCACACCGGTGGATCATGTGGTAGGGCATATCTCGCTGGTGTTTGAACTGGTATTCCCAGAGAGTGTGCGGATTGTAAAAGAGCAGGGCTATCTGGAAAAGCTGCTGCATTTTGAGAGCCGCAACGCTGTGACCAACGCGCAGTTTGCAGAGCTTCGGGCGGAGATGGAGCGCTATCTTAAGGGAAGGTGATGCCTGCTCCGTGGTTTGGAAATATGAGCGCAGCCGCGCAGTCTGCGGCAAAGAGCAGCAGAAGCAGGGTGTTTAATCCAAGGCGCACTTTGGGGGTGAGACGTTTCCAGAGCCTGGTGAGCGGCGCCTCCAGCACACAGATCCAGAGCACACCCGCGATGCCGAAACCGACCGCCGCGTACAGGCAGATATAGCCATGAAAATGAAAAGGATAGCCGCTGTAATCCCAGTAGCGCAGATTCCAGAAAGTATCCAGAAACCATCCGATCAGGAGTTCCAGACCGGTGCCGATGCCGGCACTGAGGAAAAAGACGCCGGCCGGGTGGATTTTTTTTCGCCTGCAGCCCAGCAGCAGATAGAAAAGCACTGCGCCGATGCCGTAGACCGGAAGCCACGGTCCGTAGAGGAAGCCTCGGTTGGCAAAGGTCTTGTCCCGATACAGAAAGATGGCAACCTCCCAGAGAAACCCGCCGATCGAGCCGAGAAAGAAGAAATAAATCTGCTGGGAGAGGAAAAACGATATAGGAGTCTGCTCCGGTGCGCAGAGTTTGGAAAAATCCGGAAGACGGTCATGTTTTTTCATGGAGATAGTATAACCGGAACATTGAAAATTATTGAATTGTGAAATGGTGGAAAATATAGAAATGCGCCTTGTAAATTGCGGGAGCGTATCTTATAATAGTAGCAATTGAGCAAACCGCCCTTTGCGGCGGAAAAACATCAGGAGGAAAAGAGTGTGGAAATGAATAACAATTTTTCACAGGAAAAGGTCATTGTCATCGACTTTGGCGGTCAGTACAACCAGCTGGTTGCCAGACGTGTCAGAGAGTGCAATGTTTACTGTGAGATCTATTCCTACCGTACAGACATCGAGCAGATCAAGGCGATGAATCCGAAGGGTATCATTTTAACCGGCGGTCCGAACAGCTGCTACGAGCCGGATTCTCCGACGTACACGAAGGAACTGTTTGAACTTGGAATTCCGGTTTTGGGACTCTGCTACGGTGCGCAGCTTATGATGCATGTGCTGGGCGGAAAGGTTGAAAAGGCACCGGTGCGTGAGTATGGCAAGACAGAGGTGTTTGTCGATACGACATCGCCGCTTTTCGGCGATGTGTCGGAGAAGACGATCTGCTGGATGAGCCATTTTGATTATATTTCAAAAGTTGCTCCGGGATTTTCCATTGCGGCGCACACGGCAGACTGTCCGGTGGCGGCAGCGGAGAACCGCGAGAAGAAGCTTTTTGCAATCCAGTTCCATCCGGAAGTGCTTCACACCCAGGAGGGCACCAAGATGCTGCACAATTTCGTGCGCGGTGTCTGCGGCTGTGCCGGAACCTGGCGCATGGATCATTTTGTGGAGCACACGATCGAGGCGATCCGCGAGAAGGTCGGTGACGGCAAGGTGCTTCTTGCGCTGTCCGGCGGTGTGGATTCCTCAGTCGCAGCAGGACTTTTATCCAGAGCGATCGGCAAGCAGCTCACCTGCGTGTTCGTGGATCACGGTCTTCTGCGCAAGAATGAGGGCGATGAGGTGGAGAGCGTATTTGGCCCGGACGGTCAGTTCGACCTGAATTTTATCCGCGTCAACGCACAGGAGCGCTACTATGCGAAGCTGGCAGGAGTGACAGAGCCGGAGCAGAAGCGCAAGATCATCGGTGAGGAGTTCATCCGTGTCTTTGAGGAAGAGGCGAAGAAGATCGGTGCGGTGGATTTCCTGGCACAGGGAACCATTTATCCGGACGTCGTGGAGAGTGGACTTGGCGGGGAATCCGCAGTCATCAAGTCGCACCACAATGTCGGAGGTCTGCCGGACTATGTTGATTTCAAGGAGATCATCGAGCCGTTGCGCAATCTGTTCAAGGATGAGGTGCGCAAGGCAGGTCTTGAGCTTGGCATTCCGGAGAACCTGGTATTCCGCCAGCCTTTCCCGGGACCGGGACTCGGCATCCGCATCATCGGCGAGGTGACGGCAGACAAAGTCCGCATTGTGCAGGACGCTGATGCCATCTACCGCGAGGAGATTGCAAAAGCCGGACTGGACCGTTCGATCGGTCAGTATTTTGCGGCGCTCACCAATATGAGAAGCGTCGGCGTCATGGGAGACGAGAGAACCTATGATTATGCAGTTGCACTGCGTGCTGTGAATACGGTGGATTTCATGACCGCGGAGGCGGCGGAGATCCCGTTTGCGGTGCTGCAGACGGTGATGAGCCGGATTATCAATGAGGTGCGCGGGGTGAATAGAGTATTCTATGATCTGACCAGTAAGCCACCGGGAACGATTGAGTTTGAATAAATCGAGTTGCTTAAAAAAGCCAGTGTTTATGCGGGTTTCAGCGATTTCGATTAGTCTTTTGATAACAAATTGATAACAGTCATAGCAAGTGCCATTATTCTTGTTATCCAGTGGTTTATGGGTAACGGAACAATTAACAGGTGGCTTGCAGACTAAAGTTCGGAGCTTGGCTCTGAACAAATTCCATATTATAAACTAAGCCCTTAGCTGTGGTTAATAACCATAGTTAAGGGCTTTTTTGTCGTTGCCAAAGCATCTGTAGGGAGCTGCCAGTGGCAGGTCCTGTAGGTGCTTATTTATCTTTCAAGTGGTCTTTGAATGCTTCCACGAGAGCGTCACTTAATTCCTGTGATGGAACTTTTGCCCAACGCTGTGTGGTGTCGAACTCTGGATAATGGTAACGCCAGTTATCGTATTCTTCTCTGTTGATTTCTTCGGAAGATAGCTTGTCTGCCTGTTCTTTCCAAGCATACAGCATTTTGAGGAGTTCATATGCTTCTCTGCCTTTGTCCTTGTTGACCTTTAAGCATACCTCTCCGTCTGCTTCACTGACAGTAAGACCGTAAATATCTTCAAGGGTAAACAGAGTGTGCATAAGACCGATATAGCTGTCTATGTCAGGAACATCAAGAGCCTGTGGAGAAACATCAAGCACCTGTGCCAATGCATTTGTAAGGTCTGCTTTCGGTTTGCGTGTACCAGTTTCGTACTGTGCCAAACGCACATCAGCACTCTTTTCTGGAAAACCGATTGCTGTACCGAGATACTTTTGTGTCATACCACGCATTAGTCTGAAAAAATGTATTCTTTCGCTGATAGCCATAATGATACGCTCCTTTTATATTTAGTGAAATAAGTATAGCAGAAATGTTTAGTGGAAGTCAAGAAAAACCGAAACAAAAATGTTTAATATTTTCTTTGCAACCACTTGACAATAGCAAATATGTTTAGTAAAATAAATTACGAATTAAACAAATATGCTTAATGCGACAACTGAATGACCGTCCGAAAAGCCAAACCGCCAAGACCTCGTCGGAGCAAGTTCCGTATCGTTCGCTTGTGTGCAAGCACAAAAGCTCATTCGCTGCACTGCTCCTCCTCTTCCCCAAAAGTCTCCGACTTTTCGGGAACCCCTATACGAGCGAGCGCCTGATGTACTGCGGTGCATTGGGACAGCACAGCGCCTGCCGACAAGCAGGAGTGCCTGTTGGAACTTTAACACGGAGAAAGCGGCAAGCAAAAAATTATTTTAAGAAAGGAAGAAAAAGGATATGGAAAACAGATTTATCCGAGCCGAAGATGTGGCTCAGGAACTAAACGTATCAAAACCTTATGCATATAAACTCATCAGACAATTAAATGAGGAATTGAAAGCAAAGGGCTTTATTACGATTGCAGGGCGTGTAAATCGCCAGTATTTTTACGAAAGGCTCTACGGAGCAGGAAAGGGGGAAATGTAAATGCCGGTATTTAAGAATGAAGATAACGGTACTTGGTATGTGATGGCAAGGTATGTGAACTGGAAAGGGGAACGCAAGCAGAAATGCAAGCGTGGCTTTGCTACCAAACGAGAAGCACAGGAATGGGAAAGAATGTTCAAATTGCAGACTTCTTCAGACCTTGATATGAGTTTTGAAGCCTTTACGGAGCTTTATATCAATGATGTGAAGAACCGTTTGAAGGAAAACACGTGGCTTACCAAAGAGCATATCATACGCACAAAGATACTTCCGTATTTCGGGAAACTGAAAATCAGCGAGATTTCCACAAAGGAGATTATTACTTGGCAGAATGAAATGCTTGCCTATCGTGATGAGAAGAAAAAGCCTTATTCACAGACGTATCTGAAAACGCTGCACAATCAGTTGTCCGCCATTTTCAATCACGCTGTCCGCTACTATGAACTGCGTTCCAATCCTGCGGCAAAGGTGGGAAATATGGGACGTGAGGAACACAAGGAAATGCTGTTCTGGACAAAGGAAGAATACAAGAAATTCTCTTTTGAGATGATGGACAAGCCTGTTTCCTTTTATGCGTTTGAAATGCTTTACTGGTGCGGTATCCGAGAGGGCGAGCTGTTAGCTTTGACTCCGGCAGATTTCAACTTTGATAAGGAAACAGTCACAATCAATAAATCCTATCAGCGTTTGAAAGGGCAGGATGTGATTACTTCTCCGAAAACGAAAAAGAGCAACCGCACGATTAAAATGCCGAAGTTTCTGTGTGAGGAAATGAAAGAATATCTCGGTATGCTTTACGGATTGAAGAAGAAAGACCGTATCTTTACGGTGACGAAAAGCTATCTTCATCACGAGATGGACAGAGGGGCAAAGGCGGCAGGCGTGAAGCGTATCCGCATTCACGATCTCCGTCACAGCCACATTTCACTCTTGATTGATATGGGCTTTTCTGCGGTGGCGATTGCTGACCGAGTTGGTCACGAAAGTATTGATATTACTTATCAGTACGCACACCTCTTTCCGTCAAAGCAGATTGAGATGGCAGAAAAATTAGATGATTTAGGGAAAGGAGATTTTGAAAATGTCAGCTAAGAACAGAGATAACAAAAATCGTTGGAGGAATATCACAGTAGGGTTTCGAGTATCGCCCGAAGAAAACGAACTCATTAACAGAGCTGTAGCTCTATCAGGATTGCCAAAACAGGAGTATTGTTACCGCCGTTGCTTAAATCAGGATGTGGTGGTACAGGGCAATCCGAGAGTGTATAAGGCGTTGAAAACGGAATTTGCCACAGTCCTTGCGGAACTGAAAAGGATTGAAGCAGGAAAAGGTGTGGATGATGAACTGCTGAGTGTAATAGAACTGATTTCCATTATTCTCGGCGGTTTGAAAGGAGAGGATGCGAATGGAGAATAAAAAAGAAATGACTATTCCAAATGTATCTGCGGCAACAGATGCGGAACAGTCACTTTCCAAATGTACTGACAATAGTATAGTCAATCAGGATACGGATTTCAAGGGGTACGAGCAATCTTTTGAAGAAATGCAAAGGGAAATACTCAGACAGTTAGACCCTTCCTATCTGAAAACAGTATCAATGACAACGCTGTATGATACGGTGTTTGAGGTTCAGACACCACTTATCGACGGTCTGCTCCAAAGGGGAACTTACCTTTTCGTAGGTTCCCCGAAAGTGGGAAAGAGCTTTATGATGGCACAGCTTGCCTATCATATCAGCACAGGCACACCGCTTTGGGAGTATAAGGTGCGTAAGGCAACGGTGCTTTATTTTGCCCTTGAAGATGATTACCCACGTTTGCAGAAGCGATTGTTTCAGATGTTCGGTGCAAAGGAGACAGGCAATCTGTATTTCGCAACGGAATGTAAAACGGTCAATGGCGGACTGGAAGAACAGATAAGAGGGTTTATGAGGGAACACCCAGACACAGGCTTGATTATCATAGACACCTTAAAGCGTGTGCGTGAAGCAGGCGGAGCAGATTACAGCTACGCAAGTGATTATGATGTTGTGGCAAGGCTGAAAGCGTTGGCAGACAGTTACAAGGTTTCAATGCTTATTGTTCATCATACACGCAAACAAAAATCGGAAGATATATTCGATATGATTTCAGGCACGAATGGTCTGATGGGTGCGGCAGACGGTGCATTTGTTCTCAGTAAGGACAAGCGTACTTCCAACAATGCCACACTTGATGTTGCTGGCAGAGACCAGCAGGATATGAAAATCCATCTTGTAAGGGACAGCGAGCGATTGGTGTGGAACTTTGCAAAATCGGAAACGGAGATGTGGAAAGAACCGCCCGAACCTCTGCTTGAGAAGATAGCGGATACGCTCTTTTCGGAAAGTGACAGATGGGAAGGAACTGCTTCGGAACTTTGCGAAAGGCTTGCGGTGGATATAAAGCCGAATGTACTTTCTTTAAGGCTCAGTATCAACGCAAGCAGGCTGTTTCGTGATTACGGTATCCGTTATCAGAACAGCCGCACACACGACGGAAGAAAGGTTTCACTTTGGAAAGAAACCGAGCAGACGGCGTGACAAACGGTGTCAAAGGTGTCAATGTTTTTGAGAGCAGCACGCTGTGAAAAACATTGTCACCATCGTCACACTTTGACACCGGATAAAGTTTAGGGGAGTGTGCAGAGAGTGCCTTTTCAAAGGCGGCTCTTTGGTCTCGCCTGCTGGCTCGGTCGGTTCGCAGGCGTGTGTGCCACCGGCACACGCTCACCCCTCGGAGAGCCTTCGGAGAACGCAAAACCTGTTTACAGGTCGCATTTTTGATGGGTGTACCCGTCAAAAGTGCTTTTGCGTTACTTTTGACAAAAGTAACAAAACCTGAGAATGTTGAAATTTACAGATGGGAGATGAAAAAATGCAGAGAACGATAAGTGCAATGGTCGGTAAAGGCTCGGTCAATCACAATAGCCGAAAGTTCCGAGCAGAAAATGTAGACGGAACTCGTACTCATCTCAATATCGACTACTGCAATGAAAATATAAAGACAGTTTATCACGAATTGTTTGATGAAGCATTGGAAAGATACAATGCCAAGCAGATAAGGTCAGACCGAAAGATAAAAGATTATTATGAAAAAATCCGAAGTTCCAAGCAGGAAAAACCGTTCCACGAAATCATTTTACAGGTGGGCGGTAAGGGAAATATGAACGCCGATACGGAAAACGGAGAACTGGCAAAGCAGATTTTAGATGAATACTATCAGGGTTTTCAGGAGCGAAATCCACAGCTTCGGGTGTTCTCGGCTCATCTGCATATGGATGAAGCTACACCACATCTGCACATAGATTTTGTACCTTTTACCACAGGCAGCAAGCGTGGACTTGATACAAGAGTGTCACTAAAGCAGGCTCTTGCAACGCAAGGTTTTAAGGGCGGCAGTCGTGGCGATACGGAGTGGTCGCAATGGATACAGTCCGAAAAAGAACAGCTTGCGGCGGTGATGGAACGTTATGGGATTGAGTGGGAACATTTAGGCACACACGAAAAACATCTTTCTGTTTTGGATTATAAAAAGCAGGAAAGAGAAAAAGAAGTGGCGGCATTAGGTGCGAAAATCGAGCAGAAACAGATTGAATTTGATGTGTTGTCGGAACGAGTATTGAACTATGATAAGGCAAAAGACGAGCTGTCAAATCTTGAAATAGAGCTTGATACTGCACCGAAATATCAGTTGCCAGAACCAGAGAAATTTATGACTGCAAAGGCATATAAAACCAAAATGGCAGAGCCGGTTGTAAGGAAATTGAAGCAACTTGTCAAAACGGTGCTTGCCCGCTGCTTTGAGGGGTGGGACAACTATCATAGGCTGAATACAGCGAATGCACAGTTATACCGCACCAATCAGCGTTTGGAGAAAGTCAATGAAAGATTGACCGAAGAAAACAAAATCCTAAAAGCAGAAAATAAAGATTACAGCCTGCTCCGTAAGGTTTTTGGTCGCAAACAGATAGATGATTTGTTGGAGCAGGCAAGAACAGTTAAAGGTCGCAAGCGTGATAATACACGATCACGATAGACAAAAATCACAGGAGGAAAAGGAAAATGACAAAGACAATTTTTGAAGAAATGGGCGGAACTTATAGACAGGTGGGTGATTATTTATTGCCGAACATCACAGTACCAGCCGAAGAAGAAATAGAGCCGATTGGTTTATGGGGGAAACGACATGCAAGGCATTTAAAGGAACACTATAAAGTGTTATATATGAACCTGCTGACAAGCGGAAAGCTGCATAGTTATCTTGCAGAAGTCGATAAGCAAGCAGAGGATATGTTTCTTCGACTGGTAAAGGAATATGCCGACAGACAAGATGTGACGGAACAATTAAAGAAAGATAATCCCTACGAATGGATTGGAAGAATGAATAATATTCAGGCTTGTGTGAGGGAAGTTGTAGGAACGGAGTTGATTTACACATAAGCGTTTTACGGTATGGTGCTCCTGCGTTTGCTGGAGTGCTGTGGTTGTGGTTGTAAAGAGGTTGTGAAAGATTGAATTTCGTAATGGTTGGATGTATAATTAGGAAGTGAAAATTTTAATTTGCACTTCCATAAGGTGAAATGTATTGACACAAAAAATACAGTATGATAGTATTGCCATTAGAAGAAAGAAAGGCACATTTTGTGTAAGGTGAGGAAATGATTAATAGATAATTTGATTTAAGTAAGACACATATAGTTATTGAGCCTGTAGAGAATAGGTTTGTTTTGTGTACGCTTAAGTTGGATTATCGCAAGAGGCATTTCCTTTGTTTTCCTTTTGGAAAAGAAATAAGGGTCTATTTAGCGAGTCTATTTTTGCGTATGCAAAAAAGACTCGTTTTTGTGTGTTCAAAATAATAATTGGCTCAGACTTCGAAAAGGAGAAACTTTAATGTTGCAGATAAAAAAATTAAATTTAACACATAAAAAAGACCTGAGAATAATTCTTAATGATTTCAACCTTGTGCTAAATGATGGAGATAAGGCAGTTATTATTGGAGAAGAGGGAAATGGGAAATCGACATTAATGAAGTGGATATACAATCCGTCGCTTGTAGAAAACTATATAGAAGCAGATGGGGAAAGGATAATGGGACACGAACGTCTTGGTTATCTTCCGCAGGAGATGCTCGATGAAGATAAGGAAAAAACAATATACGAATATTTTTCTGAAGAGGAAATATTCTGGGAGAAAACGCCTAAAGAATTGTCTGTTATTGCGGGAAAATTTGGAATGAAAAATGATTTTTTCTACAGTAACCAGACAATGGGTAGTCTTTCAGGAGGCGAAAAAGTCAAGACACAACTTATGAGGCTTTTCATTCGCGATGTTTCTGTGCTGTTGTTGGACGAACCTTCCAATGACATCGACATTGCGACGCTTACATTACTGGAAAAAATCATAAATGACTGGAAGCACATTGTGCTTTTTATTTCACACGATGAAACGCTGATAGAGCGTACTGCCAACATGGTGATACATATCGAGCAGATTATACGAAAAACAAAGGCGAGATATACCGTGGCAAAGCTTCCCTATAGACGCTATGTGGAAGAACGGCTTCATAAATTTGAAATCCAAAAACAGCGGGCACTGAGTGACCGTAGGGAGAAAAAGATTCGCGATGAAAAATATCAAAGAGTTATGCAGAGTGTACAAGGTGCATTAAGAAGTTGTACCAGACAAGCACCGTCTGTTGCCAAAAACTTAAAGGACAAAATGCATACGGTTAAGGCAATGGAACGAAGATTTGAAAAAGAAGATGAAAATATGACTCAGATGCCGGAACAGGAAGAAGCAATCTTTGTCAAATTAGGGGATGAAAACTCACACATTCCCGCAGGAAAAACGGTCATAGAATATGAACTTTCAAAGCTTGTGACTCCGGATGGCAAAAGAATTTTAGCAGAAGGAATTCATTTAAAAATAAAAGGTTCAGAAAAAATCTGTATGATAGGAGCCAACGGGGCAGGAAAAACGACTCTTCTAAAAAAGATAGCGGAAGAACTCCTAAATCGGAATGACATTAAAGCAGAATATATGCCTCAAACTTATGAAGACCTGCTGGATTTGGATGTTACACCGGTTGATTACCTTGATAAAACAGGAGATAAAGAAGAGCGTACAAGAATTAGAACATACCTTGGTTCACTTAAATACACACCAGATGAAATGGAGCATCCGATTCGGGAGTTATCAGGCGGACAAAAGGCGAAAGTGCTTCTCTTGAGGATGAGCTTAAGTGGTGCAAATGTTCTTATTCTGGATGAACCGACAAGAAATTTTTCACCATTGTCCGGTCCGGTAATAAGAAAAATGCTCCGAGAATTTCCGGGGGCTGTCATTAGCATTTCTCACGATAGAAAGTATATTGAAGAGGTGTGCGATAAAATATATCAGCTAAATCCTAATGGATTACAGCTAATTGGTGATTGATAACAAAAAGGATGAAAGACTGACAAATTTCAGGCTTTTAGTGAGTTGGAAAGCATACAAAGATTTGAATTTGGAGGATAGATTATGGTACGTACAGAAGATGCATGTGAAATTATAAAATATGCTTTGCAAAACGAAATTAAAGTATATTTAGATGGCGGATGGGGTGTTGATGCACTTCTTAAAAGAG
>SKEL01000033.1_pt1 | contig 152974 bp, 123 predicted proteins | sample 4826741 | NCBI WGS metagenome assembly SKEL01 (sample SAMN11008810, study PRJNA524170) | human gut metagenome | biome: Human fecal sample; material: Feces; isolation source: fecal sample from pouch patient p33 | host: Homo sapiens | place: Israel: Tel-Aviv | collected 2016-03-22
TGGAGTGGGTATGATGAATTGGACACCTATTTAAGAGCGAAAGGTGTTCAAGATGACCCAAAGAAGAAAGCGATACGACAGGCAGTTCAAGGTCTCGGCGGCAAAGGTGGTCCTGTCCGGGGAAATGACGGTCAAAGGCCTATCGGAGGAACTCGGCATAAAGGATTCGACGCTGAGAAGATGGGCCCGCGAATACGAGGAGATGGGAGACGGCGCGTTCCCCGGAAACGGCTCCCCGAAGATCAACAAGGACTACGAGATCGTGAAGCTCAAGAAGAAGGTCGAGGAGCTCGAGCGCGAGAACGAGATACTAAAAAATTTCCGGGCCTTCTTGAGTCAAGACCATGCGTGAGGTTCGAGTTCCTCAAAGAGCATAGGGGCGAGATCGGCCCCATCAAGAAGGCATGCGGGCTGATGAAAGTCTCGAAATCCGGTTTCTACGAGTATCTCGGCCGGAAGAAGTCCGACGCCCAGATAGAGCGGGAGGCGATCGAAGGTTTCGTCGTCGAGGCCTTCGAGCGGCACAAGGGCCGTTACGGCTACCGGCGCATCAACCGCGAACTGCGAAAAAGCGGCATCGTCGTGAGCGAGAAGCGCGTGCTCCGCATCATGCAGAAGCTCGGACTTGCCGGAAAGGGCGCGACCCGAAAACACCGCATCCAGAAGAAGGTCGAGCCGGGAGACCCTCGGTTGAACCTGGTAGAGCGCGCTTTCACCGTGGGCGAGCGCAACAGGCTTTGGGTGGGCGACATCACCTACATACCCACAAGAGAAGGGTGGCTCTATCTCGCAGCCGTGATAGACGCCTTCTCCCGCAAGGTCGTGGGCTGGTCGATGTCCGAGCGCATCACCGAGAAGGTCGCGATCGACGCGATGGAGCAGGCGGTCGGCAGGGAGGGTCCGCCAGATGACGGCAGCCTCGTCTTCCATGACGATCAGGGCGCGCAGTACACCTCCCGTTCCTTCCAGCGGTGTCTGGACTCGCATGGCATAGTCCAGTCGGTATCAAGGCCCGGCACGCCGCTGGACAACGCGGTGGCCGAGTCGTTCTTCAAGACGCTGAAAAGGGAATTGGTGAAAGAGAGGAGCTATGGGACGAGGGACGAGGCCAAGCAGGACATCTTCAAGTACATAGAGCTCTATTACAATAGGGTGCGCATGCATTCCACCCTGGGCTACATGTCTCCAGTGGAATACGAGCGGCAATACGCTTGAGGATCCTTAAAAGAAAGTCCAGTTTATCCTTCCCACTCCACTGCCTCCCATTTCTCATGTCCAAGTTTTGGGACGCGTTTCACAATGCCGAGTGGGACCCCTGGACAGTCGGATCACGTGGTGGCCCCCTTTGAGAGGCTTACGAGCATGGTAGTCCCGTTCTCGGAACTTGTTTCGACCTCTACCGTGCCACCGTGAAGCGCTGCAATCTCCCAAACAAGCGCTAGCCCGAGTCCTGCGCCGCCGTATGCCCTGCTGCGGGATTTGTCTAGGCGAAAGAACGGTTGGAAGATGCTCTCACGGTACTGCTTGGGTATTCCCGGGCCCTGGTCCTCGACTCGCAGGAACACGTGGCTGTCGTTGTCGCAGATGGAGACGTTGACAGTCGAGCCGGAGCGGCTGTAACGGATGGCGTTTTCGACCAGATTAAAGACCAGCCGATAGAGGAGCGTATCACTTCCGATTGTCAAAGCGTCTCCGGCGCAATCGAGGGTTACGTCCTTATCCTCGGCAAGTGGCGCAAGGTCGGTGAGGACCTCTCCGGACAGGGGACCAAGTTCCACATCGTCCTCGCAAGGAACACTGCGGAGCTCGCTCATCTCGAGCAATACCTTGGCCATTCGAGACATGCGCTCAGTTTGTTCTTGTAGCAGGCCGAGCAGCTCGGCTGTTTCGGGTTGCAAACCGGGGTGCTCGGAGATGAATAGTTCAATCTGTGCTTGCATAAGGGCGAGCGGGGTACGCAGCTCGTGTGCGGCGTTGCCGGTAAACTGACGTTGTGCAGAGAACCCTTCGCCAAGACGGGTGATCATGTCGTTGAAAGAGGCGCTGCATCGCTGCAGCTCGGTGGGCACATCTTCACTGAGTCTGATTTCGCTTAGGTTGTCAGGCTGCACGCGCTCTACCTGGGCGGCAAAATCCCGTAGCGGCTTGAGCGCGCGGCCGCTCACGAAGTATGCCAGCACGCCGCCAAGGAGTGTGACTCCAGCCGTGATGTACCAGGCTGTCGTGCCAAAAGACTCCTGTGCGTCGTTTACGACGATCGTGACTTTGTCATAGAGGGCCGCTTGCGTTGGGTCGAACGCCTGGGGCGAATCTTCGCCGGTTGCGTTAAAGGCCGAGATGTCACTGCCGATGGCATCCATGTAGCGCATGCCCGTATAGCCGACCAGACAGTTCGTCAGCACGCATGCCGCACACGTGAGCAGTGCCGTCATAATCGTTATGCGCCATTGCAGCGAAAGCCTTTTCATTCGCTATCCTCCATAACGTAGCCCTCTCCAATCCGATTGCGAATCGGGTCGTATCCCAAAGCGCTGCGTAGCTTTTTGCGGAGTGACGAGATATGAACGCGGGTTGCGTTGCTAAAGCTGTTCACGCTGCTATCCCAAACGTGCTCGATAAGCTCCTCTTGACTTACCGGACGCCCCTGATTAAGCATCAGGTATTCCAAGATTCCCGTTTCCTTGCGCGTAAGAGACAAAGCCTCGCTGTTCACGGAAGCGATGCGCGCCTTGGTGTCAAAGCGGAGCTTTCCGCAGGTTAAAACTATGTCGCTTTGTGTAAAGCGTCTGAGGGTAAGGCTGCGAATTCTTGCCGCAAGCTCGTCCAGATGAAACGGCTTGGTGAGGTAATCGTTGGCGCCGGCATCGAGTCCGGCGACTTTATCGGATACCTCGCCACGTGCGGACAGAATCAGTACCTTGGTCTCGCAGTCAGTTTTCCTAAGTTCCCCGAGCACGGTCATGCCGTCGATACGGGGAAGGTTGAGGTCGAGTACCACGAGGTCGAAGGCCTCAACGTCCAGTAGGTCGAGCGCCTCCTGTCCGTCGTGACAGCAGTCGACGCTGTACGCCAAGTTTCGCAAGCTGCGCGCGATTGCATCGCACAGTGCTCGCTCGTCTTCGACGATCAAAATACGCATAACAGTCTCCTTGCACATTTCAAATCGCGCTTAACACGGATTTTATAGTCGATATGGTCCAATGGTCGCGTAACGAAAGGAGTGGTCAGGTTGTTCAAAGCGGTAAAACCCGTGGTACAGGTCGCTTTGTTGATCGTCGGAATTGCCATGGTGTGCTTTGGCGTTATGCGTGGCGAGGCGGATGCCGTGCTGGCCAAAGCGATTAGGCTGTGCTTGGAGTGTATCGGAATTGGATAAAAGAGAAAACACTGCGTCGCATGTTTTGGCTCGATTTCGCGGATTCATTCAGGCGGCGGCGACGCTCATCACCAACATTCACCTGCCAAACTTTGCCAAAGGCGGCATCTATCAGGGCGCGGGAAAAACAGTCTGCGTACCTGGACTTAATTGCTATTCGTGTCCCGCGGCATCGGGTGCGTGCCCCATCGGGTCATTCCAGTCGGTGGTAGGTTCATCCAAGTTCAACTTTTCCTACTACGTAACCGGTACGCTCATTTTGCTCGGCGTGCTGCTGGGACGCTTTGTATGCGGGTTTTTGTGCCCGTTTGGGTGGCTGCAGGAGCTGCTTCACAAGATCCCCGGCAAAAAGCTTTCGACGAAAAGGCTCAAGGCGCTTACGTATATCAAATACGTTGTGCTGCTATTTGCCGTGGTATTGCTGCCTGTGCTGTTGGTCAACGATTTGGGGATGGGCGATCCGTTCTTTTGCAAGTACATCTGTCCCCAGGGTGTGCTCGAGGGCGCCATTCCTCTGGCCATTGCCAATGCCGGCATTCGATCTGCGCTGGGGCAGCTCTTTACCTGGAAACTTGCCGTTCTCATTGCCGTGGTAGTGCTGAGCGTTTTGTTCTATCGCCCCTTCTGCAAATGGATTTGCCCGCTCGGCGCATTCTATGCGCTCATGAATAGGGTGTCCCTACTGGGGATTCGGGTTGACGCATGCAAATGTGTCTCGTGCGGCAAGTGTTCAAAGGTTTGTCAGATGGACGTTGATGTGGTCCGCGCGCCCAATCATGCCGAATGCATCCGGTGCGGAAAGTGCATCGGGGCCTGTCCCGTCGATGCCATCAGCTATCGCTATGGCCTGGATGCGTCGGCGGAAAAGCTCCCCTTGACCGCCGATAAAAAGTAAAACAAGCTTCGACAAAACGGAGGAATGACCATGAAGCTTTCTAAGATTGCGGCCCTGTTTATGGTGCCGGTATTGGCCTTGTGCCTTGTGGCATGTTCGGCGCCCGGTGGCAATGCGAGCGAATCTGCGAGCTCCGATCCTAAGATCGCAGAACTCACTGCGCAGAAGCCGGCCAATGCCGACGAGGCCGCCGAGCTGTATGCGAAGCTCATGCAGAAGGAGAACGAGATCTTTTCGAGTGATAACGCGCTGTGGGAAAAGGTATTCAATGCGGCAAATAAAGACTCGGCAATGATTGAGGATGGCAGCAATTACGGCGATTTCCTGCTCAAGACCATCGATGGTGCCAAGGATGAGTTCACGGCGGATGAGCTTAAGACGCTCAAGGCCGGTGCACAGCAGATCAAGGAGATCGAGGACAAGCTCGAGAGCTTGGAGAAGGAGTTCCCCGGCTGTGGAAGCACGCCGAGCGCAGGCGAGAGCGTTGACGCTTCGGCCGCTGGCATGACGGCTGGTGCCAATGCTTCGAGCGAGGCGACGAAGTTCCCCAGCTTTACGGGCAAAGACCTGGATGGCAACGACGTGAGCAGCGACGAGTTGTTCTCTAAGAACAAGGTCACCGTCATGAACTTCTGGTTCACCACTTGCAAGCCGTGCGTGGGTGAGTTGGGCGACCTTGAGGACCTGAATAAGGAGCTTGCCAAGAAGGGCGGCCAGGTCGTGGGCGTCAATTCCTTTACGCTCGATGGCAACAAGGGTGAGATTGCAGATGCCAAGGACGTGCTGAGCAAGAAGGGCGTGACATATAAGAACATCTGGTTCAAGTCGGATAGCGAGGCCGGTAAGTTTACGTCAAATTTGTTCTCGTTCCCGACAACGTATGTCATAGATCAGAATGGCAACATCGTAGGGGATCCAATCGTGGGAGCCATCAGCTCCGCTGAGCAGCGCGCAGCGCTCGACAAGCTTATTGACCAGGCGATTGCGAATAGCGAGCAGTAGAAAACGCGTAAAGCATAGCGAGGATCGTGTGTCGCTGTGCGAAGTAGTCCGCTACCTTTCAAGATAAGCTCCACCATATAGAGGTCCCGCTCGGGACCTCTTCTTTTGAGCACCGTCCCGTTCGTTTTTTGGCGCGGTTCCCTACATTCCTCACTGGCGCCGGCAAAAAATGGGGATAGAGTAGGACAAACGCGTCGAATACGAACGGCGGGGGAGAGCGGGCAGGGTGCCCGCGCGGGAGAGGTTGCCGTCCATGCTGGAGCTCAAAGGAATTTGCAAAAGGTACGTCACGCAGTCGTTTACGCAGGTGGCGCTCGACAGCGTGAGCCTGGCTTTTCGCGATAACGAGTTCGTGGCCATTCTGGGACCTTCGGGGTCGGGTAAAACCACGATGCTCAACGTTATCGGTGGGCTTGATCATTTCGATTCCGGCGACCTGCTCATCGATGGCATTTCAACCAAGGACTTTCGCGATCGCGATTGGGATGCCTATCGCAACAACCGCATCGGCTTTGTGTTCCAGAGCTATAACCTCATTCCACATCAGACCATTTTGGAAAACGTGGAGCTGGCGCTCACGCTCACGGGCGTGGGGCATGCCGAGCGCCGCCAGCGTGCGCGCGAGGCGTTGGAGAAAGTCGGCCTGGGCGAGCACGTTAACAAGCGTCCGAGTCAGCTGTCGGGCGGGCAGATGCAGCGCGTGGCCATTGCCCGCGCCCTGATCAACGACCCCGAGATTGTGCTGGCAGACGAGCCGACCGGCGCCTTGGATTCAACGACATCCGTACAGGTCATGGACTTGCTTAAGGACGTGGCGCGCGACCGCCTGGTCATCATGGTCACGCATAATCCCGAGCTGGCGTACCAATATGCCACGCGCATCGTCAACCTGGCGGATGGCAAGATCACCGACGATTCCGATCCTTTCGATGTCGCTGACGTCACGCGCCGCGAGGCCAAGCCTACGCGCAAAACCTCGATGAGCTTTGTGACGGCGCTGGGGCTTTCTGCCCGAAACCTTATGACCAAAAAGGGCCGTACGGCCATGACTGCCTTTGCGGGCTCGATTGGCATTATCGGTATCGCGGCGATTCTGGCGCTGTCCAACGGCGTAAACGGCTACATCAAAAAGGTCGAGGAGGATACGCTCTCGAGCTACCCGCTCACCATTTCCAAACAGGATTACGACCTGTCGTCCATGATGGGCGGACAGGGGGCCACGGATGACGATACGTCCAAGAACGAGGGTTCGTCCGACGACGGCACCGACGGCAAGGCTCAGGGGACCGATAGGATCCCTGTGGTCACGGCCGTAAAGGATATGTTCGCAAGCGTTAAGTCCAACGACATGACGAGCTTTAAGGCATGGCTCGATGCCGGTGGCGACGGCATCGATAAAGAGGTCAACGCCATTCAGTACGGCTACGGTGTATCGCCGGTTGTCTATCGTGCCGGCAAGGGCGATGAGAAGCCTGTCCGGCTGGTGCCCAACGCCATGACCGAGGCCATGAGCGGCGGCGCGAGCTCGGCAGCAACGGTGAGCATGGAGTCCATGGGAACCTCGGTCTTCAACGAAATGATTGACGATCAGAGTCTGCTCGACAGCCAGTACGATGTCGTTGCCGGTCATTGGCCCACGTCCGCCAACGAAGCCGTGATGGTGCTTTCGAGCCGTGGCACGGTGGGCGATTACACGCTCTACAGCATCGGCGCGCTGGATATCAATGAACTCAACGATCTGGTTAACAGCGCCATGACGGCTGACGGCGGGGTCGAAACGCCCGAGACCGGCACCGACTTTACCTACGACGATGCACTGTCCACGACGTTTAAGGTGCTGTCGCCGGCTGATGCCTATCGCAAGAACGAGGAGACCGGCATGTGGACCGACATGTCTGGCGACACCGACTTTATGGCCGCCAAGGTTGCCGACGGTATTGACGTGCGCATTGTGGGCGTGGTGCGACCTAACGAGACGGCCAATGCGAGCGCGTTGTCTCCGGGTATTGCCTATACGCATGCGCTGACCCGCCAGCTTATGGAACGCGCTGCCAATTCGCAGATTGTGCAAGAGCAGCTCGCCCACCCCGAGACGGATGTCTTTACGGGCAAAACTTTCGACGAACTGCAAGGCGAGGCCAAGCAAGGCGTGGATCTGGGCAGCATGTTCAGTGTGGACGAGGCGGCGCTCAAGGGCGCGTTCTCGTTCGATACCTCCGCGCTCTCGGGTGTTGCCGGCGGTATGGACCTGTCGGGTCTTGACTTGTCCGGGTTGGACATTGACCTTTCGGACGTTGGGAGGGACATCGACTTCAGCGACATCATGGCAAAAGCACCGGCCCCAGATTTCTCGGGTGTCTTCGATGGGTTGGAGCTTACACCCGAGCAGATGCAGCAAGTGGGGGCGCTCGCCAACCAGCTGTTCACGGGCTTTATGCAGTCGGAACAGTTTAAGGCGCTGACGCCCGAAGATCTTAAGGACGCATCAAAGCTCGCTGCCGCATTCTCGGCGTATCTTGAGAATGACGCGGCAGCCCAGCAAATCCTGGCCCAGCTCAAAGCCCTCGGCGGCGATGCCCTGGCCGAGCGCCTGCAGCAGGCGATGACCGACTATGTGCAAAAGCAGCTGGCTCCGTATTTGCAGCAGGCTATGGATCAGGTGATGAAGTCGATCAGCGATCAGATTGCGGCGACGGTGTCAGCTCAGCTCAAGATAGGCGCGGCAGGGCTCATGGGCCAGATGGCGACGCAGATGTCTTCGAGTTTTGCCAACCTGGCGAGCGCCATGCACGTGGATGCGAGCGCCTTTGCTCGTGCCATCCATTTCAACATGGACGCCGAAGACCTGAGTTCGCTCATGATGAGCTATGCGAAGGCGTCGAAGCTCACCTACGACAACAATCTGACCACGTTGGGCTATGCGGATGAGGCGGACCCCATCTCGGTTAAGATTTTCCCGCGCGACTTTGAGGCCAAGGAGCGCGTACTCGATCACATTGACGCGTACAACAAGCAGGTCAAAGCCGCTGGCCATGATGATCGGGCAATTTCGTACACCGACTACATGGGCATCATCATGGGTTCGGTGACCGACATCGTGAACACCATCAGCTTGGTGCTCATCGCATTCGTGAGTATCAGCCTGGTGGTGAGCTCTATCATGATCGGCATCATCACGTACATCAGCGTGCTGGAGCGCAAAAAGGAGATTGGCATCCTGCGCGCGATCGGCGCGTCGAAGCGTAACGTGGCCAACGTATTCAATGCCGAGACCTTTATCGAGGGCCTCATTGCCGGCGTCTTTGCTATTGTCGTCGTGGTGGCCGTGAGCTTCCCGGTCAATGCTTGGGCGCTTGCTGCCAAACAGGTACGCAATCTGATGAGCCTGCCCGTGCAGGATGCGCTGGCGCTCATTGCAATTTCGGTGCTGCTGACGGTTGTCGCTGGCCTGCTGCCGGCCCGTAGCGCGTCCAGGAAGGATCCCGTGGAGGCCCTGCGCTCCGAATAATGTGACAAATGGACGGCCCCTTTGTCACATTGAGACCCTTGCGAAAACGGGGTCTAATTACCGTTCGGCAGGTTAAGAACTCCCTCTCCCCGCTTAATGCTTGACGAAGAGTCCTCTGGTTTATATACCTATCGGTAGGCATATAGGATGTATTGCCGATAGAAATGGAGCAACCATGACTCTCACCACACCAGCCAAAAAAGATTGTCTCCGTGAAAGCGGCGCATTTGCTTGGGTCGTCGTTATTGCGCTCGGCTTAATGTCCGCCGGAACAACTGGCACATATAGCATTATTGCCGGCTCATTCGTTGCTCCAGTATGTGAAGATCTGGGCTTTGACTACACTTCTTTTTCTTTCTATTTCACCGCGATTCTTCTTGGCCTTGCGCTTGGGCTTCCGCTTTTGAGTCGCTTCATTCCAAAAGTAATCGGCAAACCATGGCATATTTGCATTGAACTCGTCCTTATTGCCGCCGGCGCCGCAATGGCGTTCTACACCGAGGTCTGGATGTTCACCGTCTCCGCCGCAGTGATCGGCATCTGCTTTTCGTTTACAACGGGCGTCTGCATGTCCGATGTCATTGACCAATGGTTCAGCAAATCGTCCGGTCTCGCCATCGGCCTCGCTTGGGGCGTTAATTCTCTCTGCACGCTGTTATTGAGTCCTGTCATTACGCTGGTCATCGAGCAGCAAGGCTGGCGTACGGGATACATCGTGCTTGCGGCCGTTTCTGCAGCTATGATTTTGCCTGCAAGCGCATTTATCATTCGCCTTAACCCCTCTGATCGCAATATGCTTCCGTACGGAGAGACCGCCTCCGAAACCCATGAGAGCTGCAGCGCCGATGAGCAGGAAGATGTCCTTTCGGGCATGGCACTCCGCGATGCCGCGAAAACGCCGTCTTTTATTCTCTGTGTCCTCTTGCTTTGCGTGGCGCAGCTCACCTGCTGCATGAACCAGCTGTTTCCAACCTATGCAAGCGAGGTCGGTTTCAATCCTATCGTAGGAAGCTTAATGGTCTCGGCAGCTTCACTCTCCGATATCTTCCTAAATCCCTTCGTGGGCAAAACATGCGACAAGCTTGGCGCTATTAAAGCAACGGTCGCATGGACAGGTGTCAGCATTCTTTCATTCCTGCTTCTTATCATTGGCGGAAGCAATGAGACCGTTTCCATCATTGCAGCTGGTGTAAACGATGTCATGTTCGCCATCGTTGGAACCGCAATGCCGATGCTTCTCCTCTCGCTCTTTGGATCACGCGATTTTGGAAGGATCTATTCGATCGTTTGCTCAGCGGGCTATGTCGTCGGTGCTTTTGGAATGCCGGTCATGATGAAGGTTTACGGCATGGCAGGGTCATTCCAGGGAGTATTTATCTTCTGCATTGCCTGCAACCTTATGATTGTTGCGTTTGCTATCGTTTCCGGCTTTCTCAATAAGGCTGCTGAAAAGTAATAAGCGCCGATTTGCATCGGCATAGATTGCCATGCAACAGGGGTCGACTCCAAGCCAGACTGGAGTCGACCCCTGTTTTCGTTTTAAAGGTTGCCTGCAGGCACCATGAGTGCCAACATGCGCTTCAGCTTGGCTGGTTTATTTGAACATAAGCTCGACTATTCCCGCCCAAACCGCTTTTTCATCAATATCCTCACCTTGAGCGACCGTATTGCTTGCTCCCTCCAGAACGGTATAAAGAATTTGTACGTAGAGCATTACGTCGGCGCTATCGGAAAACGCGCCAATCTCTACACCATGAAGAAGGATGTCTTTAAGCGCATCCATGGTTCGTTTGGTCGCCGTCGCTTGACGTTCCTGAACTGCAGGAATTCGATTTGCTTGAACGCTAACCTCGGCCAGCACGCGCCGGCGCTTTTCATCGCTTCGATAGCCACCTATAACTGAATTGCCGAGCTCGATAAGCGCGGCCTTGAACCCGTCCCTATCGACTATTAGCGAGTAGTCGCGCTGATAGTCAATAGTCGGAAACATGCTGTCCAAGAGCGTAGTGAAAATCTCCTCTTTTGAGGGAAAGTAGTAGTACACCGACGGCTTGGATATACCGACAAAGTCGCAAATCTTTCCGATAGACGCTTTGTCATAACCGACTTCTGCCACAAGATCGTACATTGCGTCCAATATTTTTTTTCTTGTGCTCACGCTGCATTTCTCCATTGCAAATCACTTCCGCACTACCAACATTATTAAGGATGGCAACGGAACATCAATTCGTGTCCAAACATGACCACTATATACGGCGAACGGTATGTATCAGTAGGCGAGCGGCAATTATTCAAAATTATCTACCGAACGGTAGGTATAGTAGTACTATAGCAGGTGAAACCCCGCTATTGTCGCGGCCGGACAGCATCGCGGGAAACCCGACGGAAGGACCAACCATGTACGAGAACTATCGTATGCCGGGCGAGTTCGAGAAGCGCTCCAACGTCTATGTGACATGGCTTCCCGATTACATCCGTGCAGAGGGCTACGATAACCGCCAGCCCTGCGTTGACGTGATCAAGGCTCTGCTCGAGTATGGCGACGTTACGGTCAACCTCAATTGCGGCACCCCCGGCTCCTATGAGGAGGCTTGCTCGCGCCTGAAGGAGGAGGGGGTTGATCTCGATCGCATCGAGATCACGCAGTTCGAAGACTCCAACTTCTATGTCCGCGACAACGGTCCCAGCATCATGGTCGACGACAAGGGCCATTCTTATATGGTCAACCTCGCTTGGACCTATTACGGCGTGTGGGACAAGAACTCCCCGGAGTGCCAGTCCGCACGTAAGGCAGCCGTTCACATGGCGGTTGCGCTCGGTTGCTTCGATATCGTCAATTCCGAAATGGTTTCGGAGGGCGGCGACCGCGAGTTTGACGGTCACGGCACTCTGATCGCCATCGAGGACACGGAATGCCGCAAGCGTAATCCCGAGTTCACGAAAGAGGAAGTAGAGGCCGAGTATAAGCGCATCTACAACCTCAACAAGGTTATCTGGCTTCCGCAGCCTATGCTCGAGGACGACGACTATCGACTGGGCATCCTCGACGAGAAGGAAGACGGAACTCCCGTCTTTGGCATGAGCTTTGCAGCTCACATTGATGAGATGTGTCGCTTTATCGCTCCGAACAAGATTCTTCTTGCCGAGGTGTCCGATGAAGAGGCAGCCTCGAGCAAGGCTGGAGCAGAGTCTCGTCGCCGCATTGAGGCAGCCTACGAGATCCTGAGCAACGAAACGGACTGGGAGGGCAAGCCCTTCGAGATCGTTCGTATGCCCACCGCCGAGCCTATTGAAGTCGTTATCGCCCCTGGCGATGAAGATTACGAGCTCTATAAGGGCTTCATCGACGAAATGGGCGGCAAGTTTATGGATGGCACCCCCTGGCCCGAGGGCCCCGTCCACTTCTACGCCGCAGCGAGCTACTGCAACTTCCTGATTTGCAACGGCGTCGTTCTTGGCCAGCGTTATTACCACGAGGGCATGAGCGAGGTCGTGAAAGAGAAGGATGGGCAGGCCAAGGCAGTTCTTGAGAGCTGCTTCCCCGATCGCAAGGTCATCATGATTGATTCCCTCGCGCTTAACCTGTCCGGCGGCGGCGTGCACTGCTGGACTAAGGACGTGGCGGCCAGTCGTTAGTGAGCCTTAGAGCCTGCGCTCTTTGGCTTAGGCGCCACATGTACCGCTCCCCGAGGGATATCCGTGTTTTCCTCGGGGACACATTCAACAATAATTTTGATAATAATTCGAAAGGAAATAGGCATGAACAACAGCCTCCGCGGTCGCGACTACATCAACATCCATGATCTCTCCTCCGAGGATTTCCGCTATCTCATCGATCTTGCCTGGAACCTTAAGGCTCAGAAGAAGTCTGGTGTCGACCAGCGCTACTTCCCCGGCAAAAACGTCCTCGCCAACTTTGAGTGGGGCTCGACCCGTACTCGTTGCGCATTCGAGACCTCCTGCAATGATTTGGGCATGGGCTTTACTTATCTGACCAACTCCCACATGGGTGACTGCGAGACCGTCAAGGATGCCATGCGCGTCTTTAACGGCATGTACGATCTCATCGTCTACCGCGCACAGAAGGACGAGCAGTTCCTCTATGACGTCGCCGACCTGGTTGACATCCCGGTCATCAATGCCCTTACTCTCGGCGATCACCCGACTCAGATGCTCGCTGACGCTCTTACGATGGAAGAGCAATGGGGCGGTTTGCGTACGAGCCGCGGCAAGAAGATGGCTTTCGTTGGCAACTGCGCCGGCGCCCCGGTGTGGTATGGCCGTCTGTGCGCTATGCTCGACATGGACTTCCTCGCCATCGGCCCCGACGACCTCCGTCATCAGATGTGCAAGGAAATGATCGAAGAGGTGGAGGCCTGCTACGCCAAGTACGCTCCCAATAGGACCTTTACCATCACCTCTGACCTCGATGCCCTGGATGGCGTTGACGTTATCGTTACCGAGGAGTGGCGCTACATCAACCCCGAGTGCGGCGAAGAGGTTCTGGATCCCGACGACTACAACTCCTGGCTGGGCGATGCCGAGTCTTTGTACCCTTATCGCGTCACCAGCGAGCTGTGCAAGCGCACCAACAATCCCGACATCTTCTGCATGCATGAGCTTCCCTCTGTCCATAACGCAGATCACCGTGTCGGCAAAATGCTCCTCGACCAGTGCAAGAACGACCTCCATCGCGAAATCATCACCGAGGGCTTTGAGATTGCCGACGAGTGCTTTGAGGCCAACGCTTCGGTCATCTTCCGTGAGGCAGAGAACCGTCAGCACACCATCAAGGCCGTTATGTGTGCCCTTCTGGGTCTCTAGGAGCTGTATCAATGGAAAATGCAAAGTTAAAGAGCAGCAAGGTTTACGCATGGGTTCTCGTAATCGCGCTCGGCCTTATGTCTGCCGGCACGACCGGATCCTATAGCGTCATCGCGGGCTCCTTCGTCGCACCCGTGTGCGAGGAGTTCGGGTTTGACTATTCCATCTTCTCGTATTACTTCACCGCAACGCTCATTGGTCTTGCGGCAGCTCTTCCGTTTGTCGGAAAACTCATTCCCAAGGTCGTTGGCAAGGTTTGGCTCCCCGTTGTCGAGCTTATTTTGCTTGCTGCCGGCGCAGGCATGGCCTTCTACACCGAAGTCTGGATGTTCATCGCCGCTGGCGCCCTGATTGGCGTTTGCTTCGCCTTCACCACCGGCGTCGCCATGTCCGACGTTATTGACCAGTGGTTCAAAAAATCTGGTGGCCTGGCAATCGGTCTCGCTTGGGCAGTGAACTCGATTTACATGCTCATCATGAGCCCCGTCATCACCTCTGTCATCGAGGTCGCTGGCTGGAGGACTGGCTATCTGGTGCTCGCTGGCGTCTCCGCCGTGCTCATTCTCCCCGCTTCCGTCCTGATTATTCGCTATAAGCCTCAGGACAAGGGCATGCTGCCCTATGGCTACGTCGAGGGCGAGACGGTCACCGAGACCGAGGAGACGACCGAGGATAGCACGCGTGGCGTTAGCTATGCGCGCGCCATTAAGTCGCCTGCCTTCTTCTTCTGCATCGGCTTCCTCTGTCTCGTTCAGCTCACTTGCTGCATGAACCAGCTCTTCCCGACGTATGCTTCCGAGGTTGGTTTTAGCCCCATGGTGGGCGGCTTCATGGTATCCGCTGCATCGCTCTTCGATCTGTTCCTCAATCCGATCGTCGGCACCACTTGCGATAAGTTTGGCAGCACGAAGGCTATTCTGGGCTGGCTCGCTGTCTCCATCCTCTCCTTTGTCATGCTCATGATGAGCAGCGGCAACTCGACGCTCAGCATCCTCGCAGCAGGCGTGAACGACGTAATGTACGTCATCGCTGGCACTGCCCTGACCGTTTTGGTTATGGATGTCTTTGGCTCCCGCGATTTCGGTCGCATCTTCGCGCTGATCTGCTCCGTGGGCTATATCGTCGGCGCCTTTGGCATGCCCGTTATGATGAAGGTCTATGAGCTTGTCGGCTCCTTCCAGGGCGTCTTCATCTTCTGCATCGCGTGCAACGTTATTATCGGCCTGTTCTTGCTGCTGGCAAAAAAGACTGGTAAGAACCTCTCCTGGGACGAATAGTTCGATTCGTCTTAGACATACGCTGTAGGGCTTAACCTGCAGCCGCTTTGGGGCATCGACTAACATCGGTGCCCTTTTTCATCGAATGTGACAAAGGAGCAGCCATTTTGTCACATTGAGTGGCATGTAAATCGAGGTCTAATACTTTTCCGAGAAGTGAACGGCCATACTTGGACCTCCGAAGCATCGACATTTTTAGACGTCAAACCCGCAGGATTTGGCTGGCAAAACCGCAGGAAATTGCATCTCGAAAGTGCCGATGCTTCGGGGGCCCGTTTTCACTCGTTCACTTCTCGGGAAAAGTATTAGACCTCGTTGTATGGGGTGCGGCTGGAGGGTGGTCATCGTTCAGTAGCTACCTCTTCCTTGTGAATCGCCTGAAGCGCAAGGCATAATGCATGTGACAAAGGGACGGCCCCTTTGTTGTGTTGATATGAGAGAAGAGTAGATGATCCTTTCGCTGGCCCCTATGGAGGGGATTACCGGGCATGTGTTCCGTCGCGTGCATGCGGAGTGCTTCGGTGCGCTCGATTGCTATTACACGCCGTTTTTGCCGCCGCCGCGGGTGGGAAACCGCTTTGGCGGCAAGGCGTTTAAGGAGATCGATCCTGCCAATAACCAGGGGCTCAACGTAGTGCCTCAGCTGATGTCCAAGAACGCGGACGAGTTTGTGTGGGCGGCACAGGTGCTCGCCGACATGGGCTACCGCGAGGTCAATCTCAACTTGGGTTGCCCTTCGGGAACGGTTGTCGCCAAGGGCAAGGGCTCGGGTTTCTTGCGCAATCTCGACGAGCTCGAGGCGTTCTTAAGCGATGTGTGCGAGCGGTCGCCGTTGCCGGTATCGGTAAAGACCAGGCTGGGGTTGGAACGCGATGACGAGTATGAACGTGTGCTCGATCTGTATTGCCGCATGCCGTTGGCAGAGCTGATTGTGCACCCGCGCGTACAGAAGGACCGTTATACGGGCTCGCCGCGCAAGGAGTTTTACGGCGAGACGCTGGAGCGTGCGCCGTTTCCGGTGGCCTATAACGGCGACATTTTCGATCTTGAGGATATGGACGCGCTGGCGGAGGCCTATCCCGGGACGCGCCATGTGATGCTGGGGCGTGGCTTGCTTGCGAACCCCGCGCTCGCTCGCATGGTCAAGGGCGGTCCCGCTGCCACGGCAGCCGAACTGCAGCGTTTCCACGACACGCTGTTTGCGGCCTATGCAGAAGAGATTGGCGGCAACGCGGTCTTTCGCATGAAGGAGTGGTGGTTCTACGCCAAGTGCGCCTTCGCCGACCCCGCTACCGTTCACAAGCTCGTGCGTAAGACCAAAAAGGTCGACGAATACCGCGCCGCCGTCGAGCGGGTCTTTCGCGAGCAGCCACTCGCACCCATAGCTCGCTTCCGCGGCTAGTTAGACATCGGGGATGTTCTTTAGCGACTAGTCATTTAAGAACGTCCCCGATGACTACCCGCAAAAACTGTACACCAGCATCCAAAGATGTCGAAAAATGTCGACTTTGGATGCTGGTGTATATGTTTGGGTCGGCGGGGGAGTTGAGTCTAGGCAATCATTGCATCGAGCGTGATGAGCTCCCTGAGTCGCTCCGTGCGTGTTTGCCCATGGCGCTTTGCTTTTGCGTCAAACGCATCAAGAACAGACTCACCCACACGTGCCGATAAAACAACGCTTGGCTCATCAGAGATCGGCGGCCTTCCCAGCTTAACGGTGCGGCATTTCGGCCATTCATCTTTTTCGTAAGCTTCCGCGGCTTTCTCTAACTCTCCAGGGGCAAATCCCATCATTTTTTCAAGCTGCTCAGCATTCATAGCGCCTCCTATCGATCGACATAATGTCGAGCGCTGGTTCTCGGATTCCCTTTTTTGTATACAGTTTTGTAGACAAAAATACAAGCAGTTTATCAGGCTAATTAGCTTGTTTTGATCCGCCTGCTCGATAGGAAATGAGCATTGACGGCTTCGATACTCCTTTGCTTTTCAGCTTGGAATTTGGATGCTCATTGAACTTCCGGAGGGGAGCCCTTTATTAAGCTATTGAGATTCTGGGCAGGAGCTCTCACTGGTCTTCGGTAATGGGGCCAGCTTAATTCGCGACACAGTGTGTCGCGAATGGGAGTAGTCGTTAGGTGTTCTTCAATGGCTACTCATATAAGAACGTTCAAGTGTCGGATTTTGTCATTTAGTGTCGCTCTCAGCGACTATTCTGGAGGGTCGTGGTCAAAAAAGGGCAAATATGAGTACTGTTGCCATTATGGTTGCATTTATTTGCTATAAATTGTAGCTCCTGATGAGATTTGTTCCCATTAAGAGCTACTTTTATTGAACATATGAGGAGAAATAACGTCGTCTGCGGACGAGTGGAACGTTGAATAGTTCCTGAAGTGATCAAAATCGCTGCTACTAAACAGGTAGCAGTACTCATATTTGCCCTTTTTTGACCACAGCCCTCTCGGAAACCTTTCCAGAGGCGTCAAACAGCCATAATCCAAAGGTCTCCTCAAACAATTAGCCGGCCAAGAGCGTCCATGACTACCAAAAAGCTGTACGCCAGCATCCAAAGATGTCGAAAAATGTCGACTTTGGATGCTGGTGTACATGTTTGGGTCGTATGGGTTGGGGCCCTGGACGGACAGAGCGTGCGTACTAGAGCAGGTTTTCCTGCACCCACGCGATGATGTCGCTCGATTCGTAGAGTGGTTTGCCGTCGATGAACAGGCAGGGAACCTGGCGTTTTCCGCCGATGGCGATGAGTGTCTGTTCGGCATCGGAATCGGTCGAGATATTGCGCTTGGGAATGGCCACGCCGTTATCGGCCAAAAAGCGCTTGACCTTTATGCAGTACGGGCAGCCGGTCATAACGTAGAGCACGAGCTCGTGATCAGTAGTCATAGGTCTCCAATCGGTTGCGGTTTTGATTGAAATACCCAAAGCCGCCGCGGTCTATGCGCGCGTCAACGACGACTCGATGGCCTGGACCAGAAACGCCGTGGCTCCGGTGCCGCAGGGCTTGTCGTAGTAGTCAACAAAGCGCTGGTCGGTAAGATAGCCGTGGGCGAGGCCCAGGTATGCTTCGTCTTGGGGCTCGTGTCCCCAGCTAAGGGCAATCCATCGACGGTGCATTGCGACAAGTTTGTGGGCCTCGTTGCTCTCTGGGTCGCCAATGCCCATGGCAATCGAAAGCTGGCCCAGAACAGCGCGTTCAAGTTCCTTCATGTCGTTCCATGTCTCGGGGTCCATGTCCAGCAGTGCTTCATTTGCTGCATCAATAGCCTCATCGCCATAGCGCGCCCGCGCTTCGGCGCCGTAGCGCTCCTCGTTTTCCTGCACGGTGCGCCAGCGCTCCAGTTGCGGCAGGACGGCGCCCATGAGCGAGACGGCTTCGTCGAGCGACATACCGGTGTTTTGTGCCAGGCGCGGGGCACAATCCTCGATCATTGCCTCCATGGTGGTGTCGTAGGTGTACTTGCCGTGGTCGTAGCACCACTTGCAGTAATGGTCGGTCGTGGCGCCTGTGGCATCGGTGCCGCAGTCGTCGGGCGTGAGTATCATGCCGCAGCTCTGGCAATAGTGCTCGGGCATTTCGAGCAGGTGAGACAGGGGCTCGCCGGTTACGGCGGCAATGAGCTTCATCATGTCGATGCCCGGTGTGACCTCGCCGCGTTCCCAACGGCTGATGGCCTGGCGTGTGACGAAGAGCTTGGCAGCGAGCTGCTCTTGGGTAAGGTGATGGGCGCGACGGACAGCGATGAGCTTTTCTGCAAAGGCCATAGCGGCTCCTTTCTGCTGGTTGATGGCTTAAGCATACGCGGCGGCAGACGCCCTTCCAAGCAACCGTTGGTTGCACGGCGGGGGACCGCGGCGAAGAATTGCACGCAACGCCCCACGCCTCCATGCCGTACAATGACCGGCATGGAACCTATTGCACACATACATACCGACCTGCCGCAGAAGTTCGGCATCCCGCGCAACAGCTTTTTGGCGCCTCATCTGCAGGGACGCATCGTTTTTGAGCCGGAATTTGCCTCCAACGCAGCGGTTGAGGGTCTGGACTCCTTCTCTTACCTGTGGCTGCTGTGGCGCTTCGAAAACGGAACGCCCGGCGGCACGGCTAAGGACATAGCCGCCGATGCCAAAACGCAGGACAGGTCCGGCACCAACGCAAAATGGTCGAAAACTGTGCGTCCGCCGCGCCTGGGTGGAGCCGAGCGTGTGGGCGTCTTTGCCACGCGCAGTCCGTTTCGCCCTAATCCCATCGGGCTCACCTGCGTCAAGCTCGACCGCGTGGAGCTTACCGACGATGGCCCCATCATCCATGTGCTGGGGGCCGACCTGCGCGATGGCACGCCCATCTACGATATCAAGCCTTACATTCCATTTGCCGACTGTCACCCGGATGCGACGGGCGGCTGGATTGAGGATGCTCCGTGGCAAGAGCTCGATGTTGAGTTCCCGCAAGCGCTGCAGGATATGGTCCCGCCCGCAAAGCTCCCCGGCTTGGTCGAGGTCCTGCGCCAAGACCCGCGCCGCGCAGGCAGCAAGCACGAGCCGAACCGCGTCTATCATCTGGCCTTCGCCGGGCTCGACATATCTTTTACGGTCGACGAAACCCAGCTAACCGTAGTCGCCGTCAACGACGCGCGGGGCTAACCTGCCATTCGTCTGCACCCGTCAAATTAAGCGCCAAACCCCGCGCCAAAACCGCCCACGCTGGTGGACAATAGCGCCTATCGAAACAGTCTACTTTGCACGGGAGTCCAGCATGAAATACGACTTCACTTCAATCATCGACCGCCACGGCATGGACTCCATCGCCGCTGACTCTTGGGGCGAGATCCCCGGTATGGCTCCGAACGCACCCGACGAGGGCTTCGACCGCATTCCCATGTGGGTGGCCGACATGAACTTTGCCACGGTGCCCACGGTCCAGGAGCACATCATTCAGCGCGCTCAGCATCCCATGCTTGGCTACTTTAACCCGCGCTCCGAGTATTTCGACCGCATCATCGAATGGCAGAGCCGCCGCAATGGCGTCGAGGGTCTGCGCCCTGAACATATCGGCTACGAAAACGGCGTGCTGGGCGGTGTCGTGTCGACGCTGCGTGCGTATGTTCAGCCAGGCGATGCGGTGCTGGTCCACAGCCCTACCTACATCGGCTTTACCAAGTCCATCGAGGCCGCGGGCTATCGTATTGTCCACAGCCCGCTTAAGCTCGACGACCAGGGCGTGTGGCGTATGGACTTTGAGGACATGGAGCACAAGCTCGCCCAAAACCACATCCATGCCGCGGTGTTCTGCTCGCCGCACAATCCCTGCGGCCGCGTATGGGAGCGCGACGAGATTGAGCGCGCCATGGACATCTATTGCCAGCACGATTGCGTGGTGATTTCGGACGAGATTTGGTCCGATATCATCCTGCCGGGGCACAAGCACATCCCGACGCAGTCGGTGAGCGAGGATGCCCGCATGCGCACGGTTGCCCTCTATGCGCCGAGCAAGACGTTCAACCTGGCGGGCTTGGTCGGCAGCTACCACATCATCTATAACGAGACACTGCGCGACCGCGTGTGCGCCGTGTCCAACAAGACCCACTACAACGAGATGAACGTCCTCTCCATGCACGCGCTTATCGGTGCCTACCAGCCGCAAGGCTACGAGTGGGTGGACGAGCTCAACCAGGTGCTTGCCGGCAATATCGAGTACTTCTGCGATTACGTGGACGAGCATTTTGAGGGCGTGTCCTATTCGCGTCCGCAGGGCACGTACATGGTGTTTCTGGACTGCACCGAGTGGTGCCGAGAGCATGGCCGCGATATTCAGTGGTTGCTCGATGAGGGGGCACGCGTGGGCGTGGGGTATCAGGACGGCCGCCCGTTCCACGGACCCTGCCACATTCGCGTGAATCTGGCGCTGCCGCTTTCGCGCGTAAGGGAGGCGTGCGACCGCCTGGACCGCTACGTTTTTAATGCACGGTAAGTGAGCACTGCATGCGGGGCCTTCTGCCAAGTCGGCTGGAAGGTCCCACACGGTAAAGCGCCTGTAACAATTGGGCACTCGTGTGGTTTTGTTTGCTATTATCTTTAACCATTTAAGTCTGTAAACAGGATCGTATGGAGCTCGATGAAAAGATCCCGTCGCTCGGTTGCCATTTCGTTGTTTGTTGCGCTTGCAGTGGCGAGCGTCTTTGTCGTAGCGATAGCTGGCTGCTCCGGGTCGAATGACGGAGCCTCGACGTCTGCATTAGAAGGTCTGGACGCCTCGCAAGTCAAAGACGACGACCTTAAGACGCTCAACGTCGGAAGCGACCTCTATCCACCGTTTGTGTATACCGACGAGTACGGCGATATCGTTGGCCTGGATGTCGAGATATTGACCGAGGCTTTGGCTCGCATTGGTTACAAGCCAAAATACCAGCTGATCGACTGGGAAAAGAAGAAGGAGCTGCTGGCGAGCGGCGAACTCGATTGTGTCATGGGCAGCTTTAGTATGACGGGTCGCGAAAACGAATATCGTTGGGCCGGCCCGTACCTTGCGAGCCGCCAGGTGGTCGCGGTCGATCCCCAGAGCGATATCTACACGCTTGCCGATCTTGAGGATAAGATCGTGGCGGTTCAGTCCACCACCAAGCCCGAGGACATTTTGCTCAATCGCATAAATGAAAACGTTCCGCAGATCAAGGAACTCTACAGCTTTTCGGACGGTTCATACCTGAACCCGGCGCTCGTCGAGGGCCTGGTCGACGCTATCGCCGCGCATGAGTCCTCGTTCCTCACCTACGAAAAAGACTATGGTGTGACATATCGCATTTTGGATGAGCCGCTGCTAGAGGTCGGTTTGGGCACCGCTTTCGATATCAACGATACGCGTGGCATCGACGTCAAGCTCACTCATGCCTACCAAGAAATGCTTGCCGATGGCACCATGGAACGCCTGGTGTCAAAGTACTTCGATGACCCTTCGCCATTTTTGAATATGGAGGGCCTGTCATGATCGATGCGCCCGACCACGCTGCTCAGGAGCGGGGCAATCGTTCGGCAGGGGCATGGCTCCTTGTCGCTCTGCTGGGGATAGCGCTCTCGGTTGTTGCCGGCATGATGAGCTACGGTTACACGACGGCCCAAGCCGAGCAGCGCTTTGCCGACGTTGTCGATTACGTGGCGACGCAGAGCCTTTCCTACGATGCATTCAACAGCGCCTATACGACCAAAAACCTGATTCGCGTTATGGAGATCGCCGGAGAGGCTGCCCGCGATATGGAGCGCGACGGTTCAGTGGATAACGCCATGCTGGAGCAATACGCCGACCAGTTCAACGTGAGCGCGCTGATCGTGACGGACGCATCAGGCAATTTGGTGTCCGAGTCCTCGACGGATGGCGTGGGCTACGAGTCGCTCGCTACGTATCTCAAGGAAGCACCCGTGCTGGAGGTGGCAGCCCATCCGCTTAAGTCCTATACCGCCCGCATTACGCTTTCGGATGATTCGGTCGCAGACATTGGCTGCGTAACCCGGCAGGATGACGAGGGCATCGTTGTCGCAGTAAGGCATCAGAGCGCGAGGGCAGTTGCAAGCAATACGCTCAAACTGCAGAGCTTGCTTGATGGCTATGAAACCATCGATAGCGGCAATATTGTGATCGAAAGCGACGGCAAGGTCGTTGCGACCAATGCCGTTGAACCCACCGTATTGGGCGTGTTCGATCTGCCTGCGACGGATGTCTTCATTGTCGACGGTATTAAGGATCGATGCCTGGCTGGTAAGGTCAGATTGGTTAACGCCGACGGCGAGTGGTATTTGGGCACATTTGGAAAAGCGCACAAATTCTATGTGTACACCTATGCCTCGGCGCAGCGCTACTTTGAGGTCGCCGCGGCTGTTGCCGCCGGCGTGCTGGTGCTCTACGGCGGTGTTATAGCCGTTGTTGTGACGGTGCGTCGCCGCGCTGATCGTCGACGTTTGACGGACTTGCTGCAGCAGGAGCGCGACTATGGCGACAAGCTGGCAAAGGCGGCGCGTGAGGTCTCGTCTGCCAACTCGGCAAAGACGGAGTTTCTGCGTCGCATGAGCCACGATCTGCGCACGCCCATCAACGGCATTCGCGGCATGGTCGAGGTTGGCGATGCCAATGCGGACGATCTGCAAAAGCAGACCGAGTGCCGCTCAAAGATCTGGACGGCATCGGGACTGCTGCTCGACCTTGCCAACGAGGCACTCGATATGAGCCGCCTGGAGAGCGGACAGATCGACCTGAACCTCGTACCCATAAATTTGGTGGCCCTCAACTGTGAAGTGCGCGATATTTTGGAGCGCCAGGCCGAGGAGCGTCTGGTGACAATTATCTGCGACCAGCAGACCCTTAATCATCCCTATGCTCGGGTGAGCGTGACGCACCTCAAGCGCTTGTTGCTCAATATTGCCGGCAATGCCGTCAAGTACAACCGCCAGGGCGGCTATGTTCGCCTGGTGTGCCGCGAGGTGGAGCCAGCGGATGGCGTCCCCGTCTATGAATACACGATCGCCGACAACGGTATTGGCATGAGCGAGGAGTTCCAACAGCACCTCTACGAGCCGTTTTGCCGCGAGGAGCAACAGGTGGAAGGCGCTTCATCGGGAACTGGCCTGGGCGCGCCTATCGCAAAACAGTTGGTCGAGCTTATGGGCGGAACCATGAGCTTTACGAGTGTCTTGGGGCAGGGGACGACGTTTACCATTCGCCTGCCGCTCGAGAAATGCAAGCGTTCCGAGATTCCTCGGGCAGTTCGCGCGGATGCGGGCGATGGCGATGCGCTTCAGGGCTTGCGCGTTTTGCTCGTAGAGGATAACGATCTGAATGCCGAGATCGCGCAGTTTACGCTCAGCCGTGCCGGTGCCGTCGTGACGCATGCTAAGGATGGCGAGTCTGCCGTTGAGGCGTTTGCCGCGAGCGCACCGCACGAGTGCGACGTGGTGTTGATGGACATCATGATGCCCGGTATCGATGGCCTTGAGGCCACGCGTCGAATTCGAGCACTCGATCGCGAGGATGCCGCGACCACGCCGATTATCGCCGTGAGTGCCAATGCCTTTGCCGACGACCGCAGGCTTTCGCGCGAGGCGGGCATGAACGCGCACCTGAGCAAGCCTGTGAGCTCGCAAGAGCTCGTCGAGGCGCTAGCGCACATAGCCGCCGACGCTTCATAAGCATATGGCCCGGTTCCAAGGTGGGTTGGAACCGGGCCATATTGTTATTGATGAGGCCTGCTGAGGGGCTTACTTTTCCTGAATCTGCTTACCGCAGAGATGCTCGATCGTAATCTCGTAGAGCTGGACGCCCTTGATGTCTTTGGCGATTTCCTCTTCGACTTCCTCGGCGGAAGGGTAGTACTTAAGGGCGAGCTGGCGGACTTTGTCTTCGATAAACGCGGGGGTGTCATTCGCCAGGCGACAGCGGCCAAAGACCACGGTACTCATAACGTAGGGAGCCCAGTCACCGTCCTGGTACCACTCGTTGCCGTAAACGGTAAAGCAGACCTTGTCATCGCGCTTGAGTGCGTCGACCTTGTGGCCAGCTTTGGCGCCATGGAAATAAATCTTGTCGTGCTCGGTGTCAAAGAAGTAGTTGACGGGAATGGCGTACGGGTAGCCGTCGTCGCCGTTGACGGCAAAGACGCCGCGCTTGCAGGTAGCGAGCAGTTCGCGCGCTTCCTCGTCGGTGATGGCGCGTTTCTTTCGACGTAAGGGCCTAAACATCGTTGGCTTCCTTTCTGGTCGTGCGTGGTGGTTGAGCACAAACTATAGCGAAACGGATCCGTTTTTCTTGATGCGGGCGAGTATGTTTTTGAGCTTGTTAAAGTCGAGCGGTTTGGACAGATGGGCGTTCATGCCGGCGTCGTGTGCCGCCTTGGCGTCTTCGGCAAAGGCATTGGCGGTGAGCGCGATGATGGGGATATCGGCCGCATCGACCTTCTCGCTCAGACGAATCGCGCGGGTTGCCTCGTAACCGTCCATGTCCGGCATCATAATGTCCATCAGGATCGCATCGAAGCTGCCGGCGGGATGAGACAGGTACAGATCGACGACTTCGTTGCCGTTGACGGCGCGGGTGACCACGACGCCCTCGGATTCTAGCAGCGCCTGGGCAATCTCGGCATTCAATTCGTTGTCTTCGGCGAGCAGCACGTTCACGTTGGCAAGCGAGCAGTCGAGCGCCTTCTCGACCGTATCCGTCCGCACCCGGGGGTTCTTGTCGATATCGAGCGGAATTTCCACGTAGAACGTGGTGCCCACATGGAGTTCGCTGGTGATTTCGATGGTGCCGCCCATCAGTTCAATAAGCGACTTGACGATTGGCATGCCCATGCCGGTTCCTTGGAACTTGCTGCGCGCATCGTCACCTTCTTGGGCAAACGGCTCATAGATATGCTTTAAAAACTCGGGAGCCATGCCAATGCCGGTATCCGAAACGCTAAAGCAAAAGAGCGCGCGCCCGTTATCGAGTGGCTTGGTCTTTGAGCCAAAGGTGACGGAGCCGCCGTGCTTGTTGTACTTAATGCTGTTGTCTAACAGGTTGATCATGATCTGTCGGATATGGGTGGGACTGCCGATCATGTATGGCCCCGTGGCGTACGGCAGACTATTGTCCTGCATTGTGATGCCGTTACTGGACGCGCGGAGCTTGCACAGCACTAGCGTATCGTCACAGAGCTCTTTGAGGTTAAAAGGCGCATGCTCCAGTGTTAGCTTGCGGTCTTCGATTTTGCCCATCTCGAGGATGTCGTTGATCAGCGAGAGCAGGTGATTGGCGGCAACGCGCGCCTTGGCACGGCTCTCGCGGGCGACTTGCATATCGCCTTCCTTCAATTCCTCGATCTCGATAAGGCCCAGGATACCGTTGAGCGGCGTACGGATGTCGTGGCTCATGCGCGTGAGGAATGCCGTCTTAGCGGCGTTGGCAGCATCGGCTTTTTTGCGCTCGGTTCGAGCGCGCATGAGCGCCCAGATGAGCAGGACGATGCCGACCGACAACATACCGATGAGGGTAGCTGCAATGGCGGTGCGGTTGCGATAAAGGAATTGAAGCGTGTTGGATTCCTGGGCCGTGTACGACGTGGAGGAGAAATTGCTTGCGGAGAGCGATTCTCCGGCATTGATGATGCCCTTGTTGATGATTCCCAACAGCTCGGGTTTTCCGCGCGAAATCCAGCACGAGAGCTCACAGGTATCAGGGAGCTCGGTCGTCTCGCAGTCCTCGAGATCGTAACGGTCACCGATGGTTTTTACGCGTGAACTGGGAGCGACGATGCAGTGCGCCGTTCCCTTCCTGAGGGCGTCGAACGCTTCATCGTCGGATTGGTATTCGGTTACGGTCGCTGTGGGGAACAGACTTTCAAGCGCATTTTTGTTGACAAACGATGATTTGGTACAGGCGATGTTCTAAAGGTTTTTGTTCAGGTTGCTGCCGGTGTGGATAGCGGTGAGGGATATGGTTCCCAACGATACCGACTGCACAACGCCTGTTTGCTCGGCAAACCAGTAATCTCGGTATACCGGCAGCGCAACGTCTATGCTTTCCTTTGACAGGGCCTTTGACATCATCTTGTAGCTATCAAAGGCGACGGTTTTGACCGTAATGCCAAATTTATCGTGTAGCGTCGTCGCAAGCGATGCGAGCGAGCCTTCCATTTCGCCGTCTTCGTTCTCGTTGCAGTAGGGGAGTTTGCCCGTAATGTAGCCGAGCGTGATGGTGTTGTCATTTGCTTTGAGCCAGGAACGTTCGGGTCCGTTGAGCGATGATGAGCCGCTGTTTTGGGTCGAGTAGTGAGATTTTACTTCGTCGTTATAGCGTGGGTTGACGCGGGCGATTGCCGTCATGGCAGCATTGATGTCGTCCATCAGGTCGGGGCGGCTTTTGGGAACGGCAAAGTAGTAGTCGTTCGAACCAATGTAGAACATGGGGGAGGCATTGGGCGACGAGATTGTGTCGTTCATGATGACGGCATCGACTTCGTCGTTTGCGAGCGCGTCAAAGAGATCGGATCCTCCGTCATACTCCTTGTATGTGCAGGCGATTCCTTCGCTGGCGAGCCACTGCTGGCCGACGATGGTTTGCATAACACCGGAGTTGTAACCGATGGTGAGACCCTGGAGTGCTTGAGGGTCACCCTTTGCAAGGTCGTCACGGTCGGGCCTGGCGTAGATGTAGTAGCGCTCGGTGCCCTCGGGGTTCGAGGAAAAGAGCAGCTTTTGGGCACGTTCCTCGGAGTAGGAGATGTTGGGCATGAGGTCGATCTCGCCTGCCTCGAGCATGTCCATAAGCTCGGTGAAGGTGCCGGAGACGTATTCGTACCGCCAGCCGGACGTGTAGTACGACAGGGTCTGGAGGTACTCGTAACCCCATCCCGAGAGACGCTCGCCGGGGGTGCCGTCCTGGAAGCCTTCGTTGCTGACGAGCCAGCCGACGCGGACCGTCTTGACTTGCTGATCGGTATTGGCGGCATAGGCGGGGGCGGGCATGATGGTGCTCAGTACGACGAGCGCGGCAAGCGCGACGGCCAGGGTGCGATATATAACTGAACGAAGGACAGTGGCAGCTCTCACATGCAATCCTAACGAATCGAGACATTACCGCATAAGGATACCAGCTCAGCCTGCCCAGCCGGCAGCTGCACCGCTAAACGGTCCCGCCCGGCAGTCATCGGGGACGTTCTTAAACGACCAGTCATTGGGGACGTTCTTGTTTGACTGGTCATTTAAGAACGTCCCCAATGATTAGTTCCGTTTGCTGGGGAGGCGTGGGACAATACCGAGCGAACGTGATTGGTTGTCCGTGGAAGGGGTCGCGATGAAAAAGCTCAGGACGCTTGCCGATGTGCTGCGACAGGCTGGCTTTGCACGCATTACGGGCCTGTTTCTTATTTTCTATCTGCTTTGCTCGACGGCTGTCTGGCTGTCCGAGCCCACGACCCTCACGTTTGGCGATGGTCTCTGGTTTAGCTTTGAGACGGTCTCGACCATCGGCTTTGGCGACATTCCGGCCGAAACGCCGATTGCCCGCGCTATTACCGTCGTCTTGAGCGTTATCAGCATTTTCTACATCGCCATGCTCACGGGCGTGGCGGTGAACTACTGCAATACGCTCATCAAGATGCGTCAAAAGGACACCATGGCGCGTTTTATGGATGATCTGGAGCATTTGGAAGAGCTCGATCGTGACGAGCTTGCCGATCTTTCGCGTCGCGTGCGCGAGTATCGTCGACGCCAGCGCTAAAACGGGCGCCACGCGTCACGATGAGGGGGACTGAATATGAATATCACCGTGTATCTGGGTGCCAGTGTCGGCAATGATCCGGCATTTCTGCCCGCGGTGCAGGAGCTAGGCAACTGGATTGGCGCCAACGGGCACGCGCTGGTATACGGCGGGTCCAAATCGGGCCTGATGGGTGCGCTCGCCGATAGCGTACTCGAGGCGGGTGGACACGTGCCGGGTGTGGAGCCGAGCTTTTTTATCGAGGCCGAGTTTCAACATGACGGTATCAACGACCTTATCGTGACGAGTGATATGGCGGAGCGCAAGGCCAAGATGATTGAGCTCGGCGATGCCTTCATCGCCTTTCCCGGCGGGACGGGCACGCTCGAGGAGATTGCCGAGGTCATGTCCGCGGTGTCGTTGGGACACCTGAGTGCTCCGTGCATCCTGTATAACCTGAACGGTTACTACAACGACCTTAAGGCGCTGCTCGAGCACATGATTGATAAGGGCTTATCGAGCCCACGGCGCCAGATTGGCATTTACTTTGCCGACGATTTGCGCGAGATTGCCTCAATTGTCAACGGATAAGTCTTGAGCCTGCTCCACTATGACTCCCAATGGTGCCGTTTGCAGCGCGGATGGTTGGCTCGTTCGGGCAACGCTCGCTCTACAATAAAACGTAGCTATGTCGACTTTGACCGCGGGAGGACCCGATGGATAACCTTGCCAAACCCACAAACCGCGCGCTGTTTTTAGTTAGCGTTGCCGTGACCGGTGCGTTCGCAGGCGCCGCGGTCTGGCTGTTCTTTTTTGCGATGGAGCACGGCATCGACTATCTATGGACCGAGATTCCGCACGCGCTGGGCGTCGCTTCGCCCGAGCTTGCCAGCGGTCCGTTTGGCTTTTTGCCGTACCCGTTTTTTGTCTGCCTGCTGGGCGGCCTGTTAATCGGTCTGTACGAAAAGATGACAGGCACCAAGACCGATGATCTCAACCAGGTGATGGCTAAGGTTAAGCAAGACGGGCACTACCCATACGACAACCTGGGCAAGCTTTCGCTCGCGGCGTTGCTGCCGCTGCTGTTTGGCGGAAGCATTGGACCGGAGGCCGGCCTGACCGGCGTTATCGCCGGTCTGTGCAGCTGGGTCGGCGACCGTATGCGTCGCTTTGGCGCCGAGTTTAGGGAGCTCACGCTGCTGGGTACCCAGGCTGCCCTGACGGCGCTCTTTACCGCGCCCGTCTTTGGCTTTGTGGCGCCGCTTGCCGGTAGTGCCGACGGCGACGAGGGCTCCGCGTCCGGCGAGATCACCATCAAGCTGCCCAAGGCGCAAAAGACGGTGGTCTACGGTATTGCGATTGCCGGCGGTCTGGGTACCTACCTGCTGCTTGGCCAGCTTGTGGGCGGCGGCATGGGCATGCCCAGGTTCGAGTCCGCCGAGGTGGGCAACCTAGAGCTTACCTGGCTCGTCCCTCTGTCGTTGATCGGAACAATCTGCGGCTGGCTGTACTTTGTCTCTGAGCACGCGAGCGAAGCGCTTGCCCATGCAATAGGGGAGCGTCCTGTCGTCAAGGCCATGCTAGCCGGTCTGGCGCTCGCCATCTGCGGCACGGTCCTGCCCTACACCATGTTTGCCGGCGAGACCCAGGCCGACGTGCTCATGGAAACCTACTTGACCATTCCCGCCGGCGTGCTTATCGCGACCGGTCTGGTCAAGGCCATGCTGACCCCCGCCCTCATCAACCTTGGTTGGCGCGGCGGTCACTTCTTCCCGGTTATCTTCTCGGGCGTAAGCCTGGGCTACGGACTGGCCATCCTCACCGGCGCCGATCCGGTCTTTTGCGTCGCCGTCTGCACGGCATCGACGATGGGTGCGGTCATGCGTCAGCCGGTCATGGTCGTGGGCCTGCTGCTCATGTGCTTCCCACTCAAGGGTATCGTCTGCATGATCATCGCCGCCGTTATCGCCGCCGGCATTCCGCTGCCCAAGCCGCTGCGCAAGTAGCACGGTTAATCGCGAGTCAACTCCAGAGGGGCACGAGATGATCCTGTACTTTAGCGCGACGGGGAACAGCGAACATGTGGCGCGTCGCATTGCAGCGGCGACAGACGACAAGGTTGTGTCGATTGAGCGCTTTGATGCCGAGATCCTTCACCTTGCTGTGATGGAAGGCCCCTGTCGGCTGGGGTTTGTCGCCCCGGTATACGCCTGGGGCTTGCCGACGCCAATGATCGAGTTTTTGAAGACTGCCGACCTGTCGATTGCTGCCGGTGCAAAGGGCGGCGAGCGCCCCTATACGTTCTATGTCTCGACGTACGGTTCGACGACCGGGCAATCGGCCAAGTTCGCCCGCGATCTGCTGCACGAGCGTGGGCTCGAGTTAGATGCGGCGATGAGCGTCAAGATGCCTGATACCTGGACGCCTGTTTTCGACCTGTCTGACCCTCAAAAGGTTGAGGGTATCAATAGGGCTGCTGAGGCGCAGATTGATGCTGTGATCGAGGCGGTGCGGGAACGGCGCACGGGCAATATGATGCGCCATCGCGTGCCCCTGTTTGCATCGTGCGCGTATCATGCATTTGGGCTGCCGCGTATGCAGCAGACGAGCAAGTTTGCCGTCGATGTCGATCGCTGCATCGGCTGCGGGCTGTGTGCCAAGCGCTGCCCCATGGCGGCGATTGAGATGCGCGACGGCCTTCCCGTCTGGACAAAGCCGGAGTGCGCAGCCTGCCTTCGTTGCCTGCACTGTTGTCCCAAATTTGCCATCTCGCACGGTAAGCGCACGGCATCCCACGGTCAGTACAGGCATCCCAAGCCAGGTGTGAGGATGTAGCGGCTGCTGGCCGCGCTACTTCCAAACTGCGAGCGCTGCAGTGCCCAGGACGATGAGAGCGAGACCGATGGCGCTACGTCGTGAGAGTTTTTCGTTGAATGCCAGGCGCGCAAATAGTACCGATACGACAATCGATAGTTTGTCGATCTGCACCACGACACTCACCTGGCCTGTGGCGATGGCGTAGTAGCATAGCAGCCACGATGCGCCAGTCGCAATGCCCGATGCCGCGAGAAATACGAATTCGTAGCGGTCTACGTGCACGGCTTGGCCCATCTTGCCTTTAGCTGCCACGATTGCCCATGCCATAACCAGTACCACACAGGTACGGATTGCCGTGGCCAGGTTGGATTCGACGCCTTCGATGCCAGCCTTGGCAAGGATGGACGTGAGCGCTGCGAACACGGCGGCGCCGAGGGCGTAAGCGAGCCAGGTCCGGTCTTGCTGCTGCTCGGGTCCGGCAGGCTGCTTCTTCTCGATCATTAAAAACGTGCCGAGGGTGATGACAGCGGTTCCCACGAGCTTAACCGCAAGGTTGCTCGTCTCGCCAAAAAGCACGATGGCGATCAGTGCAGCGAGTACGGTGCTCATCTTGTCGACCGGTACGACCTTATTGACGTCTCCGATGCCCAACGCCTTAAAGTAACAGATCCACGAAGCACCGGTAGCGAGTCCCGAGAGGACGAGAAAGAGCCAAGATCTGGGTTCGATGCTGCCGATGGTTCCAATGGATCCAGAAATGCCCGCCATTGCCCAGGCGAAAACGAGCACCACGCAGGTGCGAATGGCCGTCGCGACATCGGAGTCGGTCTGCTTGATGCCGCATTTGGCCAGGATAGATGTGATGCCGGCAAAGAAAGCTGACGCAAATGCTGCGACGACCCACGACACGGGTGAAATGCCTCCCCAAAGAACGACCGCGCCAGATTTACGGCGCTCGTCCGATGATACCGTCCCGCCATGAAGCTTTGATATCGCTGTGGTGAGACAGGGGCCATAGTTCGAGAGGGCATTTGGTTAAGGCTCGAATCGAAGGTGAATGGTTTTCCGCGAAGTGAACGAGTAAATCTGGACCCCTGGAACATGCACACTTTTTTCGAACAAAACTGCAGGATTCTTAGACAAAACCGCAGGAATTGAGTCCTTAAAAATATCGATGCTACAGGGCGCTGTTTTTACTCGTTCACTTCTCGGAAAAGTATTCACCTTCGATATGCTGACGGTGTCTTTTTGGTTGCCAAGAACTAGACGGCCTGCTGTGAGGGGCGGTGGTGACGCTATGCCGCCTTGTTTCATTGAAAAAATAAGCGGGGTACCACCTAAGCTTTTTTAGCTGTCGATTACAGGTCGCGTGCTCGATAAACCTTGGTGCTGACGGTGTAGCTGATTGCACATAGCGCGAGGGCAAGTGCGGCGATGCCTGCACACAGACAGCCAAGGACGGCGGGATCGGGATTCGCTCCGGCAATCGACATGAGCCAGTTGCTGATGGGGTTGGAGGAGCTCAACGTGGCAATGGCAAGGCACCAGAGCAGGGCAAACAGGCCGACGGATAGGCGCAGCGCCTCCATGTGTCCAAATCGGAAGAACAGCGGCTGTGCCAAAAACACCATCATGAGGGAGATGAGCATCGATGCTGCCGAGGCTATAGCGATCTCAAAGACCGTCTGTCCCGTCGAGGGGATGCCCACGCTGTTGAATAGCGGGATGGAGACGATGCTCAGAAGCGCGGCGGCGCACGCCATGACAGCCGAGAAGACAATGATGCTCAGGTAGCGTGCGCAAATAATGTCTTTGCGCGTGAGAGGCAGCGTTGCCCGATAACGCTCCCATCCGTTTTGATTGTCGAAGCCGGCCAGCGAGCTCATGACCATGATGGGCGACATGGCGCTGACCGCGCAGGCGCCGGCGCTCATGCCGGAATCGCCATCCGACGCGTTGGCAAGGGTTAGCACGACGAAGATGAACAGGCCGACGCCCGCGATGCTCGGGATGAGCGTGCGAACGACGGCGAGCTCGGACGTAAAGGCGCGTTTCATTTCGAAGCCCCTTTCAGCATGAGGCGCAGATAGTCATCAATGGTTGCCCGATCGCAGGGAATCTCGGGGAAGGCCTCGAGTGTTTCGCGACGGTTGGGCACGAGCACGTCCACGCTGTAGGCGTGGTGGGCGGCACGGGCGCCTTCGACGCAAGCCATAAGCTCGGCGGCCTGTGCTTGGGTGCAGTGGGCGATGCCGGCTCGGTCGGTAATGTCCTCGCGCGGCAGGTCAAACACAATCGAGCCGTTATCGATGCAGATGACGCGGTCGGCAGTGCGATCGAGGTCGGACGTAATGTGGCTCGAGAGCAGCACGCTGCGCTGGCCGTCGGAAATGAAGGCGAGCAGCTCGTCGAGCAGCTCCTCGCGTGCCATGGGATCGAGGCCCGCGGTGGCTTCGTCCAAAACGAGCAGTTTGGCATTGTGACTGAGTGCACAGGCAAGCTGCAGTTTCATGCCCATGCCGCGGGAGAGGTCCTTGACTTTTGTCTTAGGATCGAGGCCAAATCGGTTGATGAATCCGGCGAACGTTTCGCGGTCCCACGTGGGGTACGCCGGGCCTACGAGCGACTCGATCTGGCCCACCTTGAGCGTGGAGGGGAAGGGGCACGTGTCCAGGACAAGACCGACGCGGGAGCGTAGATGGCGCTGCGTCTCATCGGGCGCGTCGGCGCCACAGCGCTGCCCAAATAGGTGCACCTCGCCGGCATCGAGCTTTATAAGCCCGAGGGCAGCTCGAATCGTCGTTGTTTTGCCAGCACCGTTGGCACCAACAAAGCCGACGATCTGACCTGGCTCCACAGCGAGTGTGACATCACGCAGTGAAAAACGGTTGCTTACACGGCGTGAGATGCCTTTGAGTTCTAAAAGGTTTTGCATGGTATAGCCTTTCTTGCAGATGGCTACTGCATGGTTTCGGGGGCTACCAGGTCGAGCATCTCGTGCAGCTTGTCGCGCGTGACGCCCAGGGTTTCGGCTTGGCTCGCCGCTTTCGCAAGTAGCTCTTCGATATGGCAGAGCTGGTTTTCGCGCAAGAGTTCTTGGTTGCCCTCGGCGACAAAGCAGCCCTTGCCCTGCACGGTGCAGATAAACCCGAGCTGCTCCAGGTCGGCGTAGGCGCGCTTGGTGGTGATGACACTCACGCCAAGATCGCTCGCGAGTGCACGGATGCTGGGGAGTTTGGCTCCCGCAGCGAGCGTGCCCGAAAGGATTTGAGCTTTGACCTGCGAGGATATCTGTTCGTAGATGGGCTTGTCGCTCGAATTGGATAGGATGATGTCCACAGCGGCTCCTTAGCTGTTGGGCTACACGTGTATATAACCGGTAAACGCAGTATATATACACTATGCACAGTTACGCAAGAGCTAAATGCGGATCGTCCGCTCGTTCATTCATCTCAATCTGTAACATCTGGAACCGATTTGGACGGCTACCTGTTACAGATCGAGATCTTGCTGGCGGGCCCCACCTGGTTGTCTCAATCTGTAACAACTGGAGAAGATTTTGGCTGCTAGATGTTACAGATCGAGACATTGGCCAACCGTCTATCCTTATATCTCAATCTGTAACAGATGGACCCGTTTTGAGTGGCTAGATGTTACAGATCGAGACAAACTGCTGCGGAGTGCCGCCATCGACTGCTACCCCAAGCTCCATCTGATGAATTTGTCCTGATAGGCGCCCTATGGCGGGATTTCGCGGCTACAATAGTGCGGTTACAACGACGTAATGCACTCAATGCAAGAAAGGATCCGCATGGCAAGCCTGTCGGATGAAATCTCGTCGCGCCGCACATTCGCGATCATCAGCCACCCGGACGCCGGTAAGACCACGCTTACCGAGAAGCTGCTGCTCTATACCGGCAGCATCCAGACTGCCGGCTCGGTCAAGGGCAAGAGCTCGGCCAAGCATGCCGTCTCGGACTGGATGGACATCGAGAAGGAGCGCGGCATCTCCGTCACCTCCTCGGTGCTGCAGTTCACCTATAACGGCGCCTGCGTCAATATCCTCGATACCCCCGGCCACCAGGACTTCTCGGAGGATACTTACCGTACCCTTATGGCCGCCGACGCCGCCGTCATGGTCATCGACGGCGCCAAGGGCGTCGAGGCCCAGACCAAAAAGCTCTTTAAGGTCTGCACGCTGCGTCATATTCCCATCTTCACCTTTGTGAACAAGCTCGACCACGAGGCTCGCGATCCGTTTGAGCTCATGGAAGAGATCGAGAACGTCCTGGGTATCAATACGTATCCCATGAACTGGCCGATCGGCAGCGGTCGCAACTTCCGCGGTGTGTTCGATCGTCAGACCCGTCGCGTTATCGCCTTTGAGGGCGACGGTCACGCCAACGCCACCAAGAAGGTCGCCGAGGTCGAGGCTGAGCTGGGCGACCCCTCCATGGACGAGCTTATTGGCGAAGAGAACCATAAGAACCTGATGGACGACATCGAGCTGCTCGATGGCGCCGGCGACGAGCTCGACTTGGATGCCGTGGCCTGCGGCAAGCTGAGCCCGGCGTTCTTTGGCTCGGCGCTCACCAACTTTGGCGTGGAGCCCTTCCTCAAGGAGTTCCTGCGTCTGGCCCCGACGCCGCGCGCCTATACCGATACGCTCACCGGCGAGCCGGTCGATCCCTGCCGCGACGACTTTAGCGGCTTTGTGTTTAAGATCCAGGCCAATATGGACAAGAACCACCGAGACCGCATCGCCTTTGTGCGCATTTGCTCGGGCAAGTTCGAGCGTGGCATGGATGCCTTCCACATGCAGGGCAACCGTAAACTCAAGCTGGCCACGGGCACCTCGATGATGGCCGATGACCGCGCGATTGTTGACGAGGCGTACGCGGGCGATATCGTGGGCCTGTTCGATCCGGGTATCTTTAGCATCGGCGACACCGTGTGCTCCGGCAAGCGCCACGTGCAGTATCCGCAGATCCCGACGTTTGCCCCCGAGATGTTCGCTCGCATTACGCAGGTCGATACGCTCAAGCGCAAGCAGTTCGTCAAGGGTATGGAGGAGCTTGCCCAGGAGGGCGCCATCCAGATCTTCCGCGAGCTGGGCGCCGGCATGGAGAGCGTCATCGTGGGCGTGGTCGGCGTGCTGCAGTTTGAGGTGCTCGAGCGCCGCCTCAAGGCTGAGTACCGTGTTGAGGTTCGTCGCCAGCCGCTGCCCTATACGGACATCCGCTGGATCCAGAACGACCCCGACACCATCGATATCCCTGGCCTTTCGCTCACGCGCGACACGCTGCGCGTCGAGGACATGCGCGGCGGCAAGCTGCTGCTGTTCACGAGCCCGTGGAACGTGGATTGGGCAACCGACCACAACCCCGACCTGATCCTGTCGGAGTTTGGCAACGTGGCCTTTTAACGCATCGGCGCGGTGGCCCTGCGGAGCTGCCGCGCCGTTTGCTTGCCTGATGCCGCGCGAGCGGCTATCATACCCACCGTCGTCTCAAGACCGAGACGTCCGAGCAGTTCGGGTCCGATATCCTGCTCGTTAAACCTAAAACCAAAGGAGTACATAATGATCAAGAAGGTCATGGAGGACTATAAGGTCCTGTTGCGGAGCATTCCCGCGGCAACGGTTTCGCTGTTTTTCGTGAGCGTCATCATGATGAACCTGCTGGCCAACAAAGAGCTTATCAGCCTGCCGTATCTGGCACTCGATTGCGGCTTTGTGGTGAGCTGGGTTTCGTTTTTGTGCCAGGACATGATCTGCAAGCGCTTTGGTGCCAAGGCATCCATTAAAATCTCTATCCTCGCGCTGCTGGTCAACTTGGCCGTGAGCCTGTGCTTTTGGGCATGCTCGCTCACGCCCGGCATGTGGGGCGCTTACTACGACACGGGCATGATCGAGGTCAACACTGCCCTTAACGCCACCATCGGCGGCACCTGGTACGTGGTGCTGGGCTCTTCGCTGGCAATGCTCGTTTCTGCCGTGGTTAACTCCACGCTCAACCAGTCGCTCGGCCGTATGCTCAAAAAGAATAACTTTGCGAGCTTTGCCTTCCGCTCCTATGTGTCCACGGGTGTTGGCCAGTTTATCGACAATCTGGTCTTTGCCATTGTGGTGAGCCACACGTTCTTCGGCTGGACCTGGGTGCAGGTCCTTATGTGCTCGCTGACGGGCGCTGTTGCCGAGCTGCTGTGCGAGGTCTTCCTAAGCCCCGTGGGCTACAAGGTCGTGCGCGGCTGGGAGCGCGAGAATGTGGGCTCCGAGTACCTCGAGCGCCACGCAACCGCCTAAGGAGCAAGTATGCGGGTTTTGATCACGGGTGCTTCGGGCGGTATCGGAGCCGCATGCGTGCAGCGCTTTTTGGACGAGGGCCACGAGGTCGTGGGTTTTGATCTGCTGCCGGCGGCGATCGAACACGAGCGCTACCGCCATCTGATTGTTGATGTCCGCGAGCCGGGCTCGTTTCCAGGCGACCTTGAACCCCAAGTGATCGTGAACGTTGCCGGTACGCAGGATTCCGCCGACGATATCGCCGCCAACCTGTGTGGCACCATCAACGTGACCGAGCGCTACGCCTTTGTGGGGGAGGGGCTCGCCGCCAAGCCTGCGCCGGCTATCAAATCCGTGGTCAATGTGGGGTCGGCGAGCGGGCATACTGGATCGGAGTTTCCCGCCTATGCCGCCAGCAAGGGCGGCGTTATCGCCTACACCAAGAACCTTGCAAACCGCTTGGCACCGCAGGCCATCGCCAACAGTGTGGACCCGGGCGGCGTTATCACGCCGCTCAACCGTTGCGTGATGGAAGACGAGCACCTGTGGAATCAGATTATGGAGCTCACGCCGCTTAAACGTTGGGCCACCGCCCAAGAGATCGCCGAGTGGATCTACTTTGTGGGCGTGACCAACCGGTTTATGACCGGACAGAGCCTGCTCATTGACGGTGGCGAGGCCGGCCGCACCCAGTTTATCTGGCCCGAGTAGAAAACGCGCCCGATGGCAAGATTGCCGTCGGGCGCGTTTTTGATGTATCGATTTTAGCCGAGACAAGTCCAGTTGACGGGGGTCGAGCCGTGCTGTTCGAGTAGCCGATTGGCCGCCGAGAAGGGACGCGACCCCATAAAGGCGGGGAGTTCTGCCGTGGCACGGTTGGCCGAAAGCGGCGAGGGGTGCGTGGAGGCCAGGCAGAACTTGTCGGTTGCCTTGCCCGCATCGGTTGCGACGAGCTTACCTTCGACCATCTGCTGGGCAAAGCGACCCCATGCCAAAAAGACTACCGGTTGGGGCAGCTGACAGCAGCGCTCGATAACGTAGTCGGTGAGCGTGCTCCAGCCCAGTTTGGCGTGCGAGTTCGCGGCATGTTCGCGCACGGTGAGCGTGGTGTTGAGGAGCAGGACGCCCTGTTGCGCCCATGGCGTTAGATCTCCCGTGGCGGGAATGGGGCAGCCCAGATCGGCATTGAGTTCTTTATAGATGTTGCGCAGACTCGGCGGCAACTTGGTTTGCGTCGCGGGGACCGAAAACGACAGCCCCATTGCCTGGTTGGGTCCGTGATAGGGGTCTTGACCCAAGATGACAGCCTTGACCTGGTCGGCCGGCGTGTAGGCGAGGGCATTGAGGATGTCGTCTTGTGCCGGGTAGATAGTTTGCTCGGCACGCAAAAGGGCGATGCGCTCGAGCAGCTGGTTCGTAGTGTCACGTACCGGCTGCGGCGCATCGCCCAACCAAGTTGCTATGTTGCGGTCGCGGGTCGCGGCGTCCATGGGGCTCCTTTACGTCAGATGCTCTGTTGGCATCTATTGTAAAGGCGCACCGGTTGCCTTTATGCCGCGACTGCATAAGGAGTGGGGTCTACGAGACGTGCTCGGGCGCTCCTGCCATGCGAGCCTGTCCATGCGCGCGGAGGCGCGGAAGCTCGACGGTTGCTACCATGACGCCGGTGAGGATGAGAGCTGCACCCAGGAAGGCGATGGGGCTCAGGACCTCACCGACTAGGAAGAACGAAAAGACGGCGGAGCAGACCGGCTCGAGCGAGAAGGCAAAGCCGGTGGTCTCGGCAGGCACGTGGGGCTGCACGAGCGTCTGGGTGATAAAGCCGTAGGCAGAGCAGATGAGTGCGAGCGCGACGACGACTACGACCTCGCCCGGCGTGCCGGGAAGCGTAAAACCGCCAAAGGTGAATGCCGCGATGCCCGAGAACAGGCTGCCAAAGCCCAGCTGCCAAACGCCCAGAGCCAGCGGGTCGACATCTTCGACAAAGCGCTTCGCCACAATGATGTGTCCGGCGTAGACAAAGGCGGAGAGCAGCATGATGAGCGCGCCCGGGTTCAGGCTGGTGAAGTCGGCGCCCGAGAGCAGCAACATGCCGCAGGTGACGATGGCGGTGCCGACGAGCACCTTGCGCTCGGGGGCGCGACGCAGCAGAGCTGCGTTGGCAAACGGCACGATCACGACCGTCAGGCTCTGCAAAAAGCCGGCGGTGGAGGCGGAGGTGAGGCTAGAGCCCAGGCACATGCAGGTGAGCTCGGTTGCCATAATGGCGCCGATGATGGCGGCACGGACCATAAGGTCGCGGTTGATGTGCAACGCGCGCTTGTGGAAGAGCAGCAGGCAGACCACAAAGGCGATAACGCAACGCAGCGCAACGATGCTCGTGGCGTTCATGCTGTCCATACCGATCTTCATGAGGGGATACGAAAAGCCCCATGCGACGGGAACGGAAAATGAGAGCGCGATTGCTTTTTTGCGATCCATGGGACTCCTTTTGTTACAGAACGGTTTCGGACAAAGGATTCTGCTCCCAGATTTGGATGTAGTAAAGCGAATGTATCTTCAGTATGATTAAGAAACGCTAAAGTTGGTGCGAAAAGCGCTGGCAAAACGTTTTACGGCTGCATTGATGTGGAGGCACGATGGCATCGCGGTATCAGATTGTATGTATGGTGGTCGATTGCGGCAGCCTGAAACGTGCGGCCGACGAGCTGGGCTATACGCAAAGCGCGGTGAGCCAGGCCGTCAAGGCGCTCGAGCGCGAGCTGGGCACCACGCTTATCGAGCGCGGTAAGCAGGGTGTTTCGCTTACGCGCGACGGTAAACAATATCTGCCGTACCTGCGCCAGATTGTGACCGCCGAGGCCGAGCTCGAGGGCAAGCGCCAGGAGCTGCTGGGACTTTCGTCGACCGATATTCGCATCGCGACGTTTACCAACGTGAGTCGAACCGTATTGCCGCGCGTGATCCGCGATTTTGGAGCCCTGCACCCGGGCGTACGCTTTACCCTCAAGCAGGGCGATTACACGCGCAACGCCCAGTGGGTGCACGATGGCGTAGTTGACTTTTGCTTTACGGCGCGCGGATTTACCGCTGGGCTCGAGAAGCGCGTGGTCTATCACGATGAGTTGGTGGCGCTGTTGCCGGCCGCGCATCCGCTGACGGCAAAGGAAAAGGTAACGCTCGCCGACCTGGCGTCCGAGCCGTTTGTGCTGCTGGATGAGGGCGAACAGAGCCTGGTGCTCGATGCATTTGCGGCGCATGGGCTGTCGCCGCACGTGACGAGCGAGGTGACCGACGACTACACCATCATGGCGATGGTGGAGGAGGGCCTAGGCGTGAGCATGCTCTACCGTCGTACTGTGGAGGGCATGCGAGCCGATATTCGTGTGCGGCCCATCGTGCATGCCCCCTCGCGCGACGTGGTGGCAGCCTGGCGCAGCTGGGACACCATGCCCATCGCCACGAGGCGCTTTATCGACTATATGAGCTCGCATATTGTCAGTTAATGACTGGCGTGGCGTTGAGTATGGTGTTTAGCGGGCTGTCGCTTTGGCTTGGGTGGCGCGATAGGTGCGTGCCGGGTGGCAAAGTAGTACCGCCACGACCATAAAGAACGCCGTGGTGCCCAGGCTGATGGGGTAGACCATCATGATGTTCGCAAAGGTGCGGAAGTGCGGGAACACGCAGAACACCCAATAGAAGCGGATGCCGCAGACGCAGATCATGGTGATGAGGGCGGGCGTGAGCGAGATACCAAAGCCGCGCAGGTAGCCTGACATGTTTTCGTAGAACATGCTAAAGGCGTACGCCGGGAAGATCGAACACACGCGGATATAGCCGATCGAGACGATGTTGGGGTCGCTGTTGAACAGCGACAAGATCTCGCGTCCCAGGCCGACAATAACGATGATCGTGGTGAGTGCAACGATACCGCCTTCGACCAGGCAGACCTTAAGCGTTTTGGTGCAGCGATCGATCTGGCGGGCACCGTGGTTTTGTCCCACAAAGGTGGTGCAAGCCTGGCTAAAGCTGTTGAGCAGGTTGTAGCACACGTACTCCAGGCTCATGGCGGCGCTCGAGGCCGCCATGACTTCGGTGCCAAGGCTGTTGATGGCAGACTGGATGATGATGTTGGCGACGGCAAAGACAGCGCTTTGGATGCCGGCGGGCAGGCCGATCTTGACGATGCGCTTGAGGGTGACGGGGTCGATAGCCAGGTCGCGTAGGGTGACGCGGACGACGGAGTCGGTCTTGAGCAGGCGGATAAAGAGCGTGGCGGCGCTGACGGTGTAGGCGATGGCGGTGGCGATGGCGACGCCCGCGACACCCCAGTGGAGCACAGGGACAAAGATGAGATCCAGGCCAATGTTGAGGACGGTGGACACGGCAAGCGCCTGCAGCGGCATGCGCGTGATGCCGACGGAGCGGAAGATCGCGGCCTCAAAGTTGTAGAGCAAGATCGAGGGCATGCTGAGCAAAAAGACGCGCAGATAGAGTGAGGCGAGCGGCATGGTCTCGGCGGGAACGTTGAGCGCGGCGAGCATGGGTTCGGCAAAGATCTCGCCCAGTGCGATGACGACAAAGCCCACGAGCGCCATTAAAATCGAGGTATGGACGGCGCGTTTGACCATGTTCTGATCGTTGCGGCCGATGGCGTTGGCGATGACCACGTTGGAGCCAAGCGACATGCCAATAAACAGGTTGAGCATAAGACTGGTAAGCGGAACATTGGAGCCGACCGCTGCCATGGCGAGGGTTCCCTGGTCGCCCGAGAAGTTACCGATGATGACCGTGGCGATGAGGTTCGACAGCTGCTCCAAGATGCTCGTGGCGGCCACGGGGAAGGCGAACAGGGGGATATTGCGCCACAGCGAGCCGGTGGTCATGTCAATGTGCTTAGATACGGTGTCAGCCATATGCTCTCAATCTCTAATATGCTCTTTCGTGCTTATTTGCGCAGATGATGATACTCCTAATGCAACCAGTCGGCACGTAGGGACGTTCCTTTTCTGCCGGCAGCTGGGGACACTCCTTATCTCTTCTAACTAGTCATTCAAGAACGTCCCCAATGACTAGGCGGGGAAGGCGTGCGACAATGGTGGGCGTTGTGTTGTTCGCGCTAAGGAGTTGCCATGTTGTTGTGTCCCGTTTGCCATGAGCCGTTGGTGGACGACGAGCGTGGTGCTGCATGTGCGGGCGGACACCGGTTTGACCGAGCTCGCGAGGGCTATCTATATCTACTACGTTCGTCCAAGAGCGGCGACTCCATGGGCGATCCCAAGTCGCAGGCACGCAGCCGTCGTGACTTTCTGAACCGTGGATACTATGCGCCGTTGCGCGATGCGATGGTTGAGCTGGTGCGCAAGCAGGTGTCTGGGCGCGCCGCGTCTACGAACGGCCCCATGACGCTGCTCGATATATGCTGCGGCGAGGGTTACTACACCAGCGCCATGGGCGCGGTGCCGGGCGTGGACGCTTATGGCTTTGACCTGGGCAAAGAAATGGTACGTCTGGCCGCCAAGCGCGGCGATGCGACCTATTTCGTGGCCAACATGAAGGATATCCCCGTGGCCGATGGCGCCTTCGATATGGTGACCGAACTCTTTGCTCCCTTTAACGAGCGCGAATTTGCCCGCGTGCTGGCGCCAGAGGGCTCGCTCTACACCGTGGTGCCGGGCGCCCGTCATCTCTTTGGGCTCAAGGAGGTGCTCTACGACACGCCGTACCTTAACGATGAGAAGCTGCCGAAGACCACCGAGCTCGAGTTAGTCGGAACGCAGCGGGTATCTGCGAATATTACGCTCCAGACCCAGGCCGACATCGAGGCGGTGTTCCAGATGACGCCGTACTACTACCGCACGCGACCCGCCGACAAAGAGCGTCTGGCAAACCTAGATACCCTCCAAACCGACATCGATTTCATCATCGCCGAGTACCGCCACAGCTAACAGCCCGCCAAAAAGGGACGGGTTTATTTTGGTAGGTTTTACCTGGGCAAACGTAAAGGGACGACCGCGTGCTACGCGATCGTCCCTTTTTATTGGCGTATATACCAGAGTCGCTGAGCGATTGACACGGATGTAACTTAGCTCAAACGGTCCATGCCCTCTTTTTTGACGCGGCTGGCGAGTACAAAGTAGATAATGCTGACAATCAGGCCGGTAAAATCGGGGATGCTTGAGCCGGTCCCACCCAGGAGGGGCAGGGAGAGAAGCAGGCTGATGGCCGAGCACGCTAGGCAGACGATGGACCAAATCCAAACAACGCCAGCCTTGGCGGGATTATTTGCCGCGCGGATGCCAAAGACGGCGGTCACAATTTCGACGATGCCCAATACGATGACGACGACGCAAGAGACGATTATGGCACTTGTGATATCGCCTGCCGCGCTGCCCGCAAAGAGCGCTGTGGCACCCATGCCTGCGCTCAGAATGCCGACGACAAAGAAGAAGAACGATAAGATTTTGAGTAATTTGCAGGCGTTGCTCATGGCTGGTCCTTTCGATACGGGTACGGCCGGTCTGGCGTAGCCCATGTGCTGTACATATGGTGAAGCACATTGTAGTTCAACGCGGCGATGCATGCGCCTGAAAGCGCTTTGAGCCTGCGCAGGCAGCCCCAACCTTTCAAAAGGGAAAGCTGGACGTAAGCCAAATCGATGGCAGCTCATGTGCGACGCTGCGATGATGAGGCCGTAACAAGGAACTGGTCTCAAGGAGGAATCATGATGTACGGAGCGGAGCAAGTACGCGAGCCGCGATCGCTGGGAAGGCGTGTGGGCGATTCTGTGATCGCCGCCGTGTGCACGGGATTGATGGCGGTGCTTTGCATTGGGATGCTGTGGGCCATGTCGCATGTGGGACAATAGTGGACGGTTGGGTGCCGACATAAACGGCGCTCACGTATTCGTTTTGCTTGTTAAGGAGTGTCCATGGGCGTCGCCGATCCCTTTTTTGTTGCTCGGGCCGCGGGGCTTGAGCTGACCGGGACGTCCGAGGGCCTCACGCTCACCGACGGCACAATGGAGCTGCGTGCCGATTTTGGCCGCATGCTTCCACGGCTCAAACAGGGCCGTTTGCAGCAAGAGCTGCTGGTGAAGGCTGCGCGTACAAAAGGCATTGAGCAACCATGGGCGATTGATGCCACGGCAGGCTTTGGCGAGGATTCGCTGCTGTTGGCGGCCGCGGGCTTTACCGTCGATCTGTATGAGCAGGATTGCGTGATCGCGGCACTCCTCAAGGATGCCTTGGATCGCGCGGCGGATGATCCGGCGCTTGCGGCTGCCGTGGCGCGCATGCGCTTACATGCGGGCGAGGATAGCATTGCCGGCCTTTGCCATGCAGCTGAGCTGATCGGGCAGGGCGAACTCACCGCTCCCGACGTGGTGTATCTGGACCCCATGTTTCCCGAGCGTACCAAGAGTGCGGCGGTGAAAAAGAAGTTCCAACTCTTGCACCATCTGGAACAGCCGTGCGCCGATGAGGAGACGCTGGTCGAAGCTGCGCTTGCGGTGCACCCGCGCAAGGTCATTGTCAAGCGGCCGGTGAAGGGGCCACTGCTTGCCGGCGTTAAGCCGAGCTATCAGCTTGCGGGCAAGGCCGTTCGTTACGATGTTTTGGTGCCGCCGCGCCCGTAGCTTGCGTGCGATGGTTGGCGCTCCGTCAGTGCCGTGCCGATGCGGGGTCTATTTCCAAGGGTGCGACGTCAGGTGCCAGCCGCCGCAGTATTCGCATTTGTAGCAGGCCAAACCACGCCGCCCGCGGTTTTCGCAGTCAGCCATAACTGCCTCGGCCTCGGCGCGCGTGTCGTAACGGTTTTTGCGTTCGCACGACTTGTAGCGCCAGGCCTCATCGCGCTCGGCGTCCAGGGCGTCGCGGCGCTCGTCCTCGCGCGCAAACAGGTCGCTCATATCGCCGCCCGTGGCAGCGCCCAAAAACTCGCTTTTGGCCTTTGACCAGGCGGCTCGCTTTTTGCTTCCCATCTGCTTCGTGCCCTTCTCCAAACGTTGGTATCATTGCTCAATCAAAGTGATACCAATAAACGTGAGGTCGCCGCGTGATGATCAGAAAAACCCTCGATACCGACATTCCCGCTGTCATGGCTATCTATGACGCCGCCCGCGCCTTTATGCGTGCGCATGGCAACGCCACGCAGTGGCCCGAGGGCACGCCTTCTGCCGAGCAGCTGACTGCCGATATCGCCGCCGGTGGCAGCTATGTGTGCGAAGTCGACGGCCGCGTGGTGGCGACGTTTGCCTTTTTACCGGGCCCGGACGAGTGCTATGACGTAATTGAGGACGGTCAATGGCGTAGCGACACTCCGTACGCCGTGCTGCACCGTGTGGCATCCGACGGCACCGTGCACGGTATCGCGGCTGCGATGTTTGCCTTTGCCAAAGAACGTGCCGATCACTTGCGCATCGATACGCACCAGGACAACCTGCCCATGCAGGGCGCGAGTATTAAGGCAGGGTTTGAGCGTGCCGGCGTCGTGTATGTGTCAGACGGCACGCCGCGTGTTGCGTTTGACTGGCTGCGCGAGGCATAAGAGCGGCGCCTCATATCAATAATTCATGCGAACGAAACTGGCCCAGGTGGGGTCATTTTCGTTCGCTGTGCTGATTTGCAAGCCGGCTTTCGCAAGGCGCGAACCTACGAAAATCGCTGCGCGGCAACGCGGGGCGATGAGCTCGGTCGGGGGATAGGGCCCGCTTCGCCCGCCGGCCCGTAAATTGTATCATCCAGTGTGGAACGAGGGTGCCCGTTGCCGCGTGCGATGGGCTTGCAATAAGAGGAGAGCCATGTCGAAGCAAGCGGTCGTTGGAATCTTGGCGCATGTCGATGCCGGCAAGACCACGCTGGCCGAGGCCATGCTGTTTAACGCGGGCCGCATTCGCAAGCGCGGCCGCGTTGACGATGGCGACTCGCATCTGGATACGAACGAGATTGAGCGTGAGCGCGGTATCACGATCTTCTCGTCGCAGGCTGTGCTCGACCATGGTGACACCCACGTTATGCTCGTGGACGCTCCCGGCCATGTCGATTTTTCTGCCGAGGCGGAGCGCACGCTGCGTGCCCTGGACTACGCGATTCTGGTGGTAGGCGCCAACGATGGCGTACAGGGGCACACCGAAACCCTGTGGCGCCTGCTTGCGCGCTATGACATCCCGACGTTCATCTATATCAACAAAATCGATTTGGAGAATCCCGGCCGCGATGTTTTGCTGGCACAACTTGGGCAACGTCTCTCCGAGGGCTGCCTGGATGCCGGCGAACTGCTGGCGGGCGGGGCCGTTCAGGAGGACGCTGCCGCGTTAGACGAAGAAGCGCTCGAGGAGTTTCTTGAGGCGGGTGAGCTTTCCGTCGCGACGCTGTCGCGCATGGTTGCCGAGCGCAAGCTCTTTCCCTGTTTTGCCGGGTCGGCGCTCAAGGACCAAGGCGTGGACGAGCTGCTGGATGGCATATGCGCGCTGATGCGTGAACAGGCGTGGCTCCCGGAGTTTGCCGCGCGCGTCTATCGTGTCAGTCGCGGGGATCGCGGCGAGCGCTTGGCATGGGTTAAAGTAACCGGCGGCACACTGCATGCCAAGCAGATGATTGGCGGACGTTCCGGTGCCGAGGCATGGGAGCAGAAGGTCGATCAGGTACGCATCTATAACGGCGAGAAGTATGAGCTTGCCCAAGAAGTTGCTGCTGGCGGTATTTGTGCCGTGACGGGTCTTGCACACGTTCGCCCAGGGGACGCCCTAGGCGCGGAGCCCGCGGGCGATGCGCCCGTCATTGCGCCAGTTCTCACCTATACGGTGCTTCCGGGCGAACACGATGTCCACGCGGTGTTCAAAGCACTGACTGAGCTGGCGGACGAAGACCCCATGCTCGGCGTAAGCTGGAATACGCATCTTGAGCAGATTCATTTGCAGTTGATGGGCACCGTGCAGCTCGAGGTCGTGCAGCGCGTGCTGGCCGATCGTTTTGGCCTTGCGGTCGAGTTTGAGCCCGGCGGCATCCTCTATAAGGAGACTATTTCGCAGCCGGTCGAGGGCGTGGGCCACTTTGAGCCACTGCGTCACTATGCTGAGGTGCATCTACGTCTGGAGCCGTTGCCGGCGGGCTCGGGCGTGCAGTTTGGTACCGTGGCCTCGACCGACGAGCTCGATCTTAACTGGCAGCGTCTGGCACTCACCAACGCCATGGAGCGCGATCACCTGGGCGTGCTGACCGGCTCGCCCATCACCGATGTGCGCATTACGCTCATGGGCGGCCGTGCGCATGCCAAACATACCGAGGGCGGCGATTTTCGCCAGGCCACGTACCGCGCGATTCGCCAGAGTTTGATGCAGGCGCGCGAGGCCGGCGCGGCGGTGCTGTTGGAGCCGTGGTATCGCTTTGAGCTCGAGGTGCCGGGGGAGTGCGTGGGTCGGGCGCTCTCGGATGCCACGCGCATGGGTGCCGAGTACGAGCCGCCGACGATGACGGGAGACCGGGCGAAGCTTGTGGGTCGCGTGCCGGCATCCGAGGTGCAGGATTACGCGCTGGAGGTGGCTGCCTACACGAGTGGTCGCGGACATCTGTACCTAGAGTTCGCCGGCTATTCGGCTTGCCATGATGCCGAGCGCGTAATCGAGACGGCCGCCTATGAGCCCGAGGCCGATCTGCCCAACACGCCCGACTCGGTCTTTTGCTCTCACGGCGCCGGTTACACGGTCAAATGGTACGACGTACCCGCCGCGGCGCACGTAAAGATCGATCCCACCACCTTCCGCCCCTGGCGAGCAGCAGACGCCGAGTTTTTCGGCCACATGTGACAAAGGGACAGCTCCTCTGTCACATGCTATTGGTATAACTCGGTATAAGTTGGTATAACTATTGCCAGGGTTTGCCAATCCGAGGAGGCCGACATGAACCCAAATCCCTTTAAGCCCACGGCTGGCAAGCGGCCTCCGATACTCATCGGCCGCGAGTCGGTCATCGAAGATTTCGAGGAAGGGCTCGATAACGGCGCCGGAGCGCCGGGTAGGCTCATGCTCATTACGGGAAACCGCGGCTGTGGCAAGACGGTTCTCCTACGGGAGCTGCAACGTCTAGCCAATGAGCGCGGATGGGCGGTTGTCTCCGATTCCGCTTCGCTTGGCTTATGCGACCGCTTGGCCAACGCGCTTCGTTCGAATAAACCCGTTGTGACGTCAATGGAGTTCGGTCCGTCGTTTGACCGGATGTCGGTCGAGGCGGCGCGAGCAAAGGGCGAGACGTTGCGAGGGCTGGTCAACGAGCGCCTCAAGAGGCTCGGTCCAGGCAAGGGCATACTGTTTGCGATTGACGAGGCGCAATCGGCGTCTATCGAGGAACTGGCGGCTCTTGCCGTTCTCTATCAGCAGGTGCTCGGAGACCAGGATGCCACGGGCTTGCCCGATAGCGACCAGCGCGGTCTTGCGCTGACGTTCGCCGGCTTGCCCAGTATGGTTGACGATCTGCTCGAAGAGCCGAGCGTGACGTTTTTGCGGCGTGCCCAGCAGCGTACGTTGGGGGCGATATCTTTGCCCAAAGTGCGCGATTCGTATATCCAGACGGTCAAAGACGCTGGTCTTTACGTTGACGCGGAGACGGCGGACCTTGCGGCGCGCAAGAGCATGGGGCATCCCTACATGGTTCAGCTGGTGGGATATTACATGTGGAGGTCTGCCGTCCGGCGTGACTCGCGGGTCATCGAAAGGCGCGATGTCGAGGATGGCCATGCGGATGCCGTCTCCGAGTTCTACGAAGCGGTTGACGCGCCTCTGTATTACGGGCTGCGCAGTCCACAGCGCCTCTTTATCGAGGCCATGGTGGTTGACGAGGGCAAACCGACGCGCATGGCGGATATCATTGAGCGCTGCGATCGCACCCAGAGCTGGGCGAGTAAATATCGCGCAAGCCTGATTCACGAGCGCGTCATCGAGGCTGCCGGATACGGCCTCGTCCGGTTTACCGTGCCCATGCTGGGCGAGTACATCCGCGATCGAGTTTTATGGCATGAGTAGGGTGATAAAGGTGACGGAACAGAAGATGAGCCCGCAGGCTATCGAGGTGCGTGGCGCACGTGTACACAACCTCAAGGACATCGATATCGATATTCCGCTGGGAAAGCTCGTGGGTATTGCCGGCGTATCGGGTTCGGGCAAGAGTTCGCTGGCGCTGGGGGTTCTTTATGCCGAGGGCTCGCGTCGCTACTTGGAAGCACTCAGCACCTATACTCGTCGTCGCCTAACACAGGCCGAACACGCCCAGGTGGACGAGGTGCTGCACGTGCCGGCGGCGCTCGCATTGCATCAGCGCCCCAGCGTGCCGGGCGTGCGCTCGACCTTTGGTACCATGACCGAGCTCAACAATAGCCTGCGTCTACTCTTTAGCCGCTGCGCCCATCACGTCTGCCCGCATTGCGGGGCGCGTGTGGAGCCGAGCCTTAACGTGGCTGCGGGCCTGTCGCTCACGTGCCCCGCATGCGGCCGCGAGTTCTACGCGCCGGGTGCCGAGGACCTTGCCTTTAACAGCGGCGGTGCGTGCTCTACCTGCGGCGGCACCGGTGTCATGCGCGAGGTGGACGAGGCGAGCCTGGTGCCCGACGAGTCAAAGACCATCAACGAAGGCGCGGTGCTTCCCTGGGGTACGCTCATGTGGGATCTGATGAAGCAGGTAGCCGGCGAGATGGGCGTGCGCACCGACGTGCCGTTTAACCAGCTCACGCCTCAAGAGCGCGACATCGTGTTTCATGGTCCGGCGGTTAAGAAGCACATTCTCTACGTCCCCAAAAACGGTGAGGGCGCCACGCCACTCGACTTTACCTACTACAACGCCGTCTATACCGTCGAGAATGCGCTCGCCAAGGTTAAGGACGATAAGGGGCTTAAGCGTGTAGCTCGCTTTTTGTGCGAGAGGCCATGCCGTGACTGTGGTGGCACGCGTCTCTCCGAGGCTGCGCGCCAGCCCCAGGTGCGCGGTATCAATCTGGCGCAGGCGGCGGCCATGACGCTGGGCGAGGCGATTGAGTGGATGCGCGGGGTGCCTGCATCCTTGCCGCCCGAGATGCGGCCCATGGCGACGGATATCTGCGATTCGTTTTTGAGCGCGGCCCGTCGTCTGGTCGACCTGGGTCTCGATTACCTTTCGCTCGATCGCGCCGGCGCCACGCTCTCCACGGGTGAGCGCCAGCGCGTGCAGCTTGCTCGCGTGGTGCGCAACCGATCGACGGGCGTGCTTTATGTGCTGGACGAGCCTTCGATCGGCTTGCATCCCGCCAATGTCGACGGCTTGGTGGGCGTGATGCGCGATCTGGTGGATGACGGCAACACCGTGGTTGTTGTCGACCACGATACACGTGTGCTGGCGGAAGCCGACTATCTGGTCGAGATGGGCCCCGTTGCCGGAGCAGGCGGCGGCAATGTGATCGCCGCTGGTACGGTAGACGAGGTCGAGCAATCGCAGAGCAGTCGCATCGCGCCGTTTTTGCGCGCCGAGCCCAAGCGCTTGCGTCCGCAGGTGACTGACGACGAAATGTTCGACCAGGGCCATATCCGCATGGCGACCGATGCCATCCATACCGTCAAGCCGCTCGAAGTCGATATCCCGCGCGGTCGCTTGGTTGCGGTTACGGGTGTTTCGGGTTCGGGCAAGACGACGTTGGTGCTCGAGACGCTCATCCCGGCACTCAAGGCGCAGGCAGCTGGCGAGCGCCTGCCGGGGCACGTGCGTTGGGTCGATGCCGAGGGTATTGCCCGCGCAAACCTGATTGACGCTACGCCCATCGGCGCCAACGTGCGCTCGACGGTAGCGACTTATGCCGACATCCATGATGAGCTGCGCCGCGCCTTTGCCCGTACGCCCGAGGCCAAGGCAGCCGGCTACAAGGCGGGCGCCTTTAGCTACAACACCGGCGCCTTGCGCTGCCCTACGTGTGACGGCACGGGCTCGATATCGCTCGACGTGCAGTTTTTGCCCGACGTCGAGATCATCTGCCCAGCATGCCGTGGTTCGCGTTACGCCGAGGCCGCCTCGCATATCCATCGCGAGGGTAAGGACGGGAGCTTGCTGACGTTGCCGCAGCTCATGGACATGAGTGTGGACGAGGCTATCGACGCTACGGTGGGGCTCAAGAAAGTTCAGGCGCGCTTGCAGACCTTGCACGACCTGGGCTTGGGTTACCTCACGCTCGGTGAGCCTACGCCGGCGCTCTCAGGCGGCGAGGCGCAGCGCCTTAAGCTCGCGAGCGAGATGGGCCGCGTGCAGGATGATGCCGTATTCGTATTCGACGAGCCCACGATCGGCCTACATCCGCTCGATGTTCAGGTGCTGCTGAGCGTGTTTGACGGCCTCGTTGCCAAGGGCGCCACAGTCGTCGTGATCGAGCACGACCTCGACCTTATCCGTAACGCCGATTATGTGATCGACATGGGTCCGGGCGGTGGCGACGCCGGCGGGCAAATCGTCTGCGCCGGCACGCCGGGCGACATCGCGGCCTGCCCCGCAAGCATCACCGGTCGCTACCTATAGCCGAATGTGATAAAGGGACTGCCTCTTTGTCACATTGATTTCTATTTCACGCATTGAGCCGCGAGATAGTCGCGGAAGAATGGCAATTCAAATGCGACGAGCCCTCGTCCTCGTTCTCCAATGATGCCGGCATCTATCATGCGGCGTCGGTAGCGGGAGACCTGCTGCGGCGAACGCTTAAGGCGCTCGACAAGGTCGGCGGTGGTGGACTCTTCCTCGTCATCGAGCATGGCGATGAGGAATCGCTTGTCCTCTGCAGTGAGTTCCCGATAGGTTGCCGCGAGGATTCGGTCGTCCATCTCGTCGCGCGCGATTTTGATTCCCAGGTCAAAGTCGCGTGACGAGATTTCCTTCGAATCGCTTGTGAGATCCCAGGCACGGTAGCCTACGAGTTGCAATAGGAAGGGAAAACCAGAGATCGAGCGAACGGCTCTATCGATTCCCTCGGCATCTGCTAGGCGATCGTTTTCCTGGATTGTGCGAATCAAGGCCTCGCGTACGTCATAGTCGGCAATGCGACCCAGATGATATTGTTGGGCGCGGCGAAGGAACGAGACCGTCTTGTGGTTCAGTAGCGTCGATACGTTGTTGGGAAGTCCCGCCATGAGCAGGGCGACGCGTTTCCCATCGGTCACAAAGTGCTGATACGTCGCTGCGAGCTGGATCATCTCGTCGAGTGTCGGGTCCACCTCGTCAACCGTGACAAGCAGACCGGTGCCCGCCTCGTTGAGCCGGTCGATGATGTCGCTCATGCGGTAACGCCAGGTTGAGGCATCGTGAACGCGACTGACCTCGATGCTGCCGAGCGGTGCAATTCCGAGACCGGTGACTTCGAAGTGGTTGGACGAGTCGATGAGATGGGCTGCGGCACGTTTCGCCCCGAACTCGATTTCCTCAAGCATTCCCGGGAGCGCGGTCGTCTTTACGGCAATCCAGCCGTGGGATTCCGCCCTTGTCGCGAGCGACGACATGAGAGCGGTTTTACCGGTTCCACGCGCGCCTGAGAAGATCGAGGTCAATTCTGGGCGCCTGCGCTGGCTCAAGAAGGCACGGTCCAAATCCCGAATAATCTGTTGTCTGCCAGCGAGATGGGCAGGAACCTCACCAAAACTGGGGGTAAACGGGTTCTCGAGATATTCCACAAGGCTCTCCTTTCACACCGCCGTTTAACTTCATTTTACTTTAGTTAATTCTGATTAAAAGTGAGGGCTCTCTATCTAGAGCATCAATTAGGCGTGTGTGCCGTCGGCGTGGCGCTCGAATGTGACAAAGGGACAGTCCCTTTGTCACATTCCCGGAAAGCCTGTTTGGCGCAGGGCTTCGTAGAGGACGATGGCGGCGCTGTTGGAGAGGTTGAGTGCGCTGATGCGGTAATCGTCCGGATTGACGAAGTTGCCGCAGATATCCTGTTGAAGGATGGCCTCGTGGCTGTCCTCGGTATGCCCGAGCGATTCCTCGTGAGCTTCCCAAGCCTCGGCGTTATCGAGTGAGTCGCAATCGCGCAGCATCGGGATGCGCTCGCAGCGCTCGGACGCCGCGGCAAGCAGTGGCTCGGGAATGCCCGAGCTCTCGCTGCCAAAGACCAAATAGTCACCGTCACAGTAGGTGCTTTGCGCATAGGTGCGGCGTGCCTTTTTGGTCAGCAGGTGCAGGCGACCATCGGCGGGGGAGAGACCGTTGCGCGCAAGGAAATCCTCCCAGCTAGCATAGGTCGTCACGTCCAAGTTTTGCCAGTAGCCCAGGCCGGCGCGACGCACCGTCTTGTCGTCGAGCGAAAATCCCAGCGGCTCCACCAGATGCAGGCGGGCGCCGGCAACCACGCAGGTGCGGCCGATATTGCCCGTATTGGCCGGAATCTCGGGCGCATACAGCACAATGTTGAACATGAATCTCCTTGGCTCAGAACGAAAAACCACCACGAAGGGCACCTTCGTGGTGGTTTGGCGGTTACGTAGGCGGACAAATGCCCGCTTGGATAAACCTAGGCGCGGTGCCAGTCGGTCAGGCAGGCATCGAGGGAGGCGATGAGCGCATCCTTGTCCATGTGACGGCCGATGATGCACAGGCTCGTCATACGGTCGCCCGTCTCGTCGTCCCAAATCTGCATGATCTCGGGGTTCTCGTCGATGATCTTCTGTTTCTCGCCCTCGGGCGCCGAGTCGACAAACAGGCCGTTCTCCATCAGGCGCATCTGGTGGCCGGCCTGCTCAAACATGTAGCACATGTCCGGATCGCCGGTCTGCCACAGCGGGCCTTTGACGCGAATGACCTCGTCGGGCCACTCCTGCTCAACATAATCGGTGAACTTCTGCAGGTCAAACGGCTTACGGCGCGAGTACACAAAGGTCTCGATGTCGTACTCGAGCACCTCGGGGTCGTCGTGCTCCTCGGGATGCTCCATGGCCTCGATCCAAGCGGCGGAGTTGTAGGCGCGCATAAAGTCGAAGCGGTCGGTATCGAGCAGCTCCTCCATGGGGACCTCGCCGTTTTGAGCCTCGACGATCACGGCGTCTTTCTGCAGGCTGCGCACGATGGCCTTAAGCTCGGCGATCTGCTCAGGGCTCACGGTATCGGTCTTGTTGAGGATCAGCGTGGAACAGAACTCGATCTGCTGGATGAGCAGGCTCTCGATGTCGTCCTCGTCGATATCCTCGGCCAGCAGGTCGCGACCGCCGTTGAACTCGTCGTACATGCGGGCGCAGTCGACCACGGCCACGATGTTGTCGAGCGCGAGTTTGGGCTCGCCGCCCACCTTGGCCTCGTCGCAGAAGCTCGAGATGGTGTAGGCGATGGGGATAGGCTCGCAGATACCCGATGCCTCGATGATGATGTAATCGAAGTTGCCCGAATCGGCGATGCCCTGCAGCTGGTTGGCCAGGTCATCCGAAAGCGTGCAGCAGATGCAACCGTTGGTGAGCGGGATGAGGTCGTCGGTCTCGGAAAGGCCGCCGTCGGCGATGAGGCTAGCGTCGACATTGATCTCGCCGATATCGTTGACGATCACGGCGGCGCGGATGCCGCCGTCGTTAGCGAGGATGTGGTTGAGCAGTGTGGTCTTGCCGGCACCGAGGTATCCGGTAAGCATGATGATCTTCACGGGTTTGTTGGGCATGTGCCCTCCTTTGTTAGACATGGCTTACAGTTGAATCTTATGCCAAACGCTCGCTCTTATACCCACGCGCTGGCAAATAACACAGGCTACTCCCAGGCTCCCCATACATCGGGGCAATAACCGACGGTGGCCTTTTTGCCGTTGCGCACGATGGGTTCGGCGAGAACCTGCTGGTTCTCGAGCAGCTTGTCAAAGCGCTGGCTGGGGGTAAGGTGCTGAATGAGCGCGAGCGTCTCCTCGTCCTTGGCCTTGGGGTTGAGCAGTTTGTCGATGCCGCCGACCGCCTGCATCACGCTCGTGAGCTCGCCCTTGCTCATCTCCTTTTCCTTAAGGTCGATAAACTGCACCTTAATGCGGCGCTCCTTAAAATAACGCTGCGCCTTCTTGGTGTCGAAAGACTTTTTGGTGCCAAAAATCTGGATATTCATGTTCCGCCGTTCTACCTGATGAAGTTGGTGCGCTCGCGATCGGCTTCGGGGGCTTCGATGCCGGCGGCCTGTCCTGCTTCGATACAATGCAGAAGCCAGGCCATGTTCTTGCCGATGTTTCGCATGGTGGCCAGGCCCTCGGCGTCCTGGGTGGCCTCGCCCGGCATGGCACCAAAGACGTTGTTCCAGTACGTGGAGGCTACCACGGGCATCTGGTTGATAGTGAAGTACTTGTTGAGCACGTCGAAGGTCGTCGACGTACCGCCGCGACGGGCGACGGCGACGGCAGCGCCCGGCTTGTGCGCAAAGGCCTTGCTGCCGGCATAGAAGGTGCGATCGAGGGCCGAAAGGATGCGGCCGCTGGGGTGCGCATAGTAGACGGGCGAGCCAAAGACAAAGCCGTCTGCCTGCTCGGCGGCAGCGATGAGCTCGTTCACCACGTCATCGTCAAAGGTGCAGCGCCCGCCAAGCTTGCCGCACTGACCACAGCCGATGCAGTCGCGAATGGGCTTGGCGCCCAGCTGAAACACCTCGGTATCAATGCCTTCGGCGTTGAGCTGCTCGGCGACCTCGGCGAGTGCGCGGGCGGTGTTGCCGTTTGCCTTGGGGCTGCCATTGACCAAAAGAACCTTCATCACAAACTCCCTCTGCTTTTGGTGACTTCTGCAGAGGATTATCGCACGATGGGGGAGGCGGCGCGGGCGCGGCGCTAATCCAGTTTGGTGCCTGGCACCTGCACGGCTTTCCCGAGCAACGCTTTGAGCTCGTTCAAAATGGAAACGGGCTGACGGTCGACGCCGTCCAGATGGAGCGTGGCCACGCGAATGGGTGGCTGATATTCAAATGGGCCAAAGAGCACGGGCGAACCCAGGAACCGCTCGATTTCCTCTGCAATCGCATCGGTTTCTTCGGGATCAAAGTCGTCGAAAAGAGCCACGAACATCGGCCCCGTCGAGCGGAACATACGACCCTTACCGCGCGAGCATTCCACCAGACAGGCGGCACATTCTGCCAAAACGCGGTCGCCCGCATCAAAGCCAAAGCGGGCATTGACCTGAGCGATATCGTCGATTTTGATGGCGATCAAACCAGCCTTGCGCGCCACGCGACGCATTTCGCCAATGGCGTTGACCAGGGCGTGAATATCGCCCAAGCCGGTCACGGAATCGGTCGTATCTGCCAAGCTTCGGTTGATGATAATGCCCACATACATGCCGGGCTCGGTATCGGTGCCGTCCAAGCGGTAGCCCGTGCAGTCGCAAAGCACGTATTTTCCGGTGGCATCCATTACGCGATACTGCATGTAGTGGAAGTGCCACGTGCCGTTTATCACCATGTCGAGCTCGGCACGTACGTTGTCGCGGTCCTCGGGATGAACGCGGGCGAGCCACATGTCGAGTGAGTTAAAAGGGTGTTGGGAGGGCAGGTCAAAATCGCGCACGGCGTTAACCGACCATTGCGATTCTCCCGTATCGAGATTGAGAATAAACGGATAGCGCGTCTCGGAGCTCATGGAGATCGCTTGGAACACCCGGTCGTTGCAGGGAAGCTGATCGACGATTGGGCGTTGCGGCGCGTCATCGTCTTTCGGTTGCTGCACACGATGCATAAGCTTATAGCGATACATCTTGCGATCGGCATCCATCGTCATCTGGCGACGCGTGTTGCCAGCAAGTGGATCGACGCGCGAGCAGCCAAAGCTAAAGCTGCCGATCATGGGCGCCTTGCCACCTGAGCTCGCCTCGATCAGCCTGGTACGCACCTGCTCCAAGCGCTGCTCGAGTTCAATCTCGTTTGCGGAGAGCGAGATAAGCACAAACTCGTCTCCACCGATACGGAACAGCATCTCATCGTTCTCCATGGTTTCGGAGAGCGTGCGGCAGATGCTCAGAATATAGCGATTGCCTTCGGCGTGGCCAAACCTATCATTGCAATGCTTGAGATGGTCGATGTCAATATAGGCGCAGGTGAAGGGGTCGCCTTTGCGCCAGAGTTGCTCGACGTGACGGTCGAATCCGTTGCGGTTGCCCAAGTTGGTAAGCGGGTCGATATAGGCGTTGCGCTCAAGCAGCTGGCGCTCTTGTTGCAGGATGGCATGCGTCTTTTGCAGTTGCTCGCCAACGGCGCGTAGCCCAGCAGGCAGCGCGGCAACATCGAGTTCGGCGGTCGAGACGCCGTTCGCAAGTCGCTGAAGATAGGCAATAATCGATTGCTCGCCCAGGCGATATGACTCGTTCATGATGAATAACCTCCTTGGGCGGAACAACGGTTTGTATCATATCCCCAATTCGGCTTGAATTGGGGATATAAGTTAGCTAATGGCGACAAATGTCCCCTTCGACGGTGGCGTTTTGCGCGCGAGCGTATCAGTTGTTATTGCCACCATCGAGCAATGCCTCAAAATCCTTCGCCGGCATGGGACGGTAGTAGAGGAAGCCCTGAGCGTAGCGGGCGCCCATTTGTCGTAGCATGTTTGCCTGCTCATTTGTCTCGACGCCTTCAACCACGACGGGCAGATGGAGCGACTGCGCCATTTCGAGCATCGATGAAATGATTTGCGTGCTGCGGCCTTGATCGCGGTCGGTGGGCACAAAGGTGCGGTCGAGCTTGATGACGTCGACGTTGACGTTCTTGAGCATCGCGAGCGTGGACTGACCGGTGCCAAAATCGTCCATATAGGTCGAGAAGCCGCGGGTGTGCAGATCTGCGGTCAGCTTATCCACGGCCTCGGATTCTCCCGTATAAGCCGTCTCGGTGATCTCGATACGCATGAGCTCGGGCGGTAGGTTGTATTGGGCGGCGAGCGCCCCCATATGTTCGGCAACGTCGCAGGCAAGGATATCCACGCGCGACACATTAAGCGAGACCGGAACCACGCGAAGACGGCGATCGAGACGCTCGCGAAGCCATATGGCGACACCCTGCCAAATGTACTTGTCGAGCGTCACTACAAAGCCGCTTTCCTCGAGTGCGGGGATAAACGTTGCGGGCGAAATGAGAGAGCCGTCCTTGTCAATCCAGCGGGTGAGTGCTTCGGCGCCAAAAATCTCGCCGGTTTCCATATCGACCTGGGGCTGAAGATAGTACGTGATGCGACCATTTGACAGCGCGTACTGGAATTCGGTCAGCGTGCGGTGGAACGCGACTTCGCGCTCGTACTCCGCGGGGCGGAAAATGGCAATGCGCTCCTTAAAGTCGTTTTTTGCGCGTCGATTGGTAAACATGGCCTTTGCCTGCGCATCGATGGTGATTTCCTCATTGGAGTCGATGGGGTAAACGCCCATGGACGGCCAGAAACCTACGCCGTCATCATGCCTGGCTACTGCCTCACGAACGCGGTTGTAGATTTGATGGACGGTGATGTGCTTAAAGGGGATGAGTACACAAAAGTCATCTTGGCCCCAGTACCCTGCGACGCCCATATCGGCATTCTCGATGTCCTTGAGGACCGTGCCCACATCGGCGAGTACGCGGTCGCCCTCGGCCTGGCCGTGCCATTCATTAAACAGGCGCATGTGGCCCATGTCGACCGTGGTGATGCACCAGGCGCCGTTGCGCCTTGCCTCGAGAAATGCGTTGGCGCGCCGCATAAACTCGCTGGGTCGATAGAGGCCCGTGAGCGAGTCGATACGTTCGGCTATGGCGCTTTTGCGCTCCGCCTCGGGTATGGGGAGGCTGTCGTTGGGAACAAGCCCGCCGGCCGTGCGAAGGCGACGGTCGAGTTCGCCTAAAACGGCGGTCGCTTGATGGGTTAAGTGCTCGTAAAAGGCCGGGACGACAAGGCAGACGGGAGTAATGGTGTCGCCTGCGATTCGAACAGGGGCGAAAACGGCCTCTTTAAGGTGGCGGGTCAGTTGCTCGAATGCCTCGTGGTCCAGGTCGTTGCTGAGCACGACGAACTGGACGCTTCGTGAACGGTAGACCCGGCTCCTGCCGCGGGTGATCGACAGCATGCGGCCTGCGTATTCGGCAAGCATGTTGTCGACAGCCTCGGCCCCGTAGAGCTCGTTGAGCTTTGTCGTGCCACGAACGCGCACCGCTATAAGTCCCGTCTCGCAACGATCGCGGCGGCAGGCGTCGATGGCGTTGGCCAGCATGCGCTGCGTTCCGAGGCCTGTGGCGGCGTCGACGGTTTCGGCAAGTGAGTGGTTGACGAGCTCGCCGACATAGAGCGAGGGGACATTTCCGTCGCCGTCGATACGAAACCCGCGAGCACGGCAAAGGACGTAGTCGCCGACGGCGTTGCGCACACGATACTGCATGACGCGACGGTGCTTGGTGCCGTTGTAGACTTGGTCGATGTCGTTGATGCAGGCCTCAAGGTCGTCGGGATGGACGCGCGTTTTCCAGTAATCGCGACAGTTGTCTATGTGCTCCGAGGGAAGGCCAAGATCGCGCAAAGCACCTTGTGACCAAAGGGTGCGATGTTTGTCCAAGTTCTCGATAAAGAAATAACGGCCCTCGTTGAGCATCGAAAAGGCGTCAAAAATACGATCGCTTATTTCGAAGTCGTCGGCGTGAACTTGCGTGATATTGCGTCGATCGAGATGCATGGCATGACGTAGCTTGTAGTCGTACATGCGATGGTCGGCATCGAGCGTCATGCGATTGGAAGCTTCGCCCAGGGCGGGGTCGGCATGTGACACTCCGTAGCTAAACGAGCGGGGCATCTCGGAATCGTTGTTTTTGAGCAGAACCGTTCGGCAGTGTTTCAGACGTTCGGCGAGGTCGTCCTCGGTTGCAATCGTAGATAGGATGGCAAACTCGTCGCCGCCTATGCGAAACGCCGCTTCGCCCACCTTCATATACAGCTTAAGATAGAGACTTACCTGCAAGATATAGCGGTTGCCCTCGTCATGCCCAAAGACGTCGTTGCAGTGCTTGAGATTGTCGATATCGATGAACGCCATGGTAACGGGGGCGTCCTGCTTCCAGAGCTCCTCGAGGGAACGGGCAAAGCCGCCACGGTTGCCAAGCCCAGTAAGCTGGTCGGTAAAGGCAGTCCTGATCAGATCCTCCTGCCGCTCGAGAAGGTCACGGACGGTCTTTTCGAGCGTTTCGGTGTAATTGCTGACAGTATCCATGTTCTAAGCGGCTTTCTGAGGTCGGGGCGGATTGCGTCGGGCGAGCTCGTTGTGTACATGCGTCGTTGCTCGGCGTTTTGCGTGTATCCAGGCCCCCGCCTTGCTGCGTTGTTGAGTTAATTTGTCGGCTAATGTTCGCTGTTGATAACAGCTGAGTAGTGTAAACAACAGTACACAATTATATATGGGTGCACATGCTGTGGGCGGCTATTATTCGACAGGCGGTAGCGCGACGATGCGATGTTCGATGAAAATGCGACTGAGACGATATATGTTGACGGGTATACTTGTTCCGTTTGAATTTGTGGGGACGGAGATGGTCGTATGGCACAGTCAAATACGACGCGCACGGTGGGGCTGGCACTCGAGGGAGGCGGCTACCGCGGTATGTATACGGCGGGCGTGCTCGACGTTTGGATGGAGCACGGCTTAACTTGCGACCATATGGTGGGTGTCTCGGCGGGCGCGGCGTTTGGCTATAACTTTAAATCGCGCCAGATCGGCCGCGCCATTCGCTACAACAAGGCCTATTGTGCCGACAAGCGCTACGCAAGCGTGACCAGCTGGCTGCGAACCGGCGATATGTTCAATGCCGATTTTGCCTATCACGAGGTGCCCATCGAGCGCGATCCCATCGACCTGGAGACATATCGCGCCTGCCCCATGCGATTTACGTGCGTGTGTACCGATATCGAGACGGGCAAGGCCGTCTATCACGACCTGCCGTATGGCGACGAGCGCGATATCGAGTGGATCCGGGCGTCGTCGGCAATTCCCGTGGCGACGCGTCCCGTTGCTATTGACGGGCATAAGTATCTGGATGGTGGCGTGGCTGATTCTATTCCCAGCGCATGGCTGTTTGCGCAGGGGTATGACCGCAATATCGTGGTACTCACGCAGCCGGCGGGCTTTGTGAAGCAGCCCAACAGCGTGATGCCCATGCTGCGGCGCGTGTTCCGTCACTATCCGGAGTTTGTCGCAGCGCTCGAGCATCGGCATGAGGTCTACAATGCCACGCTCGATGACCTGGCACGTCGCGAGGCCGCCGGCGAAATCTTTGTGGTGCGGCCGAGCGAATCGGTGAAGGTGCCGTCGCTGTGTCGCGAGCCCGATGAACTTGAGCGCATCTACCAGATTGGTCGCCGCGATGCGGAGGCGACCTTGCCGGCACTGGAGGCATATCTGGCAGGGTAGAGGCTGCTGCCGCCATCTCGGCGGAAAGCGCATCCCGGAATGGAGATCCAAACTGGGATGCGTTTTCCATTGCTGAAGTTATGGGGTCGCGGAGCAACTGCTCGGCCTATGCCTATGCCTGCTGCCAGGTGTCGACGAGCTCCTTGGCCGCGGCGTAGGGGTCATCGGCGCTGCAGACGGCACTCACCACAAAGAAGCCGTCGACGCCGGTGGCCTTGAGCTGCGGCAAGTCGGCCGTCTTGACGCCGCCGCCCACCACGATGGGCACGGGGCTTGCCGCGTGGAGTGCGGCCAGGTCCTCAAAGCTCTTGGTGATGATAGAGCCGTCGGCCGCGCGTCCGCAGTCGCGCTTGGTCTCGGTCTCGTGGAGTGGGCCGATGCCCAGGTAGTCGACTAGGCTCATGTCGGCGGTCTTGACGTACTCGAGCATCTCCTCGCAGCGGGCCGAAAGGCCCACGATGGCATCGGGGCCCAAAAGTTTGCGGCAGACCTCGACGGGAATGTCGCTCTGGCCTACATGCACGCCATCGACAGCAATACCCTGCTCGCGCGCGGCGAGTACGCAGTCCAGGCGGTCGTCGATTAACAGGGCGACCCGACCGGTCTTGCCGGCCTGTGCGATTGCCTGCGCGGCGTCGCCGGTCAGCGCGATGATCTCGCGGGCGCTTGCCACCTTGGAGCGCACCTGGATGCAGGTAAAGCCTGCGTCGAGCGCCTGGGCCACCACATCGCCCACGGGGCGCCCGAGCGTGTTTTCGGGGCCGAGTACCAGATAGGCCGAGATATCAAGGTTGTCGCGGATGCTCATCGTGCTTCCTCCTGCTTTTTGATCTGTGCTTCCATGCGCTCGAGTTTGCCGGTCATGGTGTCGGTAAATCCGGGTCGAATATCGGCTTTGAGCACGACTTCGGTGCGGATGCCCTTGCTCGCCAACACAAAGGTTGCGTCGCGCACGACCTGCATGACCTCGTCCCAGTCGCCCTCGATCTCGGTGAACATGGAGGTGGTGCGGTTGGGCAGGCCGCTCTCGCGAATGACACGCACGACCTCGGCGACCTCGGCGGATAGCTCATCGCCGGTGCCGCACGGGGCGATGGCCACGGCGACGAGCGTGTTCATGCCGGCATTGGTTGCGGGCTCGGACATGGCCTATGCCTCCTCGAGCTCGAGTCGGTTATCGGCGATGTCTTGGGCGGTTGCGCGGTAGAGCTCGTCGATAAAGGCGACCTTAAAGCTTGCCGGGGCGTCGGCGACAGCGGCGGCACGCGTGCCGGCCACGTTGTAGACGGCGGTGCCGCAGACGGCTGCCGTAAACGGGTCGGCGGCGCAGGCATACACGGCCAGCACGCCGCCCTGCGAGCAGCCGCAGCCGGTGATCTTGGACATGAGCGGGCTGCCGCCGTGAGACTTGGCCACCGTCGTGCCGTCGGTGATTAGGTCGACTTCGCCCGAGACCACAACGGCGCCACCGGTGTGGCGAGCGAGCGCCACGGCGGCATCGCGGGCGGCGTCGACCGTGTCGGTGGTATCGACACCACGCACGCGGCTCAGATCAGCCGCCTCGCCCTCAAGACCCCACAGGCCGGCGAGTGCGATAATCTCGGAGGCGTTGCCGCGCACGATGGCGGGCTTGTACTGCTTGAGCTCGTTTACCAGCTGGGTGCGCAGGCTGCCGATACCCAGGCCCACCGGATCGAGCACCCAGGGCTTGCCGGCGTCGTGTGCCGCCTTCGCCGCGCGGGGAATCGTCTGCTCGTAGATAGGGAAGAGCGTGCCCATGTTGAGATAGATGGCGCCGCCGCCGGCAACGAGCGCTTCGCCCTCGTCGGGCAGATAGACCATGGCGGCCGATCCGCCCACGGCGAGCTGTGCGTTGGCGACAAAGTCGATCGTCACCGTGTTGGTGATGGAGCCGGCCATCGGATTGGTGGCGCGAATTTCCTCTACGGCCTTGACCATATGTTGCTTAAGCTGTTCCGAATCAATCACTGCACATGCCTCCTTGGCATAGAAAAGGGGCGCTGTGCATAGACAGCGCCCCTGTAAAGGCGGCATGCTCCCTACGCCAGCATTAACTGACAGGTTCAAAGGATTGGGCCCCATGCCCTCTCAGCCTTGTGGTTTGCACCGCCGGCACTCCCGCATCGAATCTGTTGTTCCCTATACTAGCGCACCTGCCAAAAAGGGACAGGTTTATTTTGGCAGGTCGTTACAATAGGTAGGACCGATACGAATGGGGGCCTTATGATTAAACTTGTGCTGACCGATATGGACGATACACTGATTCCAGCCGGGCATGACGGCGCCAGCGACTACGCCATTGAGGGTATTCATGCCATGCAGGCGGCGGGTCTGCACTTTGGGCCGGTTTCGGGTCGTCAGCCGTCCGCGATGGGCTGGATGTTCAAAAACCGTTCCGAGTGTTTTTCGACCGGTGCGTTCTGTAACGGCCAGGTGATGTTTGTCGACGGCGAAGTAGTCGCTTCGCGCGCAATCGACAATGATGCTCTGATGCGTTTGGCTGACTATCTGGAGCAAGAGACCGACGATACATTTCTAAAAGTCTACAGCCTGGGCGATGACTTTTGGGGCAACGATGCCTATTGCGTGACGAGCAATCCCGAGCGTGTGCGTCGCGCTATGGAGTCGGGCGGCAATGCGTGGCTCAAAGGCGAAGAGGCCCCGTGTCGTCCCGTCGTCGATGGCGCGCCGGTGTTTAAGGCGAATATCTGGAGTGCCCGTTCGCGTGAGGAGCTCGCGGAGCTACGCGAGCGCGTTGCCGTTGAGGTGCCGGAACTCTCGCTTGTGTTTCCCAACAACCGAGTGCGCCTGTTCGACATCCTTCCGGATGGTTGGGACAAGGGCTGCGCTGCGCTGGAGCTGGCGCGCGCCTTGGGCCTGACGCCCGACGAGGTGGCCGTATTTGGCGATTCCGATAACGATCTGCCCATGATCGATGCCGTTCCCAACTCCGTTGCAGTTGCCAATGCCAATGAGGCCGTCACGGCTGCCGCGCGCTGGCATATCGGCGCCGCGGCAGATGATGCGGTCGCCGGGGCTCTGCATCAGATTGCCGCCTGCGCCGCGACGGGGGAGATGCCGCCGTTTATGCGTCAGGAGGGTGCAGCCGACGCGAATTTCGCGAACAGCTAAGGAGACAGCCATGAAGCTCCAGCAGCTCAGATATGTCGTCAAAGTTGCCGAATGCGGCAGCATTACCGAGGCCTCGCGCCGTCTCTTTGTGTCGCAGCCTTCGATTACCGCGTCGATTCGCGATCTCGAAAACGAGATGGGTGTGCACATCTTTGAGCGCACCAACAAGGGCGTCATTGTGTCCGAGGAAGGCGAGACCTTCTTGGGCTATGCGCGCCAGGTACTCGACCAGGCCGACCTGCTCGAGGGCAAGTACAAGGGCGCATCCGAGCAGGTGCCGCACTTTAGTGTGAGCTGCCAGCATTATTCCTTTGCCGTCAACGCGTTTGTCGACGTGATCCGCGAGTTCGATGCCGCGCGTTACGACTTCACCCTGCGCGAGGAGCAGACTCACGAGATTATCGAGGATGTCGCGCATATGAAAAGCGAACTGGGCATCCTGTACTTATCCGAGCATAACCGCGAGGTCATCGAGCGCATGCTGGTGGCCAACGAGCTCGTGTTCGAAGGACTCTTCTGCGCCACGCCGCATGTCTTCGTCTGCGCCGACCATCCGCTGGCGGACCGCTCCAGCGTGACGCTCGAGGATCTGGAAGACTACCCGTTCCTGTCCTACGAGCAGGGCAGCTACAACTCGTTTTACTATTCCGAGGAGCTGACCTCGACGTTCGAGCGTCGCAAAAATATCCGCGTGCGCGACCGTGCGACGTTGTTCAATTTGGCCATGGGCCTCAACGGCTACACGGTATGCTCGGGCGTGATCAGCCACGAGCTCAACGGCCCCGGCATTATCTCGATTCCGCTCGACGTGGACGAGTACATGGAGATTGGCATCATCACGCGCAAGAACACGACGCTTACACGCTACGGTCGGGCCTATATCGACGCGATTCGTCAGCATATCTAGGCTGCTGTGCTCCGCACGGTTCAAGTCTCTTTATGACAGTCCAGACTGATATAGGAAACATCTATATCAAACTGTTATAAACGTATATTTTACGATGGTCATATGAGCGCTCATACTCTGTCCCAGTAAAGCAACCAATGCAAAGGGAGATATCTATGAGCACTTCGATTCAACCGAACGCGCCGTTTCGCGCCGATATCGTCGGCAGCTTTCTTCGTCCGCAGGCTGTAAAGGACGCCCGTGCCGCCTATGTCGCGGGTAAACTCGACGCTTCCGGCCTTAAGGCCGTCGAGGACGATGCCATTCGCGATTTGGTGGCCAAGCAGAAGGCCGCCGGCCTGCAGGTGATCACCGATGGCGAGTTCCGCCGCAGCTACTGGCACCTCGATTTTATGTGGGGCCTTAACGGCATTGAGCGCCGCACCTCACGCACGGGTTATATGTTCCATGACGAGGAGACGACAGCCGACACCGCCGTGGTTACCGGTCCCATTAGCGGCGAGAACCACCCGTTCGTCGAGCATTTTAAGTTCGTCAAGGCGCTTGAGGAGGAGGGCCAGGTCGCACGCCAGACCATTCCGGCGCCGATCCAGACGTTCTCTGAGGTCACGCTCGATCGCTGCGATGGCCAGCAGGAGAGCCTGCGCGCTGTCTATAAGACCGATGAGGAACTTGCCGACGCCATTGCAGCCGCTTATCGCACGGTGATCACCGACCTGTACGCAGCAGGCTGCCGCAACATCCAGTTTGATGACTGCACCTGGGGCATCTACTGCGATACCGATTTTGTCGTCAAAACCGGCATGAGCCCGGTCGACCTGCAAAAGGTAAGCGAGCTGGGCGTGGCGCTCAACAACGCCGCCATCGAGGGCAAGCCCGACGATTTGGTCATCAACACGCACGTGTGCCGCGGCAACTACCACTCCACCTACGCTTTTGAAGGCGGCTACGACCCTATCGCTCCGTATCTGTTCGCACATGAGAATGTCGATGCGTTCTATCTGGAGTTCGACACGCCGCGCGCCGGCGGCTTTGAGCCGCTCAAGTACGTCGCTCCCGGCAAGAAGGTCGTGCTGGGCTTGGTAACCACCAAGGCGGCAGAGCTCGAGAACGAGGATGTTATCGTCGAGCGCATCCGCGAAGCCGCTAAGTACGTGCCGCTCGAGAATCTGTACCTGTCGCCCCAGTGCGGCTTTGCCAGCTGCGAGATTGGCAACAAGCTGACCGAGGACGAGCAATGGGCGAAGATCGCGCTGGTCAAGCGCATTGCCGAGCGCGTTTGGAAGTAACGCTAGCGTTTGCAGGTGGCGGCGCGTGCGAGGCATTGCGTATCGCGTACAATGGTTCGGATCGTATCGTTCGGGCAGGTTATCCGATATGCCTGATCGCCCTTCCATTCGAAAGGACATCCATGTCCCAGTCTTCGACGCCCGCCGTCACCGATGCCATCTACGATGCATCGTCGCTCGGCCGCCCGCGCATGTTTGTGTTGGGTTTGCAACACATGTTTGCGATGTTCGGAGCCACGGTGCTCGTGCCCGTGCTCACCGGCCTTTCCGTTTCGACGACGCTTTTGTTTGCCGGCTTGGGCACGCTGCTGTTCCACTTCCTGTCGCGCGGTAAGGTCCCCGCATTCTTGGGTTCATCGTTTGCCTTTATCGCAGGTTATGCTGCCGTTGCGCCGAACGGCGAGGCCGAACTATTGCCTTACGCTTGCCTGGGCGTTGCCTGCGCCGGTCTACTCTATCCGGTACTTGCGGCGCTCTTCCGCGCGTTTGGCGCCAAGCGCGTCATGCGCTTCTTTCCGCCGGTAGTGACGGGCCCCATCGTCATTTCCATCGGCTTGATTCTGGCAAGCTCCGCCATTGCCAACTGCCAGACCAATTGGTTCGTCGCCGTTATCGCCGTGGCAGTGATCGTCATCTGCAACATCTGGGGCCGCGGCATGGTCAAGATCGTGCCAATTCTGCTGGGCGTCGTAGTGAGCTATGCCGTTGCGGCCGTGTTGGGTGAGGTTGATTTTTCGGGCGTTGCCACCGCTCCGTGGGTCGGTCTGCCCGTTAGTGTGGGGCAACACCGTGTTTGCACTCTTTGGGCCGCAGTTCGATAGCGGCCTTGCCACGACCGCCATCATCACCATCATGCCGCTGGCCTTCGCGACCATGATCGAGCATATCGGTGATATCTCCGCTATTGGCTCCACCTGCGAGCGCAACTACATTGCCGACCCCGGCCTGCATCGCACGCTGCTCGGCGATGGTCTTGCCACGATTCTGGCTTCGCTCTTTGGCGCTCCGGCCAACACTACGTATGGCGAGAACACCGGTGTCCTTGCTCTGACGCGTGTGTTCGACCCGCGCGTGATTCGCATTGCCGCGTGCTGCGCCATCGTGCTTTCGTTCTGCCCTAAGTTTGCCGCGGTCATTGCGGCCATGCCGGCGTGTGTAATCGGCGGCGTATCGCTCGTGCTCTATGGCATGATCAGTGCGGTGGGCGTTCGCAACCTCATCGAGAACCAGGTCGATTTCCAGAACAACCGCAACGTTCTGGTGGCCGCTCTGGTGCTTGTGCTTTCGCTCGGCATTGCGTACAGCACCGCCGGCGCCATCGTGCTGGAGCTGGGCGACGTGACCATTTCGCTCTCGGGCCTCGCCGTGGGCTCGCTGGTGGGTATCGTGCTCAACGCGATTCTGCCGGGTAACGACTTTGAGTTTGATGTCTCCGAGCTTGAGGAGGCTGCTGAGTAGCAGCTGCGTTCAGCTAAAACAAAAAAATGGCGCCCATGCGTACGCGCGAGCGCCATTTTTAATGCGTCAATATCCAGTGGATGCCATGTGCCATGCGCAGGTCGGTCTGGGCAAAGTGATTGCCGGGGTTGAGTTCCAGCGTTGTTGGAATGCCGCGCTCGACGAGCAACGCTTCCATCGCGCGTGTGTCGTCGAGTACATGCCGCATCATGCGGTTGGGCGTCTTGGCTTCCTTTTTGCCGAGTGACAGGTAGACGGCGTCGGGCGTAACTGCCATCGCGTACTCGTGCGCATAGTCGATAAAGCCAGGAAACCACAGGGATCCCGATGCGCTTGCGACGCGGTCAAAGGCATCGGTCTGCCAGGGGGCCCAAAGCGAAAAGAGGCCCGCTAGCGAATAACCGGCAATGCCGCGCCGGGTGGGCGGCTGAGGAAGCGACGACTCGACCTGGGGGATTATCTGATCCAGCAGCTCATCAAGAAAACCGGCAGCTTGGCCGCCGAAAGGCTCGGCATCGCGTACGGTCCCGTCGCATGCCCAGGGGCTCAGCTCGCGATTCCAATCGAGCCCGCCAATGGCGACAAGGGTGAACGGCGGACAGCCGAGCTCTCGGCAGCGGTCATAAACATCGCTACCGTCGCCCATGACCACGGGGAGGTAAATGACAGGTGCGCTTTCCGTATGATTCGAATAAACGGTTATCTGCTTTTGATGCGCTTCCATGACGGGCTTCTCTCAGTGTTGTGATATCGGCAGCCCCAATTGTCGCACGCCAGCGTATGCCGGTTGGGCTAGACCAAAGACAATCTCGTGCATCCCCTGCGGACGCATATGGAAAACGCCACCGCCGGAGGGGAGCTCGGCGGTGGCGTTGTTAAACGGTGCTGGGGCTCGGGGCCTTCGCGGGAGCTGCCATGTGCGCAGAGGCGTCTAAGAACGCTTACGGCTCGCCATGGTGCCTGCGGCGATAGCGGCTGTTCCCGCAAGGACGGTTGCCACGATGGCCGCACCCGAGGTGTCGCCGGTTGCCGCGAGCACGCCGGTAGTCTTGGCTTTCGTGGTTGAAGCCGCAACGGCCTTGGTCGGCTTTGAGCCCTCAGGCTTGGGGTTCTGCTTGGACTCCGCGGGCTTGCTTTCTGCGGGCTTGGTCTCGTCGGGCTTGGGGTCTTCCGGCTTGGCTACCTCGGGAGGTGCGATGGTCGTACTTTTGGCGACTGCTTTGATATAGAGGGAGTCGACCGTGGCGTCGCCCGTGCCGATGGCTTGGCCTGCCTCGTAGATGCCGTCACGGAGCTTGCGATAGTCAATGACCTTGCCGCCTTCGGGCGTCTGGATGGCGGCGTTCTCAATCTTGATGGTGCCGATTGTCTTGCCGTCAGCGCTCATGGCGCGGGCAAAGATTGCCGCTGTATCTCCTTCGGCCGTTACCTTGCTGCGGATGATCGAGATGACTGCGGGTGTGACGCCCTCGCTGGTCTGGGCGATGATGCCGATGTTCTCGCCTTGGGGTTCGCGCCTCGTCTCGCCATCTTGGTTTTCGCTGTAGGGGATGGGGCCGTCGCCGTTCTCGACATAGCGGGCTATGGCCTTGACAACGGAGTCGCTGATGTAGATGTGGCCGCCCTTCTCGTTGGGCCGATCGTTTCTGGTGGAGAATGCAGCCGAAACCTCGCCTTCCGCAAACGCGTCCACGGTGGAGCCGTTCTTGACGACGATGTCGTCCTGGTAGGTGAAGAGGGCGTTGGCGCCACCGTATCTGCCTTTACTTGCACGGACCGTCACGTTTGCATGATCGAGGGTGATGCCCTTGTGGGCATAGACGCCATATTCAACACCGTTTACGTTGAGGGAGGCGTTTGTGGCTGCAAGGCTGCCCTTGGCCTCGACGGCAGCGTCTTTCTCGGAGCTTGCCTTGACCTGGCTGCCGTCCGAGATGTTGATATTGCCGCCGCTCCAAAGGGCCTCACTATCGGCTGAGCTTGCCTCGACCGTCCCGCCACCCTTGATGGTGAGGTTCTTGTCGGCTCCAATACCCTTGTCCTTGGTAGCCCTGGCGGTGACGGCTCCGCTGTCGTCAATCGTGATATTGCCGTTTGCCCTGATGCCATCCGATGCACCCGTGGCGTTGACGTTGCCCGAACCTTTGATAGCGAGATCACCTCCGGCATTGATGGCATCAAACCCAGTGCTCGTGGCGTTGACGGATCCGGCTCCGTCGATGTTGATATTACCCTTGGAGAGGATAGCGTCCTCAGTAGATGTCACGCTGAGCGTGCCGCCCTCGTCGCCTTGGATATTGAGCTCGGCATTCTCGTTAGTGCCATGAGAAACGTTGATGCTTTCGATCCATTCGGCAGTGACGATGTTGGTTCCCGAGTAATTCACGTTGAGCTTGCCTGCGGCCTGGATCTCGCCGCCGTTATAGTTGTTGAGCTTCAAGTCGTCGGCGCCGTCCCACGACCAGGTACCGGCCTCGTCGCTCGCCGCGGTGTTGTACTTGTTGCCGCCGACCTTGACCCATTCCGCCGCGAGCGAGACGCTCGGCATGAGCAGCGAGCTCACCGTAAGCGCGCATACGGCGCCTACAACGATGCGACGTGTCACGCGGCGCCAGCTGCCGCGTGCGAGCAGCGTGCGACGGCGCACGTCGGGCTCGACAAAATGGGCTCCAGAGGTCTTGTCATTGCGCTTGGGGGTCGTGAACAAGGCGGCCATGGTTACTCCCATCCTCATAGGGCCTATGCGATTACGCCCAGCATATCTGCAGGATGTAGCCGGCGGTAGTGCCGTTTTGAGGGCAAAATGTCCAAAAATCGGTAACCAATACATCGCGCGTCCGTGCGTTGCCTGGCTTTAAAAGAAAAGCGCGGAGCCGCTCGATGCGACTCCGCGCTTTGGTGTTCTGCTTTGGCAGCTTTGCCGTTACGCTACAAAGAAGTAGACGAGGAAGGCGAGGGCTGCGATCCACATGAGCGGCTTGATCTTGGAGGCCTCGCCCTTAAAGAGCGCGACGATCACGTAGGCGATAAAGCCCAGACCAATGCCGGCAGAGATGGAGTAGGTGAAGGGCACGCCGGCAATAATCATGAACGCCGGGAAACCCTGCGACACGTCGGACCAGTCGATCTCGGAGGCCTCGCTCATCATGAGGTAGCCGACGTAGACCAGGGCGCCGCAGGTGGCGGCGCTGGAAACGATGGTGACGATGGGGGAGAAGAACGCGGCGAGAATGAACAGCACGCCGGTGGTGACGGAGGTGAGGCCCGTGCGGCCACCGTCGGCAGCGCCAGAGGTGGACTCGACGAAGGTGGTGATGGAGGAGACGCCCATGAAACCGCCCACAGCGGCGGCGGCGGAGTCGACGATCAGGATCTCCTTGATATTCTCGACGTTGCCGTCGTCGGTGAGGAACTCGCCCTGCTTGGCCACGGCCATCGCGGTGCCCATGGTGTCGAAGAAGTCACTCATGAGCAGCGAGAACGAGATGACGAGGAGCGCGGGGTCGGTAAGGACCTTGACGATGGCAGGCACGCCGCCGGCGTCGGCGATGGGGCCACCGATGCTCGAGAAGTCGAGCGGGGCGATGATACCGGTCGGAGCCTGGGTCACACCTAGGGGGATACCGGCGATGACGGCGACGACGATGCCGATGAGCAGCGAGCCGGGGACGTTGCGGCAGGCGAGGGCGACTGTCACCAGGATGGAGATGATGCCGACGATGAAGGTGGGGGAGCTGATGTCGCCCAGACCGACGAGTGTACCGGCGCCAGCGGTGATAATGCCGGCATCGCACAGGCCAATCATGGCGATGAACAGGCCCAGACCCACCGAGATGGCGTGACGCAGGACAACCGGGATGGCGTCCATGATGGCCTCGCGCAGGCCACAAAGCACGAGCAGCAAGATGACGACGCCCTCAAGGAAGATGACGCTCATGGCCACGTGCCAGTCACCGCCGCAGACGGTGGTGGTGATTCCAGCGATCATCGCGTTGACGCCTAAGCCCGACGCGCAGGCGAGCGGGCGGTTGGCGAAGACGCCCATGCAGATGGTCATGATGCCGGCGCCCAGGCAGGTGGCGCAGGCGAGCGCTCCCGCATCGATGCCAGCGCCCGAGAGCACCGCGGGGTTGACGGCGATGATGTAGGCCATCGCCAGGAATGTTGTCAGTCCAGCGCGGAGTTCGGTCCCGATTGTGGACTTGCGCTCGCTGACGTGAAATAGTTCGTCCATGCATACCCTTTCCTTGTTCGGCCCCGAGTTTAGGCCGATTGACACGAACTCACCCACTATAGCCCCTTTACGACGCTGTTGTTCCTCGCATGTTGATGTTCGGCGCTTTGTAGCAGACGGATGGTATTTTTCGCATGAAAATGTGTGGGTACCGTATACTTAAGCGGTTACAACGACCCCTATGGAGGAACGCATGATTAAAGAGCTTTGCCACGACGAGGCTATCCTGTCCCAGCGTTGCGAGGTTGCGACCGTCGAGGACGAGTCGGTTGCTCAGGACCTGATCGATACCATCAAGTCGCTCGAGGACGCCGGTTGTCTTGCCGCCAACCAGATTGGCGTCACCAAGAAGGTCTGCGTCTACCTGGACGATGCCGGCGAGCCCCACGTGCTCTACAACCCCCGTCTGGTGTTTGGCCTGGGCGCCAGCAAGATGGAGGAGAGCTGCCTGACGCACGAGGAGGTCACCAAGTCCACGCGCTATATCAAGTGCAAGGTTGCCTTTGACCAGATCGTCGACGGCAAGATGAAGGAGTGCCGCCGCGACTACGCGGGCTTTGAGGCACAGATGATTCAGCATATGATCGATCACTGTCTTGGAAAGTTGGTCTAAGGGGACCAAAGCACCGCACCTTGCCGCTCAATCGTCGCTCGCGTACCTTAAGTACGCTTCGCTCCTCTTTCGTGGCAATCTGCGGCACTTTGATCCCTTAGACGACCTGCGGGGTTAACTTGGTTGAGTTTATCCAGCTTGAAAAGCCCGGACATGACATTGTTGTCATGTCCGGCCTTTTGTGTTTAGCGCCTTTTTGTTTGGAGACAATAACCTTAGCAAGAACGTAAAGCTAGGAGGCGCTATGTGCACGAGCATTCGATTTACCGATAATTCTGGCCACATGTATCTAGGGCGCAACCTCGACTGGAGCTTTGACTACGGCCAACAGGTTCGCGTGATGCCTCGCGGGTTCCACATTCCGTATTCGTTTATCGACGACGCGACAGCGGCACACGCGGTGATCGGTATGTGCATCGATTACAAGAACTACCCTATGTTCTTCGACTGCGGCAACGATGCGGGCCTCGCCGTGGCGGGCCTCAATTTCCCGGGTTATGCCGAGTATGCCGAGGACCCTGTCGACGGCAAGACAAATATCGCGGCCTATGAGTTTCCCCTGTGGGTGGCGGCGACGTTCTCGACGGTCGATGAGGTCGAGGCCGCGCTGCGCGACACGGTGATTGTCGCCAAATCTGCCGGAGAGGGGCTGGGCGTGTCACTGCTCCATTGGATTATCGGCGACAGCCAGCGTAGCATCGTGGTCGAAATGATGGCTGACGGCCTGCATGTATACGACGATCCGGTCGATACTCTTGCCAACCAGCCGACCTTCCCGTGGCACATGGAAAACCTGCGCACCTATATCACAGCCACAAGCGATTTTCCGCAGACGGCGACATGGCGTGGCGCCGAGCTTAAGCCCTATGGAGCCGGTGCCGGCATGCGCGGTATTCCGGGTGACTGCTATTCGCCGAGCCGTTTTGTAAAGGCGGCGTACCTCAATGCCAATTACCCGCAAAAGGAGAGCGAGACCGAAAACGTCGTTCGCATGTTCCGCTCGCTCGAGGGCGTGGTGATGATCGAGGGGGCGTCCAGGATGGGCGATGGCAAGTTCGAGAAGACTATCTACACCGGATGCTTTAGCGCGCGCACGGGCAATTATTACTACGCGATGTATGATGATCCGTCGATTCGCTACGTGAGCCTAATGGATGCCGAGGGCGCGAGCCCCGATAGGCTCGTGGTTCCCGAGCCGCGTCGTTCGTAGCCGTTAGCTTTACTGCAATGCAAAGCGGCCCTGCGTCTCTCGTGAGGCGCAGGGCCGCTGTCGTTGATTTGTGGCGTCGCTAGAAGTTGGCGTCGTTGAGTTGTTCACTCTCGAGGCCGTCGAGTTGTTGCTGTTCGGGCATATCTGCGACGCTCTCGAGCAGCTCAGTGGGATCGACGTTCATATTCTTACCGGCCTCGTTGCCGTTGACCAAGTCGTCCGAGAAGATGTCGACTTCCATTTCCTCGGCTTCCTCGATTTGAACTTCGAGTGGCACCTGGGTGCGAACAAGCTTGACTGCCGGACGCATGCGGGCAAAGAGGGGCACGTACTCGATGATGATGGCCGAGTTCTCAAGGCCGTACCAGCGTGCCGGGCTTCCGCAGGCGCGACGGACGGCGTACTTGATGGCCATCACGCGGTGGTCATTGCGGTTGATGTCCGTTTCGGGGGCAAGCATCTTGCGCAGCATGCAAAAACGGAAGTCGCCCACGTTGCCGCGCGTCTCGTAGATGGAGTAGGTGTGGTGCTGCGGCGGTAACTCGCCCGATGCCATCAGGTCGCCAACGATTTGGCGCAGGTAGGCATTGATGCGCTGATTGACCTTAAAGCCCAGGTCCAGGCGCACACGGAACAAAAAGTCCGTGCCAAAGGTCTCGACGGAATACTCGTGCGTATAGGGTTCATCGGTAACGTGCACGTTGATGAACCAGTATGCCTTGGCGCGCTTGGGATGTTTGTCCAGGATGGAATAGAGCACGTCGCGGTCGAGTGTGAGCGGATCGGGGTTGTTGGTGAGGAACACCAGATTGTCGGCGAGCACGGGGTAGGTCTCGTCGCTGCGCAGGCGGTCGAGCTGATCGATGTACTTGGAGACGGGCAGCAGGATCGTTTGCGTGCGCTCGATGGCGGTGCCGCGGCGCCATACATACATAAGGCCAAACAGCAGCGAGGCCAAGAAGATCATGACGTAACCGCCGTCAAAGAACATGGTGAGGCACGAGGCGAAGAAGCATAGCTCAATGGCGCCGAAGAGCAGGGCGAAGACACAGGCGCCCAGCTTGTGCTTGAGAATGCCGGCGATGTAGCTCGTCAGCAGCGTGGTGGTCATGAGCATGGTCACGGTAATGGCGAGACCATAGGCGCTCTCCATGCGCTCGGAGTTTTGGAACAGCAGCACGATGAAGATGCAGCCGACCCACATGATGTTGTTGACGAGCGGAATATAGAGCTGACCCTTGGTGTCGCTGGGGTAGTGGATACGCAGGTGCGGCATAAGGTTGAGGCGCGTTGCCTCGGATACCAGCGAGAATGAGCCGGTGATGAGCGCCTGCGAGGCGATGATGGCCGCCACGGCCGAAAGCACGATGGCAAAGGGGCGCAGGGGCTCGGGAAGCATCATATAGAACGGGTTGACGATATCCATCGCGAGCATCTGGGGGTTGGAGTTATTGGCGAGCAGCCAAGCGCCCTGACCCAGATAGTTAAGGATAAGGGCCGCCTTTACGAACGGCCAGGATGCGTAAATGTTAGCCTTGCCCACGTGACCCATGTCCGAGTAGAGCGCCTCGGCACCGGTCGTCGACAGGAAGACAAAGCCGAGCACCATGATGCCCGAGTGGTTGATGGGCGAGAACAGGAACATGATGCCGCGGATGGGGTTGAGCGCGCGCAGGATGGACAGGTTGCCGAGCATGTTGAACAGGCCGGCGCCTGCTAGGAACAGGAACCACAGCGTCATGAGCGGGCCGAACAACTTACCGATCGACGAGGTACCGGCGCGCTGCATGGCAAATAGGCCGCAGATAATGATGATGGTAATAATGATGACGTTGGTTTGCCCGTCACCCAATAGCGCGTGGCCCCACTCGATGGTGCGCAGGCCCTCAATGGCTGTGGTGACCGTGACCGCGGGGGTGAGGATGCCGTCGGCGAGCAGCGCCGCGCCGCCGATCATGGCGGGGAGAATCAGCCACGGTGCCACCTTGCGCACAAGGCTGAACAGGGCGAAGATGCCGCCTTCGTTGTGGTTATCGGCCTTCATGGCGATTACCACGTACTTGACCGTGGTCACGAGCGTCATGGTCCAGATGACGAGCGAAAGCGCGCCCAGAATCATGTCCTCGCTGACGGTGCCGATGCCGCTGTTGTTGGCGACGATTGATTTCATGGTGTACATGGGGCTCGTGCCGATGTCGCCATAGACGACGCCGAGCGTTACGAGCAGCATGCCAGCGGAGAGGGGAATGGCTCCGTGCCCGCCCTGCACATGCCGATCTTGGAGGTTTGCCTCCAGTTTGTTGTGTGCCACGTGGACTCCCTTAGACATCCGGTTATCTGTCTAGGACAGATAATCTTTATGCCGTCTTTATACATACAAGAGCAGTTTGGCACATCGGGTTATTTTAGACAATAATCCCCAGCTGGGGATTATTCACGTACGCAGGTAGCATTTCGAAGCAGGGGCATATCCGCTGAATGGCTTGCTGCAATGTGATAACCGCGGACGCGCCCCTGCTTCGAAACTCAAGAGGGGCTTTTACGCACGTGCTGTCTGGGCTATGCCAGCCTTGGCGTCTGCACGTTTGCCAGCGAGTTCGCAAAAGAGCGCGCCGCCGATGATAAGTGCAGCGCCCATCAAGCGGACCGGTGTTATGGCTTCGCCCAAAAGGACGGCCGAGAACACGACTGCCGAAAGCGGCTCGAGGTAGCCGACGACGGCGACGGTCTGGACGGGCAGCTTGGCGACGGCGCTAAAGTAGAGCAGACAACCGAGCCCGGTGTTGACAATGCCGAGCATGGCAACGGCGCGCCAATCGATGCCGGCGGCAATGCTGGGGGAGAGGAACGAGGGGGCGCCTTGGGTGACGAGCGTGAGGACCAGCGCGGTCACAAAGGCGGCGCTTACCTGGAGCGCGGAGTTCTCGAGACCCTCGATGTGCGGCGCACCCTTGCTGGCGATGACCATCAGCGCATAGCAAAATGCCGAGGCGATGCCGCAGACGATGCCCGCAATGGGCATGTTGCCGCCTAGACCTTGCACTGCAATGAGAAAAGCGCCGCAGGCGACGGCGATAAACCCGGCGATTTTGCCACCGGTCAGCTTTTCGCCAAAGATGAGCGGGGAGAGCGCCATGACAATGATAGGGCCGCAGTAGTACAGCAGCGAGGATGTGCCGACGCCGATCGTCTGGTAGGCGCGGAACAGAAAAATCCAGCTGGCGCCCAGTGCGGCTCCCGAGAGGAGGAGGGCTGCGGCTTCGCGGGGGCGAGATGGCGCCTGCAACTTATGGCGTTGGGTGATGGCGAGGACGGTGAAAAGCGAGAGTGCGCCCAAAAACGTGCGTAGTAGCACGATATCGGAGCTCGGCAGCGCGATGGCAGCGGCGATGATGCCGTTGGAGCCAAACAATAGCAATGCTGCTAAGTACGTAAACAGTCCGTTGTTCATGCGCTGACATCCCCTCTATATCCGAGCATGTTCACTATGGGTGAACTGGCTTTAGAAGAAAAGCGAATATAATGCATGGCAAACATGACAAAAACTCATGTAAAGGTGGAGGCGTGCCGTGGAGACCAATATCCAAAAGATGCAAGTGCTGCTCGAGACGGTGCGTGCCGGCAGCTTTACGCGTGCTGCAGAGCGGTTGAGCTATTCGCAGTCGGGCGTGAGCCGCATGGTGGGCGACCTTGAGGCAGACTGGGGTTTTAAGGTGCTTGATCGCAGCCGCGAGGGCGTGGTGCTTTCTGCCGACGGGCGGCAGGTCATGCCGGCAGTCGAGGCGTTATGCGAAGAGTTTGGCCGCCTGCAGCGACGCGTGGATGAGATGCGTGGGCTCATGCGCGGCAAAATCTGTATCGGTACGTTTTCGAGCGTGGCGACCCACGTGCTGCCGCCGGTGATCGCGCGCTTTCGCGCCGATCACCCGGACGTCGATTATGAGTTGCTGATGGGCGATTACTCAGAGATTGAACAATGGGTGGCTGAGGGTCGTTGTGACCTGGGCTTTATCCCGCGTGAGCCACGCGGCGCCGGCATGGCGTCGCGGCCGTTGGTGCAAGACGAGCTGATGGCCGTGGTGCCAGCGGACTCCTCGCTTGCCACCGCGGAGGTCGTTTCCCTTGCCGATTTGGCCAACGAGCAGTTTATTCTGCTGGAACGCGGTAGCGACGACGAGATTACACCGCTGTTTCGCCGCGCGGGACTGACAGTGCGCTCAAAACTGTCGACTTGGGATGACTATGCGATTATGGCCATGGTCGAGGACGGCTTGGGTGTGAGCATTCTTCCCGCGCTCATCCTGCGCCGCTGTCAGTTCGATGTTGCCGTGCGTCCGCTCGGGGGGCATCCCCATCGGCAGATCAACGCCATATGCCGCACCGCTGACGTTTCGCTTGCGGCGGCTCGTTTCCTTGAGTATCTCTAAAAGCGCGCACCCGTTGTCTACTTTGGGACAATTCCCGGGGTTCGGTACATTTTCTTGTGAAATTGAACTTTCGGATAATGCGCCGCGCTATACTGCTGCCTAAATTGAACTCTGGTTCAATTCGTGTTCGATAAATTGAACTTTGCCAGCAAGGAGGTTCTTGTGGCCCAAGAGACGTTTAGCGATCGCCTGCGACAGACCATGTCTGATCGTGACGTTCGCCAGTCGGACGTAATCCGCGCATCGGAGATGCTCGGTAAAAAACTCGGCAAGAGTCAGATGAGCCAATATGTGAGCGGCAAGACGATCCCGCGGCGCGATGTGGCAGAGCTGCTCGCCCGCATTTTGGAGGTCGATGTTACCTGGCTGCTCGCCGGTGACGCCGACCAAGGTGAGACCCCTCCGTCCCGTAAAGTTGCCAAGCCAGAACCCAGTCCCACGGCTCAAATCACAAGGAGCACCACCATGCGTACTTTTTCTAAATCTACCAAACTCGAGAATGTCCTGTATGACGTGCGCGGTCCCGTCGTCGACGAGGCCGCCCGTATGGAGGACGAGGGCGAGCGTATTCTCAAGCTCAACATCGGTAATCCGGCACCCTTTGGTTTCCGCACGCCCGATGAGGTCATCAAGGACATGCGCCAGCAGCTGCCCGACTGCGAAGGCTATTCCAACTCGCGCGGCCTGTTCTCCGCGCGCAAGGCGATTATGCAGTACTCGCAGATCAAGGGTCTGCCCAATGTTCAGATGGAGCACATCTACACGGGCAACGGCGTGTCCGAACTCATTCAGCTTTCGATGAACGCGTTGCTCGACAATGGCGACGAGATTCTGATTCCCAGCCCCGACTATCCGCTCTGGACGGCGTGCGCAACCCTTGCCGGCGGTCATCCCGTGCACTATCTGTGCGATGAGCAGGCGGATTGGTATCCCGACCTGGAGGATATGGAGTCCAAGATCACGAGCGCGACCAAGGCCCTCGTCATCATCAACCCCAACAACCCCACGGGCTCTGTCTATCCGCGCGAGGTGCTCGAGGGCATTGTTGAGGTCGCGCGCAGGCACCAGCTCATGATTTTTGCCGACGAGATCTACGACCGCCTGTGCATGGACGGCTACGAGCACGTCTCCATTGCCTCGCTCGCCCCCGACCTGCCCTGCATTACGTTTAGCGGCCTGTCGAAGTCGCATATGATCGCGGGCTATCGCATTGGCTGGATGGTGCTTTCGGGCAACCAGCGCTGCATGAGCGACTTCATCATGGGCGTCAACATGCTCTCTAACATGCGCCTGTGCTCCAACGTGCCGGCTCAGTCGATTGTTCAGACGGCACTCGGCGGCCATCAGTCGGTTAACGACTACATCCGTCCCGGCGGTCGTGTCTACGAGCAGCGCAACTTTGTGTATGAGGCACTCAGCAAGATCGATGGCATCTCGGTGGTCAAGCCGCGCGCGGCGTTCTACATCTTCCCCAAGATGGATGTTAAGAAGTTCAACATCACCGATGACGAGCAGTTTGCCCTCGACCTGCTGCACGAGAAGAAGATCCTGATCACGCGCGGCGGCGGCTTCAACTGGGCTGAGCCCGACCACTTCCGTATCGTGTACCTGCCGCGCATGGAAGTGCTCAAAGAGTCGCTCGAAGACCTTGCCGACTTCTTTGACCATTATCGTCAGAGCTAATTAGTTCCGCCGTTCTACCGAACGGCGGACCACTTGACGCTGCGCGAGCCGCATTCACACCAATCTGACGTTCAACTTCAAGGGCGCGACCAGAAGGTCAGCGCCCTTTCGTTTCACGTCACCTTGGTGCAAATGCGGCTCGCTCGCTGTCGTATGCTCAGCCTGCGTCGTTACCATGGTCCATTAGAGACGGAGGAAAACAGATCATTTTCCTTGACTCGCGGAACTATATAACGACGCCGTTGCAGTGGTCGATTTCGTGTTGGATGATCTCGGCGGTGTAGCCCGAGAAGTTTTTGATGCGGTGGACAAAGTTCTCGTCCAAATACTCAACCTTAATGCGGCGATAGCGGGTACAGGGACGCTCGCCGATCAGCGAGAGGCATCCTTCGCTCGTCTGATAGGCATTGACCTGCTCAAGAATTTGAGGGTTGTACATCAGGAGTGTCCTGTTGCCGTCCTTTACGCAGATGATGCGTTTGCGCACGCCGATCATGTTGGCAGCGAGGCCCACGCACTCGTGCTCATGCTCGTGGAGCGTATCCATGAGGTCCTGCCCGGTCGCGGCATCGTCGGGTCCCGCGTCTTCGGAAGGTAGGCGCAAAAAGAACTCGGATTTCATGATGGGCTTAATCATGGCGGGCTCCTCATGTCTCATGCTTTCGTGGACTTTTAATAATAGCGCGGAAGGAAAGCTGTGCGCCCGCGTTACAATCTTTCGACGTTGGACCATGTTGTCAGATTCGTCGTATACGGCGTTTGGCGTAAGTCTAGGGCTCATTTTCGCCCTGGACTGTTCCTCTGGGGCGATACGACTGTCGTTCCAAGAGGAAGGAAATGCATGGGGAGCAAATCTCAGCTACAAGTTCAAGCAACGCCATCGGCCACTGCGGCGCTTCTCGTCGTAATGTATATCGCAGCCTTTGTCGCCGCGTTTAACGAGAACATCATTAACGTGGCGCTGCACGACATTATGGCGGCCTTTTCGGTGAGTGCCACCACGGCGCAGTGGCTCGTTTCGGGCTACATGATCGTGACGTCGATCTTTACCGCCATCATGGCCTTCCTGTCCGGCCGTTTCTCGACGCGCAAGCTGCTGTTTTTCGCATGCGGATGCATGGTCGCCGGCGAAGTCCTGTGCCTGATCGCTCCGTCGTTTAGCGTTTTGCTGCCAAGCCGTATTTTGCAGGCTGCGGGATCGGGCATCTTGTTCCCGCTCATGATGAACGTGGTGCTGTCTTGCGCTCCGCGCGAGAAGCTCGGTCTGTATCTAAGCCTGGGCGGTGCCTGCATTACGCTAGGGCCGGCGTTTGGACCCGTGATCAGCGGTCTTATGTGCACGTTGTTTGGCTGGAGGGCGGTGTTCGTAGTGCCGCTGGTGGGCGGCATTGTGGTCGCTGCGGCGGGCGTAAAGCTTGTTCAGAATGTCGGAGAGCGCTCGAACACCACGCTCGATATTCTGTCGGTTGTTTTACTCGCCGCCGGCATTACGGCATTTGTGTATTCCGTAGGCGAGTTCTCGACCAATCTGATTGCCGGTGTCGTGGCGCTTTTCGCCGCCATTGTGCTGCTCGGCCTGTTTGCGGCCCGTCAGCTCAAGCTCGAGCATCCGGTGCTTAACGTGCGTCCCATGGCGAGCGTTCGTTTTTGGCCTGCGTGTTTGCTTGTGGTGGTGTCGATGATGACAACGTTCTCGATGAGCGTATTGTTGCCGCTCTATTTTGAGGGCGCATACGGCATGACCGCACTTGTTGCGGGCCTGCTCATTTTGCCGGCGATTGCCTGCAACGCCGTGACCTCGATTGTGGGCGGACGCGTGATGGACGCCCGTGGCGCATGGCCGCTGCTGCCGATCGGCTTTGCCCTGATTGCCGTGGGGCAGATTGCAATCTCGATGACGGCGGCAAGCATGAACATCGGCGTTGTCGTGGCGCTGACCGTTGTGGTGTATGCCGGAGTCGGTTTGGTGCTAAGCCCCTCGCAGACGGTCGGTTTGGAGACGCTGCCTGCTGCTGAGCATCCTCACGGAACGGCATTGCTCAACACCTGGAACATGATTGCCGCATCGTTTGGCCCGTCGCTGTTTATCGGCCTGCTCTCGAGTTCTGCGGCGACTGCCGGCGCCGCTGGCGCTGCGACCGACGTTGCCCAAGCGATTGGATTTGCAGCTGCCGTGCGCGTGGCGGCTGTGATTGCCGTGGTCGGGTTCGCGACGTCGCTGGTGTACGCTCGTCGTGAGTCGCACATGTCGCATTAATGTGTGCACATAGATTCTGCAGCTAGATTGGATGGCGACACCATAAACTAGTGGACGTTTTGCCGAGAGGCATGAATGTTTAAAGCGCAAAGAGTGCGCGACGGGCCCCGCGAATGGGGCGATGATGCCCGAGAGGGCCAAGAAGGAGTCTCATGTCCGAGAACGAAGAGATCATGAACGAGACCGAGAACGAGACCATGGCTGCCGAGGTTGAGGCAGTCGAGACCGTGGAGACCGAAGCTGCCGAGGTTGAGGCTGCTGACGAGGTTTCCGCCGAGGAGGAGGCCGAGGTTGTCGAGGCCGCCGTTGATTACGATGACGAAGAGCTGATGGACAAGATGCAGAAGGCCGCCCGCCTGCTGCGTAGCCGTCGCTTTGCTATTTCCAAGGAGGAGGAGGCCAAGGCCGAGCGCATGGCGAACATCGAGCGCGCCATCAAGCTTCTTGACCTCAAGCCCAAGATGGAGCAGAAGGAAATGTCCGACCTGCTGGGCATGCGCCTTCGTGAGCTCGATGGCCTGATGGCCGAGGCCGAGGCTGCCGACCTGGTCGGCCGCATCGACGACGCCGAGGGCGATATGCGCAAGATCGTTGTCTTCGCTGCCGAGGATGCCGCTGAGGGTCTGGTTGAGCTTGCCAACAAGAAGGAGAAGCTCCTGCCCGAGCTTTCTTACGAGGAGGCCACCGAGCTGATGGCCGCTCTCGATAAGGTCATCGCTCCGCTCGTCGCCATGGGCCTGGACGAGGATCGCGGTCCTCGCGGCGGCCGTGACGACCGTGGTGGCCGTGGCGGCGACCGTGGCGGTCGCGGCGGCTTTGGCGATCGTGGTGGCCGTGGTGGCGACCGCGGCGGTCGCGGTGGCGATCGTGGCGGCCGTGGCGGTTTTGGTGACCGTGGCGGCGACCGTGGCGGTCGCGGCGGCTTTGGCGGCAACCGTGGTGGCTATGGCGATCGCGGTGGCAACCGTGGCGGCTTTGGCGGCAACCGTGGTAACGACCGTGGCGGTCGCGGTGGCGATCGTGGCGGCCGCAACGGCGGCGGCTTCCGCGGCAACCGCTTCTAGTTGGGTTACGCGGTTTTACCAAACCGCGTAACTAGTTGACGCTGCGCGCCCACCAGAGCGACAACTTGTCATTCAAAGAGGACGGCATGACCAGAAGGTCTATGCCGTCCTCTTTTCATGCCAATTTGTTCGCTCTGGTGGGCGCTCGCTGTCGGTGCCAAAACATCGACATTGCCATGATCCAGACCTGCTAAAAGATAGTCGTTGGGGACGTTCTTGTTTGACTGGTCATTTAAGAACGTCCCCAACGACTACGTAGCATGAGAGTGGATAATCTCCCGCTATGAGCCCATATTCATGCTCAAGGTGGGAGATTATCCACTCTCGTTTCGTTTGTTGATTTCGATGCCTACATTTGTAGGAACAGTTCGTGGAGGCGGGTGTCTTCGTCGAGTTCGGGGTGGAAGGTTACGCCGAGCTGGTTGCCTTGGCGGGCGGCGACGATACGGCCGTCGACTTCTGCTAGAGCCTCAGCGTCGCCGTGAACCTCGACGATGCGGGGCGCGCGGATAAACGTCAGCGGCACCTCACCGTCGATGCCGGCTACCTGCCCCTTGGTTCGAAAGCTGCCGAGCTGCCTGCCATAGGCATTACGCTCAACGAGCACATCCATGGTTGCCAGGCGCGGCGTCCCCTTATCGTCGTGGGCGGCAAGGTCGCGCGCCAGCAGAATCAAGCCGGCGCAGGTGCCCAGGACGGGCATGCCTTCAACAATGTGGGTGCGAAGCTCATCGAGCATGCCGAGCTCGGCAAGTAGCTTGCCCTGAACGGTGGACTCGCCGCCGGGAAGTACCAGACGGTCAAAGTCCTGCTTCAAATCAGCCGCCTGCCTCAGCTCAATACAGTGTGCGCCAAGCTCGGCTAGTCTTGTCTCGTGCTCGGCAAAAGCGCCTTGGACCGCCAGCACGGCGACCGTTTGGTCTGCATAATCGCTCATGTGCGATCCTTTCTGCTGGACTAGCGCCCGCGCTCTTCCATGATAATCTCGATCTCGTCGGCGTTGATGCCCACCATGGCCTCGCCCAGGTCCTCCGAAAGCTCGGCGATGAGCTTGGCATCGGTGAAGTTTGCCACGGCCTTGACGATGGCGGCGGCGCGCTTGGCGGGGTCGCCGCTCTTAAAGATGCCCGAGCCGACAAAGACGCCCTCGGCACCCAGCTGCATCATCAGCGCGGCGTCGGCGGGGGTCGCTACGCCGCCAGCGGCAAAGTTCACGACGGGAAGCTTACCCGTGGCATGGACCTCGCGCACCAGCTCGACCGGAACCTGCAGTTGCTTGGCTGCCTCAAAGAGCTCGTCGTCGCGCAGGGCAACTACGTCGCGGATCTGCTTTTGGATTTTGCGCATGTGACGCACGGCCTGAACGACGTCGCCCGTACCCGGCTCACCCTTGGTGCGAATCATCGTGGCGCCTTCGGCAACACGGCGCAGCGCCTCGCTCAGATCGCGGGCGCCGCAGACAAACGGCACGTCAAACTGGGTCTTGTCGATGTGATAGACGTCATCGGCAGGGGAGAGAACCTCGGACTCGTCGATGTAATCGATCTCGATGGCCTGAAGGACCTGCGCCTCGACGATGTGACCGATGCGGCACTTGGCCATAACAGGGATGGAGACGGCCTCTTGGATGCCCTTGATCATCTTGGGGTCGCTCATGCGCGAGACGCCGCCTGCGGCGCGGATGTCGGCCGGAATGCGCTCGAGTGCCATGACGGCGCAGGCGCCCGCCTCCTCGGCGATGCGCGCCTGCTCGGGTGTGGTGACGTCCATGATGACGCCGCCCTTGAGCATCTGCGCGAGTTCGCGATTGAGTTTGACGCGATCGGCCTTGCTGGTCTGTTCTGCCATGGTTGCTCCCTTGGTTGGCATGTGCATTGCTTGACGGAACATCCTATCGGGGAGCTGGGTATGGCGAAATACTCAGTTTTCGAGATAATAATAAGGTCAGCTTAATACCAGATTGAAAAGCTCGATAAGGTCAGGTGGCAAACTCATGCTTGACTACAATTTGGAAAAACGTGGCGAGGCATCGCTTTATGAGTATGTTTACCAGCAAATCCGAGATGATATTGTTGCTGGACGTATTGTGGCGGGGGAGCATCTTCCGTCTAAGCGCGCCTTTGCCAGTCATCTGGGAATCAGTGTCATTACCATCGAGAATGCATATAGCCAGTTACTCGCTGAGGGCTATATTTGCTCAATGCCGCGTCGTGGCTACTACGCTTGCGAGCTTCCGGATGCACCGGTTTTGGCTTCGGCTGCGGAGGGCATCGACCGAGATGCCGTCTCTGTGGACCCCAGCGCGCATGATGTCCGCGGGCGGGTCGAGCAATTCGATGCGCTTTCTCCTTCTGCTTTGGAGGCGGCGCGGCTTTGGCAAAGCGCGCTACGGGCGACGCTGGCATCCGAAGACGAGCGCGAAATCTTTTCGCCCGCACCGGCGCAGGGCACTGCTCGGCTGCGACGCGCAATTGCTCACCATCTGCACGGGACAAGGGGTATGAATGTCGACCCCAACAACATCGTTATCGGTGCGGGCGCCCAGCTGCTCGATACCATGTTGGTTCAGTTGCTTGGCGCTGACAAGGTGTATGCGGTTGAGGATCCGGGCTATTTGCGTCTGACGCGTATCTATCAGGCTATGGGCTGCCAAGTTCGACATATCCCGTTGGATGATGAGGGCGTGGACTTGAGCACTCTGCAGAAAAGCGGGACCGATGTCCTTCACCTGATGCCGTCCCATCAGTATCCGACCGGCCTTGTGACGAGCATTGCGCGTCGCTATGCGCTTCTGAGCTGGGCCGCCGAGCGACCAGGTCGGTATCTCATCGAAGATGACTTTGATTGTGAGTTTCGCCTTGCCGGGAAGCCGATTCCCGCGCTCGCGTCGATTGATGCCGCCCAGTCGGTTATCTACACCAACACGTTTTCGAAGAGCCTTTCATCGGCGTTGCGTCTAGCGTACATGGTGCTGCCCGATGAGCTGATGGAGCGGTTTAGGTGCAACCTTGGTTTCTATGCCTCGTCGGTGAGTTCTGTCGACCAGGTCGCTTTGGCTCGTTTGCTGGAATCGGGTGATTACGAGCGGCATGTGAACCGCGTGCGCGTTCGTGCTCGTGAGGCGCGTGATGGCCTGATGGCGCTTGTGCGGAAAGCGTTTCCGGCAGGGGAGGTCTCGATCGAGCAGGCAGATGCGGGCCTTTACTGTACCGTTGCCCTGGCCGAGGACAAGGCGGGGGAGAGTTTCGCGAAGGCTCTCGCTGGCGCTCGTATTTCCTATGTCAATATCGCCGATTGCCTGTGGACGGGTGATCGGGCATCGACTAAGAACGCTCCATCTCGCGTCCTCATTCAATACGACGACCTGAGCCCTCAGTCGCTCGTTGTCCTTCAAAAACAGCTGCAATAAGCCCACGAAAAAGGCCCGAACCAATACGGTTCGGGCCTCATCGAGCTTGAGGTTATGTCTCAGGCGGTTGGCTTAGCCGAAGTAGCGCTTGAGCAGACCGGCGAAAGCCTTGCCGTGGCGGGCCTCGTCGCGAGCCATCTCGTGCACGGTGTCGTGGATGGCATCGAGACCAGCGGCCTTGGCGCGCTTGGCGAGATCGGTCTTGCCGGCGGTGGCGCCGTTCTCGGCCTCAACGCGCATCTCGAGGTTCTTCTTAGTGGAGTCGGTCACGACCTCGCCCAGGAGCTCAGCGAACTTGGCGGCATGCTCGGCCTCCTCGTGGGCAGCCTTCTCCCAGTACAGGCCGATCTCGGGGTAGCCCTCGCGATGAGCGACGCGAGCCATGGCCAGGTACATACCGACCTCGGAGCACTCGCCCTCAAAGTTGGCGCGCAGGTCGGCAACGATGTCCTCGGAGACGCCTTCCATCTTGGCGACGCCCACGACGTGCTCGGCAGCCCACTCGAGCTGGCCCTCCTCCTGCTTCAGAAAGCGAGAACCGGGAACGCCGCACTGGGGGCACTTAAAATCCTCGGGCAGCTGGTCGCCGTCGAACTCTTCCACATAACCGCAAACGGGGCAAACAAACTTCATGATTCGATCCTTTCGATCGATGGCGATGGTGCGCTCGTCCGGTCCCGTAAGGGCCCTCTCCGGACGTGCGTCTTGACGGGTTCTATTATCCATAAATGCAACCAAATGTGAAGCCTATTAGGAATGATTTTTAATAAAACAATTTTGAGATATGAAGATGTTGATTGATTAACGATTGGCAGGCCGTCTTTGACCGCCGCTGAGTACAATCGGGCGAGCAAATGTTGACCTATCAACAAATGAAGGAGTTTCCTTTATGCATCTAGCCCGTCGTGCCTGGTGCCGAACATATCAGACGGTTTTTCGCATTGCATTGCCGATCCTGCCCTATACCGAGCCGCGCATTTTAGAGCATGCCGAGGATGTGCCCGCGGTGCTTCAAAAGCGCTCGATCCAGAAGGTCCTTATCGTGACGGATCCCGGCATTGCCCGTCTGGGGCTCACGGCACCGCTCGAGACGGCGCTCGCATCCAGGGGGATTGGCGTTACGGTCTATGCCGAAACGCGTGCGAACCCCACGGTTTCAAACGTGGAAGAAGCGGCGTCCCTGTATCGAGAGAGCGCCTGCCAGGCCATTATCGGCTTTGGCGGTGGCTCGGCCATGGACTGTGCCAAGGGCGTGGGCGCACGCATTGCGCAGCCAAACAAGCCCATCAACAAGATGCGCGGCCTGCTGCGGATTCATCGTCGCCTGCCGCTGCTCATCGCCGTTCCCACTACCGCCGGTACGGGAAGCGAAGTCACGCTTGCGGCGGTAATTACCGATGACGAGACGCACTACAAATACCCCATTAACGACTTTGTGCTCATCCCGCGCTTTGCGGTGCACGACCCCGAGTTTACGCGCGGCCTGCCCGCCTCCATTACGGGGCAGACGGGCATGGACGCCCTGACGCATGCCGTTGAGGCCTTTATCGGGCGAAGCACCACGTCCTATACGCGTAAGATGGCGCGTCAGGCGGTCCAGCTCATCAGCGACAATTTGCTCGAGGCCTATGAGCATGGGGACAACATACGGGCGCGCCGCAATATGCTTTCGGCAGCGTATAAAGCGGGTGTTGCCTTTACGCGCTCCTACGTTGGATACGTTCATGCCATCGCGCACAGTCTGGGCGGACGTTATGGGATTCCCCACGGTTTGGCCAACGCCATTATCCTGCCGCACATGCTTCGCGCCTATGGTGAAGCTGCTGCTCCTAAGCTCGCCGACCTCGCCCGCATGGCTGGTATCGCGCCGGCTAACGCACAGGACAACCTGGCGGCCGAGGCCTTTATCGATTGGGTCGATCGAATGAACGCCACCTTGGACATTCCCAAATATGTCTCGGGCATTCGCCGCTCCGACATTCCGCAGATGGCGGCGAATGCCGATGCCGAGGCCAATCCCCTGTACCCCGTTCCGCTTTTAATGGACCGCTTGGAGCTCGAGCATATGTATGAAGTCGTTGCAGGTGGTATGTTTGAGGGCGAGAACTAGGAGGGCACATGAACACCGAGGAAATTGCGCGCATCGTCGGCGATCAGCGCGCCTACTTTAAGACGCGCGCCACGTTTGATGTCGATGCTCGACGTCGCGCGCTCGTGAGTTTATGCGATGCGGTGCGGGCCCACGAGGCTGATATCGCCCATGCGCTCAAGACCGATTTGGGGAAGTCGCATGACGAGGCCTATATGTGCGAGATCGGCACGTCGCTTTCCGAGATTCGACATCAGATCGCTCACGTGGCTCGGTGGAGTCGTCCGCGCCTGCGTCCGTGCGATCTCGCTAACGCCGTGAGCGCGTGCAAAACGCAAGCCGTGCCCTATGGCGTCACGCTCATCATGGCTCCGTGGAACTACCCGTTTTTGCTAACACTCGAGCCGCTCGCCGGCGCCCTTGCCGCGGGCAATACCGTGGTCATCAAGCCGAGTGCCTATGCTCCGGCATCGAGCGCGGTGCTCAAGCAAATCTGTGAAGAGGCATTTGATCCGCGCCTGGTGACGGTTGTCGAGGGCGGGCGCGCCGAGAACGAAGCGTTGCTCGATGAGTGCTGGGACAAGATCTTCTTTACCGGTAGCGTTCCGGTCGGCAAGCTCGTCATGGAGCGCGCAAGTAAAAACCTCACGCCCGTGACGCTTGAGCTGGGCGGCAAGAGCCCCTGCATCGTGGATGCGACGGCAAACTTGAAGGTCGCGGCACGGCGTATCGCCTTTGGCAAATGGCTCAACGTGGGGCAGACCTGCGTGGCGCCCGACTACCTACTGGTCGATGCGCGCGTGCACGATGAGCTGCTGGACCTTATCAAGGAGGAGGCCCGCCGTATGTTTGGCGAGCATCCGCTCGATAACGAGGACTACGGGCATATCGTCAACGCCAAGCATTTTGCGCGCGTGCGCGGGCTGATTGATCCCGATAAGGTTGTGCTTGGAGGTACCGCGCGCGAGACTTCGCTCAAGATCGAGCCGACGATTTTGGACGGCGTGACCCCCGATGACGCCGTGATGCAGGAGGAGATTTTCGGCCCCATCTTGCCGGTGCTGACGTTTGAGAGCCTAGACGAGGCCGAGACGTTTATTACGGATCGTCCGACGCCGCTGGCTCTGTATATCTTTAGCCAGGATCGCGCAGTTCAGCAGCGCTTTGTGCGTTACGTGCCCTTTGGCGGCGGCTGCGTCAACGACACGATTATGCACTTGGCTACGAGCCATATGGGCTTTGGTGGCATGGGTGCGAGCGGTATGGGGCAGTACCATGGACGCGAGAGCTTCGATACGTTTAGCCACAAGAAGAGCATCGTGAACAAGGCAACGTGGCTGGACGTGCCATTCCGCTATGCTCCTTACGCAAGCTGGAAGCACAAGTTCGTGCGCATGTTTGTGCATTAGAAAAGGGTGCAGGTAATACGAACAAGTGTTCCTATTACCTGCATTTTGCGTTAGACTACTGTTATGGAGCACGGATGGGCCAACTCCCTTTAGAAGGGATTTGGTATGAACGTAAGCGATGTTATTTCGTTATTGGCGTTGTTGATTGCGGCTATCGAACTCGGTCTGTTTATCGGCCGAATGAAATAGCCGCCCCCGCGTAAGCGAAGACGGCCACTTCTCACGATGAAAACGTGTATCGGAGTTGGCAAGACCCGCGGCAACGGGTGCCATCCGTGTTCCTATCTTATCTGCAAGCGTTCTGTCGCGCAAGCGTTGAGGCAAACGATTGAAGGACGCAGACAGGATGTATTTGTGTCCGCATGGGACCGTAGACTTCTCAATAAGGTTACACACCGGTTTATCCGGCCGTTAGAGGAGCTGCTATGTACGAGCCTTCACGTGTTCTTCTGTCATTTCACATTGCAGGATTTCAGTATGCCGATGGCGCCTTGGTCCTGGGCGATCTTAAAGCGGGCGATAAGCTGACGCTGTGTGCCGAGCGCGATAATCCCCATGACCCCGAGGCAGTTGCGATCTACTATGGCAAGACCAAACTTGGCTACGTTCCGGGAAACGAGGTCGGCCCGCTGTCCTTGATGATGTATTACGGCCACGAGGACGTATTTGAGGCCCGCGTGCAACAGGTTGCCCCCCGAGCGCAGCCCGTGGCACCAGGTGCGCGTTGGCCTCTATGTGGTGGATGCCCGCTAGTCGGCAATGGAGGCGGCCATGTTTGATGACGACGACCAGTTCGATCTGACAGACGATCCGTTTGAGTGGGATCTGCTACTCGACGACGATGAGTTGGAGCAGGATCGTAAGAAGCGGCAGGGCAAGAACGCCCAGGGTGACGCTTCGAAAAAGCAAGACAAGCGCCGCCGCGGACTGTTCGGCGGGCTCTTTGGCTAACCGCCGCATCGCTGTGTCTGTATACTTAGCACGAGTTGGATGCATTGCGAAATGAGGGCATAGACGATGATGTGGTTTACCGCCGACCTGCACCTGGGCGATACGAATATCTTGCACGACATGGATCGGCCGTTTGATTCGGTCGAGGAGATGAACCGCAAGGTCATCGATGCCATCAATGAGTGCGTGGCTGCGGACGACCGCCTCTATATTCTGGGTGACTTTACCTATCGTTTGCCCCTGGCGGAGGCGGTGCGCCTGCGCGAGCGTATCGAATGCCAGAACGTGACGCTCATCCGCGGTAACCATGACGGCGACTGGGAAGATTCCGACGTACCGCAGATTTGGGAAGACGTGCGCGATTACCTGGAGATTGCTCCCGGCTATGCCAAGGGCCATCGTCTGGTTATGAGCCACTACCCCATGCTCAGCTGGAACGGCAAGGCACGTGGCGCCATTATGCTGCATGGGCATATCCACAGCAGGGGTGACCGCGCCAACGCACGCAACCGCGATCGCGAGCGCCCCATTTACCGCTACGATGTGGGCCTCGACGCCAATGACTACAAGCCCGTAAGTCGTGATCAAATCCTCGGCTATTTTGGACTGTAATTCTCGAACCACCACAAAGGGGACAGGCACCTTTGTGGTGGTTCTGGCGCCGCTGCCATTATGGCGGCGGCGCCTTTTTTGTCCGCGTGCCGCGGTAGAGTGTAGGCAATTGAAATGTGCGTCCAGCAAGGAGCTGCTATGAACGAGATTAAGTGCCCGCATTGCGGCGAAGTATTTAAGGTCGATGCGTCCGGCTATGCGGACATCGTCAAGCAAGTGCGCGATGCCGAGTTCTCGCGCGACCTGGATGAGCGTGTGAAGGCTGTCCAGCGCGAGGGCGAGCAGGCGCTGGAGCTTGAGCGCTCGCGTTCGACGGCTGCCTTGCAAAAGGCGGAGTCTCAGCGCAATGCTCAGCTTGTCGAGCAGAGGAACGCTGCAGCTCAGCAGCTGGCACAAGAAGTCGCCAAGCGCGATGCTGAGCTTGCCGAGCTGCGCGCTAAGCTCGAGGGCGCTGCCGTAGAGCGCGAGAGTGCAAGCCAGCGCGCGGCGGTAGAGGCGCGAGCCAATGCTCAAAAGGAAAATGCCGAACTCCAGCGTGAGATTGATAGCCTGCGTGCGCAGCTTGGGCGCAAAGATGACGAAGCAAAGCTTGCCGAGTCGGCGGCGCGCAACGCTGCTCAAAACGATTTAGCTGCACGTGATGCTCAGATTGCCGAGCTGCAGGCCAAGCTTGCCGCGGCGGACAAGGCCCAGGAGATGGCGCTTGCCGCCGCTGCGGCTGAGTCGCAGCGCGAGCTCGATGCCGCTCGCAGCGAGGCCGAGCGCGCGCTTACTGACTATCGCGCGACGGTACAAGAGAAGTTTTCCGCCGCTAAGGCACAGTCCGAGCAAGAGGCCGAGGGTCTGCGTGCCCAGCTGCGCGAGCAGGAACTGATGGCAAAAATGAACCTGTCGGAGGCGGTTGCCGCGGCGGAGCGAGAGCGCGATGAGGCGCGTGCCAAACTGACGAGCGAGCTGGCGGTGCGCGATTCTCGCGAGGAACAGGCCAAGGCGGCACACGAGCTCGAGCTTGCGCAGGCCAAGCGTGCGAGCGATGACCTGATTCGCTATAAGGATGAAGAGATCGAGCGCCTTAAGGACATGAAGGTCCGCCTGTCCACCAAGATGGTGGGTGAGTCGCTCGAGCAGCACTGCGAGACCGAGTTTAACCGTCTGCGCATGACGGCGTTTCCTAACGCGTACTTCGAGAAGGATAACGATGCGTCCGAGGGCACCAAGGGCGACTTTATCTTCCGCGAGTGCGACGCAAGCGGTAACGAGGTCATTTCGATTATGTTCGAGATGAAAAACGAGAACGACGAGACCGCGACCAAGCATAAAAACGAGGACTTCTTTAAGAAACTCGATCACGATCGTCGCCAGAAAGGCTGTGAGTACGCGGTGCTCTGCACGCTGCTCGAGCCCGAGAGCGAGCTTTACAACGCGGGAATCGTGGACGTGAGCTATCGCTACGAGAAGATGTACGTGATTCGCCCGCAGTTCTTTATTCCCATGATCACGCTTCTTCGCAACGCCGCCATGGGTTCGCTTCGCTATAAGCAGGAGCTGGCGGAGTACAAACAGCAGAATATCGACGTTACGAACTTCGAAGCCAAGATGGAGAAGTTCAAGAATGATTTCGGCCGCAACTACGAGATCGCGAGCCGCAAGTTCCAAACGGCGATCGATGAGATCGACAAGACGATTAGCCACCTGCAGAAAACCAAGGAGGCGTTGCTGTCCTCCGAGAACAATCTGCGCCTAGCCAACAAGAAGGCGGACGATCTTACCATTCGCAAGCTCACGTGGGGCAACAAGACCATGAAGGCCGCGTTTGACGAGGCGCGCGGGGCTGCGACAGAGACAAACGATGAGCCAGCCGAGGCGGATTCGTATGAGGTCGAGGGTGCCGAGTAAGGCATAGCGTATAGCGCAAAAGCGGGGCCGCTGGCTATATTGCCAGCGGCCCCGCTTCGTTTCGTTCCAGTATGTTCGGCTAGTCCTCGAGCAGGTCCTCGATAAAGCCGACGCGGTAGTTTTTGAAGATGACCTCGCCGCCGTCTTGCGTGGCGTCCAGATCGACATCGCCCATGATGCCAAAATCGTGGTCGCCATCCTCGTCGGCAAAGATCTGGTGCACGTGCCATACGTGCGCGGTCTTCTCGTCGGACTCGTCAATGGAAAACATCGCGGCGCTGCGGGCATCTCCGTCGGTGAGGATTTCCTCGTGCTGCTCGTGGTAAGCGTCGAGTGCTTTTTGCCAGCGGATCTCGCTCATGCCCCAGTCGTCGTCGAGCTCGCCCAGGTCGCGAACGTGCTCGCGGGCGGCAAGGGTCACGCGGCGGAAGAGCGCGTTGCGCACCAATAGCGTGCAGCCGCGACGGTCCGCCACGACCTCGTCGATGCCCTGCGGCGGCGCAGCATCGAGGGCTGTCGGGTTGCCGGCGTTCTCCCACTCATCCACCAGGCTCGAGTCCACCGAGCGCACCACAAAGCCCAGCCACGAGATAATGTCGCGCAGGCGCTCGTCGCGCTTCTCGATGGGCACGGTGCGGTCGAGTGAACGGTAGGCCTCTGCCAGGTAACGCAGCAAAATGCCCTCGGAGCGGGCGATGCCGAGCTTTTGGATATAGCCCTTAAAATCGCTCGCGCTTTCCAGCATATCGCGCAGGACGCTCTTGGGAGAGAGCTGGTAGTCGTTGGCCCAGGGTACTTCCTGGCAGTACTTGTCGAAGGCGGCATCGAGCAAGTCCTCGAGCGGCTTTTCGTAGGTGACATCCTGGATGCGCTCCAGGCGTTCCTCATAATCGACGCCGTCAGCCTTCATTTCGGCCATCGCGCGGTCGCGCGCGGCGCGCTCCTGTGCGCGCAATACCTGCTTGGGATCCTCGAGCGTTGCCTCGACCATCGAGATCAGATCCATGGTATAGGTCTCGCTCTCGGGGTCGAGCAGCTCCAACGCGGCAAGCAAGAACGGCGAGAGCGGCTGATCGAGTGCGAAGTCCTCGGGCAGATCGACCGTCAGCGCGTAGTCGATGTCCGGCGCGGCGTCAGCCGGAGCGTCGGGCGCGGGCGGCACCTCGGTGCGAACGACGACGCCGGAATCGATGAGTGTGGCGAAGATTTCGTCGGCGCGAACCTCGAGCTTGGCCTTTTCCTCGGGAGTCTGCAGGCTCGTTTCGATGAGGTCGTGTACGCGGGCTCGGGCATCGCCGCCCTGCTCGACCACGCTAATCACCATGGAGTGTGTGATGCGAAGGCGCGGCTTGAGCGTCTCGGGCTGCGTCTCGATCAGGCGCTCAAAGGTCTGCTTGTTCCAGGTGACAAAGCCCTCGGGGGCCTTTTTCTTTTTAATCTTGCGGAGCTTCTTGGGGTCGTCGCCCGCCTTGGCCATGAGCTTAGCGTTCTCGATCTCGTGCTCCGGGGCCTCGGCGATGACCATGCCCTCGGTATCGAAGCCCGAACGGCCGGCGCGACCAGCGATCTGATGGAACTCACGGGCGCGCAGGCGACGCATCTTGTAGCCGTCGAACTTGGTGAGCGCGGTGAGCACCACGGTGTGGATGGGCACGTTGATGCCGACGCCGAGCGTATCGGTACCGCAGATGACGGGCAGCAGGCCCTGCTGCGCCAAGCGCTCGACCAGCAGGCGATAGCGCGGCAACATGCCAGCATGGTGCACGCCGACGCCGCATCCAAGCAGGCGTTTGAGAATCTTACCAAAGGCCGTCGAGAAGCTCGTGCCCTTGGCCGCCTCTTTGATGGCCTTGCGCTGCTCCTTGCTGGCGATGCCAAAATTGGCGAGCGACTGTGCCGTCGCAAGGGCGGCATCCTGGCTAAAGTGCACGATATAGAGCGGGGCCTCGCCGCGGCGCATAGCGAGCTCGACGGTGCCCTCGAGGGAGGTCGTCACATAGTCGTAGTTCAGCGGAACAGGACGCGGGGCGTCGACAACCAAGTCGCAAGCAGCGCCGGTGTGTTCCTCGAGCGAGGCGGCGATCGCGGTGACATCGCCGAGCGTGGCGCTCATGAGCATAAACTGCGTGTGGGGCAGGGTGAGCAGCGGCACCTGCCATGCCCAGCCGCGGTCGGGGTCGGCAAAGTAGTGGAACTCGTCCATGGCCACGCAGCCCACGTCGGCGCCCTCGCCCTCGCGCAGTGCATCGTTGGCAAGGATTTCGGCCGTGCAGCAGATGACGGGCGCCTTAGTGTTGATGTGCGTATCGCCGGTGATCATGCCAACGTTATCGCGGCCGAGTACCTGTACCAGATCGAAGAACTTTTCGCTGACCAGAGCCTTGATAGGAGCCGTGTAGTAGCAGCGCTTGCCCTGTGCCATGCCCATAAAGAGCATGCCCAGCGCGACAAGCGACTTGCCCGATCCGGTCGGTGTTCCCAAAATGACGTGATCGCCGGCGGCCAGGTCCATGAGGGCTTCTTCTTGGTGATCCCACAGCTCAATGCCGCGATCGCTCGTCCATTCAAAGAAGCGTTCGAAGGCCTGATCGGACGTGAGCCATGGTTCGGGCTCGCTGCCGTCCTCGGGCTCCCACCAGGTGGGGGAGAGCGCGCCGAGCGAGCCGAATTCGGCTTCGGTTCCCGTGCCGCCCGAGAATGAGCTGGCGGCCCCGGCGCCGGAGATGGTGCTGGCGGCGGTATCTGTCGTGGTCTGTGCCATGTGTTTGCTTTCTCTCGCGATTGTCCGCCAACTATTATGGCGTAGCGTCGGCGCGGGGCGCCAGCGCGCGAGAAAATGCAGGAAATGGGCGTTCTGCCCAGCCGTTTAGTGTAGTCGCTAGCTAAGTGAGTAGACTTTTTGCAATGTCGCGAGCACATAGCTTTTGCGCAAGGGTTCTACCTGCGGTTTTAGTTTTCGCTATGCGGGATGTGCTTGGCTATTGCAAAAAAGTCTACTCACTTAGGCTTGAGGGCCGTTCGCTGGTGCCTATTTGCGCTTGTTTACTGACGCCGCGACCATCAGAAGCCCCTAGGACTCTTGCGGCAGGCGCTTCTTGCCTTTGCGGGCGCGGTTTCTAAAGTTCTCGACGGCCTCTTCCATGCCCAGAGGTATATAGGTGAGCTCATCGAGGTTGTCGGGCAGGTAGCAGGCAAGGCTTTGCTCCTGCGCGCGGCCCGCCGCGAGCTGTTCGTCGGTTGGCTGCGCGCCGGGTGTGGCACAAATGCCATAGACGGCGGCACCCATCTCGCGCGTGCGGCACTCGTACTCGGTCTCGGGATGCTCGGGATGGTCGCGGCGAACGTCGTCACTTACCCAAAGTGTGTCGTAGCCGGCCGCGGCAAACTGCCCCAGGGCATAGTCGCGCAATGGCTTGCTGTCGGTTCGCAGCGTGACGGTGGCGCCGGCTGCAAAGAGCGGGCGGTAGAGCATCAGATGGTCGACATGGACGAGTCGTTTTTTGGCGTACTTGGCCTTGGGCTGCGGCGTGGGAAAGTTGATGGTGATGGCATCGAGCTCGCCTGCGGCAAACAGCTGCGGCAGCGATGCGGCGCCTCGGGGCAGGACGAGTGCATTGGACAGCTCTTGCGCGCAGATTTTCTGTGCGGCATAGGCGATGCAGATGGGCTCCTGATCCATGCCGATAAAGAGCGTGTTTGGCTCGCGGACCGCACGCTCTACAAGGTACGTTCCCTTGCCGCAGCCAAGATCCAGGTGAAGGTGCTCGAAGGGCTTGCCGCCTGCGGGCGCACAGGCCTCGCGCCAATCTCCGGCATAGGCCTCGGGGTTCGTCTCGATCGCATCGGCGTAGCGCTCCAGGCGCTCTTCGAGCACAAAGTTCTTAGGCGTGCGAACGTGGACGGCTCCCATGAGGCTCCTTGGTCATAAGTGTGGAACGCATAGCTGCACGTTCCGTCAATGGGTTGAAAAAAGGGTGGGCATAGTTTGCCCGAAAGATGCGGTGCGGCTCGGCGACGAGTCGTCGATGCCTACAGACGCTTGAGAATCACATAGCGGTTGAGCTCGCCGCTGCGACCGTCGGCATGGAAGCGCTCAAGCTCGCGCACGGGGACCTCGCCGCTCTTGTAGAACGTACGGACGCCGCGCACCAGGTCGGTGATCTGCTGATCGTCAAAGTGATGGCAATAGCGGTAGGCGTGGCGGTCGTTTTGCCAGCCAATGAGGTGGTCGCCGGCTTCAAACTGCGCGGAATCGTAACCCTCAAACGGCGGGGTGAGCTCGGCGCGGGCTTCGGCTCGAACGGCCTTGCGCGCCATGCGCTCGTCGTTCATAAACTCCCAAAAGCTGATGGCGATGATGCCGCCCGGGCTCGTTTGCCGCACCAGGGCGTCGAGCACGCGTACGCGGTACTCGCACGACGGCACGTGGTGCATAAAGCCAAAGCAGACCGAGATATCGGCGAGCGGGGCGTCGAAAAGCACGTCGGGCGTCTCGGCGGGGTTGAGCTTCATGAGGGCATCGAGCACGTCGAGTTCCTGGAAGTGCAGGTTGGGAATGCGCAGGGCGTGACCGCGTGCATCGATGGCCAGGTCTTGGCACGAGTCGACGCCATAGAACTCAAACGGACAGCTGGCGTCTGCCGAGGGGTTTGCGCCGTCGACGCCCTTGGCGGCAAGTGCGCCGCCGGCGGCAAAGTTCTCGAATCGCATATTGCCGCAGGCAAGATCGAAGATGCGGACGGGATGCTCGATCGTGGCGACGTCGAGCTGTTCGAGCGCGATGTCCATGGTGCGAACCCAGCCGGGCCACGGGGCCTGGCGCGTATCGGAGAAGGAGGCGGAGTGCTCACGATAGAACGTGTTGTTGAGCTGGATGAGCGATGAGGCGAAATCGCGGTTCACGGCGCGGAACTCCCTCCGTTGGCGGTGCGAAATAAACAGTACGACCATACTACCGTTAACGCCGCAACGGGGACAACCGAGCTAGGTGCCATTGCTTTGTTTGGACACATTTCCGCAGCTCATATGTACCCGCAACCGGCGGTTGTCAAAAATCTCACTAGAATAGGTGGCATGCTTTTGGCGGTGGCGGATAGATTTTTAACTGTGCAAGGCGCCTTAAGAACAAAAACGGTCCGGCGGCACGGCTGGCATCACATAGGAGGAACCATGAATGTAGAAACTGCGCAGCGGCTCGCCGACCTTCGCCGCAGCAAGGGTTTTAGCCAAGAAGGGCTGGCGCGAAAGCTGGGACTGTCGCGCCAGGCGGTCAGCAAATGGGAGCGCGCGGAGAGCTCGCCCGATACCGAGAATCTGATCTCGCTCGCCAAACTCTATGGCGTGAGCCTGGACGAGCTGCTCAATCCGAGCGATGAGATCGAGGACGATATCGAGTTTGAGAACGAGGACCGCGCCCGTCAGCGCGAGGCCGAGGCGGCGGAGCGCGCCCGCACCCATGAGGCGGCGGCACGCGCCACGGAGGCAGCTACGCAGGCAAGTGATGCCGCGGCCAAGGCGGCGCAGGCGGCAAGCTGGAGTGCGCAGGCCGCCAATGCCGCTACGGCGCAGGCGACGAGTGGCACCGCGGTTGGCTCGACTCCGGTGAAGGGCCCGTTCCAGTCGTTCCCGTATTGGGCCGTGTGCTGGCTGCTGTTCTTTTTGCTGATGTTCCTGTTTGGTGCCGGCCCCTTTGCCGCGCTGATCTTCTTTACGATTCCCATCTATCACTGGGTGGCGCGTGCGCTCGATGGTGATTGGGCGCGCGGGGATATTCAGGTTGGTCCGGCGTCGGTGGCGATCAAGGCCCAGGGGAAGGATGCTTCTGCGGAACCTGATGCTGACGTGGCTACCACGACCACCGCTGAGCCATGTGCCAAAGAGGGTGACGAATGATGAAGCTTTCGCATGAATCCAAGGTACGCCTGGGTGTTGGCATCGGAGCGTTTGTGCTCATTGTTGGGCTTGTCTTTGGCGTTTCGCGGACATTGATTCATTTTGATGGCCCGTGGGATCTCGACGATGTTGTATCCGGCCTGTCTGGTATGGACGATGTGGCGGACGAGGGCGATCTTTTGGATGACGGTAACTATTCCGCTCAGCCTCAGCAGCTTTCGAGCGAAACCTTTGATGCCGACGCGTTCACATCGCTTGACTTGGACGTGACGTCGGGCACGGTCGAGGTCAAACACGTCTCCGGCGGGCCAGTGCGTGTAATTGAAAGCGGTCGCGTGGCAACGGGGACCGTTGCCTTCGATGCGGCAACCCAGAACCTGGCCGAAATCAAGGGCTCTACGCTCAAGATTCGCCAGTTCGATTGCGATGACGAGCGCGCCATTGACCGCACGGTTACCGTCGAACTGCCGCGCGATGTTGCCGATAACATGGTGGGCATCACAGCGAATGTGGGATCGGGCGACCTGACGGTCGCGGGCATTGCGTGTCATGACCTCAACCTGACTTTGGACTCGGGAGACGTTGAGTTTACGGGCACCGTGACCGATACCCTGAATGCCGAGGTCGGTTCGGGCGATGTGACGTTCGAGCTCTACCAGGCCCCCGCGAAGTCGATGGACGTGAGTGTGGGCTCGGGCGATGTGGAGATGACGGTTCCGAACTCGACGGGCTTTAAGGCGAGCCTCACCTTGGGCAGCGGCGACTTCGAGAGCGATTTCCTTCCGCTTGGCTACGACGGCGAGACCATTTTGAATCTTGAATTCGATAACGGCGATAAGTCTGCTACGTATCGTTTTGAGGTCGGTTCGGGCGACATGTCGTTTGATCCGGAGTGACATGCGGTTTTCGGAGATCGGTACATATAGGCATGCTCTTTGATGGAGGTGCCGGAGCCGTGACGGGCTTCGGCGCCTTTGCCTTTACAATGGGGACATGGAACAGATTATCTTGAACATACTCGAGGCTCTGCGTCACGGCGAGACCGTGGACGACAAGGCGCTCGTCAAACTGATACATGCCGAGGCGCGCCGTGAGGGTGCCGACAAACGCGATTTGGCCAAGCGCCGTCTGCTGCCGTTCTACCAGCGGGTTAAACGTGAGGAGCCGGCTCGGTGGGCTGCGTGGAATGTCGATTCCGATCTGGAACGCCAACTGCTGCAGGTGCTACGCATGAAGCCGCGCCGCACGGCTTCGGGCGTGGCGACCATTACCGTTATCACCAAGCCCTGGCCATGCTCGGGCGATTGCCTGTTTTGTCCCAATGATCTGCGCATGCCCAAGAGCTATCTGCACGCCGAGCCGGCGTGCGCCCGTGCAGAGCAAAACTGCTTCGATCCGTATCTGCAGGTGAGTGCCCGTTTGACGGCGCTTTCGCAGATGGGTCATGCGACCGATAAGATCGAGCTCATTGTGCTCGGCGGTACCTGGAGCGACTATCCACAAGGGTATCAGGCATGGTTTATGTCGGAGCTCTTCCGTGCACTCAATGATGATGCGGTGGCGGGCGTGGCGGCCAACCCCATGTTGGCGCGTCCGGGCATCAGCCGTGCCGAGGCGGGGCGTCTGCTCGATGACGCTCCCGCCGATGCCCTGCCGCCGGTGGTAGTAGAGCGCCGCGAGCGCTATCGGGCCGCCGGCATTGCGACAGACGAGGCTGAGCTTGCTGCCGGCGTTGCCGACGAGCAGGAGCGTGTGGATGCTGCCGTGGGTGGCTATAACCGCGCGGTGCGTCGTCTGTACGGCCCCGGTACGCCGTGGGGCGAGGTTGCCAAGTGGCAGACGGCAACGATGGAGGAGCTCGAGTGTCAACAGCGCACCAACGAGACGGCGAAGCATCGCGTGGTGGGGCTCGTTATCGAGACGCGCCCCGATGCGGTAACGCCGCAGGCCCTCACGCTTATCCGCCGCTTGGGTTGCACCAAGATTCAGATGGGTATCCAGAGCCTCGACCAGCACCTGCTCGATATCAACGAGCGTCGCATTTCGGTGGCTCAGATCGAGCGGGCGTTTTCGCTTGCGCGCCTGTTTGGCTTTAAGATCCATGCGCATTTTATGCTCAACTTGCTGGGCGCCACGCCCGAGGGGGACAAGCGCGACTACGAGCGCTTTATGACCGAAGGGGCCTTTATGCCCGACGAGGTCAAGGTTTACCCGTGCGCGCTCATCGAGGGCTCGCGTCTGGTGGGCTGTTACGAGCGCGGCGAGTGGCGTCCCTATACCGAGGAAGAGCTTCTCGACGTGCTGGCCGACGACATCGTGGTGACGCCGGCGTTCTGCCGTATCAGCCGCATGATCCGCGATTTTAGCTCCGATGACATCATGGTGGGCAACAAGAAGCCTAACCTGCGTCAGCTCGTTGAGAACCGCCTAGCTGCTCGGGGTGACGGTGCGACGGTGCGCGAGATTCGCTATCGCGAGATCAGCACGGCGGGTGCCGACTTGCATGAGCTGACCCTTGACGAGGAAGTGGCGTACGAGACGCCGGTGACGCGCGAGCGTTTTTTGCAGTGGATGACGCCGCAGGGCAAAATCGCGGGCTTTTTGCGGTTGTCGCTGCCCGACCATTCGTTTGTTGCCGCGCATGCGGATGAGTTGCCGACGACGCCGGACGAGGCGATGATTCGCGAGGTGCACGTGTATGGCATGGCGGCGCGCGTGGGGGATCAAGGCCAGGCGGCGCAGCATCACGGGTTGGGGCGTTTGCTCGTTGAGCGTGCGTGCGAGATTGCCCGGGATGCGGGTTATGCGCGCATCAACGTGATTAGCGCGATCGGTACGCGCGAGTACTATCGCCATCTTGGATTTTATGACCATGGCCTTTATCTGCAAAAGGAGCTCTAGATGAACAAGCCGAGTGTTTCTGCCGGCGTCGTTGCCGGCGTTGCTCTGGGAGCCGCGGCACTTGGTGCGGCCGCCGTCGCTGTTCGTGCTGCCTGTCTGCAGGTTGCGCGAACCCGCAATGGGTTGGCGCGTGTGAAGCGCGTGCACGATGGGGACGGCGATGAGATTCGCGTGTTGGTGCAAGGCGGCGTCTACCAAAGCGCAAGCTACGTTGGTGAGCGTTGGGCGGAGCCCGTCTTTGCGTACTATCGTGCGTTTGACGACGTGTTTGAGTCCGAGGATGCGATGCGCGATGCTTATGGTCACGGCATCGACCGCATGCTTATGCTGGGCGGCGGCGGGTTTGCCTATCCTAAGTTCGCGCTGATGTTGCACGAGGGCTTGCGCATGGACGTTATCGAGTATGACGGAGAGATTACGCGCCTGGCGCGCCGCTGGTTCTACCTAGACGAGCTGGAGCGCGCGGCGGGCGATCGCTTGCGGGTGATAACCGCTGAGGCTCGCTCTTATCTGGGTGTGACGAGTGTTGGTCATCGTCGCTACGACGTGGTCGTGAGCGATTGCTTTGGCGGCGCCGAACCCGTACGCGAGCTGGCAACGGTTGAGGCGTTGCGGTTAGTGCGGGGCAGCCTAAATGTCGGTGGCGTCTACGTTGCCAATGTCGTGAGCGCAAACGAGGGGAGCGACGTGACGTTTCTGCGCGATTGCGCCGCCACGGCACTCGAGGTATTCGCCCACACCTGGGTGGTCCCCTGTGGCGATGCGGAGTTTGGCGGCGAGGAGAACTACCTACTCATCGCCAGCGACGGCAACTACGCCTTTGCCGAAGCCGTGCCCTTCGACATCGACTTCCTCGGCACCGTCCTTCACGACAAATAAGTTTCCCCGTCCCAAAAAGACTGGTCTTAGGCGTGGTCGCGCCAGCCGAGAACGCGCTGCTTCATGTCTTCGATGTCGAGCACGCCTTCGGCAAAGCCCTTGCGCACGAGCTCTTCGGGAACAAACTCGTCGTAACGATCAAAGTAAGGCACCTCGCCGGGATAGACGAGCTCGATGGGATCGAAGTCCTTCTCGGCCTCGGCGGCGAGCACCTCAAAGAACGTCTCCTCGTCGGCCTTCATCTTAAACTGCATAAAGTACGGACGTGACGGGTCGAGTCCGCGAAGGCCCAGTTCAGCGGCACACTTAATCTTGAGCATGCGCTCGAGCGCCAAAAAGGCGTAGCTGCCCAGCCAGGGAAAGAGCGCCCAGGTGTCGCCACCCAGGTTGATGAGCGGCTTAGTTCCCGCGCCCGAAAGCTTGGCCGTATGACGAGCCTGCGCTAAGCGGGCCCGTGCGTTACCCATGAGGTACGGATATGTTGCGTGCTCGTTGAGCGCCTTGCGCATGCGCTCGAGTACGTGCGTGTTGATGTCACCGGGACAGTCGCCAAAGTAGGCCGGCACACGGCCCTTGACCTGCGTGGCAAAGACGGTATGACGCTTCCAATCCACTTCCTCGACAATCCAGCAATGGCCTGCGATGGCGATGCGCTCACCGGGCGGTGGCGGATTGACGATTGTGCCCAGCTCGGCCGACTCGCTGCGAACGGTGAACTCCTCGTTTTCCTGGAACACGGCGTAGAACTTAAAGTTGTTGATGATGCGCTCGCCCGCGAGGCCCACGATAAGCCCACCACCTTCGGTGACCTGGATATGATCGATCTTGATGAGGTGACGCAGCAGCACGCGATAGTCATCGGTCGAGACGCGGTGGAAGTAGCTGAGCGTGAGCACGCGCTGGGCAAGCTCTGCCGGCGTGAGCTCGCCGGTGCTGGCAAGTGTCGACATAGTCTGGTGGTAGAGCAGACTGTAAGGGAGTCGATCGAGCTCGGGCGGCTCGACCCACTTTTCCTCGCGATAGAGTTGTACGAGCGCGATGCCCTGCAGGAGCTTCCACGGAATGGTCTCGGGCATCATCGTGCGCGGCTCGGGCTCTTCCTCGCGCATGACAAACCACATCTCGGGCGGAAGATCGCGGCGTCCCGTGCGGCCCATTCGCTGCAAAAAGGAGCTGACGGTAAACGGCGCGTCGATCTGGAAGGCACGCTCCAAGCGGCCGATATCGATACCGAGCTCCAGCGTAGAGGTGGTGACGGTTGTTTGTGCCTGCTCCTCATCGCGCATGAGTTCCTCGGCCGTCTCGCGCAACGATGCCGAAAGATTGCCGTGATGAATGAGGAAACGGTCGGGCTCGTGCCGGTTCTCGCAGTAGCTACGCAGCATGGAGCACACGGCCTCTGCCTCCTCGCGCGAGTTGGCAAAGACCAGGCACTTGCGGCCGCGCGTATGCTCAAAGATATAGCCCATACCGGGGTCGGCGTTGTCGGGCGCCGTGTCGGTGGGGTTGAGAAGCGCCTGCTCGGTCGCTCGTGGGATGTCGACTTCGCCCTCGGGGGCCGAGGAAGTGCGACGGTCTTTGGGAGCGGCTTTGCCTCGTGCCCGCTCACGACGTTGACGGCGCTCCTCTTGTGTGAGCTGTCCGCTGTGACGCATGTCTTGGGCGCCGGCGGGCAGTGCCGCGGATGCCGCCTCGATGCGCTCGCACGCAAGCACTTCGGCCTCTTGAGGACCCGTGCTCTCGAATCCCCGCTGCTGTGCCTGGGGACCCGAGTTGTAGAAGTGCTCCATGGAGATGCGCCATACGCGGCGCGGTTCTTCAAAGCGGGGGATAACACAGTTGCGCCCCGTTCCCTGTGAGAGAAAGGCACCCGTGCGCTCGGGGTCGCCGATGGTGGCCGAAAGGCCAATACGGCGGGGCTGCACGCCTGCCATGCGCGAGAGGCGCTCGATAAGACAGAGCGTCTGCCCGCCGCGGTCGCCGCGCATGAGCGAATGAACCTCGTCGATGACGACGTAGCGCAGGTCGCAAAACATGCGCGGGATCGCCATGTGCTTATGGATCAGGAGCGCCTCGAGCGATTCGGGCGTAATCTGAAGGATGCCGCTCGGCTTTTTGATGAGTTTGGCCTTGTGTGACTGCGAGACATCGCCATGCCAGTGCCAGACGGGGATATCGGCTTCTTCGCATAGGTCGTTGAGGCGGACGAATTGGTCGTTGATGAGCGCCTTGAGGGGGCCGATGTAGAGGGCGCCCACGCTTGCGGGCGGGTTCTCCCAAAACTCGGTCAGGATGGGAAAGAAGGCTGCCTCGGTTTTGCCGGAAGCCGTGGATGCCGTCAGGAGCACATTGTCCTGCGTATTAAAGATGGCATCTGCCGCTGCAACCTGAATGGAGCGCAGGCTCTCCCAATCGTGGGAGTAGATGAAGTCTTGGATAAACGGGGCGTAGCGGTCAAAGGCGTTCATGAGGCCTCCTTTCAAAAGCGAATCTCTCAACGTGGCGAGCAGTGGCTTGCTGCATTACTGCTTCAACGTTCGCCCAGATAAAACCTACCAAAATAAACCTGTCCCTTTTTGGCAGGTTAGATGGTGAATTCGGCGAAGTTGCGGTCGCCGTCTGCGGTTCCGGTGTCGCCTGTTGTGGCTGGCGGCGCCAGCGTGACGCCGCCGACGCTTTGCAGCAACTCAGCCACGTTTGCATCGGGATTCTGACACAGGATATCGAGCAGCTCGATAAAGTCACGGATGACCTCACGCGGCGTCAAGTGCGTATCGGCTCCCACGCGGCCAAACTCAATCTTGAGGAAGTCCACCAAGTCGTTCTCGGTAAGCGTGGGCGTCCAGCCAAAGTAGCCGGCGTGAATTTGCATGAGTTTTTCGATTAGCACCAGCAACTCCTCATAGGTGAGTGGCTGCAGGCGGATGATGGGCGCGAGCATGTCTTTGAGATCATCGCGCGCAAAACGGCCCTGAGCGAGACGGCTCCGAAGGGCCTCGTAGGAGAACACGCCGCGGCGGCGGTCTTCGATGGAGGTTGGCGTGCCGCCCATGATCATGCCCAGGTACTGCGCCTTGCCCTGGAGCGTGTCGTTGTACATGGTCAGGATCTTCTCGTAGTTATATTGGCGCGTGATCGCGTTGGGAATCTTGTACAGATTCACGAGCTCGTCAATGAGCACCAGCATGCCCTTGTAGCCGCTGCAGACCAAAAAACGTGCGATGAGCTTGACGTAGTCGTACCAATCGTCATCGCTGATGATGGTCGAGGAGTCCAGCTCGGCGCGCGCCTCGCTCTTGGTGCGGTACTCGCCGCGGATCCATTTGGTCACGCGGCTCATAGCTTCTTCGTCGCCCTCGGATACGGCCGCGCGGTAGCGGCGGAGCATACGGGCGAAGTCGAAGCCGTGGACCATTTCCTCGAGCGGGGCCAGTTGGGCATTGACGGCAGACTCATCGGCATCGGCACACGAGGCGACCCAGCGATCCAGGATAAGGTTGAGCGCACCGCCCTCGGGGCGCGTTTTAGTCGATATGTTGCGGATGAGCTCACGGTAGGTGGCAAGGCCCTGTCCCTGGCCGCCCTGCAGGCGGCGCTCAGGGGATAGGTCGGCATCGGCGACGACGAATCCCTCGCCCATGGCGTGCGTGCGGATGGTCTGGAGCAAAAAGCTCTTGCCGGTGCCGTAACGACCGACTAAAAAACGGAAGCTCGCGCCACCGTCGGAGATGAGACTCAGATCGGTGAGCAGGGCGCGAATCTCGACCTCGCGTCCCACGGTGATATAGGGAAGGCCGATGCGCGGGACCACGCCGCCCTTGAGCGAGTTTAGGATAACGGCGGCGACGCGCTTGGGCACGCGGGGTGCTGCGGATGCGGTATCACTCATGGTCTAGGTATCCTCTCACGTCTGCTTCGTAGTCCTCAATAATCTGCGGCCCTGCCGCGCTAAATTCAATTACGGTGTCGCCCACCAGGTCAAAGAGCGTCTCGTTGATGGTATCGACGAGCATGTCCTCGCTCTGCCCCGATTGCACTACCGCCGATTCCGCCTGTACTGCGTTGTGCTCGAGCAGCGCGCGGAGATAGGCGTCTGCGGCGGGCGCGAGTTCGTTCGTGGCGTCAGCGGGCACTGCGGCTGCGAACGCTGACGTTGGCGCGAGAAGCGGTGCCACGACACCAAACTGTTCGGTGGATATGGTCGGCTCGTCGGTCAAGTCCTGCCGAATGGGTGCCACGACCGCCTCGACAATCGCGTCGGCTACGGGCCCGGCTTCCGGTTGCCCTGAGTCCGCTGCCTCGGCTTCTGCGGACGCGCCGTCCTCGCGTTCCTCGTCGATCAAAAGCGCTTCGCGCGTTTGCGCAGCGGCGCTCCGAATGTGCCCCAGCTGACTCAGATCGATATCGATCTTGACGGGCTGGTGTGCGGCGTCCCACGAAAGCCATGCCACAATCTCGTCATCGATAATCTTGGCCAGATATTTGGGGACCTTTTCTTCCTTAAGGGGATGGGCGGGGTCCAGCGCCAGGCGCAGGCGTTGGTCGCAGGCGCGCATCATTTCACCGAGCTTGCTGCTCTTTTGCCTACTACCGTGGATACGCATGCATTCCCAAAAGCCGTTTTGGCAACGGTAGATATGGATGGGATCCAGGCGGTATTCGCAGTCCTCGTGGCGCTCGGGCGCAAAGAATACGGCCGAGGCAAACATGGTGTAGGGCATGGCCGTCTCCTCCCCAAATAAGCTCGCCACGATGCCGGTCTTTCGGTGCGTGTCATAGTAGCGCGCCATACGGACATACACGGCGCACGCCACGTGGCGCAGATCGCGGTGGTGGCTGCGGTCGAGCCGCGAGTTACTTAGGTTGTACGTGGAGAGGGCGTTGATGGCGGCCATGAGTCGCTCCTCGCGCACCTCATCGGGCGGAAGGGGGAGCGTGGGTTCGGAGGTTTTGCGACGCTTGGGGGTCTGGCCGGACGGTGCCGGTGCTGGTACAAGGTCTCGTGCCGCGCGTCGCAGCTCGATAAGGGCATTATCGAACATGACGGTTTTAGAGTCACGAAGCAGCTTGGGGTCGAGCTCATGGAACACGGCATAGTCCTGCAGCCACACGCGTGCGAACCGGTCGATGCCGGGTTCAAAGGCGCGATAGACATCCCAAAAAGCCTTGATCTTGTTAAAACCATCGAGCGGGTCATCTACGCCAATGCCGCAAATCAGCTCATAGAGATACAGAAAGGCAAAGGACGTAGACGTTTCCTCGACGGTTCCGCGGCGCACTTGGGCACGCCAGGTAAAGTAGCCGCGCAACTGCCGGTCGCTCATGGCGTTGTAGGTGGGAAAGTACGACTTAAAGGTGCCGTTGTAGGGGCAGTCGTCCTCAAAGTCGGCCATCAGCAGGCCTTGGCGGTAGAAAAGCTCGGCTTCCGAAAGCCAACGGCCCGCGCCGCCCTTGGGGTCTTCTTGCCAACGCGATATCTCACGCATCTTGCGGTACTGGTCGGGGAGGAAGTTCTGCATCTGTCGGCCGGTCTTGAGAATCGGCTCGTCTGCGTAGACCTCATGTGAGAAGCGAGCGGACTGATGGGTCCGGGCCTCGGCCATAATGCGCTCGATGAGCATCTTGATGTCCTGGTCGGCCACCGCTTCTCCTCTCCTAACGCAGCTTCGGTGACCTCATATCATAGCACAGCATCAAACAGATGTTCGAGATACCGCTGTGTAGATAGATTTAGAACAGGAGGGCGTAGATGACGGCGATGACGACGGAGGGGAGCATATTGGCCGTGCGGAAGGTCTGAGGACGGATGAGGTTGACGCCGACGCAGAAGATGAGCATGGAGCCTACGAGCGAAAGGCTGTCGAGGGCTGCCGTGGTCATGATGGGGGAGAGTGCGCCGGCAAACAGCGTGATCGTCCCCTGGAACACGGCGACGGGCAGGGCGGAGAAAATGCAGCCACGGCCAAGCGACGCCGTCATGGTGCAGACGATGATGCAGTCCAACGCGCCTTTCAGGGCAAGCGTTGACCAGTCACCGAGCAGACCGTCCTGGATCGATCCCACAATGGCCATGGCGCCGATACACACGGTGAGTGAAGTCGAGACAAAAGCGTTGGTGAACTCGTTATCGCCCTCGCTGCCGGTTTTGCGCTTCAGCCATTCGCCAAGGTTCTCGATGGCAGCCTCCAAGTTGATGGCCTCGCCGATGAGAGAGCCGAGGGCGAACGAGACAATGAGCATGGTGGTACCGGTGGTCGCCAGCGCCTTTCCATCGATGATGAGCATCTTTTGCATGGTGCCGCCCAGGCCGATAAACAGGACGCACAGCCCCGATGCTTTCATGAGCGTGTCTTGGATGCGCGGTGTAATGAAGCGGCCGCCCGCTAATCCCAAAAGACCGCCCGCAACTAAAAGCACAACGTTGATGATTGTTCCCAAGCCCGGCATGAGCCCTCCTGTATTGATGCCAACGTGGCAATCGTAGCAGAACGAAATGCGAGGCACATCGCGACTCATCTAATACGTTATATAAGTGGTGTTAGGAATGATGCGCGGCATGTAAGCCTCAGGTGGTTGTCGGGACATAGGGATAGTAGTCAAAGCGCAGTGTCATAAGCCGCTGTGGGGATTCAATAGCCGCGGCGATGATATTGGCATCGCGGGCACGATCAAACCCTTCGAGTTCGATCTGATACGAGACGTCTTGCATAATGTCCAGACGTCGCCAGGCTAGGAGTGTGTCGCCATCGAATTCCAAGGTCTTGCCTCCATCTGGAGCAACGGCGTATAGACGCAGCTTGGCGGTGGTTGCAGGGTCGACAACCGTGACCTTTTTAATTTCGTTTCGAGTATTCTTGGCGCCCAACAAGGTGAGCAGTGTTGGGGCCACGACCTCGCCCGATGGCAAAAAGACGACTTCGATGGATTCGGGAAATGCGATGATGGCCGACTTGCGGACGGGTTGATTGGCGGCGGCAACTTCGATGTCCGCAGCGTCGATGACCTCTGTGTGGTCGAGCGCGGCAAGCACGCAGCAGTTACCTTCATCGATCTCTTGAGGATCAGCAAGCCCCAGACTGTCCGCGAGCTCGGGATCGTTTGGATCGTTAGCGGGCTCATTCGGTGCTTCGAGAGAAGCTGGGATGCCGTTTGTCGGCGACGGCGTGTCGCCCGCACCTGCTTCTTTGTCCGCGCTCTCTTCTTGTATGGTTGCGTTGATGGGTTCGTCGTTTGAGGGGAGCGTCTTGGCGTCAAGCGCGGAGGGAAGAATTCCGATGGCTCCGGATCCGTTCCACTCCATTTCGAGAAGCGCCGGGTCGGCAAGAATGCGTTGCCTGCTTTGCGCGTGGGCATCGATTTCAATAGGGCCTGTCTCTATCCCTCGTGTAAGGCTGAGTGATCCGGCTGGCTTCTCGAAATGAGCGTCTGTGTCTTTGGTGCTGACGGCGTAGAACAGCAGGGACGCTTCTCCCGCCGCGATGGCATCGGTGTCGGCTTTGGTCAGTCGCAACGATGTCGTGAATGAGAGGGTGGGCTGCGTGCCGTCTGCATTCGCGGCGGCGCAGCCCAGACATATACCGCCTCCTTTCTCAAAAAACGTACCGTCGAAGGCGACCTTCGCTCCGTTCGCCGAGTCATCGACCGAAGCGATGTCGATGCGCAGCTCTAAATTGCATGGATCGCCATCCGCATCGAGCACAACCGAGCGCCACATGCAGACGGCGCACCCCGCCTGGGAGCCGTTTGCCTTGTTCGAACGCTTGATATCCACGACTATCGAGCCGTCCGTATTACGACGAAGGCATCCCGAGGTTGAGATCGCGGCCTGTGCGATCGAAAAACGCTCGCACGCAATGGCGCTCGACGGATTTGGTGCGGAACTTAGGGCTGCTGGTAAGGAGTCCGCCATGGCGGGAGTCGCCCAAGCGGCGACAGGCGTTCCGGTTGCGAGCGCGCCGCAGAGTGCGACGACGGGCAAAAGGTTCTTCGATGCCATGGGGTCTCCTTAGCTAATTTAGTGCGGCCTGTCCATGTTTTGTTTCTGGCTGCGTTTGATGTGCAGACCGAGGCCGGCGGTTCCTGCGCCTGCTGCTGTGGCGCCTGCTGCCAAGAGCCATCGTCCATCGCCTGTCTGCGCCAATGGTTCCTCGCGGTCGCCGCGGTCGAGCCCCGAGAGGTCGACCGTCACTTGCGTGGCGGCCTGCGCCTGTTCTTGCTGGGCAAAGGCCATGGCTGGGCCAAACGCTAGGATGCTGACGGCGGCGGCCAGGGCGACGGCCTTATGCCGTGTGCGCACCGGGCTCGACCGTCCAGGTGATCGTTGCAACCTGATCGCCTTCGCCGGTTACGTGGAAGATGTCGCGCGTGACGCGGGCGACGTTTCCGCTTGTCTTGAGCTTAATTTTGTCCTTGCCGCCGGCAATGCCCTGGTAGCCCATGTCGAAGGCTGCGTTCTTGGAAAGATCGAGGCCCGTCCCCTGCATTGCGGCGCTGGCGTTCTGGAGTGCGCCGTCGGGGCCGACCTTAAAGTCGATGGAGTTCTGCGCGGTTCCGGCCTTGGCGTCGGCAGCAATGGTCCAGGTGTTCATGGCGTCGATCTTCATGTTGGTGACATGGATGCCGTAGGCCGAATGATTATCGATGGTGGTCGCGTCTTCTGAGGGGCCCTGGAGCGTGCCGTCGGCCTTGGCGACGAAGGGAATAACCGTCGGAACTTTGAACTCAACGTTGTCGATCTCGGTCCTGACCATTACTTTCGTGGTTCCAATGCGCCCGGCCGCCATAGCTGGCGTCGGGGCAGCGCCCATTGCGAGCGCGAGCGCGAGCCCTGCGCCCACGACGAGCGCTCTGGCTCCGTTCATGTTCCTGGTGATGTCCATGGTCGTTCCTTTCTATTCGCCGCGGGCCGTCCCCGCGATGATTGGACGAATGCTGGTGAATTGCGTGCGGTGCCGCGTCGGCCGGAAAAGCTAGTTCTCGGCTTGCTCAACCCGCACCTTGACACGTGTCGGATTGCCGTGGCTGTCGAGGGTCTTGGCATCGAGTGCCTGGATCTCGATGTACGCCTCGCCTTCTTTGATGTCGCCGGCGGGGCACGTCTCGATTGTCTTGCCGGTCTCGACCACACCGGATTCGTACATGGTCTCGTCGTTTTGGATGACGCGGAATCGCTGGGGAAATTTATTGTCTTGGACGTTTTGCACGTTGACGCGCAGCTTGCCGTCCTCCTGCAGCTGAGCGACCGGCGCGACCGAAATCGTCATCATGTTGTCGCGGACGATAGCGTCGAGCTCATCTTGGATTTCCTGACGCGTTTTGCCCTCGGCCGTCGTAACCGAAGCGCCCGCCTCGGGTACGGGCTGCGACTGCCAAGCGTATAGTCCTACGGCGACAAGGGCACAGACGATGGCCAGGCAGGCAACGATGAGCTTCCTGCGATGCCCCAGGCCTGCAAAGTGGGGTGGCTTCTTCGCGCTCATGCGGCATCCTTGGCGGTATAGATGCGCGCAAAGGTGGACGGGTCCGCTCCAAAGAGCATGTGAAGCATCAGACGGCGCGAGTAGACGAGCTCGTCGAAGTCGGGAGGGAGCTCGACGTCGTGGATATGCGCGATGTGGTGGGCGAGCGCCGAGAACGACTCGGGGTCGCAGATCACATCGGTGGTAACGTGGTAGACCGTCGTATCGGGGAATGCCTCTTCGTCGAAAGGCAGGAGATGGGGATCGTCGTCGACTTCGATGGCGATGCCGTACTGGGGCCAGTAATATGCCATGGGAACCTCCCTGCTTCTGGGGCCAAAACTTCTATCGGTTTTGGCTGTCGACGCCGACCGTATCAGCCGCTACTTGACCAATTTCTGACCAAATGCTTGACGGATTGGCGTCTCCGCAGGTAAAAGGCGGCAAAAAATACTCCAACTTTTTTCGAGCGACAATCGCGCGGTCGGCAACGGCGGGGCCATATGTGTCAAAAGCATCGTCTGCCGAGGAAGCCTTGCCGTTCGCCGAATTGCACGAACGTAAAAATCGCCAATTATGGAGACGGTCTCGAACACGTCGACGAAACGATGCGGTAACATCTCCCTGCAAACACTGTAGTTAGCTAAAGGGGGAGTTCGCGTGTCTGCAACCATTAAACCCTTCACCGACGAGTTCGAAGAGTATGGTCGCGATGAGTCTCGCGCATCGGGCGAGGCCTCGAGCATCTCGTTTCCGACGACGGAAGACGAGGTCCGCGCCATTTTGGGAAAGCTCCATGCCGAGTGTGTCCCGGTAACGGTTCAGGGCGCCCGAACCGGCCTTGCCGCCGGTGCCGTGCCCCACGGCGGGCATATCCTCAATACTTCCCGTATGAATCGCTACTTGGGCCTTCGCCGCGATGAACAAGGTCAATTTCTGCTGCGTGTGGAGCCGGGCGTTGTGCTCTCGGAGCTGCGCAAGCAGCTGAGCAAGAAGGTGCTGCCGATCGCTGGTTGGGACCAGGCATCGCTTGAGGCCTACGAGGAGTTCCAAGAGGCCCCGGAGCAGTTTTTTCCCACCGATCCCACCGAGGCGTCTGCCTGTCTGGGCGGCATGGCGGCATGCAACGCCTCCGGCGCCCGCAGCTACGCTTATGGCCCCATGCGTCCGCATATCACTGGACTCCACGTCGCGCTGGCTGATGGCGATTTGCTTGAGCTTCAGCGCGGCGAGGCTTTTGCCCGGGGCCGCCACTTATCGCTCGTGACGGCAGCGGGCCGTACACTCGAGCTCGATCTTCCCGGCTATACCATGCCCAAGACAAAAAATGCCTCGGGCTATTTCGTTGCGGACGAAATGGACGCCATCGACCTCTTTATCGGCGCTTGTGGCACGCTCGGCGTTATCACCGAGCTCGAGATTGCCCTGCAGGCGGCACCTGCGGTCGTTTGGGGCGTGAGCTGTTTCTTTGACAGCGAAGACAAGGCCGTGTCCTTCACCGATTCCGTGCGCCCAGTCCTGTCCCATGCGGCTGCCATCGAGTACTTCGATGCTGGCGCCCTGGATATCCTGCGTCGTCAGCGTGAGCAGTCGACCGCGTTCGCCTCGCTGCCGGCGCTCGACAAAGAGGCCAAGGTCTGTGTCTACGTGGAGCTCGACTGCGACGACGAAGTTCAGGCGACTGAGGAGCTGTATCACTTGGGGTGGGTACTGGAGCTTGCGGGCGGCAGCGACGATGCGACATGGGTCGCGCGCACCGAGGTCGATCGCGAGTGCCAGCGGTTCTTCCGCCATGCGGTCCCCGAGAGCGTCAATATGCTTATCGACGAGCGTCGCCGCACGGATCCCACCATCACCAAACTGGGTTCGGACATGTCGGTGCCCAATGCACGCCTTGCCGATGTCGTGGCCCTCTATCGCCGCACACTGGCCGAAAGTGGGCTTGAATCTGCTGCCTGGGGGCACATCGGTAACAACCATCTGCATGTGAACATCCTGCCGCGCGATGCGCAGGACTACCGTCGCGGTGGCGAGCTGTTTGCCCAGTGGGCTGCGGAGGTAACGGCTATGGGCGGTGCCGTTTCTGCCGAGCACGGCGTCAGCAAGATCAAGGCGGGCTTCTTAGAGACGATGTACGGTCACGAGGCCATGGTCGAGTCGGCGCGGCTCAAGCTCCAGCTCGATCCCGACGGGCAGCTGGGTCGCGGCAACCTGTTTTCGGAGAAGCTCTTGGATGAGCTCGTCCAGAAAGGGGGCGCGTGAAGATGAGCGATTTCCATATGGTGGTGTGCGTCAAGGCCGTGCCGGGCAGCACCGAGGTCAAGATGGACCCCAAGACCAATACCATCGTGCGCGATGGCAAGCAGACGGTCATTAATCCCTTTGATGCGAGCGCTTTGGAATGCGCGCTGGCGCTGAAAGACGACTTTATCGGCTTTGGCATGGACGTGCGCGTAACGGTGGTGTCGATGGGCATCCCCGCGACCGAGTTGCTGCTGCGCGACTGCATCGCTCGAGGTGCCGACGACGCGCTGCTGCTGACCGATCGCGCCTTTGCGGGTGCCGATACCCTGGCGACCACCTATGCTCTCAAATGCGGCATCGAGGCGCTCGACGAGGACTTCGACCTGCTCATCTGCGGCAAGATGGCGGTGGATGGCGATACGGCCCAGATTGGCCCCGAGCTTGCCGGTGCCTTTGAGATTCCCTGCGTGACCGACGTGAGCTGCGTGCAAAGCGCGGGCTTTACGACGTGTGGCTCGCTGGCGCTCGTTCACGGATGCGATGCCGGCGAGGAGACGGTCTATCTTGAGATGCCGTGTGCGATGACGACTGCCAAGGAGATTGGCCAGTTGCGTATGCCGAGTATTGCCGGTATTCGCGCGGCGGAGGAGGCGGACGTGTGCGTGGTCAGTGCCGCCGACGTGAACGCCGACCCCGCGCGTTGCGGTCTTGCCGGGTCGCCGACACAGGTCGTGCGCTCGTTTGTGCCCGACCGTGACCAAACGTGCGAGGACGTTGACGGAACGGCGTCCGAGCAGGCGGCAAAACTTGCCAAGATTATCGAGGGGATGGCATAGATGAGCGGACTGATTATCGATAGCGAAGTCTGTATCGGCTGCGGTCGCTGCGTTCACGCCTGTGCCTCGGGCGGCATCGTAGCGGAAGGCGAGCGACCCAGCCGATGCGCCCGCGTAACCGACGGCTGCATCCTATGCGGTGGGTGCGTCGACGCCTGCCCTGTCAACGCTATCTCGATCGAGCGTGACGAGGCCGTTGGTGCGGTTGACCTCGATGCGTATCGAGACATTTGGGTATTCGTGCAGACCGACGAGCGCGATACGGTGACTCCCGTTGCCTATGAGCTTATGGGCAAGGGCCGCGAGCTTGCCGATGCTCGCGGCTGCCGTCTGGTGGCACTGGCCGGCATGGGCCCCGAGGGTTCTCTCGGCGACCTGGAGCATCTGGTTTGCGCGGGCGCCGACGAAGTCCTGGCCTGTCGCGACGAGCGCCTGCGCCAAAACGATGCGGAGGTCTACGCCCGCTTGATCTGCGATTTGGTAGCCGAACGCAAACCCGAGGCCATCTTATACGGCGCGACCGCTTTTGGCCGCGAACTGGCACCCGGAGTTGCCGTACGCTTGCAGACGGGCCTTACGGCTGACTGCACCGTACTTTCGATGGATACGGAGACGGGACTGCTGCAACAGACGCGTCCGGCGTTTGGCGGCAACCTGATGGCCACCATCGTCTGCCCCAATCATCGTCCCCAGATGGCAACGGTTCGTCCCGGCATCTTTAAGGCGCCCGACTTTGACTACGACCGCTCCGGCACGATCACCCAGATATCGCTTGCGGATGATGCTAAGGCCCGTGTCGAGATCTCGATTCCCGCCGAGGAGTGGGGGCAGCAGGCCTCGATCGCCGATGCCGAGCGCCTGGTCGTGGTGGGTCGCGGCATTGGCTCCAAGAAGAATCTGCCCCTGATGCGAAGGCTCGCCGAGGCTCTGGGAGCCGAGCTTGGTTGCACGCGACCTGTCGTGGAGGCCGGCTGGTTGGAGTATCGCCATCAGATTGGCCAGACCGGCGTATCGGTTTCGCCCAAGCTTCTCGTGAGTATCGGTGTTTCGGGCGCCATCCAGCATCTTGCCGGCATCGGTGGGGCGGAGTGCATTATCGCCATCAACGAGGACCCGGATGCCCCCATTTTTGGTGCTGCCCAGTACAAGGTTGTTGGGGACGCCGTCGAGGTCGTCGAGGAGCTACTGGCCCAGCTTGAGCGCTAAGCGCGCGCCAGCCAGTCGCGCATCTCGTCCTTTAGGCGGCTCCAGGTTGCCTGCGTGGCGGGGTCGGTAAAGGGCCGCGTAATGCCAAAGGGCGCGTCGAGCAGGCGGTGGATATCGCCCTGTTCGCGCGCCAGCGCGCGGCTTGCTGGATAGACGAGCTCAAACATAAAGCAGATAAGCCCCACCAAGAAGTCGGCGGGCTCATCGCGCTCATCGCGTGCGACGCAGCGGTGCTCGTCAAAGGCGGCAAGTGTCGGCGACGAGAAACGGCTGCCGAGAAACGTCTTCTCGTCCACCTTGAGGATAGTGTCGACGGTGCTGTCGGCGATGGTGCGCATAATGTCGATCTTGTCACCATCGCGCACGATATCGCAGAAGCTCCGCGTGCGCACGTCGAGCCGCGCGGGTAGGCGGAAATCGCTGTGATAGGCAATGCTCGCTCGGATGAGCTCATCTTCTGCCGGGTCATCGATAAAGTCGCGGATGCTCGTTACGGCGGGTGCATCGTCGGGATTCTCGCCAAAGAGGACCTCGATGCCCAGCGCCGCATGGCTCATGCTCTCGGCGTCCTTAAAGGTGTCCCAGCGTCGCAGCTGCTCAAAGCGGCCCATATCGTGTAGCAGGCCGCAAAGCCATGCCAGGTCAATATCTTCTGACGACCAGCCCTGCTCGCGCGCTACGGCATCGCACGCCTCGGCCACGTGGTACGTATGCTCGATTTTGAGCGCGATGCGTGGGTTGGTGGCGTCGTAGGCATCGGTGTAGCTTTTGAAGGCCGCGCGCGCCCGGTCTCGATCGATAGCTGTCATAATGACTTCCTAAAAAGTTGTGTCTTTCGATCCGGTGGCAATTGTAGGTGAACTCGGTTGCTGTCGGATGATGATTCTGCCGTGTCGCTACATGCGGCTCGGAGACCTTGTCAGGATGAGAAGCGTATGGTGCTCAAAATCGTTAGAACCGTCTGGCCAGTGATGCTTACCTATGTTGCAATAGGCGCGCCGTGCGGAATGATCATGGGGCAGACGGGAATGGAGCCCTGGATGGTCTTTGCCCTGAGCAGCACGTTTGTGACGGGCAGCGGCCAGTTTATGATCTGCAATCTTTGGCTGGCGGGCGTACCGGCACCTTCGATTATCGCGAGCGTCGCCGCCATCTCCTCGCGTTTTGCACTATATTCGGCATCGCTTGCCCCGCATCTGAAGAGTGCCTCGAAGTGTCAGACGCTGGCGGTCACCGCGACGCTTACCGAAGAAGCGTACGGCATCTCGCTAGCCAATTTGGTCGAGAAGGACGACTGGGGCCCGCGTGAGTCCTTCGTGCTCAACGTGATCCTTATCGCAACATGGGGCGTTTCGTGTACGACGGGCGGCATCGTCGGCACCGTTGTCGATGTTCCCACCGCCATTGCAGCCTTTGTCTGCACCTCGCTCTTTATCTGCCTGCTCTTTTCGCAGCGGCTGTCGCGCGGCAACGTTGTCGCGGCGGTTTCGGGCGCGGTGTCCGTCGCCGTATGCAAGTTCTTGGGCCTCACGAATATTGCCGTGCCGGCAAGCGTCGTGGTCGGCATTGCCATTGCGCTGGCGTGCGATGCTGTATTTGACGGAAGAGGTGCCCGCGATGCCCGTTAACGAGTTCTTGGTTCTGTGGCTGTCGTCGTGGGCTGCTATCGCGTTCTTTCGCATCGCGCCGGCGTTCGCCTTGCGCGGGCGGACCCTGTCGCCCCGCATTACCGAGGCCCTGGGCTATATCCCGCCCGCTGCCTTTGCCGCGCTGGTCGCCAACGACTTGGTGAGCCCCGGCGCGTTCGACGCGGGACTCTGGCCTGCCTTGGTTCCCTGGATTGCGGCCGCCGGCGTCGTGGTCGTGGCGGTCAAGACAAAATCGATGCTGTGGTGCTGCGTCTCGGGCATCGTACTCTATATCGTCTTGAGCCTTATATAGGGGTGGCGTCGCGGGCGCCGAATCTCGTTCCATCCCAACTTGTCGAATTTTTCACCGAGCTGGTCTATTTCTTCTGGTACCATGGTCAAACTTTACTGTAGCAAAGCATGACGTGGGCTTTTGTTCCGCGTCAGCGGAAATGGGGGTTTCATGGCACAGGAAGCGACTGCCAACGAGCAAAAGAAATTCAAGGTTCCGCGCATCCCGGGCGACATCATGATCTATCCGATGATCGTCGGTCTTTTGCTCAACACCTTCTGCCCGCAGGTTTTTGAGATCGGCGGCTTCTTTACGGCTGCCTGCCGCGGTGGCTCCAATACCATCGTCGCCGCGATCCTGCTGTTTGTGGGCGCCGGCATCAGCTTCAAGTCCACGCCGGGCGCCATCAAGACCGGCATCGTCGTGCTGATTCCCAAGCTGGTCGTCGCAGCGGCTCTCGGCCTGGGCGTGGCATATTTCTTTAACGATAACTTCCTGGGTCTGAGCTCCGTGTCTATCATCGGCGGCATTACGTTTTGCAACATGGCGCTCTATACGGGCATCATGGGCGAGTTCGGCGATGAGTCCGAGCAGGGCGCCGTCGGTATCCTGTTCTTTACGGCCGGCCCCGCCGTCACGATGATCATCCTTGGTGTTTCGGGCCTTGCCAACATCCCTGTCGGTACTATCATCGGCTCCATTTTGCCGCTCGTTATCGGCATGGTTCTGGGCAACCTGTTCCCGTTTATCAAGAACCTGCTAGTTCCCGGTGCCAACCCTGCGATTGCCGTCATCGGATTTCAGCTTGGCGCGTCCATGAGCCTGTCGAGCTTTATCACCGGTGGTATTTCCGGCATCTTGCTGGGCCTTGTCACGCTGTTTGTCGTCGGTCCCATCACCTTTGCGTTCGAGCGCCTGTGCGGTGGTAACGGCAAGGCTGCCGTGGCTTGCTCCACCATCGCCGGCACGGCTATGACCACGCCGGTTGCTCTCGCCGAGGTCGCGCCGCGCTACGCCGAGCTTGCGCCCACCGCGTACGCCCAGATCGCCACTGCCGTTATCATCACGGCAATCATGGCTCCGATTCTGACCGGCTGGGTCGACAAGAAGTTCTGTCAGGGCAAGGAGGACCTGTCGCCTGCCGGTGTCGAGGCCATCGAGGAGGCCGTCGCGACCGACATCGATGGCGAGTAGCAATCGCTATCAATCAATGATGCCGGCGTGCAATTCGCGCCGTCCGAGCGCCCGAACAGAAACTGTTTTGCAGTGATGTTCGGGCGCTCTGCTATGATTCCCTTTATCCCTGCGGAGTAAAGGGGTTTTATTGCCCTGATTCGAATTGGGCGATTCTGACCATTCGGATATTGAAGGGATGGCGTCTAGTGGTTAAGGCACTCAAGATTGAGATATTCCTGCTATGCATGATTGTTCTTATCGGGCTTGCCGCGCGAAGTCGTCGCTCCTTGTTCTCGAGCACCCTGCAGCTATTGTTTAGCATGCTTGGCTACACCTCTGCCGCGTACATATTATTCGATATGATCTGGACGCTTTCGGATGGTGCGGACGGCACGTTGGGTATTGCTGCCAACTGGATTTCCAACGCGGTTTCGTTTTCGCTCTTTGCCATCGCGTGTCTCATTTGGTTTATCTATTCCGAGACGATGCAGGGCTCTCGCCTTGTGACCTCGCGCTATAGGGTGGTGCTTGTAACGTTGCCTACGGCTCTGGTGGTCGTGCTGGCTTTTACCAGTTACTGGACGCACGCCTTGTTCTATATCGATTCGCAGGGCGTGTATCGTCGCGGCTTTGCCTATATGATCCAGCCCATTGTCAGCTACTGTTACGTTATACATACGTCCCTGCATGCGTTTGTGCAATCTCGCAGGGTCGAGAGCCTGCAGACGAAGGCTATCTATCGAACCTTGGCATTTTTCGCCATTCCGGCCCTGGTGGGCGGTACCTTTCAGATCGTATACTCGGTGCCTGGCCTTTGTGTCGGCATAATGATTAGCATGTTGCTGCTCTATATCATCTGCCAGGAGCAACTGATCTCGACCGACCCGTTGACTGGCCTCAACAATCGCAACCGTTTTGAGACCTATATGCTGTCGCTCTTTTCAAATGTGGATCAGGCCGAAGATGTGTATCTGCTTATGATGGACGCTGACGGCTTTAAGCAGATTAACGATCGTTATGGACATGTGGAGGGCGACCATGCTCTTCAGGTCATATCCGCTGCGCTCAAAGAAGTCTGCTCGGCGTCTGGTGGCTTTATCGCGCGTTATGGTGGCGATGAGTTCGTGGTGCTCCAAAAGGCAGCGGCGGAACAGGATATCATGCATCTGTGCGCGACAATCAACGACGAGCTCGCGCATGCCGAGGTGCCGTATCTGTTGCGGATGTCCATCGGCTATGCACGGGTCGGTGATAGTGTCGATACCTGGCAAGACTTGCTTCGCGCTGCCGATGCGGAGCTCTACCGCGTCAAGGCCGATAAAAAGAAAGCCGGCGTCCAGATACGCTAGAAAAAAGGCGCACGACCGTTGCGATGGTCGTGCGCCCTTTTTGCGTTTGCGGGGGCCACCGGCCATAACGCCCAGGCGCGGTGCGGCAAGACGAGCGTCTGCCGCCGCGGCTCGGTACGAAATCAACGAGAGCCAGTGCATTCCATTAAGCTAAAGTGTGTGAAGGCTCTCTCTAAAAAGGTGAGCTCGCTAGGCTTTTTTGGGTTTGTTGACGATGATTATGCCGCCGCAGACCAACAGCAGGGCAACGATGACGGTAATGGGGCTCGTGCCAGCGCCCTCGCCGAGCAGCAGCGCGCTCAGCAGCACACCAAAGACGGGGTTCATAAAGCAAAAGACCGACACGCGGCTGACGGGGTTGACGGCAAGCAGGCGCGACCATAGCGAGTACGCGACGGCGGAGAGGAGTGCCATATAGATAGTGAGCGCGATGGCGGGGATGATCGCGGTGGGGGAGAGCGTACCGCCCATCAAAAACCCGATGGCGGTGAGGACCAGGCCGCCGACTAAGAACTGCCACCCGGCAAGCAAGACGCCGTCGTGCTCACGCGAGAAGATGCCAATCAGGCAGGTCGAAAGGGCACCCGCGACGGTGGAGGCTAGGATAAAGCCCTCGCCATCGAGCCTGAAGCCAAAGGTGCCATCCGCGCCCGAAAGGTTGACGAGCGCGACGCCGGCAAAGCCCAGCGCACAGCCAAGCACCTTGGCCGTATTGAGCTTCTCGGTGCGAAACGCCAGGGCGGCAAAGAGGATTGCGAGGAAGTTGGCGCTGGCCTCGATGATGGAGCTCGACATGGCGCTGGCGCGCGAGAGGCCCAGATAGAAAAAGAAGTACTGCCCGATAGTCTGGAAGAGCGACAAGACAAAGATGGGCTTGATGTCGCGAGCCTGCGGAATGAGGGGGCGGCGTTGGGCCGCACTCATCCCAACGATAACCAGGGCGCCGGCAAGCGTGAAGCGCAAGCCCGCAAAGAGCAGCTGCGAGGCGCTATCGTGCGCTGGGATACCAAAGAGTGCGTAACCGATCTTGATACAGGGAAAGGCCGATCCCCAGAGTGCACAGCAGACGAGGCAGCCCAGGATGAGTCCGGGCAGGGTGGCGAGATACGGCTTGCGGCTTTCCATGATGTCCTTCCTACATGCGCGAAGCAAAAAAGAACCCGCCACCGGATGTGCCGGTGGCGGGTGTTGTTACCCGAAGGGATTGTACCCGATGGGAAAGGTTTAAGCGAAGTAGGCCACGCCGCTCTCAAAGATCGGCATGAACTTATCGCCGGGGACATGCTCGGGCACGTTGCGGTACAGGTTGTCGCCGCGACGCTCGGCATGGCCCATCTTGCCCAGGACGCGGCCGTCGGGGCTCGTGATGCCCTCGATGGCGAGTGCGGAGCCGTTGGGGTTGACGGAAAGGTCCATGCTGGGCTTGCCGTTCTCGCCCACGTACTGCGTGGCGACCTGGCCGTTGGCGATCAGCTGGGCGAGCACTTCGTCATTGGCGACAAAGCGGCCCTCGCCGTGGCTGATGGCGACGGTGTAGGGGTCGTCCAGGCTGCACTGCGACAGCCACGGGGACAAGTTGGACGAGATGCGGGTGCGCACCAGACGGCTCTGGTGGCGACCGATGGTGTTGAACGTCAACGTGGGCGCATCGGGCGTGGCGTCGACGATGTCGCCGTAGGGCACCAGGCCGAGCTTGATCAGGGCCTGGAAGCCGTTGCAGATGCCCAGCATCAGGCCATCGCGGGCCTTGAGCAGATCGCGGACTGCCTCGGTGACCTCGGGAGCGCGGAAGAACGCCGTGATGAACTTGGCAGAGCCGTCGGGCTCGTCGCCGCCCGAGAAGCCGCCGGGGATCATGACGATCTGGCTTGCACGGATGCGGCGGGCAAGCTCGTGGGTGCTCTCGGCGACGGCCTCGGGCGTGAGGTTGTTGATCACGAAGGTGTCGGCCTCGGCACCGGCGGCACGGAAGGCGCGGGCGCTGTCGTACTCGCAGTTGTTGCCGGGGAACACGGGGATGATCACGCGCGGGCGGGCGATCTTGGCGCCGCCGTACACGTGGATATCCTTGGCGCGGAAGTCGATGGTCTCGACCTCGGGGGTCTCGCCGGCGCTGCGGTAGGCGAAGACGCCCTCGATGCCGCTCTCCCAGGCCTCTTGGAGCTCGGCGAGCTCGATGACTTCGGAGCCGGTGTCGATGACATAGCCCTCGACGGTGGTGCCCAGGGGCTCGACGACAACGCCGTCGGCGACCTCGGGCAGTTCAGCGTCCTCGGCGAGCTCGACGATAAAGCTGCCGTAGAGCGGGGTGAAGAGGCTCTCCACGTCTACATCCTCGGCAAGCTCGATACCGATCTGGTTACCGACGCACATCTTAAAGAGGCTCTCGGCGCCGCAGCCGTAGCCGGGCGTGGAGATGGCCAGAGCGTTGCCGGTAGCAGTGAGCGCCTCGACGGCGTCAAACGCGGCGAGCAACAGCTGGGCGTCGGGACGGTAGTCCTCGCCATAGGTGGCGGGGGCGATGCGGACGACTCGGTGCGTGAGGCCCTTGAACTCGGGCGAGACGGCGCGGGCGGCCTTGCCCACGGCGACGGCGAAGCTGATCAGGGTCGGCGGAACGTTGAGCTCGCCGGTCTCGTCCTCAAACGAACCGCTCATGGAGTCCTTGCCGCCGATGGCGCCGGCACCCAGGTCGACCTGGGCCATGAGGGCACCCAGGACGGCAGCCATGGGCTTGCCCCAACGCTCGGCCTCGGTGCGCAGGCGTTCGAAGTACTCCTGGAAGGAGAGGTAGGCGCGCTTGTGCTCAAAGCCGGCAGCCACGAGCTTGGCGATGGACTCGACCACGGACAGGTAGGCGCCCGCAAACTGGTCGGCCTCCATCAGATAGGGGTTGAAGCCCCATGCCATGGCACTCGCCGTGGTGGTCTCGCCGTCCACGGGGAACTTGGCGACCATGGCCGAGCTTGGGGTGAGCTGCGTCTTGCCGCCAAAGGGCATGAGCACGGTCGCGGCGCCGATGGTGGAGTCGAAGCGTTCGGAAAGGCCCTTGTTGGAAGCGACGTTGAGGTCGGTGACAAGCGAGGTCATGCGTTCGGCGAGCGTGGTGCCGGCCCAGCTGGGCTGCCACACGCTACGGGCGCACACGTGGGCGACCTGGTGCTTGGGTGCGCCGTTGGAGTTGAGGAACTCGCGGGACAGGTCGACGATGGCGACGCCGTTCCAGGCCATGCGCATGCGCGGCTCGGCGGTAACCTCGGCGATAACGGTCGCCTCGAGGTTCTCCTCGGCGGCGTAGCCCATGAACTCCTCGACGTCACCGTCGGCGACGGCGCAGGCCATACGCTCCTGGGACTCGGAGATAGCGAGCTCGGTGCCGTCCAGGCCGTCGTACTTCTTGGTCACGGTGTCCAGGTCCACGTACAGGCCGTCGGCAAGCTCGCCCACGGCGACTGAGACGCCGCCGGCGCCAAAGTCGTTGCAGCGCTTGATCAGACGGCAGGCGTCGCCGCGGCGGAACAGGCGCTGCAGCTTGCGCTCGACAGGGGCGTTGCCCTTCTGGACCTCGGCACCCGAGGTCTCGATGGACTCGGTGTTCTGGGTCTTGGAGGAGCCGGTGGCGCCACCGATGCCATCGCGGCCGGTGCGGCCGCCCAGCAGGATGATCTTGTCGGTGGGGGCGGGGCACTCGCGACGAACGTGGTTTGCCGGGGTAGCGCCCACGACGGCGCCGACCTCCATGCGCTTGGCGACGTAGCCGGGGTGATAGAGTTCGTTGACCTGACCGGTGGCAAGGCCGATCTGGTTGCCGTAGCTGGAGTAGCCGGCGGCAGCAGTGGTTACGAGCTTGCGCTGCGGCAGCTTGCCCTCGAGCGTCTCGGACACGGGGACGGTGGGGTCGCCGGCGCCGGTGACGCGCATGGCCTGGTACACATAGCTGCGGCCCGAGAGCGGGTCGCGGATGGCGCCGCCCACGCAGGTGGCGGCACCGCCGAAGGGCTCGATCTCGGTCGGGTGGTTATGGGTCTCGTTCTTAAAGAGGAACAGCCAGTCCTGGTCCTCGCCGTCGACATCGACCTTTACCTTGACGGTGCAGGCGTTGATCTCCTCGGACTCATCGACATCGGTCATGACGCCGGTCTTCTTGAGGTACTTGGCGCCGATGGTGCCCATGTCCATGAGGCAGACGGGCTTGGCGTCGCGACCGAGCTCATGGCGCATCTCCATGTAGCGGTCGAAGGCCTGCTGCACCACGGCGTCGTCGATCGTCACGTCATCCAGGACGGTGCCGAAGGTGGTGTGACGGCAGTGGTCGGACCAATAGGTGTCGATCACGCGGATCTCGGTGATGGTGGGGTCGCGATCCTCATCGCGGAAGTACTGCTGGCAGAAGGCGATGTCCGCCTCGTCCATGGCAAGGCCGCGATCGGCGATAAAGGCGGCAAGGCCGGCCTCGTCGAGCTCGCGGAAACCGTCGAGCACCTCGACGGGCTGGGGCTCGGGGGTCTCCATGTACAGCGTCTCGGGCAGGTCGAGCGAGGCGATGCGCGCCTCGACGGGGTTCACCACGTAGTGCTTGATGGCCTCGATGGCGGCCTCGTCCAGGGCGCCCGAGATCATATAGACCTTGGCGGAGCGCACGGCGGGGCGCTCGCCCTGGCTGATGAGCTGCACGCACTCGCTGGCGGAGTCAGCGCGCTGGTCAAACTGGCCAGGCAGGAATTCGACGGCAAAGACGGCGCCATCGCTTGCGGGGAGCTCGTCGTAGGTCACATCGACCTGGGGCTCGCTAAAGACGGTCGGCACGCAGGAGCGGAAAAGCTCCTCGTCGATGCCCTCGACGTCGTAGCGGTTGATGATCCTCAGGGCCTCGATGCCCTTGATGCCGAGAATCTCGGTCAGCTCGCCCTTGAGCTGCTGAGCCTCGACGTCGAACCCGGGTTTCTTCTCCACGTAGATACGAGAGACCATTGGTTCCTGCCTTCCTGATCGGTTGGGCGTACGGTACGGTATGCGGCAGCGGTCGGTTTGCGGGGTCTGCCCTGCGGTCGCCTTGAGCCACATGTTTGTAAACCTCACTATGATACGACAGCTCGCGGCGCGTTGAGGACGGCGAGGGTGCTACAGTGAAGCGCAAACAAGAGAAAGGCATCACATGGCATTCGTTTCACTCGCCATCATTGCACTCGTGGCCTTTGCGAGTCCTTTCATCGCCTCGGCGATTCCCGGAAAGCCCGTTCCCGAGACGGTCTTTTTGCTCGTGTTCGGCGCGGTGCTGGGACCCCATATGCTCGACATTATCCATGTAGACGCCGAGGTCTCGCTTGTGTCCGAGCTCGGTCTGGCCTTTTTGTTCCTGCTTGCCGGCTTTGAGATCGACCCCAAGAGCATCACGGGCGTCGAGGGGCGCTACGGCTTGGCGACGTGGGTCGTCACGTTTGGTATCGCCTGGCTTGCCGTGCGCTTTACCCCGTGGTTCTCGGTCAGTCATTTCGACGGTATCGCCGTGACGCTTGCCCTCACTTCGACGGCGCTCGGCACGCTCGTGCCCATCATGCGTGAGCGTTCGCTCACCGGCACGCGCGTGGGCGACTCGATTCTCGCGTATGGCACCTGGGGGGAGCTCGGTCCCGTGCTCGCCATGTCGGTGCTGCTGTCTGCCCGCACTGGCATTCAGACGCTCGTAATCCTTGGCTTGTTTGCGGTGGTTTGCGTGTTGCTGGCCGTGGTCCCAAGCCGCTCCAAGCGCGTCGGCAGCCGCTTCTTTGCGTTTGTCGAGGAGCGCGCCGATACCACGTCGCAGACGTTCGTGCGCCTGACGGTGCTCATCCTGGTCACGCTCGTGGCGTTCTCGGCCGTCTTTGATCTCGATATCGTGTTGGGTTCTTTTGCCGCCGGCTTTGTCCTGCGCTATATCATCCCCGAGGGCAATCATACGCTCGAGACCAAGCTCGACGGCCTGGCCTACGGCTTTTTGATTCCGGTGTTCTTTACCGTATCGGGCGCAAAGATCGACCTGACGGCCGTGGCTTCGCGCCCGGGCTTGCTCGTGGGCTTTATCGTGGCGTTGCTGATTATTCGTGCCGTGCCCATTCTCATCTCTATGAGCATTTGTCCTGCGACGCGCGATGTGTCGGCGTATGGTCGCATTACCGTGGCCCTGTACTGCACCACGGCCCTGCCGATCATCGTTGCCGTGACGAGCGTTGCCGTCAACGCGGGTGCGCTGTCGCAAGATATTGCGTCGGTCATGGTTGCCGCCGGTGCCATCACGGTGTTCTTGATGCCATTGCTCGCGCAGCTCTTTTACCGCGTGGTCGACGCCGCGCCGGTCGCCGCCGTGGCAGAGGTTGCCGAGCATCCATCCGATGCGCTCGACATCCTGCGCGCCCATCACGACCTAGCGAGCTTGCTCGCACGCGAGCACGAGCTGCTGACCTCGCATGGTCACGGTCGCGTATTCGAGGGCCTGCCTACGCTCGATACGATTGCCGAGCGTCTTTCCGCCGAGGCGGCGAGCGGCCATATCGATGCCCGTATTGTGGACGCGGCGCACCTGCTTGCCGATAAGACCTATGGAGACGAGGTCGACCCGTCCGAGCTGACTCCGCGCGAACGTCGCCGCCTGGAGCGCGCCAAGCTCGCCGTGCGCGAATACCGCCGCCGCATGCTGGAGCTCTATGCGAGAGAAGAAGCCGAGGACGACGACGGCAAGTAGTCGATACTCTCTCGGGGAAGCCGCGTCCCGCTTTGAAGGCTCGGAATGGGATGTGGTTTCCGAAACAGGGGCCGTTGGGAAGCTGTGTCCCGGAATGGGCGCCCGGAGTGGGATACCGTTTCCGCAGGAGGCCCATTGCGGAAACGGTATCCCAGAATCGACGTTCAAAACGGGGTGCAGTTTCCGCAAGGAGGTCCTGGGGAAACCGTGCCCCGTTCTGAGCTGAAATGCCGGGACGCAGCTTCCCTTACAAACAGAACAAGGCGCGCTGCCTGCGGTTGATGCAGACAGCGCGCCTTTTGCGTTGGGCCTCGTTGAGGTTCGAAGTCGTGGCTTGCGACCTTTAGGAGCGGGCGGCTCCGTCGACGGGGAGCACGGCGCCCGTGACATAGGAGGCCATGTCGCTCGCTAGGAAAACGAATGCGTTGGCGACATCCTCGGGCTCGCCCATGCGACCCAGCGGAATAGTGGCGATGATGGGCTTAATAACCTCTTCGGGCAGGTTGGCGACCATGTCGGTCTTAGTCACGCCGGGGGCAACGGCGTTGACGCGGATGCCCATGGGGGCGAGCTCGCGCGAGAGCGACTGGACCATGCCGTTGACGGCAAACTTGGACGTGGGGTAACCGACGCCGGAGGGCTGGCCGTACTTGGCGACCATCGAGCTCGTGGTAGTGATGGTGCCGCCGTGGCCGGCCTCGGTCATAATCTTGGCGGCCGCCTGGTGACCGTTAAAGACAGCGACGACGTTGAGGTCCATGACCTTTGCAAACTCCTCGGCCGTGTAATCCAAAAGGGGCGAGCGCTGGGAGATGCCGGCGTTGTTGACGACCGTATCGAGACCGCCCATGTCGGCTGCGGCCTGCGTAAAGGCCTCGGTCACGGCCTCGAGTGAGGTGAGGTCGCAGGAGCGGCCCCAGACCTTGGCGTCGGGATAGGCGGCCGCCAGCTTCTCAACGGCCGCGTCGGCAGTCTCCTGGCGCGAGCCAAAGACGGTGACGGCAGCGCCTTCCTCGATAAAACGGCAGGCGATCGCATAGCCGATACCGCGCGTGCCTCCGGTGATGATTGCTTTCTTGCCCTCGAGCAACATGGTGCTTCCTCTCATCGCGGGCGGACATACACGGCACAGCATAGCGGCGGCAAAATACAGCTGCCGTCGCATATCGGCAAACGGTATCCACGGTTGTTGACGAACGGTCAAGTTGTTCAAACGTTAGTCGACCAGTCCGCTCAAAGGATGTAGCAAAAGGGGCTCCCATCCAATCGGATAGGAGCCCCTCATGCGTTATTTGATTTGCCGAGAATCGGGCTAGTTGGCCATAACGCCTTCGGTCCAAGCCTCAACGTCCTCAATGCGCAGGACGTTGGCGACCTCGGCCACGCAGTCGACGCTGGCAAGCTCGGCGGCGGCAGCCTGGACGTCCTTCTCGAGCGCGCGGTGCGTCAGGAAGATGACCGAGCAGGCATCGCTGACGCCCGACTTGCCGTCCTCGACCTGGTTGATGAGCGAGATCGAGATGTTGTGCTTGGCAAAGATGTCGACCGTCTCGGACAGGGCGCCCACGCGGTCGGCGACCTTCAGGCGCACATAGTACTTGGTCTGGAGCTCGTCCATGGGCTTAAAGGCGAGGTTGTGACCATAGGGCTCAATCTCGGGCAGCGGAGCCACGCCGCGGCTGATCTGCTCAGAGAGCGACAGGATATCGCCCACGACGGCGCTTGCGGTGGGGAAGGAGCCTGCGCCGGCACCGTAGAACATGGTCTCGCCCACGGCGTCGCCTACCACATAGACGGCGTTCATGGCGCCGTTGACCTTGGCAAGCATATGGTCTGCCGGGATGAGCGTGGGGTGCACGCGAACGTCGACGCCGGCGTCGGTGTTGCGTGCGATGCCCAGCAGCTTAATGGTGTAGCCGAGCTCGCGGGCCTGGGCGATGTCCTCGGCGCCGATGGTGCGGATGCCCTGCTGGTACACATCGTCGGTGGTAACGCGGGTGCCAAAGCCGATGGAGGCGAGGATGGCTGTCTTGCTGGCGGCATCGAAGCCGTCGACGTCGGCGGACGGGTCCGCCTCGGCATAGCCCTTGGCCTGCGCGTCGGCAAGCACGTCGGCGTAATCGGCGCCCTCGGCGTCCATGCGCGACAGGATATAGTTGGTGGTACCGTTGAGGATGCCGGCGATGGTCAGGATCTTGTTGCCCACCAGGTCGTGCTCAAGCGTGCTCACGATGGGGATGCCACCGCCGCAGCTGGCCTCGCACTTAATCTGCACGCCGCACGCGCGCGCCTTCTCGGCGAGCGTCTCAACATGACGGCCCAGCAGGGCCTTGTTGGCAGAGACGACGTGCTTGCCGTTCTCGAAGGCGGTGGTGAAGATTTCGGTCGCGGGGTGCTCGCCACCGATCAGCTCGACGACGATGTCGACGGCGGGGTCGGTGACGACGTCGTGCCAGTCACTCGTAAAGGCCTCGCGCTCAATGCCTGCCGCCTCGGCCTGCTCCCAAGCAAGCGCGCAGGCGCGGGTCAGCTTAAGGTCGATGCCGTAGGCTGCCAGGTACTCATCGTGGTGGCTCTTGATCAGACGGGCCACGCCGCCGCCGACGGTTCCCAGACCGATGAGGCCGACGTTCACGGTGCGCAGGGGTTCGCTCATAGATAGCTCCTTCGTGCATCTTATGGATGGATTAACCGCTTAAAGGTTGAGTGCATTCTAGCGTGAACCGAGGGCGCGTGCTCGCCAGGCAACAGGAGTCGCACAAAACGGCACCCCCGAAACGCTGCGGAAACATTGGAAACATGCTCGCTACAAACGGAACTCCGTAACAAACTGTCAACGTTTGCACCATAAGGTTTGCCCTGTACCGCAAGACGGCCGCACCGCGGCCAGCGAAAAGGGGGACACCATGTTTAGCATCAACAACGTACTTAACCGCAGGAGTTTCTTGGTTGGCGCCGCGGCGCTCGGCAGCACCGTCGCGCTTGCCGGTTGCTCGTCGGGTGGTTCTGACGATGGCTCCGCCGATGACGGCAAGACCTTCAAGATCGGTGTCATCGGCCCTCTGACCGGCGCCGCGGCAACCTATGGCGTTTCGGCCGAGAAGGGTGCCAAGCTCGCCGCCAAGGATTTCTCGACCAAGGACCTCAAACTCTCGCTTAAGTCCGAGGACGATGTCGCCGACGGCGAGAAGGCTATCAACGCCTTCAATACCCTGTGCGACTGGGGCATGCAGGCGCTCGTCGGCCCCGTCACGACTGGTGCCGCCGTCGCCGTCTCGGGCGAGATTGCCGATGACATGCTCATGGTTACGCCTTCGGCCTCGTCGCTCGACGTCACCAAGGACAAGACCACGGTCTTTCAGGTTTGCTTCACCGATCCCACCATGGGCGCCAGCGCCGCGAAGTTCTTGGCCGAGAAGTACGCGGATGCCAAGATCGCCCTGTTCTACAACTCCGGCGATACGTATAGCTCGGGCGTTGCCGACGCTTTTGCCGAGCAGGCCAAGACGTCCAAGCTCGATATCGTCGATACCGAAACCTTTAAGGACGACTCTTCCACGAGTTTTACCAACCAGCTGACCAAGGCCAAGGAGGCCGGTGCCACGCTCATCTTTGCCCCGATCTACTACACGCCGGCGTCCGTTTTGCTCAAGAACGCCAAGGACATGGGCTACGACATGACGCTCATGGGTACCGACGGCATGGACGGCCTGCTCTCTGTGGAAGGTTTCGATACCTCTCTTGCCGAGGGCGTACTGCTCATGACCCCGTTTTCGGCTGACGACGAGAAGAATGCCGACTTCGTCAAGGCCTATAAGGATGCCTACGACGAGACGCCTAACCAGTTTGCCGCCGACGCCTACGATTGCGTCCACGCAATCGTCGAGGCTATCGATAAAGCGGGCATCGACCTTACGGCCGACGATGCCGACATTGCCGACGACCTTGCCAAGGCCATGCGCAAGATCAAAATCGAGGGCCTGACGGGCGAGCTCACGTGGAACGACGAAGGCCAAGTCGAGAAGCCCGCTACGGCCTATGTGATTCAGGACGGCAAGTACATCGCCGCCTAAGTGCATATAACGAGACCGGTGGGGCCGTTCTATGCAAGGCAAGGACGCTTGTAACAGAACAGAAACATTACTTTCACATAATAAAGTGGCTAAACTGCATAAACTGATAGAAATACGCATAAATATGGATAAATGGACAAAGCAAAAGAAAAGTTGAAATAATCGCCACTTTTCTCAACTAAAGCGTCTACTATTTTGCGAACGCCGAACACGGCGAAGGATGGCCTGTCGGGTAACCGAAACCCGACGAGATTTGAGAGGAGAGCCGCATGTCGAGCCTCACCGGTAAGTCATTGAACCCTGTTATGAATCGCAGGAGCGTTATCGCGAGCGCAGCAGGTCTGGGGGCGATGTCCATTCTAGCTGGCTGCTCCTCCAACGGCGGCGACAGCGGTTCCGCTTCGAGCGACGCTTCGTTTAAGATCGGTACCATCGGCCCGCTGACCGGCGCCAACGCGTCCTACGGCAAGTCCGTTACCCAGGGTGTCGAGCTTGGCTGCAAGGATTTCTCGACCAAGGAGCTGCCGCTTGCCAGCAAGGCCGAGGATGACCAGGCCGATGGCGAGAAGGCCGTTAACGCCTTCAACACCCTGCTCGACTGGGGCATGCAGGCCCTCGTCGGCCCGACTACCACGGGTGCGTCGGTTGCCGTCGCCGCAGAGTGCGGTAACGACCCCAAGACGTTCATGATCACCCCGTCCGCGTCCTCCGAGGACGTCACCGACGGCAAGGATTGCGTCTTCCAGGTTTGCTTCACCGACCCCAACCAGGGTGTCAACGCTGCCAAGTTCCTGGCGCAGAAGTATGCGGACGAGAAGTTCGTGCTGTTCTATAACTCCGGCGACGCCTATTCTTCGGGCATCGCAGATTCCTTTAAGGCCCAGGCCGCTGAGTCCAAGCTCGAGATTGTTGACGAGGAGACCTTTAAGGACGACTCCGCCACGAGCTTTACCAACCAGCTGACCAAGGCCAAGCAGGCCGGCGCCACCATGATCTTTGCGCCGATCTACTACACGCCGGCGTCCGTCCTGCTCAAGAACGCCAAGGACATGGGCTACGACGTCAAGATGATGGGCTGCGACGGCATGGACGGTATCCTGGGCGTTGAGGGCTTCGATACCTCTCTTGCCGAGGGTCTGCTGCTCATGACCCCGTTCTCCGCCGACGACGAGAAGAACGCCGACTTCGTCAACGCTTACAAGGATAAGTACGGCGATACCCCCGACCAGTTTGCCGCCGACGCCTACGACGGCGTGCACGCGGTGGCCGAGGCCGTCAAGGAGGCCGGTCTTGGTGTCGACGCCGACCCGACCGAGGTCGCCGAGAAGCTGTCCAAAGCTATGCTCAAGATTACCGTTGACGGTCTGACCGGCAAGCTCACCTGGAACGATAAGGGCCAGGTCCAGAAGGAACCCACGGCGTACGTCATCACCGACGGCAAGTACGTACAGGCCTAATTGGCCGCCTTACATAGAGCGGTTTTGATCCCAAGCAGGGGAGGTTTTGGCCTTCCCTGCTTGCTTGGTATCTAGGGACAGTGTAACGTCCCTGTTTCATACATTAAATGGAAACCTATTCGAAAGGGGGATGTGGAACATGACGGTCTTTATCCAATACCTGGTCAACGGCCTGTCCATGGGCAGCGTCTACGCCATCGTCGCGTTGGGCTACACCATGGTCTACGGTATCGCCAAGATGCTGAACTTCGCTCACGGCGACATCATCATGGTCGGTGCCTATGTCTCGTTCTGTGCCACGTCGTATCTCGGCCTCCCGGGCTGGGCATCTGTAATTCTCTCTTGTGTGGTTTGTACCGTTCTCGGTGTTCTCATCGAGGGTCTGGCATACAAGCCGCTGCGCCAGGCGGGTCCGCTGGCCGTTCTGATTACGGCTATCGGTGTGTCCTACTTCCTGCAGAATGCCGCACAGCTTCTGTGGGGCGCCACGCCCAAGAACTTTACTTCGCTCGTTACCTTCCAGGTGCCGGAGTTCTTGGCCAAGTTCAACGTAAGCGCCGTCTCGCTCGTCACCATCGTCGCCTGCCTGGTTATCATGGCCGGCCTGATGTTCTTTACAGGTAAGACCAAGATGGGCAAAGCCATGCGCGCCGTGTCCGAGGACAAGGCCGCCGCTCAGCTCATGGGAATCAACGTCAACCGCACCATCTCGATGACGTTCGCCATCGGCTCTGCCCTTGCCGCCATCGCCGGCGTGCTGCTGTGCTCCTACTCGCCGGTGCTGCAGCCCACGACGGGCGCCATGCCTGGCATCAAGGCTTTCGACGCCGCCGTCTTCGGCGGTATCGGTTCCATCCCCGGTGCCTTTGTCGGTGGCATTCTCATCGGCATCATCGAGGCGATGGCGCAGGCCTACATTTCCACGAGCCTTGCCAACTCCATCGTCTTTGGTGTTTTGATCATCGTCCTGCTCGTCAAGCCTGCCGGCCTCTTGGGCAAGTACGTCCCCGAGAAGGTGTAGGTGAGCGGTATGAAGTTTCTTAAAGACAAGCAGACGCGTCACGACTTTGTCACGTACGCCATGTGCATCGTGGCCTTCGCCATCGTGTTCTTTATGCAGTCTAACCACATGATTCCGCGCATGATCGCCGGTCAGCTGGTTCCCATCACGGCCTATATCGTCATGGCCATCTCCCTTAACCTCGTCGTCGGTATCGCGGGCGACTTGTCGCTGGGCCACGCGGGCTTTATGAGTGTCGGCGCCTATACGGGAATCGTCACCGCCGTCGCGCTGGAGAGCGCCGTTCCCTCCGATCCGGTGCGCCTTATCATCAGTATCGTGGTCGGCGCCATCGCTGCCGCCATCCTGGGCTTCTTGATTGGCATCCCGGTCCTTCGTCTGAGCGGCGATTACCTGGCTATCGTGACGCTGGCCTTTGGCGAGATTATCAAGGAGATCGTCACCTGCCTCATTGTGGGCGTCGATTCCCGCGGCCTGCATGTGATCTTTAACATCACGGGTAACTCCACGATCGATGACCTGCACCTGCTCGAGGACGGCACCGCCATCATCAAGGGCGCCCAGGGCGCCTCGGGCGTGTCGACGTACTCGACCTTCCTCGCCGGTGCCATCCTGGTCATGGTCGCACTCGTGATCGTACTCAACCTGGTTCGCAGCCGTACCGGCCGTGCCATTATGGCCGTGCGCGATAACAAGATTGCAGCCGAGTCCGTAGGCATCTCCGTCACCGAGTACCGCATGATCGCCTTCGTGGTTTCCGCTGCCCTCGCCGGTGCTGCCGGAGCCCTCTTCGGCGGTAACTTCTCGCAGCTCTCCGCCACCAAGTTCGACTTCAACACGTCCATTCTCATCCTGGTGTTCGTGGTCCTGGGCGGTCTGGGCAATATGCGCGGCTCCGTCATCGCGGCGGCGCTGCTCACGGTGCTTCCCGAGCTGCTTCGTCAGTTCTCGGACTACCGCATGCTCATCTACGCCATCGTGCTGATCCTGGTCATGATCTTTACCAACAATCCGCAGCTCAAGGCGTTCTTCGGTCGCGTCAAGGACCGCTTTGCTTCCAAGAAGGAGGTGGCAGCCGATGCCCAGTAAATTTGAGTTCAACAAGGGCAAGATGGTCCCGTATCCTTCTGGCGCCATCGTTCCCGACCGTGACCTAGGCGAGCGCCCGGCACTCGAGTGCATCCACCTGGGCATTGAGTTCGGTGGCCTTAAGGCAGTCGACGACTTTAGCCTGACTATCGGCAAGACCGAGATTGCCGGTCTGATCGGCCCCAACGGCGCCGGTAAGACCACGGTCTTCAACCTGCTCACCAAGGTGTATCAGCCCACGCACGGCACCATCCTGCTCGACGGTGAGGACACCTCGGGCAAGTCGGTCTACCAGGTCAACCGCATGGGTATTGCCCGTACCTTCCAGAACATTCGCCTGTTTAATACCATGACGGTGGAGGATAACGTTAAGGTCGGCCTGCATAACCAGGAGCGTTACTCCGGCTTTGAGGGCGTGCTGCGCCTGCCGACGTATTGGAAGCACGAGAAGGCTGCTCACGAGCGCGCCATGGAGCTGCTGTCCATCTTTGATATGGAGCATCTGGCAAACGAGCAGGCCGGCTCGCTGCCTTACGGCGCCCAGCGTCGTCTGGAGATCGTCCGCGCGCTTGCCACCAACCCCAAACTGCTGTTGCTCGACGAGCCTGCCGCCGGCATGAACCCGTCCGAGACCGCGGAGCTCATGGAGAACATCGTTAAGATTCGCGACACCTTCGGCATTGCCATCATGCTTATCGAGCACGACATGTCGCTCGTCATGAATATTTGCGAGGGTATCTGCGTGCTCAACTTTGGTAAGGTCATCGCCAAGGGCACGGCAGAGGAAATCCAGAACAACGACGCCGTTATCGAGGCGTATCTGGGTAAGCAGGATAAGGGGGAGAACTAAATGGCAGAGCCGATGCTTTCCGTCTACAACATCAACGTCTGGTACGGCGCCATCCACGCCATCAAGGATATCTCCTTTAACGTTAACGAGGGCGAGATCGTGGCCCTGATCGGCGCCAACGGTGCCGGCAAGTCTACAACGCTCAAGACCGTCTCGGGCCTGCTGCGCTCCAAGACCGGCTCCATCAAGTTTATGGGCGAGGATATTACCCATACGCCCGCTGATAAGCTGGTTGGTAAGGGCCTGGCTCAGGTTCCCGAGGGTCGTCGCGCCTTTTTGCAGATGACGGTCGAGGAAAACCTGGAGATGGGTGCCTATACGCAGCCCAAGTCCACGGTGGCTCCGGGCCTGGAGCGCGTCTACGAGCAGTTCCCGCGCCTGAAGGAACGTCGTCGCCAGGTCGCCGGCACCCTTTCGGGCGGCGAGCAGCAGATGCTCGTTATGGGGCGCGCCCTTATGAGTAACCCCAAACTGCTTATGCTCGACGAGCCTTCCATGGGTCTGGCGCCGATTCTGATTGAGCAGATCTTCCAGATTGTCGAGGACCTGCACAAGTCCGGCACCACGGTGCTTCTGGTCGAGCAAAACGCACAGATGGCTCTTTCCATCGCCACACGCGGCTACGTGCTCGAGACCGGCAAGATCACCATGACCGGCACCGGCCAAGAGCTCCTGCACGACGACAACGTCCGCAAAGCCTACCTGGGTGGTTAATCCATTCAACAAAGGGGGCGCTGACCAACCCGGTCAGCGCCCCCTTTTAAGTTGCGGTGGAATAGGGACTAAATGGGAGTCTCAGAGGCCAAAACAGTCCCTATTCCACCGCAACTTCATGGGGATGTGTGACAATGCCCGTCGGAAAACGTCTGTTGTCTTTGGGGGTCCATCTATGCTGTACGAGTTTTGTGCCGAGAACTTTGAGCGAGTGCCGGCGGCCATCGAGGCCGGTGCGGGGCGCATTGAGCTGTGTGACAACCTCGCCGTCGGTGGCACCACGCCTTCCGCCGGCGTTATCAGCGCTACAGTCAGCTACGCTCACGAGCATGACGCGCGAGTGATGTGCATGATTCGTCCGCGTGGTGGCGACTTTCATTACAACCAGGACGAGCTGCGCATGATGGAGATGGACCTGGGCCTTGCTGTGAGCGCCGGCGTTGACGGCCTGGTCTTTGGCTGCTGCAAGCCTTGTGCCGGCGGCTGGGCACTCGACGAGCTTACGCTGGGCGCTCTCGTGATGGCAGCGGGGTGCGCGACCGAGGAGTGCAAGCGCGAGTCCCTTGACATCACCTTCCACATGGCATTTGACCAGCTCTTACCCGAGGCTCAACTCGATGCGATTGATACACTTGCCGACTGCGGCGTTACGCGCATTCTGACGCACGGTGGTACTGCCGGTGCGCCGATTGAGGACAACTTCGAAAATCTGGCCCGCTTGATCGAGTATGCAGGCGACCGCCTGACCATCCTTCCCGGCGGCGGCATCACTACGGCAAATCGCGACGCGGTCGCGGCGGCGCTCGGCGTCTCTGAGCTCCATGGCACCAAGATCGTGCCGCTGGAGGTATAACCCGTGGCGCTGGTATTTGACGTTCAGCAGGCGAGCGGTAAGCCCGACGATAATCGTCGCCCTGGCACCGCGTGCCCCTTTTGCGACACGGAGGGACTTGCCAACATCATCCAGCGCGATGGTGACTGCATCTGGCTCGAGAATAAGTTCAAGACCTTGCGGGCCACACGTCAGACCGTATTGATCGAGTCTGCCAATCACGACGCCGACCTGGTGACCTATGAACCGGATGAGCTGCATCATGTGATGCGGTTTGCCCTGGGCTGTTGGCAGCAGATGATCGATTCTCAACAGTACCGCAGTGTGCTCATGTACAAGAACAAAGGCCCGCTTTCGGGCGGCAGCCTCGTCCATCCACACATGCAGATTGTGGGTCTGGAGCGGGAGGACGGTTATGCAGCACTAGCCCCCGCCAACTTCGAAGGCATCGATGTTTGGCGACACGGGAGGGTCGCGGTCAACATCTCAACCGAGCCGATCATGGGATTCTTTGAGGTCAACGTCTCGGCTCCACAGGGAATCGCCGCCAGCGACGACGCCCGCGACCAAGCCGAAGCGGACCTGTTTGCCGATGCGATTCAGGTAACTCTGCGCTATATCCTGCACGAGCACCACGGCGGTCGCGCGGAGTCGTACAACTTGTTCTTCTACCACATGGACGGCCGGACCATTGCCAAGGCGCTGCCACGTTGGGTGGTATCGCCCTACTTTGTGGGCTATCGTTTGGCCCAGGTCAATGCCGAGACCACGCTCGATATCGATGCTGAGCGCCTGCATGCACATCTGGAAACGCTCGCGTAGTAAGGCGAGCGCCTGCGAAAAGCGTGCTGCCTAGCGTGCCATCGCGTCGCGGCCGGCCTTGACCCGCTTGCGTTGTTTGGCGCGCTCCTCGCCGGTCAGGCGCTCAAAGAGGTGCCCGATAATCGAGGCCAGCACCTGCTGAAACAGCGTGCCACACATGACGGGGAACACGACTTCGCCCGGAAAGTACTGCGTGGCGATGACGGCGCCCGAAGAAATGTTACGCATGCCGCAGGTAAAGCACATGGTGGTCGTCTCGCTATACGGCAGATGCAGCGCACGGGCGACCAGAAAACCGACGACAAAGCCGCTGATGGCGAAGACCAAAATAAAGAGGGCGACTTCCAGGCGCACCGTGTTCATGTGCAGCACGTACTCGCTCATGGCGGTGGAGTTGGACGCGATGACCCCCATCATCATGAACTTGCAGGCGGGCGAAAGCGCGGGGGAGAGTTTCTCATGACCCCAGCCGCGCGTGAGTTCGTTAATGACGATACCGAGCACGGCGGGTATGGCGATCATGAAGGCCATATTCTGCATCATGCTCGGCACGTCGATCGAGACGGTGGCGCCCAGCAGGATCTTGAGCGTAAGGGGAATCGTCACAGGTGAGATAACCGAGGACGTCAGGATGATGGTGAGCGCGAGCGGGCCGTTGCCGCCGAACATGCTAATCCACATAAAGGCAGTGACCGCCACGGGTACGCTGTACTCGAGCACGATGCCGCAGACAAGGTTGGGATTGGAGCCAAAGAACAGCGATCCCATGGCATAGGCTGCTATGGGAATGAGCACCGCCGAGACGAGCAGCGCCAAAATCAGGTGCAGCGGACGGCGGAACACCTCAACTACCTGGTGAAAGGTGTTGCTGAGCGCACCCTGAAACGTCATAAAGGCAAACAAGGTGGGAACGATGGGCTTGAGAACGCCGATCTGCTGGGGAAAGAGCACGCCGAGCGCCACGCAAATCGGAACGATGATCTGCATGTGCCCCGCGAGAAATTTGCCCAGTCCAACCCACTGCTTCATATGCTCTTGTGACTCCCTTTGCTCGTGAATCCGTTTTGAATGGATATGCTAGACGCTCGCATGCGTTCGTGTGGCTGAAACGCTCGAATATTTCGAGGGTATTACCGGCATCGTTTACCGAAACCGCGGCGTGCTGCGGCGATTGGCGTCCGCGCTGCACGGTATAATAAATCCGTTCAACAGATCTGCCTGCCGAAGCGGGCATACACAGAGGACTCATCGCTATGAACCGTGAGAGGTATCGCGGCGACCTGCCCCTATCGGGGGTGGGCGCCTATGTCATCGCTTAAGACGACGCATCGCTGGGCGGTCGCTCAGCAAAACCCCGAGCTCGAAAAGGAGCTTTCGGCTGGCCTGGGCATACCCGGGCTGGTGGCGCGCATTATGGTTGCGCACGGCATTACATCCATCGAAGAAGGTCAGCTGTTTTTGACGCCTTCACTCGATCGCGACTGGGCCGACCCACTCATTATCCCGGGCATGTCGGTCGTTGCCGACCGCGTCGAGCGTGCTATTCGTAACCACGAGCACATCGCGGTCTTTGGCGATTTTGACGTTGACGGTATTACGTCGACCTGCCTGTTGACCGAGGCGCTGCGCACGTTTGGCGCCGATGTCACGCCGTTTATTCCGCATCGCTTTGACGAGGGCTACGGTCTTTCGCGCGCGGCGCTCGACCGCGTTAACGAGCTCGCTCGCCCCCAGCTGATCGTGACTGTCGATAACGGTATTGCCGCCAAGGAAGAGGTTTCCTATCTGGAGAGCCTGGGGATCGATTTGGTGGTCACGGACCATCACGAGCCCTCCGATCAGGTGCCGCAGGGCGTGCCCCTGACCGACCCTAAGCTCGAGGACGAGGGTCCTTCGCGTGAGCTTGCCGGTGCCGGCGTGGCACTCAAGCTGGTGCAGGTCCTGGGCGAGCGTCTGGGCAAGCCGTCGTATTGGCGTTCGCTGATCGAGGTTGCGGCGCTTGGTACCGTGTCCGACATGATGCCGCTCACGCCCGAGAATCGCGCACTGGTCGCCGAGGGCATCCAGCAGATGCGCGTGACCGCCCGCCCCGGCTATATCGCGCTGGCCGCGCTCGCCAAGGCCGACCTCTCTAGCATTACGGCCGATGGCCTGTCGTTTTCGCTCATTCCCCGCTTGAACGCCGCCGGCCGCATGGCCGATCCCAAGCTGGCGCTCGACCTGCTGCTTGCCCGCGATCCTATCGAGGCAAGCGCGCTGGCGGCCGAGCTCGAGGAGATCAACCGTCAGCGTCGCGAGATCGAGGCGGAGCTCACACGCGATGCCATGGCAAAGGTCGAGGAGACTTATGATGGCGGTCGCGCAATCGTCGTGGGTGGCGAGGGCTGGCACGAGGGCGTCAAGGGTATCGTGGCGAGCCGTCTGACCAACCGTTATCACGTGCCGGCGTTGCTGTTCTCGATCGAAGACGGTATCGCTCGCGGTTCGGGCCGCTCGGTGGGTAAGGTCAACCTGTTCGACGCCGTAGAACGCTGCTCCGATCTGCTGATTCGTCGCGGCGGGCATGCGGGTGCGGTGGGCGTGACCATCGAGGCGTCCAAGCTCGACGAGTTCCGTCGTCGTCTTTCCGCCGTGCTGTCCGAGCTTCCCGCCGAGGACTTTGAGGACACCGACGAGGTTGCCGCCACCGTCGACCTCTCCGAGCTAAATATCGAAACCATCGAGCAGATCTCCCGTCTTGAGCCGTTTGGCCAGGGCAACAAGGTGCCGCTGTTGGCGGCCGAGGGCGTGACAATGTGCGATCGCGCCGTGGTGGGCAAAACCGGCGAGCACATGCGCTTCGTGGCGACCGATGGCGCCGCGAGTGTGCCGGCCATTATGTTCCGCGTGCCGCAGATCGATAAGCTCATCAATTGCGATAGCGCCGTCGATTTGGTGTTCGAGGCCGTGGCCGAGCATTGGCAAGGTCGCGTAAAGCCCAAGCTCATGATCAAGGATGTCTTGGTCCGCGATACCACGGCACCCAGCGTTGACGACCCGGCATGTGAACTTCGCCGTGGCGTGGAGCCTGCGGACGCCGGTCTTCGTCTGGAGTCCCGCAAGCGCCAAACGCTCGCCCAGCTTTCCTATACCGAGCTGACGCGCTCGCTTATTCATAGCTTTATCGGCTCGAACCAGCCGCACCGCGCGCAGGTCGAGGCGCTCGATGCCCTGGCCGATCACCAAAGTGTCCTGGCCGTTATGGGGACGGGGCGTGGCAAGTCGCTCATCTTCCATGTGCATGCTGCGCGCGAGGCGGTCCTTCGCGGGCGTGCGAGCATCTTTGTCTATCCGCTGCGCGCGCTCGTTGCCGACCAGGCCTATCACCTCTCGTCGACGATGGCCGCGCTCGGCATTGGCGTTGGCGTGCTGACCGGCGAGACCGTGGAAGCGGCGCGCGATGACGTGTTCGCCGGCTTGGCTTCGGGCCGCACCGGCATCGTGCTCACGACGCCCGAGTTCCTGTCCATTCACCGCGACCGCTTTGCGCGTTCGGGCCGCATCGGTTTTGTCGTCATCGATGAGGCGCATCATGCCGGTCTTGCCAAGGGCGGCGACCGCAGTGCCTATCTCGACATGCCCGATATCCTCAAGGCCCTGGGCGACCCGGTCGTTCTGGCCACGACCGCCACCGCAACGGCTCCGGTTGTGGCCGAGCTTGCCCGCGTGCTGCCGATTACCCGTACGGTGGTCGACGAGACGGTGCGCGAGAACTTGCAGCTCGAGGATGACCGAGATCTTGCGAGCCGCGAGAACCGCCTGGTGTCAATCGTGGCTACGGGGGAGAAGACCGTCATCTACGTCAACTCGCGCGACCAGTCCGTGGCGCTTGCCAAGACGCTGCGCAAGCGGGTACCCGATTGCGCGACCCGCATCGCGTTCTATAACGCGGGGCTTGCGCGCTCCGATCGTCGCCGTGTCGAGGAAGCGTTTCGTGACGGAAGCCTCAGCTGCATCGTTTCGACCTCTGCCTTTGGTGAGGGCGTGAACCTGCCCGATATTCGCCATGTCGTGCTCTACCACATGCCGTTTGGCAGCATTGAGTTCAACCAGATGAGCGGACGCGCCGGTCGCGACGGCCAACCTGCCGTGATTCACTTGCTCTATTCGTCGCGTGACGCTCGCATTAACGAGCGCCTGCTCGACTGCTACGCGCCCGAGCGCGATGAGCTCGTCACGCTCTATCGCGCGTTGCAGATCATGTGGCGCTCCAACCGCGGCAAGACCGGAGACGACTCGTTTAGTGCGAGCGATATCGACATCGCGCAGATGTGCCTTGCTATCGATGCCCGCACGCCGGTTGACGAGCGCTCGGTGGCAAGCGGCCTGGGAATCTTCGAAGAGCTTGGTTTCTGTCGCGTTTCGGGGTTTGACGACACCCGTCGCATCGCGATGGCAGAAAACCCCGGCCGTGTGCAATTGAGCAGGTCAATCCGCTATTTGGAGGGCTTGCGCTCGCGCATGGAGTTCTCGGCTTTCCGGAGTTGGGCGCTCGATTCGTGCGCTTCTGATATGCTAGCCAAAGTTAACCGCCCGATCGTTCCGCGGGCCTAGGGGAAGGGGACCTCGATGGATGCCGCAGCCCGTACCGCCCATGATTCCACCCTCCAGCCGTTCTCGGAGATGGAGCACTATAAGCATGCCGATGAGCTGCCGCCCGAGATTATGGCGGACAGCTATGACAAGCTGGAGCGCCTGTGCCTCAAATATATGAATGAGGTCGACTTTTCTAAGGTGGAGCAGGCCTATTGCTTTGCTGCCGAGAAGCACTGCAACCAAAAGCGCCGCTCGGGTGAGATGTACATCAACCATCCCGTCGAGGTGGCCATCATTTTGGCCGATCTCAAGATGGACTGCGATGTGGTGTGCGCCGCGCTGCTGCACGATACCGTTGAGGATACCGAGACCTCGCTTGCCGATGTTTCCGGTCTGTTTGGCGATACGGTTGCCGAGCTCGTCGATGGCGTGACCAAGCTTACCAACATCGAAGTCGATAGCATGGACGAGAAGCAGGCGCTTACGCTGCGCAAGATGTTCCTCGCCATGTCCAAGGACATCCGCGTCATTATCGTTAAGCTTGCCGACCGCCTGCATAACATGCGTACGCTGGCGGCCCTTCGCGAGGACCGTCGCCTGTTTAAGGCCCGCGAGACCATGGACGTGTATGCGCCCCTGGCCGACCGTCTGGGCATGAGCTCTATTAAGTGGGAGCTCGAGGACCTGTCCTTCTTCTACCTGGAGCCCGATGCCTACCAGCGCATCGCGCGCATGGTGGCTGAGTCGCGCGAGGTTCGTGAGCGCTACCTGGCCGAGACCATCAAGACGCTCGCCGACGAGCTCAACCGCATTGGCCTGGAAGACTTCCAGATCAACGGCCGTTCCAAGCACTATTGGTCCATCTACCAAAAGATGAAGCGCAAGGGCAAGGAATTCTCCGAGATCTACGACCTGGTGGCACTGCGCGTCATCACGCATTCGGTGCGCGATTGCTACTCCACACTCGGTGCGGTACATACGCTGTGGCACCCCATGCCCGGTCGCTTTAAAGACTATATCGCCATGCCCAAGGTCAATAACTACCAGTCGCTCCATACGACGGTAATCGGCCCCACGGCCCGCCCGCTCGAGATTCAGATTCGAACCTACGAGATGCATGAGCAGGCCGAGTACGGCATTGCCGCCCACTGGCTCTATAAGAAGTCGGGTGGATCGTCTGCGTCTAAGACCAATGATGCCCAGCGTCTGGACGACCAGATTAACTGGCTCAAACATTCGCTCGATTGGGCGGCGTCTGATGAGATCACCGACGCCAAGGAATACCTGCATTCGCTGAAGGTCGACCTCTTCGATCAAGAGATCTTCGTCTTTACGCCCAAGGGCGAGGTCATGGCGCTTCGTGCCGGCTCCACGCCGCTCGACTTTGCCTACGCCGTCCACACCGAGGTGGGAAACCACTGCGTCGGCGCTAAGATCAACGGTGCGGTGGCCCCGCTCACGCACGAGATCAAGACGGGCGATCGCGTTGAAATCCTGACCAACAAGAGTTCCAAGCCGTCGCGTGATTGGCTCAAGATCGTTAAGACGCCTTCCGCCAAGTCAAAGATCCGCCGTTACTTCGCTGCCGCGACCAAAGACGATGACGCTGCTGCCGGCCGCGATATACTGGCCAAGGACCTGCGCAAGCGCGGGTATGGCATCTCTACGCCGCGATCCACGCGTGCGCTCAACGCCGTGGCGGAGCAGTTTAACTACAAGCAGCTTGAGGACCTGTTTGCCGCCGTCGGCGCCGGCAAGGTTGCCCCGCGCGCTGTGGGTAACAAGGTCGAGCAAATCTTGGACCCCAAGCCCGAGGAACAGGTCACCAAGGCCGAGGCTATCGCCGAGGTCGTGAAACAGCCGGCCCGCGGCTCCAACCGCAAGCCGCAAAAGCGTGGCAAGAGCGCCAGCAACGGCATTATCGTAAAGGGCGAGAGCAACAGCGGACTGCTGGTCCGTCTGGCGCATTGCTGTAATCCGGTGACGGGCGACGATATCGTCGGCTTCATCACGCGCGGTCGTGGCGTTTCGGTGCATCGCGCCAACTGCCCCAACGTCAAGGGTCTTATGGAGCATCCCGAGCGCATGATCGAAGTGGAGTGGGACGGCGCTGCCGACACCCTCTTCCAGGTCGAGATCGTGGTCGAGTGCCTGGACCGCATGGGCCTGCTCAAGGATGTCACCATTGCCATTGGCGATGCGGGCGGCAATATCCTTTCTGCCGCCACGTCGACCAACCGCGAGGGTATTGCAACCCTGCGCTTTATGGTCGAGATCTCGGACGCGAGTGGTCTGGATCCGCTGCTGGCCTCTATCAGCAGCGTTGACTCGGTCTACGACGCACGCCGCCTGATGCCCGGCGAGGGTGGAGCCCAGCTTAAGCGCCGCGTTTAGTCGCGACGAACGCGCCACATTATCAATATTCGCTACACTCGAGGCATCGTTTGATGCCTCGAGTTCTATAGAGAGGAGAGGGACATGAGTGCTATGTCCTTGGATGTAACTCCCAAGGGGTCGGTCGAGATCGAGACGCTCGTAAACGGTCCCATTCAGACCAATAGCTATGCTCTTATCTCGGACAATGAGTGCGTGATTATCGACCCTGCGTGGGAAGGCGAGCGCCTGGTGGAGCATATTCGAGCCGAACATCCCGGCGTACGCGTGCTTGGCGCCGTATGCACTCATGGCCATGCCGATCATGTTGGTGGTGTTGCCGGCGTGCGAACCACCGTTGGCGAGGGCTGCCGGTATGAGCTGTGTGCTAAGGATGCGGCGGTGCCGCATGCGAACATCAAGGAACAGCGAGCTATGTGGGGCATTGAGACGCCCGACCCCGGGGAGCCGACGTGCCTGCTCGCCGAGGGCGATGCTATCGAGGTGGGCGATATCTGCCTGCAGGTGATCGAGACACCAGGGCATACGCCGGGCGGGATCGTCTTGTTCGCCGCCACCGAGCAGGGAAGCATCGCCTTTGTTGGCGACACCCTGTTCCCGGGCAGCCACGGCCGCACCGATCTTGCCAGTGGCGACGAGGCGGCGATTCTGCGCTCGCTCTCCAAGCTCGCCCGGCTTCTTCCGCCCGATACCGTTTGCCTAACCGGCCATGGCGATTCGACCACCATGGCACGCGAGCTCATGCAGAACCCTTTCATGCAGGTGTAGCTTTATAGTCAGCTTCTAAAGCACGAGAAGCGTCCAAACGTCAAGCTATTTTTCCCCAACGGGTCAATTTCGTAGGGCAAACGGTCAAAAAAGTCTGTTTGGACGATATTCGTGAACAAACGAACGTTTATGCTCGGGTGCGCCGTGGTAAAATCACAGGCGTTATCGGAGCAACCTTACAGGAGGTTTCTTTTATGCTCGTCAACGCAGCAGACATGCTCAAGAAGGCCGAGGCCGGCAAGTACGCTCTCGGTGCCTTCAACACCAACAACCTCGAGTGGACCCTGGCTATTCTCCAGGCCGCCGAGGAGGCCAAGTCTCCGCTGATCCTTCAGTGCACCGCTGGTGCCGCTAAGTGGATGGGCGGTTTCAAGGTCTGCGCCGACATGGTCAAGGCTGCCGTCGAGGCCACGGGTGTTACCGTTCCCGTCGCCCTTCACCTCGATCACGGTTCTTACGAGGACTGCTTCAAGTGCATCGAGGCCGGCTTCACGTCCATCATGTATGACGGCTCTCACGAGGAGACCTTCCAGCTTAACCTCGACCGCACCAAGGAGCTCGTTGAGCTTGCCCACTCCAAGGGCATGTCCATCGAGGCCGAGGTCGGCGGCATCGGCGGCACCGAGGACGGCGTGACCTCCAACGGCGAACTCGCTGACCCCGCTGAGTGCAAGCAGATTGCTGACCTGGGCGTCGACTTCCTCGCCTGCGGCATCGGCAACATCCACGGCGTGTATCCCGCCGACTGGGCTGGCCTTTCCTTCGAGCGTCTGGGCGAGATCAAGGCTCAGACCGGCGACCTGCCCCTCGTTCTGCACGGTGGCACCGGCATCCCCGAGGATCAGATCAAGAAGGCCATCTCCCTGGGCATCTCCAAGATCAATGTCAACACCGACCTGCAGCTCGTCTTCGCCAAGGGCGTCCGCGAGTACATCGAGGCTGGCAAGGATCAGCAGGGCAAGGGCTTTGACCCCCGCAAGCTCCTCAAGCCTGGTCGCGACAACATCGTTGCCCGCACCAAGGAGCTCATGGAGGAGTTTGGTTCCGTCAACAAGGCGTAAGAGTCGCTAAACTTCCCACCGGAAGCCCCGTCTCCCTACACTGTTTCCTTTGCGCTCACCTGGCTTCGCCAGAAGTCGCGCCAAGGAAACAGCTCCGGGGGACGGGGCTTCCTTCGTTTAACGCCGCAGGGTTACGAGTCTGAACTAAGGTGGCTACTGGCTTTGCCAGAAGTCGCGCGACGGAATCAGCTCCGGGGAAACGGGGCCTCCTTTGTTAACTCGCTACAGGGTTACTGGGCTGAATTTATTTTTATGGGTACCGTTTATCGGTGTTGAGGGCTCCTTTATTGGGGCTTTCTTTTTATCTCGCTACAATGGGCTTCAAGCGTTCTAGTGACTTGGAGTTTTGGTATGGCTGTTATTGATGTGCTGCCTTCGGATGGGAAGGTTATTGACGAGGGTCCTGTTGGTTGCTCTGTTGATGTTTGCTGTGATGACTTTCGTCATCTCGATATTGGACTGCCGCCCGAGATTCTTCGTCTCAAGGATGCCGGATATTTGACGCAGGCTGTTGCTGCCTGCGATCGCCTTCTGGAGCAGAGTCCTGAGCCTTCGCTGGCTGCTTGTGTTCGTGCCGAGCGGTATCGCATGCTCGAGACACCGCTTCATTTTTCGGTGTCGCGTGATCGAGCCATTGCGATGATTCGCGAGGAGTGGCCTGAGTTTACCGAAGAGCAGTTTGATGACCTGATTAATCGTAAGCGAATTGACTGGCGCTTTATCGATGGCGAGCTGTTTGTTCTCGATAACTTCCTCGATTCGCTTCGCGTGTACCCTAAGGAGGTTCCGGGCCTGCGTCCCGATTCTACGGACGGCATTGCGCTGCGTAACCAGATGCTGAGGGAGATGGAGTCGCAAAACGGGTTGACTCGCGTCATCACGCTTAAGGCATCCGTGTCTGTCCCCGGGGCTCTGGAGGGAGAGACTGTTCGCGCGTGGCTACCCGTTGCCGCCGCCTGTCGTCAACAGTCTCATATCGAGATTCTCGATATGACGCCGGAGGGGAATGTTGCCTCAGAAAACGTTTCGGCTCGTACTGCCTCTTGGATATCTTCGACTGAACATTCATTCTCGGTGACCTATCGCTATCACATCGATGCCGCCTATTGCGATATCTATGGTGGCGCGCTCCCATCGCATCCCTGTATGGACGCGCCACTGCCCGAGGACACCTCCGAGGACCGTCCGCACATTGCGTTCACGCCGTACCTGCGACAGTTGACGGAGCGTGTTATTGACGGGCTCGAGGATCCGCTCGATCGCGCTCGTGCTATCTATGATTACCTGACACAGCATATTGACTATCGCTATCAGCCACCGTACCTGCTTTTGGGATCTATTGCCGATGACTGTGCACACTCGCTCCGCGGCGATTGCGGCGTTATGGCGCTCACGTTTATCACCATGTGCCGCATTGCGGGCGTTCCTGCCCGTTGGCAGAGTGGCCTGTATGTTGCTCCCGATTCGGTGGGGCCGCACGATTGGGCTGAGTTCTATACGCCACAGACCGGGTGGCTTAACGCCGACGTATCGTTTGGTTCCTCGGCACGCAGGATGGGGGAGGAGTGGCGTCGTCGTCACTACTTTGGCAATCTCGACCCGTGGCGTATGGTGGCCAACAATCGATTCCAGGCTGAGCTTGTGCCTGCTTTCGATGGCATGCGTGAGGACCCCTATGACAACCAGATGGGCGAGGCCTCGGTTGACGGACGTGGATGTCGTAAGCGGGAGATGTTGCGCAAGGTTGAGCTTATCGAAATGCTCGAAGTTCCATTTTCGGACTAATCAACAGAAAGCTGTGATAAACTAACTCACGCATTACGTGCCCGAGTGGCGGAATTGGCAGACGCAGTGGACTCAAAATCCACCGTTGGCAACAACGTGCGAGTTCGAGTCTCGCCTCGGGCACCATACATGCAAGTGAGCGTTCAAGGGGGTCAAGGCCCCCTTTTTCGTGTACGTAATGTGATAACGTGTGGTACGTGTTATTATTCGCAAGGCGTTGTTCCCGCAATGCCCTAAAGAGGAACCCGAGGGTTCCCACCTTTTGGCGCCAATGAGCAGCTGACTGGTCATACAACTTAGATTCTCTTCCTCATACCGAGGATGTCTATGTGTACGACCTGGTTGCAAAGAAGCGCCGGGTTATTTTTTTATGAATGGAGGTAGGGAAAATAGCTAAGTCTGATGACACCCGCATCAACGACGAGATCACTGCATCTTCGTGCCGTTTGATTGGCGTCGATGGCTCTCAGCTCGGCCTGTTCGCCATCCGCGATGCCCAGCGCGTCGCCGACGATCAGGGTCTCGACCTGGTCGAGATCGCTCCCAACGCGGAGCCGCCGGTCTGCAAGGTCATGGACTACGGTAAGTTCAAGTACCAGCAGGCCATGAAGGCCAAGGCTGCTCGTAAGAACCAGTCCAAGGTCGAGGTTAAGGAAATGAAGTTCCGACCCAAGATCGACGTTGGCGACTACGAGACCAAGAAGGGCCACGTTCTTCGTTTCCTCAAGAAGGGCGCACGCGTTAAGATCACCATCATGTTCCGCGGCCGTGAGATGGCTCACCCGGAGCAGGGTCTTAACGTTCTCGAGCGTCTCGCCGAGGATCTTAAGCCTTACGCTACGGTCGAGTCCAAGCCTAAGATGGAAGGCCGTAACATGCTTATGCTGCTCGCCCCGATTAAGGGCGCCTTTGATGAGGATAAAGCGGCAAGCGATACCAAGTAACTAGTGTTCTGTAACCGATTAAGGAGTATTTCATGCCTAAGATGAAGTCCCACAGCGGCACCAAGAAGCGTTTCCGCAAGACTGGTACCGGCAAGCTTATGCGCGCCAAGGCTTTCAAGAGCCACATCCTGAGCAAGAAGTCCACCAAGCGTAAGCGTGGCTTCCGTCAGGAGACCGAGATCGCCGCTGCCGACCGCAAGGTCATCAAGTCGCGTCTCGCCTAAGTTCGCGTTCCCGTTTTTCGTTTTACCGTCTAGGAGTTGATAGAACATGGCACGTATTAAGCGCGCTGTTGCCGCCAAGAAGAAGCGCCGTACCGTTATGCACCGTGCGAAGGGTTACTACGGTGCCGCTTCGCGTACTTACAAGCATGCTAAAGAGCAGGTCCAGCACTCCCTGCAGTATCAGTATCGTGATCGCCGCAACAAGAAGCGCGAGATCCGCTCTCTCTGGATCACCCGTATCAACGCTGCTGCTCGCCTGAACGACATCTCTTACTCTCAGTTCATGCACGGCCTGAAGGTTGCCGGCATCGAGCTCGACCGTAAGGTCCTGGCTCAGATGGCTTACGAGGACATCGAGTCCTTCAACGAGCTGGCTAACATCGCCAAGAAGGCTCTCGAGGCTTAATTGCTTCTTGCATCTTAAAGGGGCGCTTCCAATCCGGAAGCGCCCCTTTTTGATTGATTAGGGATGTGATCGATTTGGGACGTAGCCAAACCGATCAATTCGATAGCGTCCGAGTTGCAAGAAAGAGCAGGTAGCGTATGTGTCAAAGATTTTTGACACTCTAATCTGCGCGCAGCCATCCGTATGGGTTTGATTTTGGGATTACGCTTTGCTTGCCGGCTTCTGTTGTGTAGCCGCCCAATAAGAGTTGAGATGCATTCGAAGGGAACGCCATGCAGCTGCCAAAACACCTTAAACAGTATCGACTCGATGCTGGTTTGTCCCAGGAGGATCTTGCAAGGCGCATTTTTGTAACACGTCAGACCATCAGTAATTGGGAGCGCGGTAAAACGTACCCCGACATCCAGAGTCTCCTACTGCTGTCTGAACAACTGGATGTAACGATTGACGAGCTTGTTAAAGGCGACATTTCAATAATTAGAGAAAGGGTTGAACGCGATAGGGGCACGCTCTATCGCTTGGGTGCGGGGATGTTGGCTGGGCTTCTTGCGTTTACCGTCTCTATGGCCTGGCTCATGTGGCAACAAAACCACGGGTGGGGGATGGTCCAGTGCGTTCCAACGATGGTGTTGGCAGGCGTCTTTGGTGCTGGCGCAATGTGCTGCGCGCTTGCAGCGGAACATATCAAGAAGAAGAATGATTTGGTGACGTATCAAGAGATATCCGACTTCTTGGACGGAAAGAAGGCGGACAGCGAAGAGACGAGGACGGGCTGGGCTTATGAGCATCCACAGCTTGCGAATGCCATCAAGTTTGCCGCAGCGGCTCTTATTGGACTAATCGTTTTTGAACTCGTTAACGCTGCTATGTCCCATTTCTAATGGGTATACAGCCATTAATGCGGCCGAAGCTTAACCGTTGGAAAACCGAAGGGCCGCTCTAATAGGGGGCCGCGGCCCTGTTCTTTCTAGGCTCTCACAGAGAGGGTCCCATCCTCATTTGTGTAGGAACCGTGGAGTCCCAGATTCCCGCCCCCGGCGCCCCTCCGGTCTGGCAATATATCTCCTTGCCGCGCGGCCCGGTGGAACCGGATGAGCCGCGCAGGCGTGCACCTTGAGAACCGGATACTGCGAGGATGGACACACCAGATGTGTCGCATCCGGGCA